>JAANMT010000528.1_pt1 | contig 41576 bp, 31 predicted proteins | sample 7279711 | NCBI WGS metagenome assembly JAANMT01 (sample SAMN14094538, study PRJNA606508) | bioreactor metagenome | isolation source: A lab-scale SPAN reactor treating ammonium-rich wastewater day 1 | place: Ireland: Galway | collected 2017-01-16 | reverse complement strand
GCCGCGCCGCGCCGAACTGCTCGAGAGCGGCCCGCAGCTCCTCGATCATCAGCGGCTTCCCGATGTGGCCGTCCATGCCCGCCTCGAGACACGCCTCGCGGTCGCCCTCCAGCGCGCTCGCCGTCAGCGCGACGATGCGCGGTCCGGCGTCGCCGAACCGCTCGCGGATGCGTCGCGCCGCGGTCAGGCCGTCCATCTCCGGCATCTGCACGTCCATCAGGACCAGGTCGTAGGGCTGCCGCTCCAGGGCCTGGAGCACCTCCAGGCCGTTGGCGGCCACGTCGGCGCGCTGTCCGAGCCGCTCCAGGAAGCGCACCGCGACCTTCTGGTTCACCGGGTTGTCCTCCGCGACCAGGATGCGCAGCGGCGCGCCGAGCGGTTCGCTCGACGCGTGGGCGGTGACCGCGTCGTCGATCGGCCGCCCGATCGCGGCGCGCAGCGCGCGCAGCAGCGGCGCGGCGCGCAGCGGCCGGCTCAGCACGCCGCGCACGGTCGGCGCGCGTCCCATCAGGCGGGCCGCCGCGCGGGTGTCGAGCGGCGTCAGCAGCACCACCGGCAGGTCCGGGCGCAACGCGGCGAGCTCCGCGACCAGCGGCGGCAACTCGCTGCCCGCGCGCTCGAGGCCGACGAGGCAGGCGTCGAAGGCCCGCCGCTCGCGCAGCCACTGCACGGCGTCCTCCGGGCTGGCGGCGACGGTCCACTCCATGCCGAACGCCTCGGCCAGCCGCGCGGCCAGCCGCGCGGTGAGGCGTCCCGGCTCGGCGATCAGCAGCCGCAACCCCGAGAGGTGGTCGTCGCGGCGCGGACCCTCGGCCTGCGGCACGCCCTCGGCCTGCACGGTGAACGAGAAGATGGTGCCGCGACCCGAGCCGCTCTCGACCCACAGCCGCCCGCCCATCAGCTCGACCAGGCGCTTGCAGATGGCGAGCCCGAGCCCCGTGCCCCCGTACTTGCGCGAGGTGCTGGCGTCGGCCTGGGTGAACGACTCGAACAGCCTGCCGAGCCGGTCCTCGGGGATGCCGATGCCCGTGTCGCGCACCGCGAAGGTGAGCTCGTGGCGGTTGCCGCCCAGCGGGCGCGCGGCGACGCTGACCTGGACCTCGCCGTGGGCCGTGAACTTGACCGCGTTCGACACCAGGTTGACGAGCACCTGGCGCAGCCGCGCGGCGTCGCCGACGATCGCCTCGGGCGCGTCGAGGCCGAGGTCGTAGGCCATCTCCAGGCCCTTCTCGGCGGCGGCCGTTGCCAGCAGCTCGAGGGTGTCCTCGACGCAGGCGCGCAGGTCGAAGGGCTGCTGCTCGAGCTCCAGCCGGCCCGACTCGATCTTCGAGAAGTCGAGGATGTCGTTGATGATCGTCAGCAGCGCGTCGCCGCTCTGGCGGATCGTCTCCACGTAGTCCCGCTGCTCCGCCGTCAGCGGGGTGCCGAGCAGCAGGCCCGTCATCCCGATCACGCCGTTCATCGGCGTGCGGATCTCGTGGCTCATCACCGCCAGGAAGGCGCTGCGGGCGCGGGCCGCCTCCTCGGCCTTCGCCTTGGCGTCGGCCAGCTCGTCCACGAGCTGGGCGAGGTAGGTGGCGTTCGACTCGAAAGCCTCCTTGGTGCGCTCCAGGTCGCGGGCGTAGCGGCGGCGCTCCTCCTCGGTCCGCTTCTGCTCCGATACGTCGCGCACGACCGCCGCCAGCGCCGCCGGCGCGCCGGCGCCGCGCCGCAGCAGGAACATCGACGCCTCGGCGTCGATCGCCGCCCGCGTCCACGGGTGGCGCAACTGCAACTCGCCCTCCCAGCGGCCGCGGGCCAGCACCGTCGGGATCACGGCCGCCGCCAGTTGCCCGCGGCTGTCGGGCGTGAACAGGTCGCCGATGCTGAGCCGCTCGATGTCCTCGGCGTTGCCGAGGCCCAGCCGGCGGCGCCCGGACTCGTTCACGAAGTTGAGCCGGCCGTCGAGGCTGGCCAGCGCCACCAGGTCGGAGCTGCCCTCGACGAGGGCGACGAAGGTGTCGCGTTCCTCGCGCACGCGGCCCAGCGCCTCGGCCAGCCCGGGGCTCGCCGGCGGCAGCTCGGCCGGCTCCTCTTCGGACTCGAGCGCGGCCAGCGGGTCCGGCTCGTCGCCGGCCGCGGGCGGCGCCAGCAGCAGCATCCCGCCGTCGGGCAGCGACACGGCCGTGACCGGCAGCAGCCCCTGGCCGTCGCGCAGGTCGAGCTGGAGGTCGGCGCCCGACTCCCAGCCGGTCAGCTCGACGCGGTCGCCGAGGGCCAGCCCGGGCGAGGCAGCGACGCGGCCGGCGAGACCGGGGCCCGCGTGAACCAGGTTCAGGCCGCGGTCGAGCAGCACGTAGTCGCTGCACGCGGCGTCGAGCGCCTCCAGGGAAACGGCGACTGCCTCGTCGCTCATCGTCGCGCCCAGCGGGACATCGCGAGCGACAGCATACCGCCTCCGGGCAGCCGCGGTCCGCGGTTACACTTGGCGCCCGAAATGGCCACGATCCTCGTCACCGGCGGCGCCGGCTTCATCGGCTCGAACTTCGTGCGGGGCCTGCTGACGCAGCGCCCGCAGCACCGCGTCGTCGTGCTCGACGCCCTGACCTACGCGGGCAACCTGCTGAGCCTGAAGGGCCTGGAGCAGGAACCCCGGTTCGCCTTCGTCGAGGCGGACATCGCGGACCGCGACGCCGTGCGGGCCGCCTTCGCGGCCCACGCGCCCGACGCGGTCGTCAACTTCGCGGCCGAGTCCCACGTCGACCGCTCGATCGACGGCCCCGGCGCATTCGTGCGGACGAACGTGACCGGCACCTTCGAGCTGCTCGAGGCCGCACGCGGCCACTGGGGCGCGCTGGCGGGCGAAGCCCGGGAGCGCTTCCGCTTCCTGCACGTGTCGACCGACGAGGTCTACGGCTCGCTCGGGCCGGAGGGCCGCTTCCGCGAGGACAGCCCCTACGCGCCCAACTCGCCCTACGCCGCGTCGAAGGCGGGCGCCGACCACCTGGTGCGCGCCTGGCACGAGACCTACGGCCTGCCGACGCTGCTCACCAACTGCTCGAACAACTACGGGCCGCGACAGTTCCCCGAGAAGCTGATCCCGCTGATGATCCTCAACGCGGCCGAAGCGCGGCCGCTGCCGATCTACGGCGACGGCGGCAACGTGCGCGACTGGATCCACGTCGAGGACCACTGCGAGGGCGTGCTGCTGGCCCTGGAGCGCGGCGTCCCGGGCGGCCGCTACAACCTCGGAGCCGACAGCGAGCGCACCAACCTGCAGGTCGTCGACGCGCTGTGCGCAGCGCTCGAGGAGTTGCGCCCCGCCCGCGACAACGCAGCCCTGAAGGCGGCCGGCAAGGCCTCCTACCTCGAGCTGAAGACGTTCGTGAAGGACCGCCCAGGGCACGATCGCCGCTACGCGATCGACTCCAGCCACGCGCGCGCGAGCCTCGGTTTCGTGCCGCGATTCGGGTTCGAGGACGGGCTGCGGCAGACGGTGCGCTGGTATCTCGAGAACGCCGACTGGTGCGAGGCCGTGCAGAGCGGCCGCTACCGGCGCGAGCGGCTGGGTCTCGCGGAGGGAGCGCGCGCGTGAAGGGCATCATCCTCGCCGGCGGTTCCGGCACCCGGCTCTATCCGCTGACCCGCGCGGTCAGCAAGCAACTGGTGCCGATCTACGACAAGCCGATGGTCTACTACCCGCTGACGACGCTGATGCTGGCGGGCATCCGCGAGATCCTCGTGATCTCGACGCCGGAGGACCTGCCCGGCTTCCGGCGCCTGCTGCAGGACGGCTCGGACTGGGGCCTGTCGATCTCCTACGCGGAGCAGCCGAGCCCGGACGGGCTGGCCCAGGCGTTCCTGATCGGCCGCGACTTCGTCGGCACCGACTCCGTGGCCCTCGCCCTGGGCGACAACGTGTTCTACGGCGCCGGCTTCGCCGACTCGCTGGCCGCGGCCGGCCAGCGCCGGACGGGCGCGACCGTGTTCGCCTACCGCGTGGCCGACCCCGAGCGCTACGGCGTCGTCTGGTTCGGCGCGGACGGGCGCGCCGAGGGCCTCGAGGAGAAGCCGAAGCAGCCGAAGTCGCACTTCGCGGTGACCGGCCTCTACTTCTACGACAACCGCGTGCTCGACATCGCTGCGAGCCTGAAGCCCTCGCCGCGCGGCGAGCTGGAGATCACGGACGTCAATCTGGCCTACCTGCGCCAGGGCGAGCTCCACGTCGAGGTGCTCGGCCGCGGCACCGCCTGGCTCGACACCGGCACCCACGAGTCGCTGCTGCAGGCCTCCACGTTCATCCAGGCGATCGAGACCCGGCAGGGCCTCAAGGTCGCCTGCCCCGAGGAGGTCGCGCTGCGCATGGGCTACATCGACGCGGGCCAGGTGCTGAAGCTGGCCCAGCCGATGGCCAAGAACGAGTACGGGCGCTACCTGATCCGGCTGGTCGAGGAGCGGGAGGAGCGCGGGTGAAGGTCCACGCGACCCCGCTCGACGGGCTGCTGCTGATCGAGCCGCAGGTCCACCGCGACGCGCGCGGCTACTTCCTCGAGACCCACCACCAGGGCCGCTACGCCGAGGCCGGCGTCGTCGGGCCCTTCGTGCAGGACAACCTCTCCTACTCGGTGAAGGGCACGCTGCGCGGACTCCACGCCCAGCTCGCGCCGCACGCCCAGGGCAAGCTGGTGCGCGCCGTCGACGGCGAGCTGTTCGACGTCGCGGTCGACGTCCGCCGCGGCTCCCCCACCTTCGGGCGCTGGTACGGCACGGTGCTGTCGGGCGCGAACATGCACCAGCTCTGGATCCCGCCCGGCTTCGCCCACGGCTTCTGCGTGCTGTCCGAGCGCGTCCACGTCGAGTACAAGTGCACCGACTACTACGCGCCCGCCCACGAGATCGTGATCCGCTGGGACGACCCCGAGATCGGCGTGGGCTGGCCCGCGGGCGAGCGGCTGCTCTCGCCGCGCGACGCGGCGGCGCCGCGCCTGTCGGAACTGCTCGACCGGCTGCCGGCCTACTGAGCCCCCAGCTCGCTCTCGACCGCGCGCCACACGCGGTCGACGGCGATGCGGTCCATGCAGTCGATCGTCCGGCAGCGCTTGACGTAGCCGAAGATCGAACACGGCCGGCACGGCACCGGCTCGGACACCGCCTGCCCCAGCGCGGGCGGCCCCCACTTGCGCTCGTCCGAGGCGCCGAACAGCACCACGCAGCGCACGCCGAGCGCCTGCGCGACGTGGGTCACCCCCGTGTCGCAACCCACGTAGAGCCGGGCGCCGGCGACCACGGCCGCGGTGTCGCGCAGCGACAGCCGGCCCACGAGGTCGAGCACGGACGAGCGCGACGGCAGCGCCGCCAGCACCTCCGCCGCCCTCTCGCGCGCGTCGGCGCCGCCGACCAGTGCCACCTCGTGGCCCGCGGCCAGCAGCCGCCGGACCAGCTCGGTCCAGCGCGGCGTCGGCCACTCCTTGCCGCGCCCGCCGCCGTACGGGAACACGACCACGCGCCGGGCACTGTCCGGAACCCCGTCGACGCGTGCGGGCAGCCGCGAGCGCTCGAGCACTCCCGCCAGCTCCGGCGGCCCCACGAGCGGTCCGCACAGCGGCTCGAACAGCCGCCCGAAGGCCAGCGACTCGTGCAGGTCCATCGGATAGTCGACGAGGTGGGTGTACAGCTCGTTGCGGGCCGGGTTGATCTTGAACCCGATGCGCGCGGGTGCGCCGGACAGCAGCGCGAACACGGCGGACGAGTAGTGGAACTGCTCGCTGTCGACGGCCACGTCGTGGCCGCGGCGCAGGGCGCGCGCGAAGGCGGCCGGCGGGCCGTCGAAGCAGGCCACGCGGTCGAAGGCGCCGGAGAGCTCGGCCAGCGAGGCGTTGCGGCGCTGGGCGATCAGCGTCAGCTCCAGGCCGGGCAGCGCCGCCCGCAGGCGCCTGACCGCCGGCAGCAGCAGCAGCAGGTCGCCGATGCCGCCTGGCCGCACCAGCAGCACCCGCCGCACGGCCCGCGGATCGATCTCGACGAACGGCGGGCCCGGCCGCAGGTGATGGTGCGCGAGCCCCAGCCCGCGCACCGCCAGGCCGCCGCCGACGCGGTCGGCCCACTTGAAGAGCGTGGTCGCCAGGCTCATGGCTCGAACCTCCGCAGGAGCCGCGCCCAGACGAGCAGGCCGGCGATCGCGAGCAGCGTCAGCGCCCGCCCGGCGTGATCGGCCGCCGTCGACCCGTAGCGCAGCGTCACCTCGCGCCCGCGCGGGTAGACGACCTGGAAGTGGGGCGTGGTCAGGAACGGCCCGTCCGCGCCCTCGGCCCGCCAGTTCGGGAAGTGCGACTGCTTCACGAGGTGCGGCTGCCCCGGGCAGTCGGTGGTGAACCGCACCTCGCGGTCGTCGAAGCGCTGCACCTCGACCCGGCATCCGGTCCGCGCGGGGCGCGACGCTGGCGGTGCCGGCAGCGCCGCACCGTCGAGCGGCGCGCCCGGCGACAGCCCCGCCACCGGCGCGCCGCCCGGCGCCGTGACCCGCGCCGCGAACATCGCGGCGCCGCCCCGCTGCGACACCTTCAGAAGCAGATCGTTGCGGCCGGCCGAGACCGAAACGGGCAGGCGCGCGGCGTCGCGCGCGTCGCGGCGGGCCACCCGTCCCAGGTCGCGTCCGTTCCAGAAGACGCGCGCCTCGTCGTCGACGCCGATCCACAGCTCGGCGGGCGCCGGCGCCGCGGCGTGCAGCGCCACGTGGGCGTAGGCCACCACCTGCAGGGCCGGGTTGAGCAGCGCGTCGAGCAGGATCGCGCGGTCGCGCAACGCGGGCCGCCAGCCGCGGCCGGCGACCGGGTCCGCGCCCGGTCGCAGCGACGCCTCGTCGCGCCCGAGCGGATTCCACGCGAGCGGGTCGGCCAGCGACGCCGCATGCGGGAACGGGCCCAGCAGGCTCCAGGCCAGCGGCTCCGCCGCGTCGCGGCGGGCCGACACCAGCAGCGCCGCGAACTCGCGGAGGCCGATCTCGGGCCCGGCCTCGGCCGGGAGCAGTTGCCCCGCGGCCGCCAGGATCACGGGGCGCTCCAGCAGCGCGGGCTGCGCGAACCACTCGACGGCGCGCTCCTTCCAGGCCCCGTCCCGCAGCACGAGCGGGTGCGCGGGCAGCACCTCGACCAGCGGCGCCGGGCCGCCGTCGCGGGCGAACACCTCGTAGTCGTCCGCCACCGCGGCGCGCGACCAGCCGCCGGCGGCCGCGAGGTCCCGCTTCAGGGTCGCGGAGTGGACGACGACGTGGGACACCGCGAACAGGTCCGCGTGGCGCAGCCCGCTGGCGAGGTCGTAGCCCGGCGGCGACACCAGCTTGGGGAACCCGGCGCACTCCTGGGAGAGCTCGCACTGCACGGTGTACGCGAAGAGGGCGCCAGTGGCGGAGTTGACGATGCCGCCGGCGAGGAACGGCTTGCCGATCGTCGCCGGCAGCGCCTCGAAGACGCGGTCGGACCCGAAGCGGCGGCCGGAGGCTCCCTGCTCGGAGACGAAGCGCCCGGGCGTGCCGCGCATCGCCGCGGCGATCGTGTCGAGGTGGGACGCGGCCGGCATCGCTTCGGCGCCGCGCATGTTCCAGCGGTACCAGCCACCCTCGTCGAGGTCCGGCCGGGCGACTCCCGCGGCGGCGAAGGCTGCGGCGGCGACCGCCAGCCAGGCGCCGCCCCCGAGGCGGCCGAGCACGCGCGCGAGCCCGAGCGCTGCCAACATCACGAGCGCGAAGAACAGGAACGGCCAGAAGCGCACGTTCGGAAAGCTGGCGTTGAGGCGGCCGCCGAGCTGGTAGAGCACGAGCGAGGCGGCCAGCATCAGCGCCATCAACTGCTCGAGCCGGCCCCCGCGCGCGGCGGCGGCGAGCCCGGCCAGCGCACCGAGCGCGAGCCCGGGCGCGTAGCCCGGCAGCGTGCCCAACAGCGGCGTGTCCCAGTCGCCGCCGAACTCCACCGACCAGCCGGTCTTCAGCACCAGCGGCAGCAGCCAGAAGCCGGCCAGCGCGAAGCCCGCGGCCTGCGGCAGCAGCAGCGCCGGCAGCCGCCGCGCCGCGCCGCGGCCCCACGCGGGCAGCAGCAGCCACAGCGAGGCCGCCGCGACCAGCGTGGTGAAGAAGTGGGACAGGCACAGCGCCGCCGTCAGCAGCGCCGTCCGCCGCCGCGGCCGGCCCGCTTCCAGGTCCGCGACCGCGTGGCCGAGCAGGACGCAGAACAGCGCGAACGACCACGAGTTGGCGATCATGCCGGCCAGCGTCGAGCGCACGTTCACGCCCCACATCGAGTGGGTGTCGACGAACAGCAGCGGCACGGCCGCGGCGGCCGCCAGCGCCGGCTGCAGGCCGTGGCCCGCGCGCCGCGCCATCAGCCACAGCGCCAGCGGCAGCGCCCACACGCCGGCCATCGACGCCACCTTGAACACGACGTTCTGCGGCAGCGCCCACGAGAAGAGCGCCATCACGACGTAGGGCAGCGGGAAGTAGAACTGGAACATCGGGAAGCCGGCCCACCAGCCGCCTGCCCAGGAGATCACGGTGCCCTCGCGCAACGACCCGGCGAGGTGGGTCACGAGATAGTTGTGGGCCGGCGTGTCGCCGCCCGTCGGCGTGGTCGGCGAGAGCAGCGCGCCCGGCGGGAAGGCGACGCCGAGCACGACGTAGACGATCGCCAGCGTCGCGACGCCGGCAGCCCGCTCGCCGGGACCGAGCCGCGCGGCGAAGCTCGCGGCCCACGCCTCGGCCCGCTGCGGCCAGCGGCGCCGAGCCAGCGGCCACAGCAGGCCGAGCGCGAGGCAGGCCGCGCCGAGGCCGAGCAGCGGCCGGCGCAGGGCGCCGAGCGGCGCGCTCGCGTGGACCCGTGCCAGCGCGGTCGCCCCGCGCACGTCGACCTGCGGGCTGCCGGGCTGCTCCAGCACCACGAACACGGGGTAGCTGGCGCCCGGCAGCGCGCCCGCGTCGGTCACCTCGAGGATGCGGGTGAGACCGTCGGGGCCCAGCTCGACCTCGAAACGCTCGGGCTCGACCCGCAACTCGCGCGGGGCCAGCACCCGGGCCTGCAGCCGGCGCGGCCGCCCGTCGAGGTTCACCACGTCGATCCGCCAGCGCGCCGACCCGGTCAGGTCGAGCGGCCCGGCGCTCACGTCGTAGCCCGGATCCGGCAGCGACGGCTGGCCGACCACCAGCCCCTTCACGTCCACCCCGGAGAGCGGCCAGCCGTTGCGGTCGCGCCACGACAGCCGCAGCAGCAGCGGGTAGGTGCCGGGCGGCCCGACGTCCGCCGGCACGTCGAGCGCGTGCTCGCGCCGTCCCCCCGGGCCCAGCGACGCCGGCGGGAACGCCTGCCGGCGCCCGGCGAGTTCGACGCTCAGGGCGAGGTCGCGAGCCTCGGCGTCGCCCTTGTTGACCAGCACGACGCTGGCCCGGCCGGCCTCGACCTGCAGCCGGCTCTCGATCGCGATCTGCTCCGCGACCGCGGGAGCCGACAGGAGTCCCGCGAGAAGCAGCCGGGCGGCCACGCGCCGCGGCCCGCTCATGCGGACAGCTTCCCCATCCGCGCCGCGAGTTCCTTGACCAGCTTGGCGCAGACCACGGCGGAGACGCCGGCCACGTCCTGCGCGGGGTTGAGCTCCACCAGGTCCGCGCCGACGACGGGCGCGCGCAACGCGTGAATCACGCGCAGCGCCTGGCGCACGGACAGCCCGCCCGGCTCGCGGTGCGAGACGCCGGGCGCGAACGCCGGGTCGAGCGCGTCGAGGTCGAAGCTGACGTAGCAGGGCCCCTCGAGGTCGGGCACCCAGCGGTCCCAGTCGTCGACGGGCACGATCTCGACGCCGAAGCGCGCGGCCTGCTCCCGCTGGTGGCCGTTGAGCGTGCGGATGCCGAACTGCACCAGCCGGCGGGCCAGGCCCGCCTCCATCACGCGCGCGAACGGGCAGGCGTGCGAGTGCGGGTCGCCGTCGTAGCGGTCGTAGAGGTCGGGGTGGGCGTCGAAGTGCAGGATCGAGACGGGACCGTGTCGGCGCGCCACGGCGCGCATCACCGGGAACGTCACCGAGTGGTCGCCGCCGAGGAACAGCGCCGGTCCGGCGAGAGCGCGCTCCGCGGCGGCGGTGATCGCGTCCAGCGCGGCGTCGCCGGTCCCGGGGTCGACGTCGCCCAGGTCCTCGAGGAAGCCCTCGAGGTCGGTGCCGTCTTCCGCCCACAGGTTCGAGGCTCCCGAGTGCAGGGCCGCGCGAATCGCCGGCGGCGCCGCGGCCGCCCCGCGCAGATGGGACGAGCGCTCGTCGTAGCGGAGCCCCAGCAGCCGCACCCGTGTCGTCACCGTGCGGAGGATAGCCGCCCCGCGGCGTTCTACAATCAGGCTCCTTGCGCCGCGCTTCCAAGTCCGTCTGGCTGCTCGCGGCACTGGCGCCGCTGGTGGTGCTCCTCCAGTGGATGGCCTTCCGCGACCTCCTCCTCGACGACGCCTACATCACCTACCGCTATGCGGAGAACCTCGTCCTCGGCCGCGGCTTCGTCTTCAACCCCGGCGAGTGGCGGCTCGGCTCCACCGCTCCCGGCCACGTCCTGATCGCCGCGGCGCTGCGCGCGCTGGTCGGGCACGACGCGCTGCCCGCGGCGATGGCCGTGGTCGGCTGCCTCGGCTGGACTGCACAGGCCGTGCTGGTGGTGCAACTGCTCGCGCCCCTCGGGCCCTGGCCCTCGCGGGTGGCGGCGGCCGGGGTGCTCCTGGGCGGGGCCGGCAGCGGGATGTTCGTCTCGCTCGAGACCAACCTCGTCGCGGCCCTGGTGCTGGCGAGCGCCCTGGCCGCCGAGCGGTCGCGGCCCGCGCTGGCCGGAGCGCTGGCCGGCCTCGCGGTGCTGACGCGCCCCGACGCCCTGGCCTGGGCGGGACTGCTCGCACTGTGGGGCCTGCGCTCGCTGCTCCGCGGAGCGGGAGGACCGGCGTGGCGGCCGGCGCTGGCGCCCGCGGCGGCATTCCTGGCCCCCGTGCTGCCGTGGGCGCTGTTCGCGATCCACGCCTTCGGCTCGCCGCTGCCGGCGACGGCGGCGGCCAAGTATCACCAGACGGCGCTCGGCGAGTACGCCCTGCACCTGTTGCGCGTGGGGCCCAGCCGGCTCGCCCCGGGGGATGCCTGGCCGGCACTGCTGGCGATCGCCGGCCTCGCGGCCTGCGGCGCCGCGGCCTGGTTCCGCGCGGGGGGCGCCGGGCCCGTGCTTCTCGCCTGGGCGGCGGGTCACGGCCTGTGCTACCTCGCGCTGCGCCCGCTCACGCTGTTCCTCTGGCACGTGTATCCGATCATGCTGCTGGTGGTGACCTGCGCTTTCGCGGGCGTCGTGGGCGTCGCCATGCATCCTTCGCTGCGCCCGCCGGTCCGCCGCCTGGCGCGGCTCGCCGTGGCCCTGCTGCTGGCCGTCGTCGTGCAGCGCGCCCACGCCACCGCCACCCGTTTCGACTCGAACTACTGGGGCGGACAGCGCACCCGCGTCTACCTTCAGGTCGCGGACTGGCTGCGCGCCCACGTGCCGCCGAACGGCCGCGTCGCGCTGATGGAGGTGGGGCTGATCGCGTGGCGCTCCGACGTCCGGGTCCACGATCTCGCCGGCCTCGTCACGCCGCGCACGCAGTGGATGCCGGCCGACGTGACCCACGTGGTGGCACTGACCCACTTCCCGCGCGACTTCAACCCCGGCCGCGCGCCCGTCGCGACCTACCGCGACGGGCGCTTCGCCGCCTGGATCTTCGACCTGCGGACGCCGGCCGGCCGCTGAACGTTCAGCAGCGCGGCGGCTCTGCCGGCTTCTCGTCCTCGCCCGCCGACCGGCGGGGCTGCGGCACGGCTCAGGTGGGCACCCCGAGCCGCGGCAGCACGACGGCCTGCAGCAGGAACCAGACGGCCAGGAAGCCGATGAACAGCAGCCCGTCGGACATCGGGCCTACTTGTTCTCCGGCGCGGGCACGCAGGGCCGCAGGCCGAACATGCGGAAGATGGCCATCGCCGGGCACGAGTTGGTGAAGGCCGACTGGAACAGGTTGGCGCCGACGAAGGCGGTCAGCCACACGAATCGCGGGTCGACCCACACCGTCAGGGCGATGGACAGGAGCACCATGAAGCCCGCCAGGGCCCGCAGCGCGCGTTCGATCGTCATCTTCTCTACTCCTCCGTGTGGACGGCCCCCGCGGCGCGGACTTCTTCCGCGCGCCCGCGGCGGGCGATCTGCGAATAGACGACAGGGACGGCCAGCCGCGACAGGAACGTCGCGGCGATCTCTCCGGACATCAGGGCCACGGCGAGGCCCTGGAAGATCGGATCGGCCAGCATCACGGCCGAGCCGACCACGACCGCCGCAGCGGTCAGCAGCATCGGCCGGAAGCGGACCACGCCGGCCTCGACGACCGCCTCCTCGAGCGGCATGCCCTCGGCCAGCTTCAGCTCGATGAAGTCGACCAGGATGATCGAGTTGCGCACGATGATGCCGGCGCCGGCGATGAAGCCGATCATCGAGGTGGCCGTGAAGAACGCCCCCATCAGCCAGTGCGCGGGCAGGATGCCGATCAGCGACAGCGGGATCGGCAGCAGGATCGCGAGCGGCACGCTGAAGCTCTGGAACCAGCCGACCACGAGGATCGCGATCAGGACCAGCACCACCGCGAAGGCGATGCCGAGGTCGCGGAACACCTCCCAGGTCACCTGCCACTCGCCGTCCCACTTGAGGGCCGGCTTCTCCGACGTGTCCGGCGCCCCGGTCCAGTGCTGCATGACCTTGACGCCGCCCGGCAGTTCGAGCGCCTCGACCTGGGTCTTGAGGTCGGCGAGGGCGTAGAGCGGGCTCTCGCGCTCGCCAGCCAGGTCGCCGAACACGTAGACGACCGGCTTCAGATCCTTGTGCAGGATCGGCTGCGGCTCGGGCCGGCGCTCGACCCGCACCAGTTCCGAGAGCGCCACCGAGGCGCCGCCCGGGGTCTCGACGCGGACCGCGAGGCGGGTGTCGAGGTCGGCGCGGTCGGCGGCGGACAGCCGCAGCCGCACCGGCACCGGCTCGCGGCTCGACTCGGTCTGAAGCAGCGCGGCGTCGCGGCCTTCGCCGGCAGCGGCGATGGCTTCGACGACGGCCATCGCGGGAACGCCCTTCAGTGCCGCCTTCTCGCGGTCCGGCACGAGCACGACCCGCTCGCGGGGCGCGCTCAGCGAGTCGTCGATGTCGACGACACCCTGTGTCTTCTCGTACATCCCGCGCACGATGCCCGCCAGCTCCTCGCGCGCCTGCGGCGACTCGCCGTAGACCTCGGCGACCAGGGTGTCGAGCACCGGCGGCCCGGGCGGCACCTCGACCACCTTGACCTTCGCGCCGCGGGCCGTGCCGATCTCCTGGAGCGCGGGGCGCAGGCGCTTGGCCAGGTCGTGGCTCTGCGCGTCGCGCTCCGACTTGTCGACCAGGTTGACCTGGAGGTCGGCCGCGTGCGGCATGCGGCGCAGGAAGTAGTGGCGCACCAGGCCGTTGAAGTTCACGGGCGCGGGAGCGCCGGCGTAGACCTGGACGTTCTCGACCTCGGGCACCGTCGCCAGGTGGCGCGCCAGCCGCCGCGCGGTCTCCAGCGTCTCCTCCATCGGCGTGCCCTCGTCGTGGTCGACCAGCACCTGCAGCTCGCTCTTGTTGTCGAACGGCAGCATCTTGATCTTGACCATGCCGAAGCCGACCAGCGCCATCGACGCCAGCAGGACCAGGAACACGGCCGACAGGAACATCACGCGCGGCCCGCGCTCGGTGACGAGTCGCGTCATCACCCGGCGATAGAGCCGCTCCGACCAACCCTCGGGGGCCTGGCCCTCGCCGTGCTCGCCGGCGTGGTCGTTCTTGAAGATGCGCAGCGCCGCCCACGGCGAGATCACGAACGCCACCACCAGCGAGAAGATCATCGCGGCCGAGGCGCCGGTCGGGATCGGCTCCATGTAGGGGCCCATCAGCCCGCGCACGAAGGCCATCGGCAGGATCGCGGCGATCACCGTGAAGGTGGCCAGGATCGTGGGGTTGCCGACCTCGTCGACGGCCTTGACCGCGACCTCGAACAGCGAACGCCCGGGTTTCATCCGGTGGTGCCGCTCGATGTTCTCGACGACCACGATCGCGTCGTCGACCAGGATGCCGATCGAGAAGATCAGCGCGAACAGGGTGACGCGGTTGAGCGTGTAGCCGAACACCGCGAACACGAACAGCGTCAGCGCCAGCGTCACCGGCACCGCGATCAGCACCACGAGGCCCGAGCGCCAGCCCATCGTGAAGGCGATCAGGGCCGCCACCGACAGCGTGGCGAGGAGCAGGTGGTGGACCAGCTCGTCCGACTTGTCGCGCGCGGTGCGGCCGTAGTTGCGGGTCACGGTCGTGCGCACGTCGGCCGGCAGCAGCCGGGCCCGCAGGGTCTCGGCCTTGGCCAGGGCGTCGTCGGCGAGCGTCGTCGCGTTGGCGCCGGAGCGCTTGGCCAGCGAGACCGTGACGGCCGGCACTTCGGTCCCCGCGGGCACTTCCGCGCTGCCCTCGTGGCGGCCGACGACGTGGAACACCGCGTCGGTCGCCTCGTCGGGGCCGTCGGTCACCTTCGCCACGTCCTTCACGTAGACCGGGCCGCCGGGACCCGCCGCGACGACGACCGCCGCGACGTCCTCCGCGGAGGCGTAGACCGCCCGCGCCTCGACCCGCGTCTCCGCCCCCGCCCGCACCGTGGTGCCCGCCGTCGCTCGCGCGGACGCCGAGCGCAGCGCGCCGGACAGCCGCTCCCAGCTCACGCCGTGAGCGGCGAGCCGCGCCGGGTCGGGTTCGACGCGCACCACCCGCGGCGCGCCGCCGATCACCTTCGCCTTCGCGACCTCGGGAAGCTCCGACAGCTCCTGCGCGAGCTCCGCGGCGATCGGCCGCAGCTCGCCGCTGCCGCGCTGCGGGCTCCACAGGGTGAGCGCCAGGAACGGCACGTCGTCGATCGAGTGCAGCTCGACCGCGGGCGGATACGCGCCCGGCGGCAGGAACGCGCCCAGCACCGACAGCCGCTCGAAGACCTTGACCAGGCTCGGCTCGTTGTGCTCGCCGACGTGGAAGCGCACGGTGACCAGCGCGTAGCCGGCACCCGCGGTCGAGTACACGTGCTCGACGCCCGGCAGGCCCCACATCGCCCGCTCGATCGGCGCCATCACCCGGTTGGCGACCTCCTCCGGCTCCGCCCCCGGCCACGCCACCGTGACGTCGACCATCGGCACCCGGATCTGCGGCTCCTCCTCGCGCGGCGTGGAGAACAGTGCGAGCAGTCCGACGATCAGCGCCGAGGCCGCGAGCAGCGGCGTCAGGCGGCTGTCGGCGAAGGCGCGGGCGACGCGGCCCGCGAGGCCGAGGTTGCTCACTGTCCGCCGCCCGCGACGACGATGCGGTCGCCGTCGGCGAGGCCCTCCGGTTGGACGATCACGCGCTCGCCGGCCGCGAGGCCCGCGCGCACTTCGACCCGTTCGTCGCTGCGCGCGCCGACGGCGACCCAGCGCAGGCGCGCGACGTCGCCTTCGGCGACGAAGGCGCCGACCAGGCCGCCGCGCTCGAACAGCGCGTTCGCCGGAATCGTGAGCCGCGCCGGCCCGCTGCCGGCGCCAGCCACCGGCAGCTCGAGGCGCGCGAAGGCGCCGGAGCGCACGCCGCTGCCCGGCTCCAGGTCGGCCTTGACCTCGACGCGGTGGGTCACCGGGTCCGCGGCCGGCGCGACCGTGGCGACGCGCACGCCGACCGCGTCGGCGCGGCCGTCCACCCGCAAGTTCAGCCGCTGCCCGACCGCGAGGCCCGCGGCGGCCCGCGCGGGCACGCTGGCCACCACCTCGAGCGCGCCCTGGCCCTCGACCACGATCACCGTCTGGCCGGGGCCGACCACGTCGCCGAGCCGGGCCGGGCGCTGGGCGACGACGCCGGCGAACGGCGCCCGCAGCACGGCGTAGGACAGCGCGTCGCGGGCCGCGGACACGGCGGCCGCGGCGGCGGCGGCGCGCGTCTCCGACATTTCCTTCTCGCGCGGCGTGGCGGCGCCGGTGGCGGCCAGCGCCTCGAAGCGCTGGCGGTCGGCCTCGGCGGCGCGCGCGCCGGCCTCGGCCGCCTGCACGGCGGCGCGCAGGGCCTCGTCGCCGAGCCGGGCCACGACCGCGCCCGCCTCCACGCGCTGCCCCTCGCGCAGCGGCAGCTCGACGACGGACGCCTGAATGCGGGCGGACAGCGCGGCCCGCTGCCGCGCCTGGACCGTACCGGGGACGTCGAGCGCCACGGCATCCGCGGTTCCGACGACGGCCACGCTCACGTTGCGCGCGGGCCGCGCGGCGGCCGCAGCGCCCGGCGCCGGCGCGGGAGCGCCCCCGCAGGCAGCCGCGGTCACGGCCGCGGTGATGAGTGCGATCTCTCGGGTCTTCATCTCTCTACAGCTCCCCCGCGGCGTGACGCAGCGCCGCCCGCGCCACGGCGGCGTCGGCCGCCGCGGCGATCTCGCCCAGCTCGGCGGAAATGGCCGCCGCTTCGGTTTCCAGTTCGTCGGTCAGGGTGGCGAGGCCCGCGCCGCGCCGCTCGCGGACGACGCGCAACGCCTCGCGCATCTCTTCGGCGCCGCCGCGGGCGGCCAGCCAGCGGCGGTGCGCGGCTTCGGCCTGGGCATGCGCCTGGCGCACCTCCAGCTCGACCTGGGCGCGCGCGTCGCGCTCCATCGCCCGCGCCGCCTGCTCGTCCGCACGCGCGGCGGCGATCCGCTTGTCGCGCCCCGCGTCCCACGTCCAGCGCAGCCCGGCCCCGGCCATGAACGACTGGCCGCTGCCGCCGTCGCGCCGGTCGTCGCGCAGGGCGACGGCGACGCCCAGTTCCGGCCGCGCCGCGAACGACTCCGCGCGCGCCGCGCCGGCGGCGGCCTCGCCGCGTTCGCGGGCGGCGACCACCTCGGGCCGCTCCGCCGCGCGCGCGACCAGCGCCTCGGCCGGCTCGGCGACCGGCTCGGGAGCGGGCACCTCGTCGACGGCCTGCAGCACCGCGCCGGGCGTGCCGATCGCGCGGGCCAGCAACGCCGCCGCGACCCGCGCATCGCCCTCGCGGGCGGCGAGGTCGGCCTCGCGCTCGCGGCGGCGCGCCTTCGCCCGCAGCAGGTCGGAGCGCAGCGCGTCGCCCTGGGCCTCGCGCTTCTCCACGTCGGACTCGCGCGCGCGGGCGGCAGCCAGCGCCCGCTGCGCCACGTCGACGGCACGGCGCGCCAGCGCCGCGCGCCAGTAGGCCGCGGTCACCTGCAGCCGCACGCCGCGCAGCGCGGCGTCGCTGCCCGCGCGGGCGGCACGCGCCGCGGCGCGGCCCGCCTCGGCAGCGGTGCCGATCCGGCCCCACAGGTCGACCGGCGCCTCCACCGCGACCGTGGTGCCGAGGTGCCAGGCGACGTCGGGGGCGTTCAGGCGCGCGGGATCGAAGTCCTCCTGGGCCACGATCCCCGCGTCCAGCCGCTGCGCGAAGAGCATCGACGGCCAGTCGCTCCAGGCGAGGCGCGACTCGGCGACGAGCCGCGGCCAGCGCTGTCGGGCACCGGCCTCGGCCCGGGCCTCGGCAGCGTCCGCGCCAGCGCGGGCCGCAGCCAGGGCGGGCGCCTCGGCGCCTGCGCGCTGGAGCGCCACCTGCAGCGTGATCGGCTCGGGTTCGGCAGCCCCGACGGGGATCGCCATCAGCACGAAGAGCCCCAGGACGATTCTGCGCTCAGCCACGGGCCACCTCCGTCACGCGTGCGGGACGCCGCGCAGGCCGCCGGCGCGGCGCCGCCTCGCCGCGGGCCTCGCGGGCCAGGCCGTCGCACACGGCCGAGCAGATGCGGGCGATGTACGGGTCGGCGATGCGGTAGTACACCCGCTGTCCCTCGCGACGTCCCGCGACCAGCCCGGCATGGGCCAGCGAGGCCAGTTGCTGCGAGACGTTGGGCTGGCGCTTGGCGCACAGCAGGGCGAGTTCGCCCACCGTGCGCTCCCGCTCCATGAGCGCCGACAACAGGCGCAACCGCACGGGGTCGGACAGCGCCTTGAAGCGCTCGGCCACCTGCGGGATCAGCTCCGGGTCCAGCATGCCTCCTCCTTCGACAAGTGCGAATATACGCATGTACGCATAGATCTGTCAAGCCCCTACACTCCGCCGGTGGACGAAGGCTTCGACTATCCGGCCCTGGTGCGCGAGGCACTGCGTGGCGTGGTGGCCCGGCTGCTGGCCCAGGTGGAGCGCGAGGGCCTGCCCGGCGCCCATCACTTCTACCTGAGCTTCGACACCCGGGCGCCCGGCGTGGTGCTGCCGCCGGTCCTGCGCCGCCGCTACCCGGAGGAGATGACGATCGTGCTCCAGCACCAGTTCTGGGGCCTGCGCATCGACGCCGAGGCGTTCGAGGTCACGCTGCGCTTCGCGGGCCACCCGGAGAAGCTGCGGGTCCCCCTTCAGGCCCTGACGGCCTTCGCCGACCCGTCGGCGGCGTTCGGCTTCCGGCTGGACGAGGGCGGCGAGGTGGAGCCTGCGGAGACGCCTGAGGTCCCGGAGACGGCGGCGGTCGAAGCTCCGGCGGGAGCGACCGAACCCGCCGCCGGCGAGGCCAAGGTCGTGGACCTGGGAGCGTTCCGCCGCGAGCGGCGGGACTGAGGCCTACGGCTTCAGCCGCATCTCCTCGAAGCGCACCTCGCCGTCGACTCGCGCCTGCCACTCGAGGCGATCGCTCAGCAGGTACATCTCGTCCTGCGAGTACAGCGGCAGGAACACCGCCTCCTCCGACGCGAGCCGCAGCGCGCGCTGCAGCAGTGCCAGCCGGCGGCGGGGATCGAAGACCCCGAGGTTGGTCTCGGCGATGCGGTCGATCTCGGGGTGCGCGAAGCCGTAGTAGTTGCCGGTGCCCAGGCCCCGCGCTTCGTCACGGCTGTGCAGCAGGTAGGACAGCAGTTCCGCGGCGTCCGCCGACGTGCAGCCCCAGCCCTCGATGTAGGTGTCGAAGCGGCCCGCCGCCACCTCTTCCGCCAGTCGGCGCTCCGGCACCTCGCGCCGCGTCAGCTTGACGCCCGCCTGCGCCCACTGCCGGGCCAGTTCGTCCTCGATGCGGGCGCTGCCGCCCTCGACCGTGAGGATCGACAGCTCGACGCCCGCGTGTCCCGCCGCCTCCACCATCTGCCGCGCCGTCGCCGGGTCGACCGGCGTCGCCGGCAACGTGGGGTCGAAGCCGAAGACCTCCGGCACCACGAGTTGCGTCGCCCCGCGCCCGTGACCGCGCAGCGCGTGCTCGACGATCGCCGCCTGGTCGGTGGCGCGGACCAGCGCACGCCGCAGGCGCACGTCGGCGAGCGGGTTGCGCGCGCCGCTGGGCAGCGTCGCCCGCGTGTTGAAGCCCAGGTAGAAGACGTAGAGCCCGGGCGAGGCCAGCAGCCGCTGCCCGGCCAGGTTGCGCTTCTCGAGCGTGTCGAGCACGCTCTGCCGCAGCAGCAGCGTGAGGTCGGGCTTGCCCGCCTCGATCCGCTCCAGCATGCCTTCCTGGGGGAGGAGTTCGACCTCGACGCGGGCGATCGCGGCGGGGTCGCGGGCGAACTCGCTGGCCTCGAGGTCGATCGCCCGACCCCGCTCCCAGCGCGCCACCCGGTAGCGGCCGCTGCCCAGCGGCCGCTCGTCGACCCGACCGCCCGTCTCGCGCAGGCTGCGCTCGCTGACGATCGGCACGAAGGCCATGTCGTTGAGGATCGCGACCGGGGCGTCGGTGCGGATGTCGACGGTGTGGTCGTCGATCGCTTCCACGGCACGGATGTGGCGGACGAACGCCGCCACCGGCGTTCCGGGAAGCGAGAGCAGCCGCTCGACGCTGAACTTGACGTCGGAGGCGCGCAGCGGCGTGCCGTCGTGGAACCGCGCGCGGCGGTCGAGGAAGAAGCGCCAGGTCCGCTCGTCCGGGTTGATCCAGCGCTCGGCCAGCCCCCCCACCAGCCGCAGAGATCGATCGAAGCGGACCAGCGGCTCGAACACGTTGCCGACGATGATGGATGTGATGCTGTCGACCGAGACGTGCGGGTCGAGGGTGGCGACGTCGGAGCCGAGCAGCACGCGCAGCGTGCCCTCCGGCTGCTTCGGCTTCTCGTCCCGCGTGCAGGCCGCCACCAGCAGGCAGGCGAGCGCGGCCCCCACCGCGATCCCTCGCAAGCTCACGATGGGCGGAGAGTACGTGGCGGCGGGGGCGGGGTCAACGGCCGGCGCGCGGCGCCCGGCCGACCCGCCTGAGCGCGCGAAGCAGTTCGCCGACACTGGCCGCCGCCGCGCCCGCGCCGCGCGGCTGGTGCGGTGGCGCGCCGTCGAAGCGCTCGGCGACCTGGCCCAGCACGCCTTCGCCGAGGTGAGGCGCGAAGCCGTCGAGCCAGGCGTGCACGGCGGCCTTGCCGGACTCGCCCAGCAGCCGCACGCGGGCGGCGGCCCAGAGCCCCGCCCGCCACGGCTCCGCCGGCCCGCCCGCCTCGGACCGCAGCCCGCGCGGCGTCAGCAGCGCGGCCTCCACCGCGGCGAGCGCGCGCAGCGCGGCCTCGCGCGGCAGCAGCACGTGGGGCAGGCCGAGGGCGTGGAGCTGCTCCGCGCGCAGCGTGAAGTCGGGCGCGCCTTCCGCGGAGACCGCGTCCGCGAGATGGCCGCGGAGGTCGCACCAGAAGACGCGCTGCACGCTCTCCCGGCAGCGCACGGCGGCGTGGGCGAGACCGCCCGCGCGCCCGCCGTCGCCGCGCGCCCGGGAGAGCTCCGCGGCGATCAGCAGCGCGTTGTGCCACAGCGCCTGCAGCTCGACCGGGCAACCGGGCCGCGCGTCTCCCGCGTCGGTCGCGACCTCGACCAGGCCGTCGCTGCGCACCCGCAGCCCCGCCACCGCGCCGCCCAGCCAGGCGTCGACGACGGCGTCCACCGCCGCCTCCAGCCCGCGATCGCGAGCCGCCGGCACGTCGGCCTCGCGCAGGCGGTGGACCGCGATCACGAACCACAGCGCCGCCTGCGCGTCGCCCGCCACGGCGGCTCCGCCCTCGTCTCCACTCGCCAGTCGCCCCGACCGCAACCGGTTCGCAAGCGAGTGCAGGACCTCACGCGCCTGGTCCACGCGGCCAGTGGCGAGGCACAGGCCCGACACCGCGATCGCCGCGTCTCGCGCGCGCTCCGCGGGACCCGGATACCCGGCCGCGAGCGCCGGGCCGTGCTCCCCGTCGCGCACGAAGAAGGCGTCCGCCGCCCTCCGCAGCTCGCCCTCCAGCCCGCCGACACCCGCGGACAGAGCGCGCTGGCGCGCCTTCTCCGCCAGCAGCAGCGCGCGCGGGTCGGCGGCCGGGTCCGCCCCGGCCGCGGCCAGGAGCGCCACCGCCTGCCCGGGCCGCAGCGCGACGCGGAACTCGCCCGGGCTCCACAGGTCCTCGTGGCCCTCGAGACCCTGCTCGCGGTCGAGCGCGTACTCGCAGTGCCGGTACCACCAGCCTTCGCCCCCCCAGCGCGCGCCCGGCAGCCGCATCACGAGCGCGGGCCAGCCCGTGAGCGGGACGCTCGCGACGGCGTCGCCGTCGCGGGCGACGTCGCGCCGCAGGTCGTCGCGCTCGCGCTGCAGCTCGTCGACGCCGCGGTACGCGAGCAGCGGCCGGACAACCAGCTGCGCCGGCTCGCCGTCCCACTCGTACTGCACGACGACCGCGTCGGTGTCGTGGAGGCGCGCGACCGTGCGGACCAGCCGGCCGCGCGCGGTCTCGTGGACCAGGCACGGCAGCGGGTCGAGCGTGAACGCCTCCGCCCGCTCGAAGCCGCGCGGGTGGATCGCCCCGTCGTAACGCGCGGTCGCGAGCTCGATCATCTCGCCGTCGGAGAGCTCCAGCCGCTCCTCGAGCCGCGCGAGCAGGTTGACGCGGCCGGCGGGCGTCGCGACCACCAGCAGCCCGTGCTGGCGGCGCGCGTTGAGGCCGAGCACGCCGCTCGCAGCCCAGCCGCCGCGACCGTCGGCCTGCCACCACTCCAGCCGCTCGGCGCGTTCGACGTCCCGCAGCAGCTCGCGGCCGAGCGCCCTCATTCCGAGTCCGATGATATCCGGCCGTCGAGCGCGGCCGCGCCCCGCTCCTCTGCGAGGGCCCGCGCGAAGGCGCCCCCCGCGGAGACCAGCGCTTCCCAGCGCCCGCGCTCGACCACCCGGCCGCGGTCGAGCACGACGATCTCGTCTGCCGCCTCGAGCCCCGCCAGCCGGTGGCTGACGATCAGCGTGGCGCAGCTCTCGCGTTCGGCGAACAGCCGCGCGATCACTCGCCGCGCGGTCTCCGTGTCGAGGTGCGCAGTCGGCTCGTCGAGCAGGCGCACGGGCGCGTCGCGCAGCAGCGCCCGCGCCAGCACCAGCCGCTGCCGCTCGCCGCCGGAGAGCGCGACGCCGTGCTCGCCCACCCAGGTGGCGAGTTGCTCCGGCAGCCCGCGCGCGAAGGCGGCCAGTTCCGCCCGCTCGAGCGCGTCCCACAGCCGCGCGTCGTCGGCGTCCGGCGCAGCCAGGCGCAGGTTCTCGGCCAGCGTGCCCGCGAAGACGTGGTCGCGGACCGAGGCCACCGCCAGCCGCTTGCGCAGCTCGGCCGCGGCGAGCCGCCGCACGTCCACCCCGTCCAGCAGCAGTTGCCCGGGAGCGACGTCGTGTGCCCGCAGCAGCAGTTGCACAAGCGTCGACTTGCCCGCCCCGCTCGGCCCGACCAGGGCCACGACCCGGCCGCGCTCCAGGACCAGGTCGAGCCCGTCCAGCGCGAACGCGACGGGCTTCGCCCGGCGCCCGAACCCGTCCTCGTACGCGAAGCGCAGGCCGCGCGCTTCGACCCGCCTGCCCGGGCCCGCCACTTCCGGCGCGCCCGGATCGCGCACCGCCGGCTCCGCGTCGAGCAGCGCGGCGACCCGGGCCGCGGCGGCCTCGATCCCGCCGCGGACGCGGAACGCGGCGGCCAGCGGCGCCACCACCTCGAACCCGGCCAGCGCCACGAGGGCGATCACGGCGAGCTGAATCCCGTCGAGTTCCCCCGCGCGGACCAGCGGGATCGCGAGCGCCAGCAGCGCGACGACGCACAGGTCGGTCGCCGCTCCCGACAGCGCGGTGCCGGCCAGCGCGCCGCGCGCCCCGCGCCGCTCGTCGGCTGCCATCTCGCGGGCGAGGGCCGCCACCTCGTCCGCGTGGTCGCGCCCGCGGCCGAACGCGACCAGGTCGGGCAGCCCGCGGATGCCGTCGACGAGCCGCGCGTGGAGCGTGGCCCGGCGAGCGACGCGGCGGGCCTCCCCGGCGCGCGTGAGCTTCAGTACCAGCAGCGGAGCGATCACGCCCGCCGCCAGCACTCCGGCGGCCCACGCGATGGCGAGCGCCGGACCGCGCGTGGCCAGGAACGCGCCGACGCCCGCGGTCGCGAGCGCCGCGGCGGCCATCGGCGCCAGCAGCCGCGGGTAGGCCGCTTCCAGCTCCTCGACGTCGGCCACGACCCGCGCCAGCAGGTCGCCGCTCGTGCCGAGCCGGCCGGGGCCGAGGGGCGCCAGCCCGCGCGCCAGCTTCGCGCGCCAGGCGCCGGACGCGCGCAGCGTCACGTCGTGCACCACCAGCCGCTCGAGGTAGCGCGACACCGCGCGCGCGAGGCCGAAGAAGCGCACGCCGGCGATCGCCACGTGCAGCGCGGCGATCGACGGGCGCAGCGCTGCTTTCGCGATCAGCCACGCCGAGCAGGCCATCAGCAGCACGCCGCTGGCCGCGGTGGCGAACAGCAGGCCCGCGCCGAGCGCGGGGCCTCGACGGCCGACGACGCGCCACGGGGCGAGGCGGAGGATCGCCTTCACGGCGTGCCCCACAGCCTGGCGAAGCGGCTGCCGGCCGCGCGCAGCTCGCGTGGCGCCCCCTGCTCGACCACGCGGCCGGCCTCGAGCACGACCACGTGGTCGGCGCTGGCGAGGGTCTCCAGCCGGTGGGCGATGACGAGTGCAGTGCGCCCGCGGCAGAGCTCGCGCGCCGCCTCCGACAGCCGCGCCTGCAACGCCGGGTCGAGGTGCGCGGTCGGCTCGTCGAGGATCAGCAGCGGAGCGTCCCTCAGGAACGCGCGGGCGAGCGCCAGGCGCTGGGCCTGGCCGCTCGACAGCCGCGCGCCCGCCTCGCCCAGCGGCGTGTCCCAGCCGCGCGGCAGCTCGGCCAGCACCTCGTCGAAGCGGGCGAGCGCCGCGGCGCGCTCCAACTCGCCCGCCGCCGCGCCTGGCCGTGCCAGCAGCAGGTTCTCGCGGGCGGTGCCCGCGAACAGGTGCGGGCGCTGCGGCACCCAGGCGATGCGGCGGCGCCAGGCCTCGGCCTCGAGGTCGGCGAGCGCCTGGCCGTCGACGGCGATCCGTCCGGCGGCCGGCTCGAGGAAACGCAACAGCAGCGCCGCCGCGGTGCTCTTGCCCGCCCCCGACGGCCCCGCGAGCGCCGTCGTGCGGCCCGCGGGCAGCACGAACGTCGCCCCGTCCAGCGCCGCGCGGCCCCCGGCGTAGGTGAAGGACACGCCCTCGAACGCGACGCCCTGCGCGGGGCCGTCCGCGGGTGCGACGAGCCGCCGGCCCCCGCTCGCGTCCGACGCCGGCGTCTCGAGCAGCGCGAAGATGCGGGCCGCGGCGTCGCGGCCGGGCATCGCCGCGTGGAACGAGGCTCCCAGCGCCCGCAGCGGCTTGTAGAACTCGGGCGCCAGCATCAGCACGAACAGCGCGGGCGCGAACTCCACGTGGCCGTGCAGCAGCCGCAGGCCGACCTGGACGGCGAGCAGCGCGGTGCCGATCGTCGCCAGCAGCTCGAGCACGAAACCGGACAGGAAGGCGACCCGCAGCACCCGCATCGCCGCCACCCGCAGCCGCTCCGCGGTCCTCCCCACCTCGGCGGCGTGGTCTTCGGCGCGGCCCAGCGCCACCAGCGTCGGCAGGCCGTGGAGGCCGTCGAGCAGCCGCGCCGACAGCCGGCCCAGGGTGCGCCACTGCTCGGCCGTGCGGGCCGCGGCGAGCGAGCCCACCAGCGCGGTGAACAGCGGGACCAGCGGCAGCGTGACGAACAGCACGAGCGCGGACAGCGGGTCGGCGGCGTACACGGCGGCCAGGATCGCGAGCGGCACCAGCGCCGCCAGCAGCGCCTGCGGCAGGTACTGCGAGAGCGTCGCGTCGAGCGCGTCGACGCCGGCCGTCGCGGTGCGCACCAGTTCGCCGGCGCGCTCTCCGGCCACGCGGTGCGGCCCCAGCGCGACGAGGTGGTGCGCGAGGCGGTCGCGCAGCTCCGCGCGGGTCCGGATCGAGAGTTCCTGGGCGCAGGCCTCGCCGGCCGCGCCGGACACCGCGCGGGCGACTGCCGCCAGCGCGAGCAGGATCAGCCAGCCCGCGGCGGCGGCGCGGTCCGCGCCGCCGAGAAACGCGAAATCGATCAGCCGGCTGAGGCCGAAGCCCTGACCGACGGCGAAGAGCCCGGCCAGCAGGCCGAAGCCCACCGCCCCGGCCAGCGCGAGGCGCTCGCGCGCCCCGCGCGGCCAGAGCCGGTGATCGATCAACGGCTCGTCAGTACTCCAGCTTCGCTTCCGCCGTGACCCGGTGCCGGAACACCCAGTACGTCCAGCCCTGGTAGACGAGCACCAGCGGCACGAAGATCAGCGCCACCCCGCTCATGATCGCGAGCGTGTACGGGGTCGAGGAGGCGTTGTAGATGGTCAGGCTCCACTCCGGGTTCAGGCTCGACACCATCACCCGCGGGAAGAGGGCGATGAAGATCGTCGCCGTCGACGAGGCGATCGTCACGCAGGTCAGGGCGAAGGCCCAGCCCGGGTGCTCGCGGTGGATCAGGGCGCCGGCCCCGAGCAGCGAGCCGATCGCCAGCAGCGGCACCAGGCCCGGGTTGAGGCCGAGGCCGCGGAAGCCGTCCGTCCAGGCGTAGGTGCCGGCCACGAACAGGAACACCAGCACCGTCGCCACCGGTCCCACCTTCTTCGTGACCGCCAGCGCCCGCGAGCGGATCGGCTCGGTGCTCTTCAGGTTGAGGAACAGCGCCCCGTGGGTCAGGAACACGAAGACGCTGGCCAGCCCGGCGATCAGCGTGTAGGGCGAGAGCAGGTCGAAGAAGCCGCCGACGAAGTGCTTGTCGGCGTCGATCGGCACGCCCTGCAGCAGGTTGCCGAGGGCCACGCCCCACAGCAGCGCGGGCACGGCGCTGCCGAAGAAGATCGCCCAGTCCCAGGTGGCGCGCCAGGCCGGGTGCTTGTCCTTCGAGCGGAACTCGAAGGCGACGCCGCGCACGATCATCGCCACCAGCATCAGCAGCAGCGCGATGTAGAAGCCGCTGAACAGCGTCGCGTACCAGTGCGGGAAGGCCGCGAAGATGGCGCCGCCCGCGGTCAGGATCCACACCTCGTTGCCGTCCCAGAACGGCCCGATGGTGTTGATGATGCGGCGCCGCTGGTGGTCGTCCTCGCCGAGGAACGGCAGCAGCATGCCGACCCCGTAGTCGAAGCCCTCGAGCACGAAGAAGCCGACGAAGAGCACCGCGATCAGCACGAACCAGAGGATGTTGAGATCCATGGCGCCCTCCTTCAGGCCTGCGCGGGAGCCAGCGCGGCCGGCTCCTCCTCGGCGTGCAGCGCGACCGCCTCGATGCCCTTCCTGCCGTACTTGGCCAGCAGGTAGAAATCGGCGGCCATCAGCGCGCCGTAGAGCAGCGTGAAGACGACGAGCGACAGCCCGACCTCGCCGGCGGAGACGTTCGGCGAGACGGCGTCCACGGTCTTCTGCAGGCCGTAGACGATCCACGGCTGGCGGCCCAGCTCGGTGAAGATCCAGCCCGCCGCGTTGGCGACGTGCGGCAGCGCGATCGCGGGGACCAGCAGGCCCAGCAGCAGCTTGCCGCCCTCCACCCGCTCCTTCAGCACGAGCCAGGTGGCCCAGGCGGCCAGCGCCAGCATCACGATGCCGGCGCCCACCATCACGCGGAACAGCCAGTAGGTCCACATCACCGGCGGCACGTAGTCTCCGGGCCCGTACTTCGCCTCCATCTGCGCCTGCAGGTCCTTGATGCCCTCGACCTTGCCCTCGAAGCGGTTGTAGGCGAGGAAGCTGAGCAGGCCGGGTACCTTCAGCGCGAAGACGTCGCGCTGCTGCGGCTCGTTGCCCCAGGTGAACAGCGACATCGGGGCCGGGTCCTCGGTCTCCCACAGCGCCTCGGCCGCCGCCATCTTCATCGGCTGGATCGTCATCATGTACTGCGCCTGGTTGTGGCCGACGACCGAGACCGCGATCGTGGAGACGAGCGCGTAGACCGCTCCCACCTTGAACGAGAAGAGGAAGCCCTCGCGATCGGCCGGGGCCGCGCCCCGGCGCAGGTGCCAGGCGCTGACGCCCAGCACGAAGAAGGCGCCGGTGGCCATCGCCGAGGTGATCACGTGCGGGAACTGCACGAACACGTGGGGGTTGGTGATCAGCGCCCAGAAGTCCTCCATCTCGGCGCGCCCGTTGCGCAGCACGTAGCCGAGCGGCTGCTGCATGAACGAGTTGGCGATCAGGATCCACAGCGCGGAGACGTTGGAGCCGATCGCCACCAGCCAGATCGAGGCCAGGTGCGCCTTTCGCGGGATCTTGCTCCAGCCGAAGATCCAGACGCCCAGGAAGGTCGACTCCAGGAAGAAGGCGAGCAGCGCCTCGATCGCCAGCGGCGCGCCGAACACGTCGCCGACGAAGCGGGAGTACTCGGACCAGTTCATCCCGAACTGGAACTCCTGGACGATGCCGGTGACCACGCCCATCGCGAAGTTGATCAGGAACAGCTTGCCCCAGAAGCGGGTCAGCTTCTCGTACATCTCGCGGCCGGTGACGAACCACAGGGTGTGGAACAGCACGACCACCCAGACCAGGCCCAGCGTCAGGGGCACGAAGAAGAAGTGATAGACCGTCGTCGCCGCGAACTGCAGCCGGGCGAGGGTCAGGGCGTCCATGATGGAGTTCCTCCTCTATTTCTCGGGAAGGGAGTGGTTCAGGGGAGCTTCGGCCCATGCGAAGCCCCGCAGCTCGCCGGCCCGGAAGCCCGTGGCGGCGTCCAGCGGGTAGGCGGCGCGGATGGCCGCGGCCGCCGCGGGGTCGAGGTCGGAGGCCGTTCCGTGGCAGCGCGCGCAAGGCCCCGCCATCGCGATCGGCCGCAGCAGGCCCACCTTGTCGCCGAGCGCGAAGGCGGCGGGCGCGACGTCCGCTGCCTGGCGGCCCGCGGCCGCCTTCACCGCGGCCTCGGCCCAGGCGGGAGGACGGTTCTCGGGATTGCGCAGGCGGTCGCTGGTGCGTCCGACGACGACTCCCGCCGCGCGTCCCACCTCCGCCGACAGCGCGGGCGCCTCGTCGCGGCACACGGCCACCGCCTTCGCGGGGCCGCCCTTCTGCATCTCCTCCATCAGCCGCGCCGTGAGGCGCTGGCGCAGCGCGACGAGGGCGTCGTCCGCCGCCGCGACGGCAGCCTTCAGTTCGGTCGGCGCGGCCTCGGGTGCGAACGACTGCTGCGCGCCGAGCGTGAACGAACTGGCCGTCACCACGACCGCGACCGCCACCCGCACGGGTGCTTTCATCGCTCGTCCTCCGTGGAACCGGTTTCTCTCGGCGATCGAGCCGGGGACGGGACCAGCAGCAGGCCGACGAGGGCTCCGTAGGGCCCGGCGACCGCCGGGCGGCAGAGGATGCTTCAGGTGCCCCCCGCCAGCGAATAGAAGTGGCCGAAGACCAGGAAGGCAGCGGCACCGAGCGATGCCGCGACGAGCCGCCGGGGCCAGGGCGAGCGGGCCATCGGCCCCATCCTCTCACCGTGTGGCGCTTCGTTCACCCACTCTCCAGGCCGCTCGCGCAAAAAAGGGATCCCCGCTCGGGTGTTGCAACCCGCGTGCCCGAGTCCCCCCGCCTCGCGGCGCAAACGGCGCTGCGGTACGCTTCACGGAATGTCGATCCGCAAGGGAACCGTCGTACGCCACCGCAACGCGGCCGAGTGGGGCCCCGGCGTCGTGCTGGGCCAGACCGGGGCCGACACCGACCTGTTCTTCCTCGCCGGCGGCCGCCGCCGGGTCCGCGGCGACGCGCTGGCGCCGACCGCAGGCCGGCCCGAGGAGCGCGACCTGCTGGCGCTGGCCGCATCGCTGCCCGACCAGAAGTGGGCGCGCGCGAAGCACCACGTCTACGTGATCGCGCTCGCGGACACCGTGCGCCGCGACGCCGCCTTCCGCGAGCGCAACGCCGCCATGCAGCCCGACCTGCCCTGCTACTACGTGGGCCTCACCGGCCACCCGCCGGAGAAGCGCCTCTCGCAGCACCTGCGCGGCTACAAGTACAACCGCTACGTGAAGGCCTCGGGCCCCGACGAGGCCCGCCTGTGCCCGCAGCGCTACGCCCACTTCAACCCGCTGCCCTTCGAGTTCGGCGAGCACTTCGAGCCCTGGCTGGCGGAGACCCTCCGCAAGCGCGGCCACGGGGTCTGGCAGGGGTAGAAGCGACGAACGCGCCGGCCGGGATCGCCCGGGCGGCGCGTTCGGTGCGGCGGACGAATTCAGCGGACTAGAGGTTCTCGATCAGCGCGTCCGCGAACTCCGAGCACTTGATCTCCTTCGCCCCGTCCATCTGGCGGGCGAAGTCGTAGGTCACGCGCTTCTGGGCGATCGTCTTCTCGATCGACTTCTCGATCGCCGCGGCCGCCTCGGTCCAGCCGAGGTGCTGCAGCATCATGCAGCCCGACAGGATCACCGAGCCCGGGTTCACCTTGTCGAGGTCCGCGTACTTCGGGGCCGTGCCGTGGGTCGCCTCGAAGATGGCGTGGCCGGTCTCGTAGTTGATGTTGCCGCCCGGCGCGATGCCGATGCCGCCGACCTGCGCGGCCAGCGCGTCGGAGAGGTAGTCGCCGTTGAGGTTCGGCGTGGCGAGCACCGAGAACTCCTTCGCCCGCGTCAGCACCTGCTGCAGGGTGATGTCCGCGATCGAGTCGCGGACCAGCAGCTTCCGCTTCCACTTGCCGTCGCCGTGGGTCGCCCACAGCGCGAGACCGGCCTCGACCTCCTGCCGGACCTTCGCCTTCTGCTCGTCGGTCATCAGGTCGTAGCCGGGCTCGATCGCCTTGGCGTTGTCCTCGACCGAGATGTTCGCGTCCTTCTCCTTGTTGCCGAGGATCCAGGTCTCGCGCTCGGTCACCGTGTCGGCGCGGAACTCGCGGGTGGCCACACCGTAGCCCCAGTCGCGGAACGCGCCCTCGGTGAACTTCATGATGTTGCCCTTGTGGACCAGGTGCAGGCTCTTGCGGCCGAACTTCAGCGCGTAGCGGATCGCCGCCCGGATCAGCCGCTCGGAGCCCTCGCGCGAGACCGGCTTGACGCCGATGCCCGAGGTCTCCGGGAAGCGGATCTTCTTCACCTTCATCTCGGACTGCAGCCAGGCGATCACCTTCTTCGCCTCGGCGCTCTCCGCCTGCCACTCGATGCCGGCGTAGATGTCCTCCGTGTTCTCGCGGAAGATCACCATGTCGACGTCCTGCGGCTTCTTCACCGGCGACGGCACGCCCTCGAACCAGCGCACCGGGCGCAGGCAGACGTAGAGGTCGAGCTCCTGGCGCAGGGCGACGTTGAGCGAGCGGATGCCGCCGCCGATCGGCGTCGTCAGCGGGCCCTTGATGCCGACCAGGTAGTGGCGGAACGCGGTCAGCGTGTCGGCCGGCATCCACTCGCCGGTCTTGTTGAAGGCCTTCTCGCCGGCCAGCACCTCGAACCAGGCGATCTTGCGCTTGCCGCCGTAGCACTTCGCCACCGCCGCGTCGAACACCCGCACCGACGCGCGCCAGATGTCGCGGCCGGTGCCGTCCCCTTCGACGAACGGGATGACCGGGTTGTCGGGGACGTTCAGCACCCCGTCCTGGATCGTGATCGTGCCGCCCGCGGGGGGCGTGAGGTCCTTGAAGTTCACCATGGTGTGAGCAGTCTACTCCTTGAAGAAAAGGCCCTAGCCGAGGCGGATCGCCTTGGCTTCCTTGACGCCTGCGATCCGGCGCAGCGCCTCCAGGGTCTCCAGCGTCACCTCGCCGTCGACCTCGATCATCATCACCGCCCGCGCGCTGCCCGGCTTGCGGCCCACGGTCATCCGCGCGATGTTGATGCGGCGGCCGCCCAGCGTCGAGCCGATGTGGCCGATCACGCCCGGCGTGTCGTCGTTCTTGACGTAGAGCACGTGGCCGGCCGGGATCGCGTCGACCTCGACGCCGTCGACGTCCACCAGCCGCGGCTGGCCCGGCCCGAAGTAGGTGCCGGACACCGAGAGCTCGGCCTCGCTGGTCTTGAAGCGCACCGCGACCAGGTTGGCGAAGCTGAGCTGGGCCGAGGAGGTGGACTCGACGAGCTGCAGCCCGCGCTCCTTCGCCGCCTGCAGGGCGTTGACGACGGTGACGCCCGTCGCGCTGCCGCGCAGCACGCCCGCCACCGCCGCCGGCAGGATCGGCTTCAGGTCGAGGTCGCGGAAGTCGCCGTAGAGCCCGATCTCCAGCCGCTCCGGCTTGCCCGGCAGCGCCTGGCCGACGAACGCGCCGAGCCGCTCGGCCAGGTCCATCGCCGGCTTGACGTGCTCGTAGATGTCCGAGGAGAGCTGGAAGAAGTTGACCGCCTGCTGGATGATGCCGCCCTTCAGGTAGTCGCGGATCTGGATCGCGATGTCGGTGCCGACCTTCTCCTGCGCCTCGGCGGTCGAGGCGCCGACATGCGGCATCGCCACCACCTTCGGGTGCTGCGCCAGCTTCCAGTCGACCGGCGGCTCCTTGGCGTGCACGTCGAGGCCGGCGCCGGCCACCCGCCCGGTCTCCAGCGCCTCGAACAGCGCCGCCTCGTCGATCAGCGCGCCGCGCGCGGCGTTGACGATGCGCACGCCCGGCTTCATCTTCGCGATCGTGTCCTTGTTGATGAGCTGGCGGGTCTCGGGGCTCAGCACCGAGTGCAGGGTCAGGAAGTCGGAGGTCGCGAACAGCTCGTCGAGCGAGAGCAGGGTGATGCCCAGGCCCTCCACCAGCGGCTGCGAGACGAAGGGGTCGTAGCCGACCACGTCCATGCCCAGCGCCTTGCAGCGCACGCCCATCTCGCGACCGATGCGGCCGAGCCCGATCACGCCGATCCGCTTGCCGCACAGCTCGACGCCGGCGAACGACTTGCGGTCCCAGGTGCCCTTCTTCATCGAGGCGTCGCCCTGGGCGATGTTGCGGGCCACCGCGAGCAGCAGCGCGAGCGCCAGCTCCGCGGTCGAGACCATGTTGCCGAGCGGCGCGTTCATCACGATCACGCCGCGGCGGGTGGCCGCCTCGAGGTCGATGTTGTCGACGCCGACGCCGGGCCGGCCGACCACCTTCAGGTTGGCGGCGGCGGCGATCACGTCGGCGGTGATCTTGGAGCTGGAGCGGACCGTGATCGCGTCGTAGGGCGCGACGATCTTGACCAGTTCCTCCGGCGGCATCGCCTTCTGGACGTCGACTTCGAATCCTTCGGAGCGCAGCACGTCGAGGCCGCGTTCGGTCATGCCTTCGAGGACGAGAATCTTGTGACTCACGGCAGGGACCTCCTGCGCGACGCGGCCCCCCGACGGGGGACCCGTTGGGCGTCCCGGGAATCCACAGAATTTGTGGAAATCTCTGTGGAAAGCTCGCGGAACGTCGCGCTAAGTGATTGCATGATGTCGACTTCTAGCGGTTTGCACTCTATGACAGCAGCGCGACGGAGGCATGCGATTTGCGTGATGGACCTTCGTTCGCGGGCACCGCTTCGAAGGCTCTTGAAGCGACGCATTGTAACCCCGCGAGTGTGCAGGATCACGTCCCCCGAACGGATGACGTTCGTTAGACTCGGGTGAGAGGAGTCGCCATGCGACACGCGTTCGCTGTCATCGCCCTGGTCTCGTTCGGGGCCGTCGCTTCGGCTCAGGAACCGGCGCCCGCCCCGCCGCGCGAGGCCGAGCCCGAGGAAGAATCGCGGGCGGCCGACTGCCCCGAGATCGTCGCCCTCCACTCGCCCTACGAGTTGTCCCGCTTCTACCGCGCCGGCGAGTCGCCGGGCGTCGCCCTCCCCGTGCGCGAGGGCGACGAGGCGGCCTGGCGGCTGGCTGCGCTCTACAGGAGCGGCGGGGTCGCCCCGGGCGGCTACTCGCGTTTCTTCGACGCCGGCTGGGCGCGCGAGCGCCGCGGCTTCGGCGCGCGCTGGCGCGGGGCCGAGGCCACGGGCCAGCCCATCGCCTGCCGCACCGAGCGGCCGGTCTCCGCGAAGAAGCGGTCCGAGTAGCCGGTCACCGGGCCCACCGTCTCGTCGCGCTCCAGCCGCTCCAGCCGGCTGGCCGGGAAGAACAGCGTCAGCGGTCCGATCAGCGCCTCCTCGCGGCGCCGCTCCTGGCGCAGCCAGTCCTCGTACATGCGCAGGTCGAAGCCGCGCAGCACGACGCCGGCTGCGTTCAACTGCACGAGCAGCCCCCACATCTTCTCGCGCGGCTCGTGGAGGTAGACGACGACCGGCGAGCCGGCGGCGAGGCCGAACTTCACCGCGCCCCGTCCCGCTTGTCGCGCAGGTGGCGGATCACGACGTCGGGCACCAGGCCCTCGATGTCGCCGCCGAGCTGGAACACCTCCTTGACGAGGCGCGAGGACAGGTACGAGTACTTCTCCGCCGGCATCATGAACACCGTCTCGACCCGCGGCTTCAGCCGGCGGTTCATCAGGGCCATCTGGAACTCGTACTCGAAGTCGGAGATCGCGCGCAGCCCGCGCACGATGACGGAGGCGCCGACCCGGGTCGCGTAGTCGACGAGCAGCCCGCTGAAGGTGTCGACCTGGACCCGCGGCTCGCCCTCCCACACCTCGCGCACGATGCGCACCCGCTCGTCGACGCTGAACAGCGGCTTCTTCTCCTGGTTGACCAGGATCGCCACCGTCACCCGGTCGAACACCGACAGCCCGCGGCGGATGATGTCGACGTGGCCGTTGGTGATCGGGTCGAACGAGCCCGGGAACACGGCCAGGGAGGCGCTGCGCTCGCTCTCGGTCATTCAGCCTCGTTTCTGCGCGCCGCCGCGCGGTAGAAGCTCAGGCAGTGGTCGCCGATCTTCACGACCCGGCGCCGCTCCAGGCCCCCGATTGTCTCCGGCAGCGCGCGCTTGTGGAAGTGCTCGGCGATCACCACCCCGTCATCCTCCAGCAGGCCCATGGTGCCGACCTGCTCGAGCACCTCTTCGTAGATGGGGCTGTCGTACGGCGGGTCGACGAAGACCACGTCGAAGCGCACGCCCTGGTCGCCGTAAGCCGCGAGCGCCAGCCGCGCGTCCTGGCGGTGGACCTTGACCTCGCCCGACGCGTCCTTCAGCGCGGCCAGGTTCTCGCGGATCGCGGCGATCGCCGCGGCCGCGTTGTCGACGAGCACCACCCGCGCCGCACCGCGCGAGAGCGCTTCCAGGCCGACCGCGCCGCTGCCGGCGAAGGCGTCGAGGAAGCGGCAGCCCGGCAGCACGGGCGAGAGGATGTCGAACAGCGTCTGCCGCACCCGCGCGCCGGTCGGCCGGGTGGCGAGCCCCGACGGCGCGGCGAGCCGCCGCCCCTTGTTGCCGCCCGCGAGGATGCGCGTCATCGTGCGCCGATCCTCGCATGCCGCGAGCGCGCGGAGGTACACTGGCTTCGATGCTGCGCGACCTGCCGCTGCCCGACCGCGCCTGGATCGAGCAGCACCGCGTCTGCTGGGAGCAGTTGCCGCTGCGCGAGATGGTGAAGGCGCACGGCCTCCAGTCGCACGGCGCCTGTCTCAAGCTCTACGCCCGCTTCGACGTTCCCGTGCCGGGACGCGAGCTGAAGGAGGTCGTGCACGAGGCCCACGCGCGCTGCGTGCGCCTGCTCGTGGAGGCGCTGCGCGACCACGCCCTCCCGTTGAGGGTCGACATCGACGCCTTCGACTTCACCGGCCACCTGCGCCCCGAGACCCACCACGCCCCGGAAGTCGAGGCCACGGCCCGCATCGTGGCCGACCGCGGCGGCGTGCCCGACCCGGTCGACCTGCACGAGACGCTCGCCCGCGCCGAGCGCTTCCTCGCGGAACAGGGCGTGCGCGAGAAGGTCTGGGAAGAAGCCCGTCCGACCGAAGTCCACTGATCAGGAGGAGGAGCCCATGTCCGTCGCCAAGGTGTCCGAGATCAGCGCCACGTCACCGAAGAGCTTCGAGGACGCGCTGCAGACCGCGATCAAGCGCGCCAGCAAGAGCCTGCGCAACATCCGCAGCGCCTGGGTCAAGGAGCAGACCGTCCGGGTCAACAAGGGCAAGATCACCGAGTACCAGGTCAACGTGCTGGTGACCTTCGTGCTCGACGAGTAGCTGCCCCGGGGGCGCCGGCCCGGCTGCCCCCGTCAGCGGCCCAGCACCAGCTCGAGCTCGTGGCGCCCGCCGTCGTCGCACAGCGGGACCGCGCCGGCGTCCACGAGGCGGCCGTCGAGGCGGGCGATGGCCACGCCGCGCGAGCGGCGCTCGGGGTTCCGCACCTCGATCGCGTAGTGGGTCGCACCGAAACGCCAGGCAATCTGGTACGAAGGCCAGGCCGCCGGGATGCACGGGTCGACGGCGAACGTGTCGCCGTGGCGGCTGAGGCCCAGCAGGCTCTCGATGCCGGCCCGGTACATCCAGCCCGCGGAGCCCGTGTACCAGGTCCAGCCCGCGCGGCCGGCGTGGGCAGGATGGGCGAACACGTCCCCCGCCAGCACGTAGGGTTCGCCCTTGTAGCGCTGGACCTCGGCCTGGGTTCGTGCATGGTTGACCGGGTTCAGCATGTGGAAGATCTCCGCCGCCTCGTCGCCCGCGCCCAGCCGCGCCATCGCCATCACGGTCCACACCGCCGCGTGCGTGTACTGGCCGCCGTTCTCGCGCAGCCCGGGCGGATAGCCCTTGATGTAGCCCGGCTCCTGCGACGAGCGATCGAACGGCGGCGTCAGCAGCGCGACCAGTTGCGGGCCGCGGCGCACGAGGTGGGTGCGCACCGCGTCCATCGCCCGCTCGGCGAAGCGCTTCGGCACGGCCCCGGACAGCACGGCCCACGTCTGCGCGATCGAGTCGATCTGGCACTCGTCGTTCTGGACCGAGCCCAGCGGCGACCCGTCGTCGTAGTAGCCGCGCCGGTACCACTCGCCGTCCCAGGTCCGCTCCAGGGTCTCGGACAGCCGGGTCGCCTCCCAGCGATAGCGCTGCGCGCGCTCCGCGTCGCCGCGGGCCTCGCACAAGGGCGCGAACTCGCAGAGCACGATGTGCAGGAAGAAGCCGAGCCAGGTGCTCTCGCCGCGGCCCTCGGGCCCGACCTGGTTCATGCCGTCGTTCCAGTCGCCGTTGCCGAACAGCGGCAGGCCGTGGGCGCCGGCCGTCAGACCCCGGTCGATCGCCCTCACGCAGTGCTCGAAGAGCGAACCCGTCTCGGCCGACACACGCGGCTGGAAGTACGCCTCGTGGCTGCCGGCGGCCAGCTCGGGCCCCTCCAGGAACGCCGCTCGCGCGTCGAACACCGCCGCGTCGCCCGTCGTCCGCGCGTAGTGGGCCGCGGCGTGCGGCAGCCACAGCAGGTCGTCCGAGCAGCGGGTGCGGGTGCCGCGTCCGGTCGGCTCGTGCCACCAGTGCTGCACGTCGCCCTCGAGGAACTGGCGCGCGGCCGCGCGCAGCAGGTGCTCGCGGGTCAGCTCGGGGCGGGTCAGGACCAGCGCCATCGCATCCTGGAGCTGGTCGCGGAAGCCGAACGCCCCGCCGGGCTGGGAGTAGCCGGAGCGTGCCCACAGCCGGCAGCTCAGGTCCTGGTACAGCAGCCACCGGTTCATCAGCAGGTCGAAGGAGTCGTCAGGCGTACGGACCCGCACCGCGTCGAGCGTGCGATCCCAGCCTGCGCTCACGGCCTGCAGCGAGGCCTCCGCGGCGGCGGCCGAGCCATGGCGAACGATCAGCTCGCGCGCGGCCGCCGCATCGAGCGCCTGGCCGAGCAGGAAGACGACGGTCCGCGTCTCGCCGGGAGCGAGCGTGAGCGACACGTGCAGCGCCGCACACGGGTCGAGCCCCGCGCCGAAGCGGCCGGAGAGGGCCTCCCGCGACAGTGCCGCGGGCTGGGCGAGCGAGCCGTTGCGGCCCAGGAACGAGGTGCGGTCACCGGTGGCCGAACGCAGCGGCTCGCTGGCGTGGGCGAAAGCCACGTGCCCGGGGTACTCGGTGTTGTAGGGGTTGCGCGCGAAGAGGGCCCCGCTCGCGGCGTCACGTTCCGTCACGACGTGGGCCGCGTGCCCTTCGCGGGGCGGGCCCAGGGTCCACTCGTTGTACGCGAACAGGCCGAGCTGGCGCACGGACCGTCCCGGGTTCGTGACCCGGAGCCGCGACAGCTTCACCGGGTCGACGGCGTCGACGAACACCTCGAGCTCGCAGCGCAGGCCGCGGGTGATGCGCTCGAAGCGGCTGACCCCCGCGGCGTGGCGCACCAGCAGCCGGCTGCCCGCGGTGCGCGGCATCGGCCCTGGCGTCGGGTTGAAGAACTCCCCCGTCTCGTCGTCGCGCACGAAGATCGCCTCGGCGGTCGGGTCCGTGACAGGGTCGTTGGCGAACGGCGTCAGCCGGTTCTCGCGGCTGTTGCCCGCCCACGTGTACGCCGCTCCGCCGGCCGTGACGACCGTGCCGAAGCGCGGGTTGGCGATCACGTTGGACCACGGCAGCGGCGTCTGCTGCAGGCCCTCGACCCGCACGACGTACTCGCGTCCGCGGTCCGCGAACCCGCCGAGCCCGTTGTCGAGCGCCAGCTCCGGCACCTCCGGGGCCTCGTCCTGCGCGGTCGACTCGGCCGGCGCGCGGCCCGGGACCAGGTCCGCGGGCTCCGGCTCGGGCCAGTGTGCGTGCGCGTGCTCGAGCTGGGCGGCGAGGTCGCCGCGGTCTCCGCTCAGCACCGCGCGCGCCACGGCGCCGAGCAGCCGGCGCTCGGCCTCCGTCATGCGGTCCGCGCGCAGCAGGAATGCTCCGCCCGGCTGGTGGTTGGAAGCCCGCCACGGCCCGTCGTCGAGCAGCGCGGTGAGCCGGCCGTGCATCTCGTCGAGGTAGCTGACCGGGTGCTGGTTCAGGATCACGACGTCGGCGCGAAGGCCCTTCAGCCGCCAGTACTCCTGGGCCTGCAGCACCTCGCGCACCAGCGGCTCGTCGTCGGCCTCGACGACGCGCACGAGCAGGATCGGCAGGTCGCCCGAGATGCCGTGGGCCCACAACCCCTCCTGGCCGAGCTGGTTGCGTGCGAGCAGCTCGGGAGCCGCCCGCAGCGATCGATCGGCGTACAGCACGCGCGAGGCGAGGCGCTCGAAGACCGAGGCCTGCTCGCTGGAGATGCCGAGGTGGCGCAGCGCGCTGCGGGCGTGGGCGAAGGCCAGCGCGAAGGTGCGGGCCGCGGCCGACGGCTCGTGGTACTTCGCCGCCAGCGCGGCGGCAGTGTCGCGCGAGAAGGCCATGCCGGTGGCGAAGGCGAGACGCACGAAGCCGCCCGGCGCCAGCCGGATGCGCTGGCGCAGGCTGACCACGGGGTCGAGCACGACACCGGTGGTCCCGGACAGCGAGCGGCCGTCGAGAGCCTGCGGGTCGTCGGGACCTCGGCCGCGGCCGAGGAACCGCGCGCGATCCGTCTCCCACTCCAGCGGCCCCTGGCTGCGGCCCTCGAGGCTCAGCACGTGAACCGCCCACAACGTCTCTTCGCCCGCGGCGCGCGGGCGCCGCCGGCACAGCAGCGCGCCGCGCTCGGCGAGGTACTCGGTCTCGACGAACAGCTTGCCGAAGGCGGGATGGGCCAGGTCGGCAGCGGCGCTCGCGAGCACGATCTCGGCGTAGCTCGTGACCTCGATCTCGCGCTCGCGCTCGCTGTGATTGGTGATCGACAGCCGCCGCACCTCGACGTCGTCGTCGGTCGAGACCGCCACCTCGAGCAGGGTGGCGATGTCGTCGCGGCGACGGGCGAACGAGGCCTTCTCGGCGAGGAACGTGGCGCGGTATTCCCCCGGTTCGGCAGGGACCCGGCCGCCCACCGGCTGGTGGGTCGCCGACCACACCGCGCCGCTGCGGACATCTCTCAGGTACACGAACTGGCTGCCGGGGTCGCGGGTGACATCCTCGCGGTGGCGGGTGACGACGCGGCCGCGGCAGAAGCTCGCGCCGCCGCCGGAGTTGGTGACCACGGTCGTGTAGCTGCCGTTGGAGAGGAACTGGGCGTGCGGCCACAGCGTGTGCGGCGAGCGGAACCGGCGCACGATCTGGGCGGGCGCCAGGCCGGCCGCGCGTGTCTGCTCGGCGGGCCGCGGCTGGGTGATCGCGGCGTGGCGCGGCACCCGCTCCTGAAGCAGCAGCTCGGTGGCCTGCACCCGCGGGTCGGCGTGGAAGCGGCGCACCATCGCGTCGCCGCGGAGCACGTTGGCCAGCGCGACCAGCGTCATGCCCTGGTGGTGGGCCATGAAGGCGTGCACGACCACCGGGCCGGGCGCCGCCGCGCTCTCCCCCGCCACCAGCTCCGCCGCCGCGCGCGGCGTGCAGTCGATCGCCTCGAAGTAGCCGTAGGCTCCGGTTCTGCCCTCGGCGGACAGCCGGCGGAAGTTGCGCGCCGCCTGCTGCGGCTCGAGCATCGCCGCCAGCGCGGTGGCGTAGGGCGCCACCACCAGCTCGTCGGCCAGGCCGCGCTTCAGGCCGAGCCCCGGCACGCCGAACGCCTTGTACTGGTAGTTGCCGTGGCGGTCGACGAGGTTGTAGGCGCACTCGGACACGCCCCAGGCGACGCCCCGCTCGGCCGCGTACGCGATCTGCCGGCGCACGGCCATCCGGCAGCTCTGGTCGAGCAGCGTGTCCGGGTAGCTCTTCATCAACAGCAGCGGCATCAGGTACTCGAACGCGGTGCCGCTCCAGGACAGGAGCGTCGGCGTGCCCTCGATGCTGGTGACCAGCCGGCCGAGGCGGAACCAGTGGGTCTCGGGCAGCTCGCCGCGGGCGACGGCGATGAAGCTGGCCAGCCGGGCCTCCGAAGCCAGCAGGTCGTAGTACGAGTTGTCGAGCCGGCCCGGCCCTTCCGTGTCGGCCAGCCGGAAGCCGATCGACAGGATGCGGCGCTGGGGGTCGTGCAGGAAGCGGAAACTCATGCCGTCGGCGAACGCCGCGGCCCGCTGCGCCAGCTCGGGCAGCCCGGCCTCGCTCAGCCCTTCCGCCAGCGCCATCAGCGATCCCACCAGGTTGCCGCTGTCGACCGTCGACACGTAGCGCGGCAGCAGCGGCGCCAGGGTCTGGGTGTCGTACCAGTTGAGCAGGTGGCCCTCGTGCTGCTCCAGCCCTTCGATCGTGGTCAGCGCCGCGTCGACCCGGCGCGCGAGCTCGTCGGCGCCGATCAGGCCCAGGTCGTGGGCGGCGAGCGTCGCCAGCAGCCCCATGCCGATGTTGGTGGGCGAGGTGCGATGAGCGACCCGCGGCTCGGGGTTCTCCTGGTAGTTGTCGGCAGGCAGGCCGTTGTCCTCGGCGCCCATGAAGGCCTCGAAGTACTTCCAGGTGTCGCGGGCGATCCGCTCGAACAGCGCGCGATCCTCCGCGTCGACCTCGCGCCGACGCTGCTGCACGGGCCGGCTCAGGGCGTGGGCGACCAGCGGGGCCACGGCCCACAGCGCCAGCAGCGGCACGGCGGGCCACAGCGCCTGCGGCCGGACCAGCGCGACCAGCGCGAGGCCGGTGCCGGCGATCAGCGGGCTGGCGATCATCGCGCGCACGAACGCGGCGGTGCCGTCGGGAGCGCGCGCGGAGCTGGCGGCCGCCGTCTCCCACTCCAGCATCCGGCGCCGGCTGGCCGTCAGCCTGAACAGCGTCACGCCGATCGCGTGAGCCCGCTCCCAGGCCTCGCTGGCGAGGAAGGTCAACTGCAGGCTGCTCTGCGCCAGCGCGGTCTCGGCGTCCTCGCGCAGCAGGCGCAGGAACACCCGCCACGGCTGCTGCGGCGGCGGTCCGCCGAGAGTCTTGAGCGCCAGCGGATAGAGGTTGAACACGAGTGCGGCCAGCACGGCCGCCGTCCAGACCAGCGGGTCTCCCGGCAACAGCGTCCAGGCCAGCAGTAGCAGCGCCAGCGTCGCCGGGGCCATCAGGCTGCGCCGCAAGTTGTCGAGGATCTTCCAGCGCGAGATCAGCGGCAGCCGGTTGCGCCGCAGACCCGAGCGCGTCGGCACCACCGGGAACAGCCACCACAGGATCTGCCAGTCGCCGCGCACCCAGCGGTGCTGGCGGCGGGCGTGGGCCAGCACGCTCGCCGGGTAGTCGTCGACGACCTCGACGTCCGTGACCAGCGCGGTGCGCGCGTAGAGCCCCTCGAACAGGTCGTGCGAGAGCAGCGCGTTCTCGGGCACGCGCCCGTCGAGCGCGGCGACGAACGCGTCCACGTCGTACAGGCCCTTGCCGGTGAAGAGGCCCTCGGCGAACAGGTCCTGGTAGGTGTCGGAGACGGCCGTCGTGTAGGGGTCGACGCCGGTGTGGCCGGCGTAGAGGCGGGCGAACAGCGAGCCGGCGGCGCTCGCCATCGTCAC
>JAANMT010000527.1_pt1 | contig 41637 bp, 30 predicted proteins | sample 7279711 | NCBI WGS metagenome assembly JAANMT01 (sample SAMN14094538, study PRJNA606508) | bioreactor metagenome | isolation source: A lab-scale SPAN reactor treating ammonium-rich wastewater day 1 | place: Ireland: Galway | collected 2017-01-16 | reverse complement strand
CGCGACGAAGTCCTCGTTGATGACGCGCAGGTTGCGAAACCCGTGATGCTGGGGGTCGAAATACTCGCCGAAAGAAAAGCTGTGCCAGGTCTTGAGCCAGCCGAAGTCGAAGTGGCCGCGGTCTTGTGCCTTGCGAACGGAAATCATGACTGCCCCCTTTATCATTCTATGTAGAACAACATCAGAACAGGCGGCGGGGCGCCCTTATTCCGCGAGCCTCGCGCAGGTACGTGCCAGCAGTTTGCCCAGGGCTTGAACGCTGGCGGCGATCTTGGGGTCGCGCAGGCTGCCGTCTTCCTGGAAGGCCTCGGTGGCCTTTGGCAAGGCGACCTGGTCTGGCAGCACCAGCACGCGCATGCCAGAAAGCAGCAGACGCAGCAACGGCAGCATGCGCATACCGCCAAAGGCGCCGGGGGAGGCCGCCATGATCGCGGCGGCTTTGCCTTCAAAGGCTGCAAACGGGCGCTCGCCGGGCGCGCTGCGCGAGAGCCAGTCAAGCATGTTCTTGAAGCCGCCGGGGTAGCTGCCGTTGTATTCAGGCGAGGCGATCAGCAGTCCCTGGTGCTCCTTGAACATGGCCTTGAGCCTGATGGCGTTTTCGGGCAGGCCCTTGGCGGCCTCTTCGTCGCCGTCATAAACGGGCAGGGGGTAGTCCCGCAAGTGGATCAGGGTGACGGCTGCACCTTCGGACTCGGCGGCTTTGGCCGCGTTCCTGACGAGTTTGGCGTTGAGCGAGTCTTTCCGCAGACTGGCGGAGAAGGCGAGTATCCTTGCAGGTTCCATGGGCGCTCCTGTTCTGTTTTATCCGGAACGGAAGTGGCGGGGCTGCAATTCCGCAAATGTACGGGGGCCGCCCTGCGGCGGCCCCTCATCTCTCGTTGCGTTCAGTGACAGCCTGAGCCTGGTTCAGGCGCGGCCTGCTTAGCGTTCAACGCGGGATTTCAGGCGCTCCATCTCGCTGTCCTTCAGTATCAGGTAATACATGCGGCCTTCATTGAACGTCCGCCCCGCGTAGCGCTCGGCGCCTTCGCCCACGCCCCAATAGAGGTCGCAGCGGCCGGGGGCCCTTATGGCGCCGCCGGTGTCCTGGTCGAGCATGAAGCGGCTCAGACGTTCCTTCGTGCCGCGGGCGCTGATGTCAGCTTCCACGAACACAAGGGAGCCACGGGGGAAGATGCTCTTGTCGGTTGCAATGCTGCGCATCTGGATCACAGGCTCGTTCAGGGAGCCGTAGGGCCCGCCGCTGTTCTGCTGAAAGAAAATGTAGCGCGGGTTGGCGGCCACTACCGCCTCGAAGTCATTGGGGTGCTGGCGGAAGTAGCGCATGATGGAGCGCAGATTCAGTTCCTCGCGCTTGAGCATGCCGCGCTTGACCATCTCCAGCCCCAGAGACTTGTACTCGGCGCCGTTGGTGCCCGCATAGCCAACCTCCAGGCGCGAGCCATCGGGCAGGCTCAAGATGGCACTGCCCTGGACCTGGATGACGTAGGCCTCTACGGGGTCTGCCAGCCAGACCAGCTCCAGGCCTTCCAGCATGCCGGACTGCATGAGTTCCGTGCGGCTAGGGTAGTTGGGGTTGATGCTGCCATCAGGCTGCTTGAGGCCGAGGGTCTGGCCTGTCACGGGGTCCTTGACGTGATCGGGCGGCAGCTTGTGCAGGGGGAACCTGAAGCGGTGGTCCTTTGTCAGCGAGGCCTCGAAGATAGGCGTGTAGTAACCGGTGAACAGCACGGAGCCCTGGTTGTCGTAGCCCACGGTCGTGTACACGTCAAAGCGCCGGCGCAGCTCCGCGTTGAGTTCAGCCGCGTTCATGCCTCCCGCGAGCATGGCGCGGAACTCCTGCAGCGAAAGCCGCACCTGCTCGTGCGAGATGCCGCTGACCGGAAAGAACTGGGCCGCTGACGGCTTGGAGAGGTAGTTGAGGCTGTTGGCGCAGGTTTCGTCCAGGCGCGCGGTGTCGGAGAAGGCGCGCGTGAAATCGGGAATCTGGGCGGGATCCGTGATCTTGCGCAGCGCGTGTGCGCCCGGCGGCAGTTCGCGCCAGTAGTCCTTTTCCTCCGCCTGGGTCTGGGCGCAGCCGCTGGCGGCTACGGCAAGCACCAGTAAGGCAAAGATTGACATCAATGCAAAAGCGCGGCGGCGACGGGTCATGTCCGGCCTTGTCAAAAGGAGGGCAATGGCGAGTGGAAGCTCAACGGCCCACAGAGCCGCGGCGTGAGGACTGGCTGCCCGAATCGGGCTGTGGGCGGATATTCTGGGCGCTGCCGCGCGTGCGAACGGTGATCGTCATGGCGCTCTCCGGGTGTGGAAACGGTGTACGTCCTTGGCCTATCGGCTGGCAAAGGGTGCGCCCTTGAACAAAAATGAAGAAATCAGTCGGTGATGCCGGCAAGCCAGAGCAGCCATTCGAGCACAAGGCCCAGGAGCGCCATCCAGAGCAGGATTTCCGGAAACCAGTCTATCCAGGTTTGCTCGCGCGCGGCGGGCACCAGCGCCCGCTCGTCCAGCGGGGGCAGGGGCAGGAACGACGCGGCCTGCTCCGGCTCATCCACCCAGTAGGCGCTGAACCGCGCCAGCTCACGTCCTTCATGCAGCAGGCGGTAGAGGCCAGGCTGCTCCAGGGGGCCGATGCGGGCGCGCCCGTCCAGCCCCGTGATTACCCGATAGCTTTCGGCGCCATAGGCATAGCCCGGTCCGACATCCGGATCGCGACGGACCTCCAGCGTCATGAAAGCCCCGGCGTCGATCTCCGTGGACTGCGCCATGGGCAGCAGGGGCGGCATCAAGGTGGTGTCGCGACCCAACAGCGCGTTCAACCAGCGTTGCAGCAGGGTGGGCCCCTCCGGAACGAACAGGAAATTGCTCTGCCTGGGCGAGTAGCCAACGTAAAGAACGTCACGCTCTCCCGTGGCCGCGGCCAGCAAAACGCCCGCCTCAATGTGTGTGGCCAGGGGCGTGAGCTTTACGCCGGACTTGAGTGGAAAGGCCTCGCGGCCGGCGAGCAACTGAAGATTGGGGACTTCAAAGCCCAGCCAGGGCCTCTGCGCCGTTGCTTCAAACAGGCCCGCCTTGGCTTCGCGGGCTGGCTCGACTTCTCCCAGGCCCGGCGGCAGGGCTCCAAAACAGAGCAGGGCCCTGGCGCTTGGCTCGGCCGCAACGCGGTCCATCACGACCAGGTCGCTTTCGGCCGCTTCACCGTTGACGGCCTCGCGTTCCTCAATCTTGCGCCCGGGCAGCAGCAGTTCCATGCCTTCGCGCAGCAGGGGGTTGGCCTCTTCACCCTTGGGTCGCAGGATCAGAATCCGCCGGATGGGGCTGCGAGGCAGGGGCACACGAATGAAGTCGTCGAGTGTGAGGATGTCGTGCTCGGATCGCACCAGGAGGTCCAGACCGTCGGAATCGAGGTCGTGGGGGACCTTCAGCGGAAGCTCAAAGCTCCGGGCATCCATTTCCCACGTGTCCCGCTTGAACCCCAGATACATGGCCCCAGCCTTGCCCCGGCCTCGCAGGCGCGCGCTCAGCAGGCCGCGGTCCTCGCTTCCGGCCGGCGAGGGCCGGAAAACGGCCTCGATGAAGCCCGCGTTCTCCCCCGCCTCTCCGAAGGTCTCCACGACGCAGGGAAGTCCACCCACCGTGGCCCAGCGCGCTGCCGGCGCCAGACGCTCAAGCCGCGCCGGGGCCGGCGCTGCCGCCAGCGCCGGCGGGTCATCTGTCAGCAGCCAGACGGCGCAAACGGCGGCTGGAGCCGGCGCAAAATGCGGTGGCAGGCCCACGGCCTGCAGGCAGCCTGCGAGTTCCTCCGGTCTCGCCGGGGCATAGTCTGTGCGGGGGGCTGGCCCGGCGGCATCGCCGCGCTTGAGGAATGGGCCCGCCACGGGGCGGCCCAGTTGCCAGTGCACGATGCAGGCGCGGTCTTCGGGCGCGAGGCTGTTGAGCACTTGCTGGGCGCGGTCCTGGGCCAGATTCTGCCGGGTTTGCCTGTGGGTGTAGCTGAAGGCCCTCATGCTTGGCGAGTTGTCGATGACGATGAAGAGCAGCAGGGGCGGCGTTTCGTTCTGGGCCGCGGGCTGCAACCCGGCCGCGTAGAGCGCCGCCGATGACAGCATGGCACTTGAAACCAGCAGCGTGAGCAGCAGGCGCAGCAGTCGCTTCCAGGCCGGGGGGCGCACGCGGCCTGCCACGCGCTGCCAGATGAAACCGTAAGTGACAGCGGCCCGCTTCCAGCGCCGGGCCAGGAAGAACACCACGAAGAACAGCGCGACCAGCGCAAACAGCCACAGGAATTGACCGCGCGCGAACTCAAGCATGCCGGAATGATACAGGCGGTGCGCCGAGTGGCGAGTGCCTCTAGCGGGCGCCTTCCAGCAGGCCGCTGCGCAAGAGCTCAACGACGACGGGCTCCACATCAACGGTGCTGGAGACCTCGATGCAACCGGCCCCCGCGGCCCGGATGGCCGCCTGACAGGCGCGGCGGTAGTCTTCCACTTCCTTGCGGTAGGCCTCCAGCACCCGCGCGTCGATGCGCAGCTTCAGCGGGTTGCCGGCCAGGGGAGACAGTCGTGTCAGGCCCTCGAGCTGGGGTTGAAGTTCTTCATCGGCGTGCAGTGAGATGACCACGGCGCGTGCGCCAAAGCGACGGGCCTCTGACAGCAGGGCAAGAGTGCCTGCCTTGGACTGCATGTCGGTGGCGGCCAGCAGCACCGTGTCGCGCCCGCGGGCGGCCAGCGCGCTTCTCAGGGCGGCTGACGGCAGTTCCGCCCGCGAGACGGTCATGGCTGCCACAGCCTCCAGGAAGGCCTGCTCGCTTCCCGACGCGTCAAAGGACTGCACGGCGGCGTCTTCGTAGCGCGCCAGCAGCACGCGATCAGCGGTGGCCTGCGCCACAAGCCCCAGGGCCGCCAGCACTCGTTTGGCCGCCAGCCACTTGTTGCGAACGCCAAAATCCATGGTCGGGGCTGCGTCGAGCGCCAGCAGCAGGCGCAACTGGCCCGGGGCCTCAAAGAGCTTGAGAAAGAGCTGGTCGAGGCGGCCATAAACGTTCCAGTCTACCCGGCGCAGGTCGTCGCCCTGTGAGTAGGGGCGATAGGCCCCGAACTCAAGGCCCGAGCCCAGCTGGCGCGAGCGGCGCTCGCCGCGCAGCGCCAAAGAGCGCACACGTTCGCCGGCCAGGCGCAGGCGCCGCAGGCGGGCGAGTTCTTGCTCCGTGAACAGAGATTGGGCCATGGGCGCCACAGGTTGCCGTGAACGAAGTGAGCCGGCTTTGGCCGCTCGTTGCGCTTCGGCGCTAGCCTTGCTCGCGCGCGGCCTTCAGCTTGGCCAGTTCGCGGGCCTGACGCCCCGCGCTCATGGCCTGCCAGACAATGAACAGCAAGAGCGCGCCCCACACCGCCGCGTTACTGGCCCAGAGGTTGTTGACCGAGCCTTCGTAGGACCTGCGTTCCTGCTCGAGGCGCTGTTCGAGCTCGGCCCGGTACTGTTTTTCCAGCTCGGCTTCCAGCTCTTTGCGCAGGCGAGGCGATTCGGCGGTCCTGAATTCCTGCAGCAGGGCCTCGCGCTGCTCGGCGCTTACGGGCGCCGGCGGAAGGCTGCTGCGGTCCACCTCGGCGGCCAATGGAGTGCACCACAGCACGACCAGCAGGCAGCCGGCAAGCAGAATCGACCAGGGGCCAGGCTTGTTCATGCCGCGCGCTCCTTTTGCAGTTGAAAACTCAGGCGGTTGGCGGAGTAGCGCAGGGCCACGGCAGCACCAAAGGCGAGCAGCAGGCCCAGCGTGGCTACCTGCTTGGTCGTGCCGATCTCGGGGGCGCTCAGCAGGTCCGAGAAACTGCGCGGATGGCTGACCTGGCCGATTTCTATGGCCTTTTGCACCAGCGGATAAAGCGGCGCCACGAGAATCCCATACACGGCCGTCAGCTTCATGCGCGCCTGCACGTTGGGCATGGCGCCGCGCAGCGCCAGCAGCGCGGCAAAGGCCAGCCACAGAATCAGCATGGTGGTCAGGCGCGGCTCCCAGTTCCAGCCGCTGCCGATGCGCCCCGTGCCCCAGGCATAATCTGCCCAGAAGCTTCCGGTAAGCAGGGTAATGGCGCCTGCCAGCAGGCCCACTTCGGAGGCGCTCACCGTCAGGGCGTCCCACTTTTCAGAGCGCGAAAGCAGGTGCATCACGCCGCCCACCAGGCACAGCCCGCAGCACAGGGCTGTGGCGTAGGCCGAGGGCAGGTGGATGAAAAAAATGCGGTGGCTCTCGTAAAGGTTCAGCGTGTTGACACCTGGGGTGGGTGAAACCACAAAGAGGGCCCCCGCCGTGATCTGCACCGGCGCATAGAAATAGCTCAGCCACAGCGCGGCTTCGGCGCCCAGCAGGGCCAGGACGGCCAGGATGATGGTGACCATCGAAGATGTGCCAAGGTCCTTCATCAAGCTTCGTGCAGCCTTCCGTAAAGCAGCAAGCCCAGAGCAGGAAACATAGCGCCACAGATGCAGAGCAGCAACAGATAGGGCTTCGCACCGGCCAGGCCCAGCCCCGCGGCCAGGGCATCCGTCGCCCCCACGGCACCCAGAAACACCACGACCACCACGGGCAGAAGCAGGATGGTGAGCAAAGCCTCGCTGCCGCGCGCGCTGGACGTGGCCGACGCCAGCAGTACGCCCGGCGCGAGCACGCCGATGTTGGTCAAGGCAACCACGGCCAGCATCCAGGGCTCCTGGGGGATCTGTAACCGGAGCAACGGAACGGAGGCCAGCACCAGCAGCACCTCCACCACGCTGAGGAAGACAAAGGCGCTGGAAAGTCTCGCCAGATAGATGAGTGCGGGGTCAAAGGGCAGGAGCAGGAAGGCTGCGTGGAGACCCTTTTCGCGGTCCGCCAAGGCGCTGCGGTTGACGCCGACCACGGCGGCAAACAGTACGCAGACCCAGAGCACGGCCGGCACGAACCGGTGGAAGGTCTCGTCAGACGGCAGGGCGCGAACGCCCAGCCCCACGACCACCACTTCGAGCAGCGCGAACAGTCCCATGGAAGTGAGCAGCGAGCGCGTGCGCAACTCGACGAGCAGTTCCCGCCGCAGGAGCGTTTTGAACGCGACAAAGGCAGATGGGGCGCTGGAGCTCACTTCGGCAGCCGCCTTCGTATCAGGGCCATCTGGCCGCGGTGGTGGATCTCATCCTCGCCAACATGGAACCACATGAAGTGAAAGTTGCCGACGCTGCCCCAAAGCGGCACGCGCGTTTCGAGCCAGGCGTCATCGACGGTCTTGAACAGGTCCAGCGTCTTGCGCCGCGCGCCGTTGAGGAGGTCGAGGTAGAAGCCGAGGTCCTTGCCGACGAATTCGGCGCGCCCGAGGTCGCCCAGGTCCAGGGCGGGCTTGAAGCGGTACGCTTCTTCGGGCGTGAGGTGGCGGCGTTCGAAGGTTTCGATCTGCATGGCAAATTCGCAGTAGGCGATATGGGCCAGCAGCATGCCGATGGAATTGGCGCGCTCATCGAGCCTGAAGTCGAGCGCGTCGGTCTTCAGGTCAGCCACGGTCATCACGGTCGTCAGGCGCGCGTAATTGATGATGGAAACAAGCCGCGCCACGGCGGGCGTGTAGCCGGGCAGGTCACCAATGAGGTATGGCGTTTCGGGCATGTTGACATAGACTCACTTCGATCGCGGGGCAGTATTCAATCAACTCTGCGTTTGATAGAGCATGTGCATGAAGGCGTTTCTTCACCCTTGGCTGCTATTTGTTCTTTGCCCGCACTCGAAACAACTTCGCTGATCCGAATTCCTTACCCTCACTTAACACAAATGCGCAATCCCCGCATGCCCACATTTCGACCCTTTTGCCTTCGAGCCTTGCGCCATCAGCGCTTGTAAGCGGCAGCTCAGAGGCGTTGGGGCCAAATGCACTGATGGTGCCCAGTCGGTCAGTACCAAAGCGTCGGTCGTTGTCAATTTTTCTCCAAGCGCAAACGAGTACGTTTCCAACCAGAGAAAATCGTTCACCGATCGCTGGCCATCCGCCGAACCCCTTCAACCAGATGCGATCGGCTCGAAAACCATCGATCACGTAGTAGTGTATGCCGAACTGGTCGAATTCCGATAGCAACAGCTTGCCCAACCGTTCCAGCCTGCCGCTCGAACGGAGAAACAGTTGATCCCCTGCATCGTCACGGACGGGCACCACACCTTCATCCGTCAAACGATGAACTGCCCAATGTTCTGTGACTTCCGGTTTAGTACCGCTGGCGATTATGCAGTCGTTCCCTGACACGTGCACGTACGTGGAACCCTGAGGCTCTTTGGATTTCCACGGCACATCTTTGACGGTGCTTCCTTCAACCTTCAACAGGCGACCAGTCTCCTTTGAGTAGCTGTCCAACCTGAACTGTTCGGAAACATAGTTGGAACCATTGAAACTAAATGCCGTTGGTGTCTTGAAAACAGCTTTGCTGCCATCGGCGCATGTAAGCCATGCAGCAGTGTTTCCACGAGCTGACCAGCCGGACCACTTGTCTAGTTTGACATCGTAACTGAATCCGATTGACACACTTTCCAGTGAGAACCAACGAATCTGATCATTGTTTTCGACGCCTTCCGGCACGACCGGAGGTTGAACCTCCACCGCGACCAGCTTGCCGCCTTCAATCGAGAATGCTTGTGCCGGATCGCCTTTCTTGCCAAATCGATACACGATTACTTCGCCGCTTATGCCCACCCGAACATTGTCGGCAGTCACGAACAGGTCTTCGCCCTCAGGAGACTTGACGGTCTCCAGGTTCGAGTCTTTGCTCCATAGAAGCACAAATCGTTTATCTTCGTCGTTGTTGCGCCACTGGGAAATGATGACCGGGTCGCCTGCCTGGTTGGTGCAGACTACAAACGCTTCGGTCAGAACTCTCTTGCTCGCATTGCAGAAGTAGCGGGCCTTCCCATTGGCCCACTGCACGAACCCGCTTTCGCCTTTTCGCAGCCCACTGACCCGGAAGTAGGACCCATCCGTGCTTCGGGTTGGCGTGATGGAATCTGCAATTACTGGCTTGTTATCTTCAAGCAGCACTGGTTCAAAACGCCCCCCATCTGACTTGAGCAATAATTGTCTTCCAGATGATCTTTGCACTACAAACACGACCCCTGCGCCTTTGTACATCAGCGTTGGGATCTCCGTCAGGCCGCTCGCGTCTCCGACTTCGATCGCTTCGATCACCAGCGGCGACTCCTGCTTGTCGCTCTGCGCTTGCGTCGAATGGCGCGCTGGGAACGACAACACACACGCGAGAAACGCCAGTAGGATTGAAGTTCTCATGGGTGTCCCCAAGCAGATTGTGCCCAGAGCTTATTCTTGGCTGTCGCCTTCGAGCAGGCCGTACATTTTGCGTTTCTCCCACAGGTTCTTGCGCGAGATGCCCAAGATGGATGCCGCTTCCTCAATCTTGCCGTCCGTCATTTTCAGAACATTCTGGATGTGCGCCTTCTCCGCCGCGGCCACCACTTCGCGCAGCGTGCGGCGGTCATCGCCCGGCGTCTTGACCTCGCTGCCCTCCGGCAGCGACTGGGAGAAGTCGCGCAGGAAGTGCTCCTTGCGCAGCACGCCCGAGGCCGCGCCCAGAGCAATGGCTCGCTGCACGCTGTGTTCCAGCTCGCGTACGTTTCCGGGCCAGCGGTAGGCCACCAGGGCCGCCATGGCCTCGGGCTCGACGCTCAACTGGCGCGTGCCGGCGTAGCGCTTGATGAAGTGCTCGACCAGCACGGCAATGTCGCCCTCGCGTTCGCGCAACGGAGGCACCTGCAGGTCAATGACGTTGATACGGTAGTAAAGATCCTGGCGGAACTTGCCCTCATGTACGAGCTTGCGCAGGTCCACCTTGGTCGAGGCAATCACGCGGATGTTGACCTTGATGGGCTTGTCACCGCCCAGGCGTTCGATTTCGCGCTCCTGCAGCACGCGCAGCAGCTTGGCCTGGGTGTCGATGGGCATGTCGTCGATATCGTCGAGGTAGATGGTCCCGCCGTTGGCCTGCTCGAAGCGGCCGATGCGTCGCGCCGTGGCACCCGTGTAGGCGCCGGGCTCATGGCCAAAGAGCTCATCCTCGAGCAGATTCACGTTGGCGATGTGGCAGCCGACCTTGATAAGCGGCCCGGCCTGGCGCGGGCTGAGCTGGTGGATGGTGGTCGCGATGACTTCCTTGCCGGTGCCGTTTTCGCCCTGGATCAGCACGGAGAAATCGCTTTCGGCGATGGTGCGGATGTCGTCGTAGAGCCGCTTCATCTGCGGGCTGCTGCCGACCATCTTGTCGAGGCGGAACTCGGTTTTGACCTCCTGCTGCAGCTGCACGAACTTGCGCTCGGTGTGCTGGCTCTGGGCGTATCCGTTGCAGAGCAGGACGACCTTCTCGTTGTTGAAGGGCTTTTCGATGAAGTCCTTGGCGCCCAGCTTCATGGCCTCAATGGCGCGCTCGGTGGTGGCGTTGCCGGTGATCATCATGACGATGATGTCCGGATGTTTTTCGCGCGCAAAACGCAGCAGGCTCATGCCGTCCACCTTGGGCATCACGATGTCCGTGATCAGGCAGTCAAACTTCTCCTTGCCCAGCGCCTGCATGGCCTTTTCCCCGTCCTCGACGGCCGTCACGCTGTGTCCGGCGTCTTCCAGGTCTTCGGAGAGTGTAAGGCGTATGCCGCGTTCGTCGTCTGCGAGCAGGATTTTCATGGTTAGCGCCCGCGCAGCTTGGGATTGAAGGCCTCGCGCAGGCCCTCACCCAGCAGGTTGAAGGAGAGCACCGTGATCAAAATGGCGACTCCGGGAATCCAGGTGAGCCACGGGGCGTCAAAGATGTACTCGCGGCCCTCGCTGAGGATCTGGCCCCACGTGGTCTGCTCGGGCTTGGCGCCGATGCCGAGGAACGAGAGCGTGCTTTCGGCCAGCACCGCGCCGGCCACGCCAATGGACGCGCTGACCAGCACCGGTGAAATCGCGTTGGGCACCAGGTGCCGCCAGATGATGCGGAAGTCGGACAGGCCAAGTGAGCGCGCGGCCTGCACGAAGTCCTGCTCACGCAGGCTCAGAATCTCTGCGCGAACAAAGCGTGTCGTACCCATCCAGCTCGTCAGGCCGATGACACCCATGGTGATGAACACGTCCTTCTCGAAAATCGCCAGAATCGCCAGGATCAGGAAGATGACGGGAATCGTCATCATGATCTCGGTGAAGCGCATCACGAGGTCGTCCACCGTGATGGTGGGCAGGAACAGGCCCTTGACCGGCAGCTTGGTGTCCGTGATGGAAGCCTGGCCCGAGGCCATCAGGGCCAGGGCCGCCACGGCCAGCAGCAGATACAGGAAAGTGGCCGTCAGGAAGTGGCTGGTGATGCGATAGACCCCGTAGCGGTACTGGCCGCTGAGCAGCTCTGCGCCGCGCAGAGTCGTCAGGGAGTTCTTGGCCTCGGTGTCGAAGCGGATGACAAATCGCGTGCGCAACTGGCCGCGCCGGTCCATGAGGTCGTTGCTGCCCTGGACCTTCAGCAGAGGCAGAGACTTCTTGGACTCCTCCGGCGGCTCGCCTTGGATCGTCTTGAGCTTGGCAACATCTTCCGCGGCCGTCTTGGCCGCCGCTTTCAGCCCTTCCTGGGCGGCCGTCAGGCGCTTTTGCTCGGCCTGAAGGTCGGCCAGCCCCGCATCCTCGCGACTGCCCTTGGCCAGCGCCTCGACGATGGGCCCAAGGGCTTCAAGGCGCTTGGCGCCCTCTGCCTCCTTGAAGTCAGCTTCCGCCCGCTTCCAGCCGCGCACGACCGCTTCCAGGTTGAACTGAGCCTCGCGCATGCCGGCCGCATCCTTGACATCCGCTTCGAGCAGCGCAGCGAGGTCCTGGTCGGCCTTGTCCAGGGCGGCCACACGCTGGCTCAGGGGTTCTTCGAGGGCCGCCATCACGGCCTCGACATACTTCTGGCGCGCGGCACCGATTTCACGCATGCGCTTGGTGCGCTTCTTGAGTTCGGCGGGGTCAAAGGTGGAGGCGCGGGCCGCGTGATTTGCTGCTTCGAGGCTGGCCGTGCGGCCTTCGTCGTTCTTGCCGGACCTGAAGAAGTCCTGGGCCCGCGCCGTGGCGGCCTGTTCATCCTTCACGGCCTGCTCGTGGCGGATCTTGTAATCCTCGGCGAAGCTCTCGAGGTGTTCGGCCCTTTCCTGCTGCTCCTGGTGCAGGCGTTGAGCCTCCAGCAGCGCGCTGCGGAACTTCCGGATTTCGAAGCGGCCTACCTGCAGGTCGAGCAGGCGCGTCTTGACTTCGATCCCGAACTGCCGGCGATAGATCCACGCCGGAAGGTCCTTCTGTTCCAGCAGGTGGGTGATGTTGTCGGGGGCCGCTTCTTCAAACTCCTTGAACTCGCGGCCGGCGTCGCGCAGGTCCAGCAGCAGTTCTCTGGCCTGGCGGTGCGTGTCGAGGGCCGCCTGATGCACCGCGCCTTCGGGTGTCTGGTTTTCCGTGCGCCAGTTGAACCATGAAATTGCGCCGAAAAGCAGCGCGGCAAAGGTGAAGAAGCCCACGGTTCGCCAGCGTTGGCCCGCCACGGAAAGCAGAAACTGGAAGGCAAACAGCAACGCGCCTACGGTGAAACAGATCCATGCCGGAGTTGATATGCCCGCAGCCAGCATGACGCCCCAGGCCAGAAACAGCATCAGGGTTGCGAACATCGGCAAACCGACGCGGTTGCGTCCGAAATAGCCGGCAATGCCGCCCAGCGAGATGCCCAGAAAGACCGAAATGCCCACGGCCAGAAAGCCAATGGTCAGCGAGATGGAACTGCCGGCCCACAGCCGCGCCAGCACATCGCGCCCGAGGTTGTCGGTGCCCAGCCAGTAGGTTTTGTTGAGATCAACGCTGCTCTGGGAGTTGGGGGGCAGGAAGGTGTCTTTGAGTTCCGGCTGGTGGGGGTCGAGGACGGCGTTCTTGATGACCTCCGACTTGAAGCGGTCGCCGACGAGGCTGGCCTCTTCCATGCGGATGAGGTCGGAGGCGTCGGCTTTGCGGCCCACGAAGAGGGAGCCCGAAACCGCGGCCACGCCGAGCAGGACGATGGCGATGAAGGAGATGAGCGCGGGCTTGTTGCGCACGAACAGGCGCAGGGCGTCGGCCAGGGGTGAGGAAGACTTGCGAGGTTGGTCGGACATGCTTCGCTTCCTCTACGAGAGACGCACGCGCGGGTCAGCCACGCTCAGCAGGATGTCGGAGACGAGAATGCCGATCAGCGTGAGGGCCGAGCCCACGAAGAGGCTGGTCATCACGATGTAGATATCGCGCTGGAAGACGGCTTCAAACACCCAGCGGCCCAGGCCCGGCCAGGAGTAAATGGCCTCAAACACGACAGAACCACCGAAAATGGAGGGCAGCAGGCCCGCCAGCATCGTGATAAAGGGCAGGGAGGCCGGGCGCAGGGCGTGTTTGTAGTAAACCTGGTCGTCGTCGAGGCCCTTGGCTTTGGCGGTGCGGATATAGTCCTGCCCCATCACTTCCATCATCTGTCCCTTCACATAGCGCGTGAGCGTGGCCACACCGGTCAGGGCCCCGACGAAGGCGGGAATGGCTATGTGCCAGGTGCGGTCGAAGAACGAGCGCGGCCCTTCCAGCTCCACGCCGATGGTTTCGGGCGAGACGATGGGGATGCCGAGCGTCTTGGTCACGAAGCCGATGATGAGGATGGAGATCCAGAAGCCGGGAAAGGCGATCAGTGTGTAGCTGAGCACGGTGATGGTGCGGTCCTGGAACGTATTTCTTCGCAGCGCCGAATAGATGCCGATGGGGAATGAGAGTGACCAGACCAGCAGGGTATTCACGATGACCAGGGGCAGGGTCACCAGCATTTTGCGCCACATGGTGGGCAGCACGGCTTCCTTGGAAGTTTCGCTCGTGAGCTGCCAGGAGTAGTTGTCGCCGCCGCCGAACTGCTTGCTGATGACCGCGCCGAAGTCTGAGAAGAAGCGCGAATAGAAGTCCGTGTACTTCTTGACGACGGGGTCGTCATAGCCAATTTCGTCGCGCCGGCGCTCAAGGTCGGCGGGGGTCTTTTTGGGGTCGAGCTGGCTGGCCAGAGGGTCGCCGGGCGCGAGCGCGACGATCAGGAAGCTGAGCACGCTGACGATCCACAGCGTCAGTGCCATCTGGAACAGGCGACGAATGATATAGGAGAGCATCGGGCGGCCTTATCGCTTGTAGTCCTGTTCCGACCATTGGGGGACTTCCTCGACCCGCTTCAGTTCGCCGAAGAAGTACACCATGTTCGCGCGGGCATTGCGGATGAAGTCGTGGTTGACCGGCCGGTTCTCGTACACCGGCTTGCCGTCCTTCTCGCCCACTTTCTTGCGCCAGACGATACGGCTGTCCATGACGCTGGTGCCCAAAGGCGAATAAAGGAAGACGTAGGGGAAGTCCGCCGCGATGGTACGGAAGATGCGGTGGCTCATTTCGACCTGCTTTTCGCGGTCATAAACCTTGAGGATGGCATCCATGAGCTGGTCTGCCTCGGGGTTGGCATAGGCGGCCAGGTTCAGGCCACCGGCGGTGGGCCAGCAGGTCGAGTGCCAGAGCTGGCGGCTGTCGTGGTCGATGCCGCCGGACCAGCCCAGCACGCAGACGTCAAATTTCAGCGCCATCACATATTGCTGAATGAAGACGTTCCACTCGTATTCCTTGTAGTCGACCTCGACGCCCAGCTTCTCCCAGTTCTGTTTGGCCAGCAGGGCGTTGTTCTTGCGCACGCCGCCGCCCGTGCTGTTGATGAACTCCAGGCGCAGGGGCTTTCCGTCCTTGCCGATGAGCTTGCCGTTGACGTCCTCGTAGCCGCATTCCTTGAGAATGGCCTTGGCTTCGGTGACGTCAAAGGGCAGGTACTTGATCTTCTCGGTCTTGCCCTTGCGCTCGACCTTTCGGCCCTGGGCATCGGTGCCGTCGCTGCGCCAGGTGTGCTCGATCATGTGGTTCTGGTCATACCATGGCAGCACGGGGTAGGCGGGGCCGTTGATGCGCACGCCCTGGTTGTAGACCACGTACTTCAAGATCTGGTCCACGTCGATGGCCATGGACAGGGCCAGGCGCACCCGCTTGTCGGAAAGCTGCGGCTTGGAGCAGTTGAACGCGAGATACTCATACTGGTTGGGCATGCGCTTGATGACGCTGTATTCCTTCGTCTTGGCCTCATAGCGCTCGACTTGGAATTCGCGCGGGCTGTAAACGTCCAGGCCCCCTGTGTTGAACACCACTTCCGCCGTTTCGCGGCCCATGTTGGGGTCAAACACGTAGTAGTCCAGGAACTGGTACTCGGGCTTGCGGTCCCAGTAGAACTCGTTGCGCCGCAGGCGGCATCGGCTGCCGTTCTGCCACAGCGGCAGGGCGTCTCCATTGAGGGGCTCAATGACCATGAAGCCGTTCATGGAAGGCCAGGCGCGGTACTCGCGCTCGCGGCTCACCAGGTACTTCATGGGGTTGTACACATCATGATTCAGGCCAACGTCCGTGGGACCCTTGCCGCGCCGCACGGCTTCTTCCTTCCAGGCCATGAGGTTCCAGCGGTGATAAGGCAGAAGCTGCCCCGTGAGGTCGTAAAGGGCGGGGGAGTACAGCTCTCCGTAGACGACTTCGAGTTTGTGGGGGTCGTCCTTGAACACACGGACTTCGTTGATGCTGACGTAGCTGGACATGCGCGGACTTTTGAAGTCCGGGTTCTTGAGGAACTCAAAGGTGAGCTTGGCGTCGCGCGCGGTGCATTCCGGCCCCTTGCCCCACCAGTAGCCCTTGTCGCCGAAGGTGTCCTTCTCGGCATAGTTGGAGACTTCGTAGGCGGCCTCCTCGGGCTTTTCGACGAGGCCCTTGGCCTTGAGCCGGGTGATGGCCTCCTGCCTGGAGTCCGCGTAGACCCAGCCGCAGGGTTCGCCGTTGCATTTGGCCTGCCACACGCGCTCGCGCTTTTCAAAGAAGGGCCCGTCAACCCAGGGAATGCCCTTGCGGATGTGGAACTCGATGACGGGCGAGTGGGAGGTCGGCGTGGTGTCCAATTTGGCCAGCGCCTCGCCTAACGTCTTGGTCAGGGCCCCGTCCGTAAGCGTGTCGCGCGTCGCCTTGGACACGCGCTTGAGCAGCTCCGCAGCCTCAAAACAGGGCCAGGGCTTGCGGTCCAGGTCCTTTTCGATCAGGGCTTCAAACTCCGGTTCGATGGCCTGCGTGATCTGGCCCTTCACAGGTTCCGGGGCGAGCATGAACCGGACCTTGGCCAGCTGCGGAATCTCCAGGATCTCCTGGCCCTCGGGTGCGCTTTCGCCCGCCGCCAGCGCTTTGCCCGTGGTAAGGTTCAGGCGCACGGGACTTTTGGCGTCGGCGGCCTTGGCAAAGGACTTCAGGCGCGCACCCATGAGCTTGCGCAGGCGGCCCTCAAACTCCGCCTCGCTCATGCCCTCGGGCAGGTAACAGGTAATGTCATGCTTGACCAGCACGGTCTCGGCGAGGCCGGGCTCAAGCTCGTACAAGTGGTTGGTTTTGACCAGGCCTTCGTAGAGATACTGGCTGATGGTGGAGTCGCTGGTCTTGGTCGAGGTCCAGGGGTTCATGTCCTCGGGGTTGGCGCCCATGTAAAGCATGAGGCGATTGAGGCGGCTGTTATTGTCGGAGACGGAGGCCTGGTCCGGTACCCAGAAGACGGATTGGGCCAGGAACAGCAGCAGGGCAACGGGCACGATGACCAGCGAGCGTTTGATCCACATGGCGCTTCTCCCTGCCCTCGCGTGCAGCCGGACCCATGAAATCGGACCCTTCGCTGTCGCTTCGCGGCGTGCAAGCTAGACTTCGCCCGCGCGCTCTGGCTCGGGCATCACTGAACTGTTCCTGGTCCTTGAACGTGCCGCAGGGTTTCGAAGGAACCATAAAACCAGCAATCCAGGAGGCAAGCACCAAAAAATGGCCACCGAACGTCGAATTGCCCGCATTGAAAGCCGCATCCGCCAGGAGGTGGCCGAGTTATTCATCCGTGACCTGAAGGACCCTCGCATGAAGGGCCTGGTCAGCATCACCCGCGTCAAGGTGGCCCGTGACCTGGGCCACGCCCGCGTGTTTTACACGGTGCTGGGCTCCGAGCGGGACAAGCGCACTGTGTCCCGCTTTATTGAATCCGCCCGCAAATTCGTACAGGCCCATGTGGCCTCCCGGCTTGACCTGCGGGTCGCGCCTATCGTCGAGTTCACCTACGACGATTCCATTGAAAAGCGGTCCTCGGTGTCTAAGCTCATAGACCAGGCCATCGCAGCCGACAGGGCCGCCGCAAAGTCTTCGCGCCGTAAGAGTTCTGACGAGGAAGAGTAAGCTCGCCACGGGGTAATGCATGGCCCAGAACAAAGAGCCGCAGGCCAGCGCCGACGCGATTTTGGACAAGCTCGACGCCTTCTTGCGCACCAAGCAGCTCAAGCTCACTTCGCAGCGACGCCAGATCGTCGAGAAGATGCTGGAGATGCCCCGGCACTTCACCGCCGACGACCTCGTGGACTCTTTCGTCGGACAGCGCCCCAGAGTCTCCAAGGCCACCGTCTATCGCACGCTCTCCCTGCTTTCCGAGGGCGAAATCCTCGAACAGCACGACTTCGGCGAGGGCCACCGCCTCTTTGAGCTGGCGCTCGGACGCTCCCACCACGATCATCTGTGCTGCACGAAATGCGGCAAGATCATCGAGTTCTTCAGCGAAGAAATGGAAAATCTGCAGGACAAGATCGCCCACAAACTGGGCTTTCATCCCACCTCACACAGTCAGAAGATCTACGGCACCTGTCGCGAGTGCTGGCGCGAAGCCAAACGGGATTGAGCATGGCTGAACCCACCCAGACTCCCGATGCCGCGCGGCGCGAATTTGTTCGCGCCGGCCTGCTGGGCGGAATTTGCGCGGCTTGCGCCGCGGCAGGGGTTCTCACGCTCAGCGCCGGTGCGACCTCGGGCGAGGCTGAGGCGGTGGCCGTGGCGCCCATGGAAAAAGTGCTCGATGAACTGGGGCCCTTTGCCGCGCTTAGTGTTGTGGGCGGGGCTTTGCCCGTGGAAATCACGATTGCAAGGCGCGATGGCTGGCGCCTGCGCACGCGCCGCCAGCAGGTGTTTCTGCGGCGCGTGAAGGCGGGCCAGACGGCGGAGTGCTTTGCGGCTCTGAGTCCCATTTGCCCCCATGCGGGATGCAGCGTGGAAATGGCGGGCGACAAGAAATCATTCCACTGCCCCTGCCATGACGCGCGCTTTGCCGCCGACGGCAGCCTGGCGGAGGGGCCCTCGCCGCGGGGGCTGGATGCACTGGAAGTGTCCATCGCAGCGAGAGATGACAAACCCTGGCTGTTCATCAAGTGGCAGGACTTCGTGATAGGCATGGCGGAACGCAAGGCCCGATCCTGACCATGGTCGAGACACTACCCGATCCGTCCGCGAGCGACCCCGAGCGCATCAAGCAGGAGCTGATGGCGGAGGCCGAGCGCGAACTGGCCCGGCGTGCCGCGGAAGAGAGCCGCAAGAAGTCTCGCCCGCCCGCTGACAGCGACGCCGAAACGGTGCTCAGCGGCGAGACCCTGCGTGTGGGCGGCACCTCGGTCTACCGTGTCATGCACCCGGCCTCGCCCGTTTCGGCCATGGTGGCCAGCGCCCTGCTGGCGGCTCTGGCCATGGTGGCGGGCAGCGGCATCGGCCTGGCCCTGGGCTTTGCACCCACCGCTGAAGACGCCTACTCCTCCGTGGGCGCCATGCACGACAGCGCGGCCGGCGCCGCCCTGAGGTCGATTCATTATCAAGGCGCCAACGTGCTGGTGTACCTGAGCGTGGTGTATGTCATGCACCTGATCTGGTCGGGCTTCTTCCGGCGGCCCGGGCACTGGATCTGGTGGCGCGCCCTGGCCCTTTGCCTGCTGGTGTTGCTGTTCGGCGCCACGGGCCAGCTTCTGCCCATGGACCAGAACGCCGTGCATGGCACCCACATCCGCCTGGGCTACCTAGCGGACGTGCCCGTGGCGGGCGAAGCTCTCCGCAGCGCCCTGCTGGGCGGCGACGAAATCGGCACTGCCACCGTGGCCCGTTTCTATGCTCTGCACGCCATTGTGCTGCCCGCCCTGGGGCTGGTGCTGCTGCGCCGTTTCTGGCGGGACGCGCGGCAGGCCCAGGCGTCGCGGGCCTCGCTGCTGGCCCATGGGCTGGTCATAGGACTGACAGTGCTGCTCGTGCTCTTCCTGGGCAGCGTTTCTCCCGCGCCCCTTGGCCTGTCGGGGGACCTGGGAGAGCCCTTTGAGGACGCCCGGCCTGAGTGGTACGCCCTGCCGCTCTATCAATTGTTGAAGTGGCTGCCGGCGGGGGTGATGCAGCTTCTGGGCCTCGTGGTGCTGCCTCTGGGGGCTGCGGCCTTCCTGATGGTGCTGCCCTGGCTGGAGCGTGTCAGCGCGGAACCCGCGCGCCTGCGCTGGCCTCTGCGCCTGCTTTCGGTCGCGGTGCTTGCGCTATGCGTGGGCTTGGGCGTCTGGCCCTTGATTGAAGATGTGCGCGCCAACGAGGGCCAGGGGGCGGGCTTGTTCGCGCGCCACGACGTCGAGCACCTGATGGAGGCGCTCAAGCGCCGCAACGACGCCCTGGGCCATTCGCGTCACGAGGGCCTTCCGGACGACGCTCACCGTCACGCCCGCGACATCTGGCAGCTTGCCCAGCAGTTGCGCGAGCCACTGCGCCGTGTGCCCGCGGACGAAAGGGCCAAGTATCCCGAGCGCCCCATCCTGGTGGACTACAACCTGCAGCCCGATGGCCGTCTCGATGACGTTCGAGCGCGCCGCTGGCGCGAGTGGGTGGACGCCATGGAGGCCGGGGCCCGGCGGCTGTATGCGGCCAACAGCGACGCCGATCAGCGCAAGGCGCGCGAGGAGATTCGCAAGGCCTGCGTGAACTGCCACGACAGCTATGACGTGAATGATCCCGTAAATCCCGAGCCGCGCCGTGTGGTCTTTGTGACTCGTACGGTCGAGGTCAAGCCCGAGATCAAGCCGGAAGTGAAGCCCGAGGCCCTACTTTTCTTCGATGAGGCGAAGTTCAAAGGGCTCAAAGCCGCGGAAGTGCCCGGCAAAACAAGCACGCTCATGAAGCGCATGAAAACCTGCTGCGTCGAACTGCTGCAGCACGCGGAACTGCTCAAGGCCGACAAGCCGCCCACGCGCAGCATCGAGCAGGCCTTCCTGGACCTGCAGGCGTGCTCGGCCCCGCTGCCGGTCATCCACGACCAGTTTAAGAAGACCTTTCCTTATCCCGGTTGGAAACAGGCCTGCGACGACACGGATCTGGCGCTGCGCGAACTGCTCAAGGCGCGCCGCGGCGATGACTTCAAAGCGCGCATACTCAAGCTGGGCCGGGCCTGCGACACCTGCCATGAGCTGAACGAGGAAGTGGACTTCCGCTTCAGCGATCTCTTCAAGTAGCGCGGGCTCCCGGGTCTACCGGGCCAGATTGCGCAGCGTGACCAGGCGCTCATTGAACGTGCCGGAGTCGGCCTCTGTCAGGCGCTTGTCCTTCATGGCCTGGGCCAATCGGCGTTCCGCGGCGTCAAGCCAGAAGGCGGCGTCGCGCTTGAGCCCCAGCATCAGCCAGGCCTCCGCCATGCAGAGTTGAGCCTCGAGATACTGCCGCGCCAAGGGCGGGTCGTTGCGGATGACGCTTTCAAGGGAGGCGCGGGCTTCTTCAGCCCAGCGCGTGCGCTCGGCGCCTTCGGATTTGCGGGCCAGCGAAAGCTCGGCCTGGGCCTTGAGCAGCCAAGCCTGGGGATTTTCGCCCTGCAGCTCAAGACTGCGGGCCAGCAGCTCCAGCGCCTGGGGTTCGCGCCCGCCGGCCAGAGCTTCATCGGCGCGGCGGTAGAGGTCCTGGGCCAGTCGCTGCATCTGGCCCAGCGTCTTGCGCGCCCGCTGGCTCAGGGCTTCAAGCTGCGCGCGGCGGCTGTCGCCGGCCGTGAGGGCGACGAGGGCCTCGTCGATGATGCGCTGGGCCTTTTCCAGGGCCACGCGGGCCTTGGTGTTGTAGGTTTCCGGCTCCGCCATGGCCAAGGCCAGCTCGCCGTAGTAGAGCTCGCCGCCCTTGATCAGGGCTTCGGGGTCTGAAAACGCCCGCACATAGTCCTGCGCCGCCCTCACGATCCAGAGGTCGTAGGCTTCGGGATCGCGCGCGGCTTTGGCGCCCTGCGCCAGCTCGAATTCGATGTCCGCGCGGGCGCGCCACAGGGCCGGGTTGGGCACCTTGAAGCCCGCGTTCATGCGCTCCAACGCCTCTTGCAGCTTGCCCTGCCTGCGCAGGGCTTCGGTTTCGTCCAGCGTGATGCGGTTCTCGACGTTGATCAGGTCTTCCTTGAGGGCTCCGGCGTCCTTGCCCTGAAGCTCAGCTTCGCTGATGGCGCGCCGCAGGTCATCGCGGCGGCGGTAGGGGTCTTCCGTGAACCAGGCGCGCTTGCGGCGCACCTCGGACAATTCGTCGGGAAAGTCCAGAGGCGCGCGTTCATAGGTTTCGATGGCCAGCGAATACCAGTAGTGGGCGCGGCCGCCGTCGAGGTAGGCCAGCCTCTGGCAGGCCAGGCCCTTGATACGCAGCAGGTGGCCCGCCGGCGTGGTCGAGGCCTTGAGTTCGCGGTCGCAGGTCGCCACGCAGTCGTTGAAGACCTCGATGGCGCGGCCGGCAAAGCGCCCGGCGCGTTCACGGTCGAGGTCCAGATACTTGCGGTAGTCCTTCACGCAGCGCTGCCCGAGGTCGAACTGGCACTGGGCCAGGGCCATGCGCACGCCTGTGAGCATGTCGGGCTTGCTTTCCAGCAGCTTCTCGAACTTCAGGTAGATGATGATGGCTTCTTCCAGCTCTCCTTCCTTCTCGTAGTAGAGCTTGAGCCAGTTCAGCGCTGGGATGCTCTCGGGGTCGAGCAGCAGGGCGGTGCGCATGAGCTCGGCCACGAGCTTGCTGCGCTCGGCAGCGTCCACGAGCGACCAGTCAAATTCTTCGCCCTTGACGTTGCTGAGCTTCTTGCCGCCATCGATGTCCGTGCCCATGTTGATAAGGCGGATCGACATCTGCCTGCGCGCGGTCTCGCTCAGCTGGAGCATGTTCTCGATCAGCTTGAGCAGCTCGTCGCGGTCGCTGCTGCGCACGGCCTTTTCCGCCAGCTCGAGGTAGATTCCCGCCAGAAAGCGGCTCAGGGGGCCATCGACGGGCATGAGGTTGAAGGCCGTGCGCATCAAGGCCTCGGCCTGGGCGCGCCCGACCTCGCCTCCGAAGAACCACAGGCCCCGCCCGAGGTCCAGCGCCAGGGCTTCGCGGCCGCCCTCCACCATGGAGCGGTTCAGGATCTCGGCCAACTGGGGGTTCTCGCTGTCCCACTTCGCGGCCTCCATGAACAGGGCGACGCTTTTTTCAAGCCGCGAACGATAGGCGTCGCGCTTGATGAAGGCCCGGGTCATCTGTGTCCAGGTTGGCTTCTTGATATCGGGGTAAGCCGCCGTGTACTCCGGCGCAAAGGCGCCGTAGAGCCCCGCCAGTTCGTTGAGCGCCTGCTGGAAGACCCCCGCGGCCCGCAGCGAACGCGCCGGCTTGAAGTCCGGGTGCAATTCCAGCTCTTCATTCAGCAGGCGTGTGGCCTCCACCTTGGCTTCGCGCCCGTCTCTCTCCTGCAGCAGTCGCGCCAGCAGGTAGCGCAGGCCCTCGCGCTTTGGGTCAAGCATGAGGGCGCGGCGCAGGAAGGCTTCGGCGTTCTTGTCGCCGGGGCTGCCGGGCAGGAAGGCCTCCGCGGCCGCCAACAGCAAGGTCGCCATGGCCTTGGCGTTGGGAGCCTCAGCCTCGCGCAGGGCCACAGCGCGGCGGTACTCGGTCTGAGCGCGCTTGAGCAAGTCCGCCAGCTCGGGCGGCACGGCGGCTTCGCCGCCCTTTCCGGAGAGCAGCAGCCTGAGGTCAAATTCCCTCTTCAGGATCAGGGCCCGGGCCTCCGTCGACAGCAGGTCCTTGCCGCGCTCGCGCTCGTAGGCGTCGATTTCGGCATAGGCCTCATCGAGGACTGCCTGGTGCAGCGCGCGGCTGTTTTCGTTCAGGGCGGCCCGGGCGAGTTCGCTGGCGAGGTTGATGCGGTAGCTCGAGTAGCGCCGCGAGCTGGCCAGGGCGCGCCGGAAGGCAGCCAGGGCTTCTTCGTGACGCCCCAGCGCCGAAAGGGCGAGCCCCCGATAGTTGTTGAGAATCGAGGCAATGTCGTCGCGGCCGCGCTGGGGGCGCCAGGGCAGGTCAATGCGGGCCTGGGCCTCATCCAGCAGTTTCAAAGCCTCGGCGGGTTTGCTGCGGTGGATCTCAACGCTGGCCAGGGCGCCAAACACACGGGCCGGGTCGTAGCGGTAGGTCCGCGCCTCGAAGTTCAGGGCGCTTGTGTAATTGATCTCCGCGGCCAGCAGCAGCTCTTCGCGGCGCTGTGCGTCGCTTTCGCTCAGGGCGCGCTCTTGCAGTTCGCGCCCGAGGTTGAAGTAGGCCGTGTGGTTGCCGGGGTCGTGGGCCAGCACGCTGCGCCACAGCGTCTCGCTGTCCTTCCAGTTCAGGGTGGTGCGCGAGGTCTGCCAGATGCAGGCCACGGCCAGGGCCGCAGCCATCAGCACCAGGACGGCGCTGCCCGCCGTGTTCAGGGGCGCTGCCGCGCGCCGCGCTCGCTCCCAGGCGGCCGTGGCCAGGGCGGCCGCGGTGAGGCAGAAGCCCACGCTGGGCAGATAGAGGTAACGCTCGGCGAAGACGGTGCCGATCTGCACGAAGAAGTTGCTCACGGGGCTCAGGGCGATCAGGAACCAGAGGGCGCCCAACCCCAGCCAGCCCAGCAGGGCCTGTGAGGCGCTTGGCTGCGCGCGGCGCAGGGCGAGCCAGCCCCCGATGCCCGCGGCCAGCATCAGGACAAGCAGGGCCACGCCCGCGCCCACCTGCGGGGTGATGTAGGGCCGCAGTTCAAAGTCCACGCAGGCTTGCAGGGGTGCACCCATAACCAGCACCTGGGCGTCGCGGGTGATGGCGGCCGCGGCCGTGAACCAGGTGGACGCCAGGCTGTCGCCGTAGGGCTCGCGCATCAGACCCGAGCCGATTTTCATCGCCAGCAGCGTGAACAAAGCGGCGATGCCGAAGAAAGTCAGCAGCATCAAGGCGCGGCGTGCCAGCGATGCTGACCCCAGCCGCTGCCGGCCAAAGAGTTCCAGCAGGAGCAACAGCGCGGGCAGCACCACGGCATGCATCTTCGAAAGCAGCGCCGCGAGAAAGCAGAGCAGGGCCAGCCAGTAGCTCAGGCGCACGCTCTGGCGCAGGCGTTGCACGAAACTCTGACTGGGCATGAGCCCGGCGCGGGGCAGCCGGGAGACCAAGTACAGGTTGATGGCCAGCAGGGCAAAGAAGGTGGCCATCAGGTCCTTGCGTGACGACAGCCAGCTCACGGCCTCCACGTGCACGGGGTGCAGGGAGAACAGCAGCCCCGCCAGGCCGCCGGTCAGGGCGTTTCTTGAGATGCGCGCGGCCAGCAGCATCACCAGCAGCGAGTTGAACAAGTGAAGCAGCAGGTTGGTGGCCTGGTAGCCGCGGGGGTTGTAGCCGTCGAGGGCGTAATTGAGCGAATAGCTCAAGTCGCGCAGGGGCAGGTACTCGTTGCCGAGTTCCTCGCGAATTTCCTGCGGCGCCATGGGATTGAAAATAGTCACCGTGTTGGCCACGCTGATTTCACGGATCCAGCGGTTCTCGGTGATCAGCCAGTTGTCATCCCAGTTGGTGAAGCCGTTGCCAAGCTGCGGCCAGTAGGCCACGGCGCCCAGCACAAAGATGAGCAGGGCGAACAGAGGCGTCAGCCAAGGCCGCGGGCGTGCGGGTTCAGGCTGGGGTTCGGGTTCGGTTTTGCTGGCGGACGTCTGGCTCACGTATCGCGGCGAGGGGAGCGGCAGGGGGCGCTCATGCTATCCACAATATGAAGAAACTGTTAGCGGCTACAATTGGCCGCGAGGGATTGTAGCAGCGGCAGCGCGTCATGCAGCAGATACTCTCCGCCCGTTCGGGCGACAGGGGCAGAGGAGCCGTCATGGGTGAGATTATCTTCTACAGCGAAAACAACGCCAAAGGTCGCGCTCTGGGCAGCCTCAACGATTATCCGGGGCAGGCATTCAACTTTCTGCGCGGGGGCCCCGTTGCCAATGATGAAGCGCGCTCCATCAAGCTGGTCAATGTGCGCGAGGGCTGCCTGATCCAGCTGTTTGACCACCCGCGCGGCTCCCTCACGGCCGACTGGTGCCAGATCGAGGTATTGAAGTCCAAGCCGGAGTACGTGGTCCCCAGCTTCGAGCTGAAGTTCGAAGATGAGTTCGTGCGCGTGGCCTTCTTCCACAAGAACGGCCTGGATGGGCGGGTCTCGCGTGTTGAGGTGGATTAGCCCAAGGCGCCGCCGCGCGGATGGGGTGAGACAGATTTCCTTCCGTGCCGGCCGGGGAGGAACCGGCCCGCACACCCAGCAGGATTTTTTTTGGCTTGGCGTTGCACTGGGCCCGGTGACGGCGCATGGTATCGCGTGATGCCTGCCGCCCGCCGCCTTAGTCTGCTGGTCTTTCTGTTCCTGGCCTTGTGTGGCGCCTCGCTGGCGGGACAAGAGGCGCCCGCGCTGCCCGCGCTGCCCGAGCTTCCTACGGCCCCCTATGTGCGCGAGCACGAGGAGGCGCTCAAGGCCCACGCCGCGGCCGCCCTGGCCGAACTGAAGGCAGCGCGCGAGCGCAAGAGCGAGGCCGACGCCCGTGCCGCGGAGCCGGGCATTACGGAAGAAGAACGAACGGCCCGCCGCGAAACCGCAGAGCGGGCAGCGCAGGCCGTCTCGTCGCTGGAGGCGCGGGTGTTGACGCTGGAGAACGCGGCCAAGGCGGCCCGGGCGGGACCCAGCGCGGCCCAACTGGCGGCGCGCCAGGAGTACGACCGGCTCGTCAAGCGGGGGGAGGACGCCCTGGCCGAACTGATTGGCGAGCCGCGCGCCGACCGCAGCGAGCGCGAAGGTGCGCTGGCCAGGGCCATTCGCGAAGCGGAAGAAGAACTCGGCCGGGTCTCGAGGCTGTCCGCCGAAGCCAGGGAATTTGACGGCCCCAAGTCGCGGCTTTACGAGCGTCTGAACGACCTGGAGAAGCTCGACTATGAACTTCGCTGGGCGGAGCAGCGGCTGAAGCTTTCGCTCGACGAGTACGACCATCTCGTCGGGCAGGTGTTCAGTGCCTATGTGTCCTATGAGTCCCGGGGCCTGGAGGCCCTGCAAGCCCTCCGGGAGGCCCGCGAGGTGCAGTACCCCCTGTTTGCCGACAGCCCGGCTGCCTCGCTGCTGTTGCCGCTGACCGCCCGTTCCCTGGCGGAGGTCAACACGCTGCAAGGCGAAATTGAGCAGCGCGTGGATCGCCGAAGGGGACGGCAACCGGCGGACCGGTTGAAATTCACCCTTCTGATCGGGCGGCTGCGCGAGGTGCAGCAGGAAATCGACCTGCGCGAAGACTACAAGGAGCGGCTGGACGCCGAAGTGGAGACCCTGAAGGACCGTGGCGTGGCTGCGCCGCGTGACAAGGACAATGCCGGGTCCGAGAAATCGAACCGGGGCAAGGCCCTTGCGGAGTATCAGGAGCTGTCCGAGCGCATCGACGACTTTCTCGCGGAGGGGTCCGGCATCCAGGACGAGTTGAAACGGCTGCGCGAGGAGCGTCTGGCGCTGGTGCGTTTGTGGGAAGAAAAGCAGCGGGTTGAAGCCAGGGTGGCCGCCATCGTGGGGGAGACCCAGGGCAAGATTGCGGCCCTGGAAGCCGCGTTCGCGCCCCCGGCCGGGGCAGACCCAGGCCAGGTGCGGTCGGCTGAACGCAACAAGGCCCTGTATTTTCCCTGGCTGCGGCTGGCCGCGCTTCATGAGGAGCTGGAGGCCCAGCAGGAGCGGGAAGGCGCGGCCAGGCGCGATACGCGCTACGCGCAGACGCGCGTGGAGGTGCTGGACCGCCGCATGCGAAGGCTTGAAGACCGCGGCGCGGAGATCGGGCGCCTGCTGTTGCCCCAGGCTCGCGAAGCCTACCGTGAGAGCCTGCTGCGCACCGCGGGAGACCGTGCGTTGCGGGTGATTGCGGTGGTGCTCGCTGCGTGGTTCCTGACCTGGCTGATCCGCGCGGGCAGCCGTCCGCTGATTGAGCGTTACGTCCGGCGCGCCAGCACAGAGGTGGACGCGAAAGTGAGCGACGCCCAGCGCGGCCGCACGCTTGTCACGGTCATGACGGCGACCACGCGGCTGGTGATCTTCGTGGCGGCGGTCATGGCGATCATGGCCCAGTTTGATGTGGACTACGGCCCGCTGCTCGTGGCTGCCGGCGGTGTCTCGCTGGCGGTGGGCTTTGGAGCGCAGTCACTGATCAAGGACTTCTTTGCCGGCTTCTTCATCCTGCTTGAGGGCCAGTACAGCATAGGCGATGTCGTCGAAATCAACGGCAAAACGGGCACGATCGAGAGCCTGAATCTGCGCACCACGGTGATCCGCTCGCTCAACGGCGACGTCCACACCATACCCAACGGCCAGATTTCGCTGACTACGAACCAGACCAAGCTCTGGTCGCGCACGATTGTGGACATCAACGTCGCCCACGAGGAAAACGTCGAAGACATCATGGCCGTGCTGGATGCCGTGGCCAGGGCCATGCAGCAGGACGAGGTCTGGGGCCGCAAGATCCTTGACTCGGTGGTCATGGGTGTGCAGGGCCTGGGCGAAAACGCGGTGGTGATTCGCGTGCTGCTCAAGACCCGCGCCGGCGAGCAGTGGGGGGCTGCGCGCGAATACCACAAGCGTGTGAAGCTGAAGTTCGACGAACTCGGCATCGAGATTCCGCGGCCCCAGCGCGTGGTCAGCCACCGGGCAACGGACGAGAAGGTCTCCGCCGCTGCCATGCGCAAGAAGCGCGCCGCGGTGCTGCGCTTTGTTCGCGCGTCCAGAGGCGAGGCGCTGCCCGACGAATTGGAACTGGCTGCCATGTCCGTCGAGGAGCGCGACCGTGCCGCGACGCTGGCCAAGCTGACAACGGACAAGCCGGCCGGCTCGGGGCAGGACGCGAAAGCCCAGGCGGCCGGCCCTCCGGATGCCGAGCGCCTGGCGGAAAGGATGGCGCAGGACGCTGCTGCAGTCCCGCGCCCGGAAAGTCCGCCGCCCGCTCCAGACGTCCAGCCCAAGGCCGCGCCGGGTGACGGCCCCCGGCCCGCGAGCTAGCTCACGGCCGCCAGGCCGATTTTGGAGAGCCGCTAGAAAATCCACTGAAGCTGGAGGCGGATTTCCTGGAAGTTGCGGTACTCGCTGACGCGCTCGACGCCGCTGGTCGAGTCTTTGCCCTTGCCCGTGCCGTGCGGCAACTGCTGGATCACGTAACGGTAGTCGAGCGTGAGCTTGAGGTGGTCGCCGTGCAGTTCGATGCTGGCCGAGCCGCCCCACTCCACGGTATCGGCGCCGAAGCTGTCGCCGTCCACGGGCTGGCCGGTCCCCGTCTGGCTGCCGAATTCGTCGTAGTTGACCAGCGAGCAGCGAGAGGCCAGCAGGGTGTCGATGGCCTCAATCTTGTAGCCGACGTCCACGGTGAAACCGGTGTCCTGCGCGGCGGCCGCGATGTAGCGGCCCCGCAGGTTGGAGCCCTCGAGCCGGCCGTGATGTCGGAACTCGACGCGCCGGTAATAGAGCGCCCAGTTCACGGAAAAGCCAAAGCCGCGGAAGTGGCCGTCCAGCGTCAGGGCCAGGGTCTCGGCGCGGATGAATTTGCGATCGCTGCCGGGCGAAGGAATCACCCCGCTGGGGGCCTGCACCGCATGGAAATTGTTGCCCAGCAGCGTGCCGCCGCCGTCCACACGCGCGTTGAAGTAGCAGGCGGCAAGCCCCACCATGAACTTCCAGTCGTCCCAGGCTTCGCTGCCGCGCCCGTCAGAGGCACGCAGGCCGATGTCTCCCATGGCGTGGAACTCGACGCGCAGGTTGAACATGAAGTCGGCGTCCACGGAATCGTCGAAGCGGTCTTCCAGCAGGTCGCGGTCGGCGTTGCGGAAGTTGCCGGCCTGATTTTCGAGCGCGGCGGGGTTCTGCACGCGCACTCCGTCGGAACGCTGGCCGGCGAATTCGATGGTGGCGGTGGCGGGCCTTGCGTTCTTTCGCTCCAGCACGCCGTTGTAGACGCCCACGCTCCAGAACAGCACGCGCTCGGCCCAGAAGTCAGCCACGCCCGCGATCTCAAGGCCCTTGGCAAAGCCCTGGTCAAAGGCCTTGTCGGCCGACGAACGCTCAAGAAAGGTGCGGCCGCCAGGGTCCACTGACTGCTCGTAGCTGAAGGGTGTGCGCTGCTGGCCCGCCGTCAGGTTGAACAGGGGCAGGGGCTCCCAGCGGAACCAGAGCTCGTCAAAGGCCAGGCCTCCCGAGTCGGAGAGGGGGGCCAGCTCAACGTTGTAGCTGTAGGCGGGGCCAAAGAGGTGGCCCTCCCAGCGCAGGCGCAGGTAATGGACGCGAAAATTATGGAAGTCCGCGCCGTTGTCTCCGCCTCGCCCCGCGTTGGCGCGGATGTCGCGGTAGAGATAGCGGAACTGGACGAGCGACTCCATCTTCAGGGCAAAGCGCCCGTCCTGGCTGCGCCAGGTGAAAAGGTGGTCGCGCAGGCGCGTGGCCAGGCCCTGGTCTTCTTCGCCGGCCCCGGCCTTGAGTTCCTGGAGTTCAGCGTGCGCCCGGGCGAGGTCTGCCTCCAGGCGCTCGGTCTGGGTGCCCGCCAGCAGGGGGGCGCAAAAGCCCAGCAAGGTGGCCGCCAGCCATGTCCGCATGTCAGAACTCCCGCGACGCTTTCGCCGAAAACCGTCGCGGCGCCGGAGTCCGGCGCCGCCTGGCGGCTGGCTGCCTCGTCCTAGGCCTTCATGACTTCGTCGGTCTTCTTCTTGAGGTTCTCTTCAATCTGCTTGTTGTATTTGTCGGTGAGCTTCTGGATATCGTCCTTCAGCTTGCGGTGCTGGTCTTCGGTCACGGTCGATTCCTTGAGCGAGGCGTCGCCCTGCTTCATGGCCTCGTGGCGCGCGTTCTTGATCGGAATCTTGGCCTGCTCGGCCATGTCCTTGACCTGCTTGGCCAGCTTCTGGCGCGTCTCCTGCGTCATCATCGGCAGCTTCAGGGTGATGATCTTGCCGTCGTCCTTGGGCGTCATGCCGATGTTGGCGGCTGAGATTGCGCCCGAAATGGCCTTCACCTGGCTGATGTCAAAGGGCTTGATCTGGATGGTGCCGGCGTCGGGCGTGCTGATCTGGGCCGCGCCCTTGAGCGGTGTGGGGGTGCCGTAGTAGTCGAACTTGATGTTTTCGACCATGGCAGGGCTGGCGCGCCCGGCGCTCACGCCATGAAACTGCTCTGAGAGGTGGCCGAGCACCTTCTGCATGGCGGCTTCGGCGGCCTTGGTGATCTGATCAGGTGTCTGGCCCATATTTGTGCTCCGTTCTGAGTTCTCGTTTCTTTTGCAGGCTCTGCGCTCAAGGCGCGGCACAACGGGTTGCAATGAAGGCAGTCTTCAGGACTGGAAGTTCAACATCAAAGGCGAAGTCTCCAGGTCCGGCAATCTTGAAATTGAAGCCGTCAGGCTTCAATCAGCGTTCCCACCTTGTCGCCGCGAATGGCGCGCTCGATTTCGCCCTCTACTTTCATGTCGAGCACCATCAGGGGCATCTTGTGTTCCATGCACAGTGCTACAGCCGTGGCGTCCATGAAGCGAAGACCCTTTTGCAGCGCCTCGAGGTAAGTCACACGCTCATAGCGTACAGCATCGGCGTGCTTCTTGGGGTCCTTGTCATAGACCCCGTCTACCTTTGTGGCCTTGATGATGACGTCGCAGGACAGCTCGATGGCGCGCTGGGCGGCAGCGGTGTCCGTCGTGAAGTGGGGGTTGCCCGTGCCGGCTGCGATGATGACCACGCGGTTCTTCTCGAGGTGGCGCATGGCCCGCCTGCGAATCCACTTTTCGGCCACGCTGGGCACATCAATGCTGGACAGCACCCGCGTCTCAAGCCCGATGCTCTCGCAAGCGTCCTGCAGGGCCATGGCATTGATGACCGTGGCCAGCATGCCCATGTAGTCGGCGGTGGCCCGCTGGATGTGGGGTATTTTCAGCTGTGCGCCGCGCACAAAGTTGCCGCCACCCACGACCACAGCCAGCTGCCCGCCCACCTGGTGGACATTCTTGATGGACTTGGCCAGCGCCAGCAACTCGTCGCCGGAAATGCCAAAGCCGTTGGGTTCGCAGAAGGCCTCCCCCGAGATCTTCACCAGGGGGCGCTTGAACTTACATCGGTCAGCGGGCATGGGTTCAACCTGCGGGTCTGCTTGTTTCTAGCGATGGCAGGCCCGGCCCACAAGCACATAGAATGTGTTTCAGGTTTCAAGCAGGACGCCGCTACGCCGCGCCGCTCTTGTTGAACTGGGAAAACTCAAGGCTAATATCGCCGCACCTGATACTCAAAGAGCGGGCACTTGCCGGGGACATTCATGACAGCCGAGAACCTGACCAGCGGGCGCATCCAGATCGCGATGGGCCTCCAGGACGTAGTGGTGGACGAATCGAAAATCTGCTTCATCGACGGCAAGCTGCCCAAGCTGCTCTACTACGGCTACAACATCCTCGACCTGGCCGAGAACTGCTCCTACGAGGAAATCGTCCATCTGCTGCTCAAGGGCAAGCTGCCCAGCAAGACCGAGCTTGCCGCCATCTCCAGAGAACTGATCGAGGCGCGCGGCTTGCCCGCTGACGTGCTGGAAACGATCAAGAAGGCGCCCAAGAGCAGCATTCCCATGGATGTGCTGCGCACAGCCGTGAGCCAGCTGGCGCTGACTGACCCCAAGCCCAACGACGACACGCCCGAGGGGCGCTACCGCAAGGCCATTCGCCTCACGGCGCTGTTTCCTGAAATCGTCGCCGCCGACTACCGCGCGCGCCGCGGGCTCGACGCCGTCAAGAACAACCCCAAGCTCGGCCACGCCGCCAACTTCATGTGGCTGCTGCACGGCAAAGAGGCCGGCCCGTTTGTGGTCAAGACCATGGACGTCGCGCTCGTGCTCCACGCCGAACACAGTTTCAATGCCAGCACGTTTACAGCGCGCGTGATTGCGGCCACGCTCAGCGACATGTACTCGGCCGTCACGGGCGCCATTGGTGCCTTGAAAGGTCCCCTGCACGGCGGTGCCAACGAGGGCGTAATCAAGACGCTTCTGGAAATCGGCGACGCGTCCAAGGTCGAGCCCTGGATTCTTGAGAAGACCAAAGACAAGGGCTTCCGCCTCATGGGCTTTGGCCACCGCGTCTACAAGGCCCTGGACCCTCGCGCTGTGGTGCTCAAGAAGTACAGCGAGAAATCTGGCAAAGAGGCCGGCGTGACCAAGTGGTTCGAGATGAGCGTCAAGATCGAAGAGATGATGAAGACGCGCGAAAAGCCCCTTTATCCCAATGTCGATTTCTACTCGGCCAGCACCTACTACACGATGGGCCTGCCGCCGGAAATCTTCACACCCATCTTCGCGGTCAGCCGCGTTGCCGGCTGGTGCGCCCACGTGATCGAGCAGCAGTCGCACAACCGTCTCATCCGTCCGGACTGCGCCTACACCGGTGCCATGGACGTGCCCTTTGTGCCCATCGAGAAGCGCTGACAGTCAACGCAAGTCCGGGCCGCGCCGCCTTCCTCCCGTTGGGGGCGGCGCGGCTTAGCGTTCATGGCGCAGGCGCTGCGCTGAGTGGCGCAAGCGCGGCTCCGCCACGACTCAGCTTGTCTTGAACAGGCGGGCCGCGAATTCGTATAGGTTCGCCACAGGCAGCGACTGACAGCGCCCATGCCCGCCGCGCCCCCTTCGCCTGAGCAGCAATCCCAGCGCGCCGGCCGCAGCCCACAGCCAGAACAGGCCCGGGTGCGCCTCCGTCGAGCATCCTCCATCGCCGCCACCGCCGCCGCCGCCCGAAGTGCCGGCCGGGTTAACGGTCAAGGTGGCGGTGTTGCTGGGTGTGCTGCCGCCGGCGTTGGTGACGACACAGCGCAACGTATCGCCGCTTTCTGCCAGTGTGGTCGCGGGCGTGGTGTAGCTGGCGCTGGTGGCGCCGGGGATGTCAACGCCATTGCGCTGCCACTGATAGCTGAGCGTGCCTGCGCCCGCCGCGGTCACGTTGAAGGTCGCGGTCTGGCCCTCCGTCACGCTCTGGTGGCCGGGGTGCGAAGAGATGACGGGCGCAGCCAGCGGGTTGTTCACGGTGACGAAGAGGCCCTGGCTTAGGTTGTAGTAGCTGCCGCTGGATGACGTTTTCAGAGCCACGGCCCTCACCATGTAGAAGTTGTCGCCCACCAATGGCGAGCTGTCCGTGAGCGTGGTGACCGACACCGGCGCGGCGTTGAGCAGCGTGTAGGGGCCCGTGGATGCCGAGGCGCGATAGACGTGATAGCCGGAGGCGTCGGGCGAGGCTGCCCAGGTCAGGACAATGGCGCCGGCGTTGACGGCACCGTTGAGACCGGAAACCGGGGCCATGACGTGCATGCGCAAGGTGGGGTCGCCCATCAGCGCCATGTGGCAGCCGCGCGCGCCGGTGCCGTTGAGCGGCGAAGGGTCGTTCATGGACCAGAGGGCGGAGTGGCCCGTGGTCTCGCCCAGCGCCATATGCCAGAAGCTCCAGGCGGGCCGTCCGGCCCAGGCGCAGGTGAGTGTCCAGCCCGAGCAGAGCGAGGCGCGCATGAAGTTGTTCTGGGCGTGCCAGTCTCCGTGGTAGCTGCCAAAGAGCATGGTGAAGATATTGCGGTTGGTGCTGGTGGTGAAAGTGGTGGTGCTGCCGACGCCGCCTGCGCTGGTGTAGGTACCGCCGCCGCAGCCATAGCTCCAGAGATAGCCGGGCCCGCTGGCGGTGTTCAGCGTTGTGAAGTAATCGCCGGCCACGGTGTTGGCCGCGCCGAACATGGGCGCGAAGTTGCGCCAGCCGCTGGCGGCGAAGGCTTCCGTGTAGGTTGTGTAGGAGAAGTTGTCGTCAATGACGGCCTGTTCGGCGCAGGTAATGACTTTGTGCCGGAAATCGTGGTTCTTGTTGAGGTAGTTCTTCAGCAGGTCGGCCTCGCCCGTCGTGAAGGCGGGCATGTTGCTCAGGTCCACGCGGCCCGCGGCCAGTTCAAGGGTGCTGGGAAAGGTGCTCTGGTCGAATTTGCCGTCCCCGGGAGTGTTGTCGTTCTCGGCGCGGGCGGGCGTGGTGTTGTTGACCGTGGTGTCCGTCCAGGTGCCATTGATATCAGCGTAATAGCCGTCGCAGGGCCAGGCACCCTGGTGGTCGCTGTGGCCGTCCCAGGCCGTGTTGCCGGAATAGGGCACGGGCACCGCGCCGAGAATGAACAGGGCCTTCACATTGGCCGGGTCGGCGTTGTAGTCGGCGACGATGGTCGCCTTGACCGTGGCAGCTGTCGCGCCCGAAGCCACGTTGCGGCGCAGCACTGTCCAGCCGTCGCCAATGAGGTCCTGCTCCAGGCGCGCGATCTCCGTGGCCAGATAGGTGGCGTGGGTGTCAGCGACCAGCAGGATGACCTTGCCGCGGCTATGCACGGCGGGGAGTTCAATGCCCGCCTGGCAGTAGCCGCGCCCGGCGGGGTTGCCGGATTTGTCAAAGCGATATTCATAGGCCACGCCGACGCTGACGGCGGAGTCGCTCCAACCGGTGGCGCCGGCTGCCAGTGTGACGATGGCAGAGCCCCAACTGGTCGCGCCCCGGGCCCGGCGATAAATGTTGTAGCCCGTGGCGGTGGCGTCTGCTGGCCAGGAGAAAGTGATCTGGGGCGGGCTGGCCTGCACGGTGGCGCTGACTTCAACGCAGGTGTTGCGCGTGGTCTGGGCCGCGAGGGGAAGGGCAAAGACAAGCAGCAACGCGACCACCAGATGGCGAACCATGGGCTCTCCCGCGCTCTGTTGAATGAATGGGAGTAGCGTAGGGCAGGGGCAAGCTGGGGTCAAACGGAGCCGCGCTTTCTGACGAGAGAAGGGACAACGGTGAACGAGCCATGATTAACGAATGGTTAGTCAGGCGTGGCGCGGGCAAGCCCTGGTCGGGCAATTGTGGGAACCAAAGGGCGTTCTCGCCGTTTGAATCCACATGGACATGAGGACATCGAGGCGACTCTGGCTGCCGGGCGGTCTGCTGTTTTTCTGCGTTCTGGCGCTGGGCGCGGGCCTTTGGCTGGTTCAGTGGCGCGGGCCTGCCCGCGACGCCCGGCAGCCCCTTGAATGCTCCGGCCCCGCGCCGCGCTCGCCGGCCTGCGCCTGGGCGCCTTCAAGCGTTTCCGCCGACGCCCCGGCCCCCGTTACCCCCAGCGCCGCTTCATCCTCTGCCCAGGGGCCACCGCCGGACCTGCCGCGAGACTCCTTCGTCGATGATGACCCCGTCGTCGCCGAGCAGCCCCTCTGGAAAGCCGATTACGGCGACGGCGTGCGGCGCGGCGCGGGGCGCGTGGAGTTTGAACTGCTTGACGCCAAGGGCCATCCTCTTGAGCCCGGCGTTCCCATTGACTTTGAGCTCTGGCGCAAGGTGGGCAAGCACCGGTTGCGCGAGGGAGCCAGGCTTAATGCCGCGCGCACGGCCATTGTCTGCGATGCCTTTGACGGCGGCGGGCTGGAGCCGGGCGGCTATGAACTGGTCGTCAGTTGCGGGCCCTATGGCGGCGCGACGCGGGCCTTTGGCGTATCGCGCGGCGAGTTGCGCATTGAGCGACTGGAGATGCCTCACTGGCGGCGCATCATCGTTCTCAGCTTCACCGACAAAGAGGGCAAGCCTTTGGCCTACCTCCCGCTGCCGCCCCGTTACACTGCCCCGGGGACTGTAACGACGGTGGTCGAGCGCACACCGCGGCCCAGGCGCGTGCTGCGGGAGCCGCCCCAGCCCTCGCGCTCTGCGGTGGGTCTTGGCGGCAGCAGCAGCTCAAGCCGCCGCATGGTGCGGCCGTCCAGCCCCACCGCGCTGCGTTTCCCCACGGATCACGGCAAGTGGTACGTTCGTGTCTTTGCAGGCGGGCCGGGCAGCATCCGCTTTGAACTGGATGAGAAACTCTTTGGTCAACGCCAGTTCGAAGTCGCGGGCGACTTTACGGAGTCGCAGTGGGACAACTTCATTACCGCCTACGATGTTCCGGCCGACTTCGCGGCCGTCATGGAGCTGCGCGAGCTCTGTGGCGCTGAAGACCCGGGCTGCCGCTCCCTGCTTGAGCCGCTGCCGCTGCCGCGCGAGCCTGACCTCTATGACGTTCTACGGATCCCTGAGGGCTACCGGCGGCTGATTGTATCCATCGCCGCGCCTTGCCCCGTCACGCCCACGTTCTGGGTCGAGTACGAGATCAGCCAGCCCAAGGGCAAGAACCCGGGCCCGCGCCAGGTCAGCGGCACCTGGCATGCGCAGCTGGGGCGCTGGTGGCTTGACCTGCCGCCGGACAGCAGCGTCGAGGTCGAGCTTTCCTCGCCTCAGCTCTTGCAGCCCGAGGGCAGAGTCCGCGAGGCCATTTTCCTGGGCGAGAGCCGCATCCTGGAAATCCACCGCACGTTTGAAGCCTCGCTGCTTCAGGTAACCTGTCCGTCACCCACGCTGGCCGCGTTGAGCGCGCGTCTGGCCGCCCATTGCAACGGCGTGTACAGCCCAGAGGGCGCGGCACCCTGGCAGTCAGACGGGACTTTGCGCCTTTACGTGGAGCGCGGCCCGGAAAGCTTTGAGGGGCAGGGCCTGGTCTTGGCGCTGAAACTGTTCAGCGGCCGGGAGCGAAGCGCGGCCCACACGGTCGTGGTGCGACCCGATGAAGGGCAGCGGCGCGAGCTGGCCCTAGGGGGAACGACGGTGGCGGCCCGCGGCGAAGGATTGGTGCTGCGTGCCGTGGATTCAAGCCTGGCGGGCCTGCCATGGGTGGAGGGCACGGTGCTGGAATTTGACCAGGACGTGGCCTCCAAGCGGCTGCGCAAACACTGGATGGGCAGCGCGGCGGAAATGGAGGAGTGCTACGAGCTGCTGTGCAAGCTCGCGGCCAAGGATGTTGAGGCCGGTCATCCCGACGCGCTGCGCCTCAACGAACTCTTGGAAAAGTTGGCAGACCCTTCCTCGCGGGAATGGCTCAAACGTGAGGGGTCGTGGTACAGCACGCACTCGCGGGTATTCAGCAGCGACCACGGCTACTTGAACCTTGAAAAGGGGCTGGAGCCGGGCAAGCGCTACGTGCTCTATCTCTGGTCTGGGTCCCGCGATGAAATGACGCCTGACCGGCGCATCGATTTCGTCGCCGCCGAGGGCATCACGGACCTCGGCGTGGTCATTTTGCCCGGGTATGGGGATTAGGCGGGCTGGCGCACGAGGTCAAAGATGGCCTTGAGGCGCCGCAGCACCGCGGGCATATCCCGCAGAAAAATCATGTTGGGGCCGTCGGACTTCGCGGCTTCCGGGTTGGGGTGGGTTTCGGCAAAGAGGCCGTCCACGCCGACGGCCACCGCGGCCTGGGCCAGCACCGGCGCGAACTCCCGTTGCCCGCCCGAGCTTTCGCCCTGCCCGCCGGGCATCTGCACGCTGTGGGTGGCGTCAAAGACGACCGGAACGCCGAACTTCTGCATGATGGGAATACTGCGCATGTCGCTGACCAGCGTGTTGTAGCCAAAGCTCGCGCCGCGCTCTGTCAGCAGCAGGCGCCCCTCGGCGCCGAACTCCTTCATCTTGGCCACGACGTTCTTCATATCCCAGGGGGCGAGGAACTGCCCCTTCTTCACGTTGACCACGCGGTCTTTCGCCACGGCGGCTTGCGCGGCGGCAAACAGCAGGTCCGTCTGGCGGCACAGGAAGGCCGGGATCTGCAGAACGTCACAGACTTCGGCCACCGGCGCGCACTGGGCGCAATCGTGAACGTCCGTCAGCACGGGCACGCTGAACTCGCGCCTGATGCCCTCAAGCTGCCTCAGCCCCGCTTCAAGGCCGGGGCCGCGAAAGCCTTTGTTGCTGGTGCGGTTGGCTTTGTCGAAGCTCGCCTTGAAGATGTAATCGATGCCGATTTCGGCACAGGTTTTCTTCATCTGCTCGCAGACGCGGCGGGGCATGTCCGCGTCTTCAAGCACGCAGGGGCCTGCGATCAGAAAGAGCCGCTTGCCGTTGAGCTGATAGGGACCAAGTTTCATGGAGAGTTTCCGCGGGTGCTTACTTCGCCGTGGTGGGCGCGGCATCAAACTTGATGTAGTTGCCCTTGGGGTTCTTCGCGTCAGCCTTGTTCACGACCGTGAACGCAATCTGGCCGCTGAGGGGAAATCCGCTGGATTTCTCGCTGCGCCACTCCGAAAGCAGGGTGTCGCTGCCCTTGCGGTCCCAGACCTGAACCAGGAACTCCTCGCCCTGCTTCCAGTCCACGCGGAAGGTGTGGTCGGGCCAGCGGGCGACGACGGGCTTTTCGCGGTTGCCGGCCTCGGCGAGGCGATCGCCGAACTTGCGCGTGTCGAACAGGGGTTCCTTCGAGAGGTTGCCCTGGGCGTCCACGGCAAAGACCAGCACCTGCAGGTCCAGGGCTTCGCCGGCGCTGAACTCTTCGTCGGCGAGCCTCAGTTCGCTGATACGCACCTCATAGATGCCGCCCGTGTCGCGCGCGAGGCTGGCCTGCTTGACCACCATGCCCACCAGGGGACCCAGCAGCGGCGTGTTGGGCCTGAAATAGCCGACCGCGCCCGACACCAGCAAACCCGCCAGCAGCAACACCAGCACGAGCCCCAGCTTGGAGCCGCCCTTCTTCTTGCCATCTCCCATAGCGGCCTCCTACTTGCCCAGCATCCCCTTGACCGTAGTCATGGCGGGCCCCAGCAGGGGCACCTGAGGCTGTGTCCAGCCAATCAGGCATGCCGCGGCTCCGGCCACGAGAAGCAACAGCAACAGCAGCATCGGACGCGAACCCTTCTTTTTCTGTTCTGCCATGGCTGCCTCCCTTTGAGTTGTGGAGCAAGTCCTTGGGTGATTCTAGCAGGCCTTGGCGGCCCTGGCAGCCGCCTGTTTTCAGCTTCGGCCCAAGCAAGGGGGACGGCCAAGCCGTCCCCCCCGATGGGCTGCGCTTTGGGCGGCGGTTACTTCTTCTTCGTGGCCGCTTTCCTGGCCGCGGGCTTCTTGGCCGCCGTTTTCCTGGCGGCCGGCTTCTTGGCGGTCTTGGCCGCCGGCTTGGCCGCTTCCTTCTTGGCCGGGGTCCGTTTGGCCTTGGGCTCCGCGGCCTTTCGGGCGCGGGGCTTTTTGGCGCCGGCCTCGACCGCTTCGGCTGGAGCCTCGACCTGGTCCGTCTTGGCCGCGGGGGCCTCGACGGGTTGCGGCGCGGGCTCGCTGGGCTTGGGCTCACTCATGGGCTGCGGCGCCGGCTGGGGGCGCGGAGCGCGCTCGCGCCGGGGGTGGCGCCTTGGCTCAGCGCCGGCCTGCTCGGCCGCGGGCTGAATCTCCCGTTCGCCCGGCTGGGCCTGGGCTTTGTCCACCGCCAGCGCCAGCAGCGTCCCCGCTATCTCGCTCGTCACGGACATCTCTTCCCCGCCCAGCTCGCTCTGCACCGTGGCCTTGTTCAGCACCTGATACACCCCGCGCGGGGGCGTCTGCACCACCACATCGAAGGTGACCACGCTGCTGTTGTGGGCGGGCACGCTGCCGATGTTCAGGCCCCCCTCGTCCAGGGGGAAGGGGCTGGCCGGCGCGGCATTCTCCTGCACAGGGATGCCGTTCAGCCGCGTGCTGCCCGTCACATAGGTCGTCTGCGCCGGGATGGTGCTGCTGATCAGCACAGCGGCCAACGGGGTGGCATTATTGTTCGCGGCCACGATGCGATAGCGCAACGTGTCGCCCGGATCGATCAGGCCATCGTCAGCGAGATCGCCGACCAGTTCCACCTCGAATGCGGTACTCGGCGGCAGGAAAACTTGGGGGATGGCGCTGGCCACGGCCGCGCCGGCATCGATCAGCCCCCAGCCGTGCAGCGCATCCAGGCCAGGGTCGCCCAAATCCATGGCCGTCTCTTGCAGCAGGTTCTTCACCTCCGCCGGCGTCAGATTGGGGTTCTGGCTGAGGATCAGGGCCGCCACCCCGGCGGCGTGCGGCGACGCCATCGAGGTGCCCGACATGAAGCGGTAATCGCCGCCTGCTTTTGTGCTGTACACCGTGGCGCCTGGGGCCATCACATCCACATTCGGGCCATAGTTGGAGAGGGTCCAGCGTATGCCGGTGGAGGTAGTCGCGGCCAGGGAGATCACCTCCTCATAGCTGGCGGGGTAGTGCGGCTTTTCCGAGCCGCTGTTGCCCGCGGCCACCACCACGACCGCACCTTTGCTCACAGCATAGGCCACAGCATCCCGCAGGGCCGGCGAATCGATAGACCCGGTCAAGCTGAGGTTGAGCACCCGCGCCCCCTGATCCACAGCCCAGGTGATGCCCGCGGCCACGTTGCTCCACCAGCCGCTGTTGTCGGCGTTCAGCACCTTCACCGGCAGAATACGCACATTGGCCAGGCCGGCGATGCCGATGCCATTGTTCAGGCCGGCGGCGACGATGCCGGAAACGTGGGTGCCGTGGCCGTTGTCGTCGAAGGGATCGGCGTCGTTGTTGACAAAATCCCAGCCGGGCAGGATGCGGCCGGTGAATTCTGGGTGTGCGGCGTCGATGCCGCTGTCGATCACGGCCACGATCAGGGTGGGATCGCCGGTGGTCAAATCCCAAGCCGCCCCGGCGTTGATCTGCTGCGGCCCGTACACGTAGCTGGGATTGCTGTAGAGGGGATCGTTGGGTGTGAACATGCCCTGCATCGCCACATCTGGCTGGGCATAGCGGGTGCGGGCATCGGCGACGATCGCCTGTTGCAGCGCCGCTTGCTGGCTGGCGGCGCTCTCCACGCTAAACACACAGGCGCTATGATCGGCCTGCGTGATGGCGCCGCCGTAACTCTGGGCCAGAGCGTGCAGCCAGGAGACATCGGGACAGGGGCTGTAGAGGCCGGCGGTGAGGCGGGCGTCGGCGTAGGCGCTGGCATAGCCCAGATCCAACCCGGTGACAAAGCCGTGGGCAGGCAAGGTGACATCGCGCGGGGACTGCCCGCTGATGATCCCCTGTCCGGCGGGGGTGGTGGCCGCGTCCACGAGGACGCAATAGTCGCCGGGCGCGATCTCGCTGAAGCGATAGATGCCGGCGGCGTTGGTCAGGCCTATGGCGATGGGCAGATCGCTTTGGGTGGCGCAGGCGCCGGCATAGAGCCGCATGCGCACTCCCGCCAGCCCCGGCTCGCCCAAATCGTAGGCGCCGCTGCGATCCAGGTCTTCCCACACCCGCCCGGCTACGCCCTGACCCGTGAACAGGATCTGCACATCATCCACAAAAGCATAGGTATCGGGGACCTGGGTGCTTCCATCCCCCACGAAACGGATTTGGGTGAATGTCGCGAGGTAGGCGGAGATATCATGAACATAAAAACCCCAGTTTGCTTCATTTCCATCGATAACGTGCGTGGCCAGCGTCGTCCAGGTGGCGCCGCCATCGTTGGAGACCTGCGCCAGCAGGCTGCCTCCCTTGCCCGTTCGCTTCAGATGATAGGAGAAGACCGCCCACGAGGCCTGGCCTAGATCGGCCTGACG
>JAANMT010000525.1_pt1 | contig 41656 bp, 39 predicted proteins | sample 7279711 | NCBI WGS metagenome assembly JAANMT01 (sample SAMN14094538, study PRJNA606508) | bioreactor metagenome | isolation source: A lab-scale SPAN reactor treating ammonium-rich wastewater day 1 | place: Ireland: Galway | collected 2017-01-16 | reverse complement strand
ACGAGAAATTCGTCATGGACGCCGACCAGCTGGGCACGCTGCACCACCTGGCCAAGGGCGTTTCGCTGGACGAGAACGGCCAGGGCATGGACGCGATCCGCGAGGTGGGCCCGGGCGGCCACTACCTCGGCTGCGCCCATACCCAGGCGAACTTCAAGTCGGCGTTCTGGCGGACCGACCTTCTGGACTACAAGCCCTACGAGACCTGGGAAGAGGAAGGCGGCCGGGGATTACAGAAAGAAGTCAACTTCCAGAGCCTGATCCGCATCCGGTTCTCGGATATCGTTAATTTTACAAGACAATTGTCAGATCTGACCAAAGCTGGAATGCCTTTAGTCCGTTCGCTGGATGTGCTCATCGAGCAGACCGAGAACGACAAGATGAAGAACATGATCCGGAGCATGAAAAACGATGTCGCTGGGGGAACACCGTTTTCCGATGCACTGGCGAAGTTTCCGAGGCAATTTTCAGATCTCTATTCCAGCATGGTCAGATCGGGCGAGGTGGGAGGATATCTCGATACAGTTCTGGATCGGCTGGCGGAATTTCTGGAAAAAGAGGCCGATCTGCGCAGCCGCATCCGAAATGCGATGGCCTATCCGATCATCATGATTTGCGTGGCGCTTGCGGTCATCATCATCCTGACAGTTTATGTCGTACCGACTTTTGTGCACATGTTCGAGGACCAGAAGCTCGAGCTGCCGCGAGTTACCAAGGTGCTGATCACATTCAGCGATGCGATTCGAGGTTATTGGTATCTGTTTATTGCAGCCATCTGCATGATCGTTTATGCATTCCGGCAATTTGTCGCCAAGCCGGAAGGCCGCCTGGTGATCGACCAGGCGAAACTGCACATCCCGGTTCTGGGCGACATGATACGCAAACAGGAGATTTCGAAGTTTTCCCGCACTCTCGGGACCCTGCTGGGAAATGGAGTATCGATTCTCAAGGCACTGGATGTCGTTACCGCAGTCATCAGCAACAAGATTCTGGCGGATGAAGTGGCTGCCCTAAAAGGGGATATTTCGGAGGGGGCACGGCTTTCCAACAAGATGCGGCAGAGCCAGATATTTCCGCCGGTCGCCACCAACATGGTGGCAGTCGGCGAAGAAACAGGTGAGCTGGAAAGGGCCTTGCTGCGAATTGCAGAAACTTATGAAACAGAAACCGATCGTGCCATCAAAACAATGGTTACCCTGATTGAACCCTTGTTGATCGTCTGCATGGCGCTGGTGGTTGGATTTATCGTGATGGCCATGATTCTTCCGATCTTCCAGCTGTCAACCGCGGTGAGAGGGTAACCCTGACACCCGGATAAAAAAACAATTGATTGCTTACTGAGCAGGAGAATGGAAATGAGCCGAACAAAGGGAATGGAAACAAGAAGAGAGCACCATCGATCGGCAGGAGTGGCGACCTGGAAGCTGGTTGTGATCCTGATCGGAATGGTGACTCTCGGAGCACTGGGAGCGATCACGCTGGAAAATCGAAAACAGGCTGAAGCCGCCCCTGGTATCGACTATGGTTTTTCGGCCACAGCAGAAAAGACAACGTCACAGTCCGAGACTGCTGGTTGACAGGCTGTGTGAGATCAGGGAACTATCATGAATAACCCGACTTTGCTGGCGTCCAACAAAGAGGGGCGATATATGTGTTATTTCCGGGCAAGTCCCGCACATCAAGGAGGAAGCAGAACAATGAATTCATGGAGAGAAAGATCTCGGCAGGCACAACGAGGATTTACTTTGATCGAATTGATGCTGGTGATCGTGATTCTCGGCATTCTGGCTGGAGTTGCAGTCACCAACCTGACGGGTGTCGGTGAAGATGCACGTAAAACTCGAGCGAAAACCGATATCCAGGCGATTCAGACAGCCTTGGGGATGTATGAGGTCACCATGGGGCGTTATCCAAGCGACGATGAGGGTATTCAGGCGCTGGTCGAGAAGACCGATGAGCACCGGTCTTTTCTGCCGCAGGTGCCAACCGACCCCTGGGGGCAGCCATACAACTACCGGGAGGAGAGTGAAAACGGGCTGGAAGGGCCGGATGTCTGGTCCAATGGCAAAGACAAGCAGGAAGGGACAGAGGACGATATCGGCAACTGGCTGTCCGAAAGCGATGAAACCACAGGGACTGGAACAGGAACAACCGGCGGCACCGGTGGTGGAACGGGCGGTGGCGGCACCAGCGGTGGAGGTGGAACGGGTGGCGGTACCGGCGGTGGTGGTGGAACCGGTGGTTAATCACCCCGGAACCGCACCGAAGTGGCCTGCACCTGCATGAATGAATAGCAAGTTTCCCGGGGTGGCTTCAACCACCCCGGGGATCCCGAAGCAGAGAAATGGAGAGATCTCCAGATGAGCGGCTCGGCTGTCAACTTTAAATGGCCGGTCAGAACCCAATGGCGTTCGATGACTCTGACCGAGGCTCTTCTCGCTGTGTTCACTGTTGGTTTGTTGCTTGGCCTGTGGCTGGGCGGAATATCGGGGCATCGGGAAATGGGTGCCCTGCATAATCTTGAAAGGAGACTGGAAAGGCTCGAATTTCAACGAACCCTGTATCAGCCACCCTTCATTTCGAACCCTGACTACTCCCCGGAATCGGATCGGAACGATGGGCTTCAGGGAGATATTCCCGGAATGAGATCCGGGGTCCGAGTGTAATCAGGGCAGCCCGCCCTTCCTCTTGCACATCTCCCCAGATTTTTTCCTGAAAATTCCATCCACCAGGGTTGCTTGGGTGACCGAAGGAATCCAGATCGCATGGCGAAAACAAAACAACACGCTTTCACTCTGATCGAACTGGTCATTGTTTTGGGGATTGTCAGCCTGATGCTGGGCGCCGCTATCCCGATGTTCAGTTCAGTGTTGTCAAAGGAGCGTGCCGACAGTGTTGCTGAAGAAGTGGCCATGACTCTGCGCCTGGCAAATCAGAAGAGTATTTTCCAGCAGGCCAAACATGATTTTGTCATCGATTTTCGCAAGAACCATTACTGGCTCGAATTCCTGCAGCCGGGAAAACATTCCAAAAAACTGAAATACCGCCCCGACCAGATTCGCTCGCTGGGTGGGGACTTCGAATTTCTGATGGTGTATTTCCCCGAAAAAGATGATACAGAAAAACGCCGGAATGCACGCATCTCATTTAATCCAGATGGAACCTCAATAGATACCCTTGTTTTCCTTGGAATTCCGACAACAAAAGGAAGCTCGGAATACCGGTCTCTGATGATCCTTGAAATCCGGGGCAGTGATGGACGTGTGCGGATTCTTCCTGAGGAGGAGCGGCGCGACTATGAATATCTCCTCTGATATTACGAATATATTTTCTGGCAAAAATCAGATCATCCGGAGCAGACCAACCCCTGCTCATGCGGGAAACATTTCTCGAAAAGTGAAACAACAGGGGTTTTTTCTGATCGAAGTCCTTGTTGCGACAACCCTTCTGGCAGTTGGTGTGACCGCAGCACTGAACGCGATCTTCAGTTCACTGAGGGCGACGACCGAAGCACGGATGTATACAGAGGCTCTTTTCCTGGCGCAGAAGGTGATGTCGGAGCTGGAAGCAGGCGCCACCCTCAATGATCGATTCGTCATCCCGCGCTCAGGAGATTTCAGGGAAAATCCGAATTTCCGCTGGATCGCCTCGAGCGAGGACATCGACGAGTTCTGGACCCGCAGGATTTCAGTCACTGTCATCTGGGCAACCGATGCCCGTGATTTATACAACCACGACAAGACACAGTATTACCGGATTGTGACGGAAGTCCCGCGGCCGCGTTATCCCGAGGAATACAAGAAATGACCAGGCCACTCCATCCCTCCACAGGTTGCAGGTCTGGCATGACACTGATCGAACTGCTGCTGGCGATCACCATCTTTGTGCTGGTGGTTGGAACCATCTTTGTTTCATTGAAAGCAGCGACGACAGCCCTGGCTGTGGGCAAAGAGAGCATGGAGATGTACCAGACCACCCGCGCCGGATTGAACCGCATGGTCCTCGATCTCCGGCGTGCGCTCGGGCCTGCCTCGTTCCCGTTCAATGAGCGGGAAGAAGAAGATCCCTTAGGGGAAGGAGATTACTACCTGGATGAGGAAGGGCCTCAGATGCAGGTGACCTTCAAAGGGGATTCGAGCTCGGTGCAGTTCGTGGTGCGGCAGGAAATGGAAACCGAAAATGGCCCTAAGATGGATATCCGCGAGGTGCGCTACAAAGTTTCTGAGAAAGGCAAGCTGGTCAAAGAAATCTACCGGAGCCTCCTCGAGGCACGCCTGGCTGAAATCCAGGCGCGCCGGATGGAACAAAGAAACCCGATGGGTGGAGATACCCTCGGCCGGACACGTCCGCGATTTGAACCACCTCCGAATGCCGGATTTTTCGAAAAGCCAATTGTTCAAACCTTATGCGACAAAGTCGAAGAGGTCAAATTCGCGTATTACGATGGCAAGGACTGGCGTGACAACTGGGATTCAGAGGAAGTCGTCATCAACGAATTCTGCCGGGATCTCCCCGAGGACGAGCTGACTGAAGAGGATGAAGAACGGATCGGCCTGCCCCGCCTGGTCCGGGTGGATGTCCGGGTCACGGAGGATGTGAGGCTGTCAACCAGCACAGCCATACCGGCAGCTGACCTGAACATTGTGAGCGCACGAGCCAATGAGAGTGATTTTGGAACCGCTTACCGTGCCAGCATCGACCGGCTCGAACGATTGAAGAATGGCGACCGGTCTCTTGTTACCAGCCGGAAAATCGGCGACCGTGGACGAAGGGACCGCCGCCGACGATGACAGCCGCCCGCGAGCCTGCCTCCATCCCTGGGATTCATCAGAAGCCTGAATCCGAAAGGGGAATCATCCTGGTGACAGTCATCTGGACATTGCTGGTATTGACTGTCATCGCCTGGACTTATGCCCGCCAGTGCCAGATGGAAATCCGCATGACCGGTTTTCAGACCAACAGCATCAAGGCCCTCTATTTGGCCAGGGCTGGAGCTGCAAGGGCCATGGTTTACCTTCGCGAAGACAAACTTAAAGACATGGGAGTCCTCGGCGAGGATGACCTGATTGAAGTCGATGATAAGGATGAGAACTACCAGTACGATGCCCCATCGGAAGCCTGGGGGTACAATCCGGAAGCCTACGGGCTGAATCCGGGAGGCCGAAAAAAAGAAGAAGGGGCACGGATCGAGGATGTCCGCGGCACATTCACGGTCAAAGTGGAGGATCTTTCCGGGCGGATCAATGTCAATGCCATCAACTACATCACCATGCGCCGGCTTCTCGAAGTGTGCGGAGTCGAAGAGAAATACGCCATGGCCCTGGGGGCGGCGATCACCGATTTTGTCGACTCGGATGACCAGCCGACATTGACCGACGAAACTGATATTCCGGGCTGGGAGTTCGGAGATCAGGCGAATGAGGATTATTATTACAACCCACACCAGTCACCCGAAGAGATTGACAATTACGGGCCTCGGACTGTTATGCGCAATGGCCCTTTGAGCGCGGTCGAGGAGCTCCTGCTGGTCCCGGGAATGACGAATCTGATTTTTGTCGGAGAGGATGCAAACCATAACGGGGAGCTGGATGACAACGAAGATGATGGGGATGAATCACCTCCGGATGACAATGAAGATGGGAAGCTGCAGCTGGGGATCCGCGATTTTCTGGCTGTCCAGTCGGGTCTGTCGAACGAGAGAATCGGAAAGCCAAACCTCAACTCAGCTCCATTTGAAGTCATCCAGGCAATGGTCTGGGGAGAAGAAGAGTCGGGGGACCATGCCCAGACTGTTGCGGAGAAGATTGTCAAATACCGTAATGGAAGTGATGATATGCTGGGATCGGACGATGACCGCAAGTTCCGGACTCTTCCCCATTCCGATGAAAACAGCGAAGGTATCGACAAAGCCGGTCTGGACTCAACTGATTCGGATCGATTGTCGGGAAGTTTCGGAGTGGGTTCGGACTATTTTGTGATCCATTCGACAGGCATCGTCAATGATGTTAAAAAGACCATCCATGTGACTGTTCTCAGGCTTTTCACCGAGGAGATCGAGCTGGATGATGCCTCACGCAGCCGATTCAAACGCGACCGTGAGCCTGAAGAGCAGGTGAAATTCCTGGTCACGAATTTTGAGGAAGAGGGTTGATGGCCAAAAAAGAAACCGCGCATAAGGCGCGAACTGTCACCGGCATCGAGTATGGCAAGCGCCTGGTCCGGATTGCAACACTGTCAGTCAACCGCTCGGGAAAAATCTCCTTGAAGGGATTGACCCAGGCCCACGCCCCCCATGGGCGGCGTGGAGTGACTGAAGACCTGCTCGCCGGACGCCGTGCCGCCCTCAAGGAAGCCCTCTCGAAACACCCCAAGGATCTGGGGGATGTCATCGTGGGTGTCCCGCGAGAGGATGTCATCACCCGGCTTGTCAGCCTTCCCTCAGGGGATCCGGAAGAAGTCCGAGAGATGCTGTTTTTCGATGTGGAGCGTTATCTCCCCTTCCCTCCTGACGAAGCGGAGATCTCCTATCGGATTATCGAGCAGATCGGAGCGAATGAATCCCGTGTGCTGATGGTTGCCGCCCGGCGCAATGAACTCTACCAGATCATCGAGGAGCTCGATGAAGCCGGGCTGGAGCCATTGCGGCTGGATGTCGATGTGCATGGCTGCGCCTATGCTTTTACACGCAGCGAAGGGGAACGCGATGGGGAGCCATTTGCAGTCTTCCACCTCGATAACCAGAGCTCCCTGATCGGGCTGATTGTTGACCGCCAGCTGCGCTTTTCACGGACTGCGCCGATTGCAACCGATGATCTTGAATCCGGATCGCTTGGAATCAGCTTTGAAAAGCCCCCGATGGACTGGACAGAGGACCAGAACCAGTGGTGGGCCGGCCTGGTTCGCAACCTGAAGCGTTCGATAACAGGATTTGCCCATGAACCGATGGGGACCATGCCGAAGTATGTTGTGTTTTCGGGGCCAGGGAGTGAAATCCCTGGATTGAAAGATGCCATCGAAAATGAAATTTCCATCCCTGTAACTCAACGGCTGCCGATCAATCCTGGAAAATCCAACGAGCCGCTTCTCTTTTACTCCAGCCCGATCGGGCTGGCACTTGAGGAAATTCACAACACCCACCATTTCAATCTGGTCCCGGAGGAGATTTACCACGAACGCGCAGCCGCCCGCCGCAAGCAGTTCCTGGTCAATTCTGTCATCCTGCTGATTTTCAATCTGCTGCTCCTGGGAGGCTGGGTGGGCCATTCGGTCTGGAACAAAAAGCAATTGGCTGGAATCTATCAATCCAAAATCCTGGCGATCCAGCCCCAGATCAAGGACATCGATGTCATCGATAAAAAGTTAAAGGTGATCAACCAGAACATTGACCGCCAGAACTCCGCTTTCAAAGTGCTGTCGGATTTATTCGAGCGAACCCCGGACAAGGTTAAAATCACCCAGTTGACATTCAAGAAATCCGATTCAGTGGTCATGAACCTCGAGACTTACACCGGCGCGGATATGGATGCGTATGTGAAGATACTGGGGGACTCTCCATACTTTGCGGGAACCATCGAGCGTGGACGGCTGGAGACGAAGGATCTGTCCCGCATGAGGGGGGAGTATGACATCCCCAACTACCAGCAGGTGACTGGCACCACAGCCATCCTGCGCACAAATCCCAAGCTTCAGGAATAGCGGAATAAGGAAAGGCTGATGGCGGTATTACAGACAAAACGTGAAAGATTCCTGATGGGGCTGACTGCGCTGGCCATCCTGTTCGGAGGTGGATATCTGCTGGCATTCCGGCCGTTGTATAACGAGTACAAGAGCCTGGATATGCAGATTGCCGACATCAGGAAAGACTGGGAAAAAACCAAAGAACAGTATGTCCGCTCCAAACAGTACCGTGCCGAATTCGAACGCATCCGTGAGAGTTTGTCGATTGAAGGCTCGGAACAGGAGAAAAAGGAGCGGATCAATGCCGAGCTGACCCGGCTGCTGGAGGAATCAGCCATCATTCCCAGTTCCCAGATCGAGAGCAATCCTGAGCGCATCGATGACGATTTCAAGATTTACTCTTTTTCACTCAAGACGATTTCGACTGACTGGCCCACACTGGCCGCCTTTCTGTACCAGATCGAAACCAACCCCGCTGTTCTTGAAATCAAAAGCCTGACAGTCCGGAGAAGGCAGGGGGCTGGGGTTTCCTCAAACTCAGCCATCACCGCGGATGTGGACATCTCCCGCCTGGTCGAACACAAGATCACGCGGACCCGGCCGGGAAGAAGAAGCCGATGAACCAGAAGACCGAGTTCCTTGTCTATTTTATTCTGATTCTGCTGGCCGGCGGTTTGAGCCTGCTGCTGGTGACAGATATTCTGCAGGCCAAAGCAGAGCGTGCCGACCTGATGAAGACGGATGAAATTCTGATCGAAACCGCCGAGGAGGAAGCCTACGAACCGACTCCTCTATCGACTGCCATAGCCATTTTCAAGGACCGGCCTGACCTGTTCTCTCAGTTAGTGACCCCCAAACCAACTGCCACACAACCGATTCTCCCCACACCCACCGAAACCCCGGTGCCCCTGGTCAATGAAAAATGGAAGATCAAGAACATCATCGGGCGGAATGTGCAGCTGACAACCGGAGATGGGAAGACGACAACTTATAAAGAAGGAGACACGGTTCCAAAAGATCCTTCAGCAGCCGCTTATGTCATTGTCAAGATCGACAAGGATGGCGGCCGCATCTTCCTGTGGCGGAAGACCGACAATGTCATGGGTTGGTTCAACAAGGAAGGTGGTGTTGAATATACCAAAGAAGTTCCAAAGTAACCGCGCCCGGTTTTTTACTTTCTGAATTCGACAGGTGAGGAGAGACATGCAGCCCAACACTTACCCGCGCATCCCTCAGGAAATTGCACCCATAGCCACAGACTTTCGGCGCATTCAAAGCGCCCTTCCACACCCGGCCTCAATCCCTTTGCTGGAGAAGATGGAACATTATGAAGCGCGCAGCATGCATGGGCAGCCGCCGGTCATCTGGCATCGTGCGCATCGCTATACAGTGGAAGACCCCTATGGGAACCGCTGGATCGATCTGTCATCCGGGGTGCTGGTCGCCAATGCCGGGCATGGCCGATCCTGGGTCCGTGCAGCGATGGCGGATCAGCTGGAGCGCGGACTGCACCACTGCTACTGCTTCCCCCATGAGGCGCGTGCGGCTCTCTCCGAGAAGCTGGTGCAGGTCACCCCGGCCTCGATGGAAAAGGCTTTCCTGCTGACCACGGGATCCGAGGCGATTGAATGCGCCATCAAGATTTCAAGACGGCATGGCACATCACAGGGTGGAAACCGCAAGAAGCGGATCATCAGTTTCCAGAATGCCTTTCATGGCCGGACATTGGGATCGCAAATGGCTGGAGGAATCCCTGCTCTGAAAGCCTGGATCCAGCAGGAGGATCCCACTTTTGTGCAGGTCCCCTTCCCGGATGGCTACCAGAACGAGGAGACCCGTTTTGAATCCTTCCTCGGTGCTCTCTCGGAAAGATCGGTCACGACCGATGAAATCGCCTGTGTCCTGCTTGAAACCTATCAGGGAGCAACTGCTTCCTTTGCACCTGTGGAATTCATGCAGGCGCTGAGGGAGTGGTGCACAAGCCATCAGATTGTCCTGGTCCTGGATGAGGTTCAGGCCGGCTTCGGGCGTTGCGGGAAATGGTTCGGCTTCGAGCATTACCGGATCGAACCGGATCTGATGTGCTGTGGAAAGGGGATCAGCAGCGGGATGCCGCTGTCTGCTGTCCTCGGAAAAGCCGAACTGATGGACCAGTTCGGGCATGGCGAGATGACCAGCACCCATTCAGGAAACCCGATCTGCTGCCGTGCTGCACTGGCTGGAATCGAGATCATCGAATGGGAAAACCTGGTGGAGAATTCGAACCAGTTGGGCCAGTTCCAGCAGGAGTTTCTCCAGGGACTCAAGGAAGAAGCCAGGTGCATTGGCGTTGTGCATGGGAAAGGGCTGGTGAGCGGCATCCGGTTTGTCAAACCCGGGACAAAGGAGCCGGATGGCGAGCTGGCGCACCAAATCACACAGCGTTGTTATGAAAATGGAATTCTGACTTTCGCTCCGGTAGGTCCGGGAGGAGGGACCATAAAAATCAATCCACCCCTGTGCATCGATCAGGCTGCTCTCGAAGAGGCCCTGGGTATCTTCAGAGAGATTGTGCTCAAAGAGAATTCCTGAAAATACGGGCAGCCAGATAAAAATGAGTGTGCCTGCAAACTCCCCATTTTACAGGAATCATGGATGGGGTTTCGAGAAGAACTGTTGGACCTCATCGAGATGGCTGGCCACCCGGCAGGGAGGCACCGAAGCGAGGAACTCCTTGCCATAACCTTTCTTCCGGATGCGTGAATCCAGAATCGCGACTACGCCCCGGTCTGTTTTGCTGCGGATCAAGCGCCCGATCCCCTGGCGGAACTGCATGACCGCATCGGGAACCTGAATGTGGAAGAAAGGGTTGCCTCCGCGTGCACGGCAATGGCGGATGCGGGCATCGAGGACTGGATCATCCGGTGACTGAAAAGGAAGCCGCGTGATGATCACCAGTTCAAGATCCCTGCCGGGCACATCCACTCCCTGCCAGAAAGTGGCAGCGCCGAAGAGCACCGCCTTCTTTGCCGATTTAAATTCTTCAAGCATGCGTTCCTTGGGAATATCCCCCTGGCGAAAGGCAGAGATCTGTTTTTTCGATGAACGGGATTTACCCGTGGAGGGTGGCAGCCCGTGTGACTGGCAGAAGGATTCATACAGTTTGTTGAGGGAGGAATAGCTGGTGCACAGAACAAAAGTGCCTCCCTCCGCCAGATCGACCAGCGCATCGATCCGTACGGAGACCTGGGAGAAATATGAATCGGCATCCACCGGATCCGGAAGGTCATCGGGGGTGTAGAGAAGCAGGTGATTCTGGTAATCGAAGGGAGAGGGGAGGGTGAGGGTCTCCGCTTTGGCAGTCCCGAGACGCTCCTGGGCATAGGAAAAATCTCCCCCTGTCGAGAGGGTTGCCGAAACGAGGATGCTGGATTCAAAGTGCGGATAGAGCTTTTCATTCAGGATGCGCCCCGGTTCCAGGGGGGTTGCATGAAAGGCCGCCGAACGGACACCGGTTGGATGGGAGCGTGAACGAATCATCACCTCCTCGCACCACAGCAGCCAGGGAGCACCCTCTTGAAGGTCCGAGATCATTTTGGCATCGGCCACGATCCGGTCCAGACGATTGATGTAGCCTTCGCATTCCTTTTTAACTTCATCATGGAGAAGTTTGCGTGCAACCAGGCGCAGTGCGGCGACAACTTCCGAAATCGGTTCAATGAAATGGTTTAACCCGACAACCGCTGTGTCCTGGCTGACAGCGATGCGCGAGGAATCTCCAAGGATTTCCCGGAGAAACCAGTCGATCGATTCATGGAATTGCTTTTCAGCTTTCCGAATCAGATCCAGCACCCCCAGCCGTTGTTCGATGGGAATTTCCTGCAGGGAGCCGATCAGGCAGTTGCGCCCCTCCACACCTCGCAGGGTCTCCCAGACACGCACGAGAGCACGATGGGAGAATTCGGTCCCGAGGCAATCCGAGGCTGTCTGGTCAATGTTATGGGCTTCATCCAGAATCAGGATATCCGAGGCGGGGAGGTACTCCCAATCGGATTGAAGATCCGCAAACAGCAGGTGGTGGTTGCCAACCCGGACAGTGGCTCTGGCAATGCGGGCCCGTGCCCGCTGGTAGAAACAGTCCCCCCCTTTAGGGCATTTCTGCCCGGCACAGAGCTCCGGCACCCGGCAGATCTGGTGCCAGGTCTGGGGGGAACATGGAAAATCGAGCTCCGAACGAAGCCCCTGTCTGCAAGTCTGCGCCCAGGCACGCAGCTGGCTGATTTCATCGGGATTCGGGAAGAGGTCTTCCTGCCCGGGAAATGCTCCGCCTCCCAGGCGGCGCTCACACACATAATTTTCTGAACCCACACAGAGAGCATAAGAAAAGGAGGATTCGAGGTATCGTTTGAGGAATGGAAGTTCTTTCTCCATCAGCTGGTGCTGGAGAGTTTTTGTGCCGGTCCCGATGTAGATGTGTTTTTCTTCCTGAATGGCATGGATGATGGCGGGTGCAAGGTAGGCCAGGGACTTTCCAACACCGGTTCCAGCCTCCAGAAGCAGAATCCGCTCCGTCTCGATCGCTCTGGCAACTGCGGTTGCCATGGCCAGCTGTTCGGGGCGGAACTCATACGATGGAAGAGATTTGGAGAGTGTTCCCTCCTCTGAAAAGAAGCCCTGCAGGCATTCGGATATGGATACCTCCCGGCGGCTGTTCACAAATTTCAGAAAATCCTCATGTCATTGAAGCTTTGCGGCGTTTTCCTTAACGTATTGACCGATGATTACGAAAGAGGAAACCGGCCCCGCCGTATTCATCCGGCCTGTTTCCATTCGATGCACCCATTCGACTCGATGGAAAAGCCTGGAGGTGCCATCCATGTATTTTCATAAACGTTTTATGCCATATTTCCTAGTGGTGTCTCTGAAATGTGGCTGTTTTCAGGGTGTGCAGCCAACAGGAAAATCCAGCTGAGAAGATGAGTTGAGCAAGGCTTAATTCAGATACCGTGTGCGCGCCTGGTTTCTCCGGTCACATTCGCTGGGTATTGATTGCGCTGTTTTCAGTGGGGCTGAGTTCGTGCTATTCCCTGATTCAACGCAACCACACCTGGCCGGAGCTGGTTACCCGCATGGACCCGGCCGAGTCGGAGATCTCCGCTCCCCTGGTCGGAATTTCTCCAGGCAGCACATCCCAGTCGCCTTTCATTGGTGTCCAGGTGACATGCCGGAGCAAGGAATATCTGTTTCAGCTCGATACGGGAAGTTCGGTCACATTGATCCGGCAGTCCCTCCAGAAGGAAATTGGCGCCACCCCTCTGGCCAGGGCAGAAATAATTACGGCTTCAGGATCCACCAGCGAACAGACCCTCTACACAACCTCAAGGCTGAAGATCGGAGAATTTGTCCTGCGGAATGAAGTGGTGGCCTTTGTCCAGGATGAGGACATCGATGCCCTCGGCCGCAGGGGAGGAGCTGAAAGGCTGGAAGGGGTGCTGGGGGCCTCTCTGCTCCATCGCGGGGAGATTGAACTGGCGATCGAACAGAAGCGGCTGTTCCTGCGTTCATTCAGTGCTCCTCAGGTCCATGGGATCAAGACACGGGTGGCTCTGGTGTGGGTGCCGGACAACAATGGCTTTGTGCTGCCACTCGAAGTGGGAACCGATCGCAGTGTGCGTTTTCTGCTCGATACCGGCTCCAATTCGAATCTGATTTTTGACTCGAATGGCATCTATGGGAAAAAGATCGAATCCACACCGAGCATTGGAACCGCTGAATGCCGCACACTTCGCGGGACCTATACAGTCAAAGCCTACCGGCTTCCCTTCCCGGTGAAAATCGCCGGGCACACCTTCGATACCGGCTCCACAGTTTTTGTCGAAAAAAGGCAGGATGGCCGCCATGCCGGAAGCCTCGGGACGCCATTTCTTCTGAGCCACCGCCGTGTGGTCCTGAATGCGCATGATCAGACTGCGGCCTTTGAACCAAAATGATGAAGTAATCTGGCAATCGAGGGAGCGGCAGGGACTTGCAGTTCAGGCGGAAATTGATAATTTCACGATCAGATCAGCCTGGTCACTCATTCTCTCACCTGGAGGGTTTCAAAAGTTGAACCTTGTCCTCTGGGGTGTGTTCGCGTATGTCGGCGCCCAATTAGTTGTTGGCCTGCTCGTTTCCCGAAAGATATCGACTGAAGCCGATTACCTGCTGGGTGGAAGGCGTTTCGGGTATGGCCTGCTGGTCATGACCATATTCGCCACCTGGTTCGGAGCGGAAACTTGTATCGGGGCCTCGGGAGAAGTCTATGCCCATGGACTGGCTGGCGCACGGATGGACCCTTTCGGTTACACCATCTGCCTGCTGCTGATGGGACTGTTCATCGCGGCACCATTGTGGCGAAAGCAATATACAACTCTGGCAGATTTGTTTCGCGATCGATTCTCTCCCGGGGTGGAGCGCCTGTCTGTCATCCTGCTGGTCCCAACCTCGGTGATGTGGGCCGGCGCACAGATTCGAGCCTTCGGATCCGTGCTGTCCGCAGCATCGGAAATGACACTGGACATCGCCATCGCCCTCTCGGCCGCGGTGGTCATCATTTACACAGCCCGCGGTGGAATGATTGCCGATGCCTGCACAGACTTCATCCAGGGCATTGTGCTCATTCTGGGTTTGCTCATTATCTCGGGATATATCGGTTATGAATACGCAAGTGGAAATTTCACCCATCTGGATTCATCCCGTTTCAATCTGGCCTACGCACAGGAGGAATCTCCACTGGCCCAGATGGAATCCTGGTGCATCCCGATTATCGGCTCCCTGCTTTCCCAGGAACTGATATCACGCACCCTGGCAGCCCGATCGCCGGAGGTTGCGAGAAACTCGGCTCTGCTGGCCGGGCTGCTGTATTTCTGTGTCGGCATGATTCCGGTTTTCCTGGGACTGATCGGGCCAGCGATACTTCCCGGCCTTGAGATACCCGAGCATTTCCTGCCCGAGCTGGCGCAGCACTATCTGAATCCATTTCTGTTTGTCCTGTTTGCGGGGGCATTGATCTCGGCGATTCTTTCCACAGTCGACAGCGCGCTGCTGGCTGCGGGCGGCTTGACTTCTCACAACCTGATCATCCCATTGATGCCGGGCCTGAGTGAAAAGAAAAAGGTAATGATCTCCCGTGGATCTGTTTTCTTTTTCGGGCTGGTTTCTTACTTTCTGGCAGTCAGTGCCGATGGGGTTCATGACCTGGTCGAAGAGGCCTCGGCCTTCGGAAGCACAGGAATTTTTATAGTGGTCTTCTTCGGCCTGTTTACCCGTTACGGGGGGGTTGTGAGCGGCTATGCAACCCTGATCGTGGGAATCCTGGTTTATGTTTCAGGCTCCTATGTGGCCCAGGCGCGCTACCCTTACCTGGTGTCTCTGGGCGCAGCTCTGGCGACTTATCTGGTCATCGGCGCATGGGAGATGTCACGGGAAAAAGTGATTCTTCCCGCGCTCGATTCTCAGCCAGCCCGTGAGGAGACCTGAACTATTCGAGCCGAAAGATCCTGCACTCACCTTCTGGAACATTCGCTGAGAGGCTGAGGATGCTGTCCTTCCGGGTGAATGGAATTTCGGCGCCATCTTCAAGGTCTGTAATCCGTTTCATATCCGGCAGACAGGTTTTGAGTTCCACATCGATTTCCGGCTGTTTCCCTTCATGATTGATCAGGAACAGGAAGGCAGAGTTCTGCCCAACTCGCAGCGAGGCCTCGATATCGGGGTTCGATGAACAGACATTCGGCACATGCCCTTCTGAGCGTGCCACTGCGCGGACCAGGCCGGCCAGTTCATCGACAGCCTGCTGATTCCCGGTGCGCAGAAAGGAAAAGAAGGTGTCCAGCATGCAGAAACCGAAGAGGAAAACTTTCCCCTGGCCGACTGTCCTGCCGGCGAGGCCGCATTGCCCATCTGCATCTGCCAGGTGTGCCGAGGCCGGGCCGGCCTGGAAGAGCCTCGGGCTGGTCACTTTCAGATCGTATTCCTTGCCCAGGAATGTTCCCTGGATGTCTGCATGTTTTTCTGCGGCGATTTCATCCAGCGCATTTTCATCCCGAAAATGCCATGTGGGCGGATAAGTGTTTTCATAACCCACCCAATGCCCCTGCCGTAAAATACGATCCCCTGAGGTCTGGCGGACACCGAAGAGCTCCTCCATGAGGGGATTCGGTGCATGGTACTCATCCAGAGCGGGAAGTGAATCGGCGATGATCATACCCCCTTTTTCGACGAACGATTTCAGGTGGCGCATGGTTTTTGACGGGAGCAGGCGCACATCAAACAGGACAAGGATCTGGTAACCTTTGAGGGTGTCATCCGTGATCTGTTCTTCATGAAGGATATCGAGCTCACCGAATGCCCGCAGAAAGAGTTCATACGACAGAGAGACATCCGCATATTCCTCCTGCAGTTGCAGCAGCTGGGTTCGAGGAAAGAGCATGGCCGCAGCCGCCTGCTTTTTCGGCGCCGCCAGCAGGTCTTTTCCGGCTTTCTTGAGCAGATTCAATCCCTGGCCGAATGATTCCCAGTGGCCGGCATCGATCGGTATCTTATGGCCGGTCAGGAGATAGTCGGCCCCCTGTGCCACAGCGGTCAGTGATATTTCTCTTTCGGTCCAGTGCTTCAGGCGGCGGCTTTCATCGATAAAGCCGGTGAACCAGTCAGGATTATATGTTTCCACCCAGAATCCGAAAATTTTGTTGTAATGGGTGGTCAGATTCCGCATCTGCGCCATGGTGTAGTGGGTCTGGGCGATGCGGGGTTTCAGGAATTTTGAAGGCTCGCCAAAGCGGAAATCGATGCTCATGTAGGGGTAGATATCGAAGACATACATATCGGCGAAATCTCCCCCCCAGTGGAAGACATCATCGATGGCCAGCTCTGTATGCGAACCAAAGCCGCCCCCCAGGGTGTTGTGGCTGTCATGTGTGAGAGTGACAGTCACTTCCGGGCTGATCGATTTCAGGATCCGGTAAGCCTGCCTCCAGCCATCAGAAAAATTATCGGAATGAAAATTCAGGAGGTCGAGCCAGGCACGTGGATTTTCCCGGGCTGTGCCGAGATCCTCCGGCAGGTCATATCCATACCGCCTGCGAAATTCATCCTTCACCTCCTGGCTCATATCGAAGGATTTTGGACCGGCATGAAAAGGCTCATCCTGGAAAGGGAAGATGTTATAGAGCCTCGGGATTCCATTCAGGGACTTGAGGCTCTCACGCACACGGCGTTCAACCTCGATGGCATAGTCTTTCGAATAAACACAGATCGGTGAAGGAGCATCACGTCCGAAAATCTCGACCGAACCGACATGGGCGCTGACAAACATGCCACGGGACTGGGCATAGGAGAGAATCAGCTTGTCTTCTTCGGGGGAACGATGAGGAGGGGCTTCGATCCCGGTAAAGCCATGATCCAGGATATTATCGATAGTGGCACGGATCAGTTCATCGGTCAGTGGCTCATCGGCATTCCGCCAGCCTGGTCCCGAAGGCACCGGCGAAAACTGGACACAGACCGGCAGAGAGTCGTGGTCTGCAGGCCCCAGGGCAGAAATATACAGGCAGCATATCAAGGCTTTGGCCAGCATCATCGCAAGTTCCTCCGATCTTCATCGCAGACAATGTTCTTCATAAACCTGGTTGTAGTACAGGGCATTTCCGACAGGGGTGTTGGGCGGGATATGATTGCCTACAGCCATGAAATAACCGGGGCAGTTCCGGCCGATCCGAAGACAGCGTTCCACCTCATCGCGGATCTCCTGGTGGGTGCCGGAAAGAAGGATGCGGGTGTCGGCATTTCCAATCAGGACATGTGTCTTTCCATACCTGTCCGCCAGAAGCTCCAGGTCAGTGAGGGGTTCCAGGACAAAACCGCTGACTCCACAGTCCACCAGATCTTCGAAAAAAGGGGTGAAGTTTCCATCTGAGGTAAACAGGATGATCTTCCCGGCCTGGCGCAAGGGGTCCATCTGGCTTTTCAAAGCCGGAAAGACAAATTCACGGTACCACGAGGGTTTCGTGAATGGGCCGGAGCTCCAGACGATATCATCATGTACCATCACCACAGGGGCTGTGGAACTGGCCAGGGCTTCGAAGTACTGGAGAATCCAGGAGGAATATCGTTGAACAACCTTCCCGAAACGCACCGGGTCGGTTCCAAGGGCTTCGAGCAGCCAGTTCCAGCCGAAGAGATCAAGAACCCCCGAGATGCAGGAAACATAAATTCCGGTCATGTTGACCTGGTTGGGAAAAGCCTGGCAATTGGCCTGGTAATGGCTCTCGAACCCGGCAACCAAGCCAGCCTTGTTTCTGCGGCCGAAGTGTTCCCAGGGATCGAAAGTGAAAACTTCCTCGACTGAGGAGAATGGGGAGCTGACCATCGGATCGAAATCGACTCCACCTTCCTGATAAACAGCATGTCCCATCCGGGTTGAGAAGCTGGTAATGATTGTGCGGGAATCGATGGTGGACCAGACCAGGTCGTAGTTCCAGCTGTCGTACAGTGCTCGCTGCGCTCGGGAGCGAACAGACGGATCGGCCAGGTGGATGTCATAGCCGGTGGCTGCGTGTATCACCCCGGAATGAAGTTCGAGGGAATACTCAGTACGCGGAATTCGTTTCGGCATCTCGAGATTGAGAGCCGCCCAGCCATCCTCGTAGGGCATTCACACCTCCCGATCTGCTCAGTCGATGCCTCGAGCTGCCAGCCACCTTTCGGCATCGATCGCGGATCGACAGCCCATGCCGGCCGCGGTGATCGCCTGGCGATAGGTGCTGTCGGCAACATCTCCCGCCGCAAAGACGCCTTCCACACTGGTTTGAGAACCCGCTGGATTTTTCAGAACAATGTATCCTTTGGCATCCAGCTCCAGTTGTCCTTTGAGGAACCCTGTATTGGGAGTGTGCCCGATCGAAAGAAACACGCCACGCACCGGAAGATCACTGACTTCGCTGGTCTGGACATTGCGCAAACGCACGCCGGTCACCCCTTCGGTGTCATTCCCGAGAACTTCTTCGACAGTCGAATTCCAGACTGGTTTGATGCGTGGATTCGTGAGGGCACGCTCCCCCATGATCTTGCTGGCACGGAATGAATCCCGACGATGCACGATGTAAACAGGATTCGAAAACTTGGTGACATAAGTGGCTTCTTCCATGGCTGAATCACCCCCACCGATCACCGCCACAGGCTGATCACGGAAACGCGGGAATGCTCCATCACAGGTTGCACATGCAGTCACTCCCAGCCCTTTTTTGCGGAAGTATTGCTCGCTTTCAAGGCCCAGCCAGTTGGCGGTCGCCCCGGTGGCGATAATCAGCGCATGGGACTCCCAAGTTTTGCCATTGGAATCATTGACAATGAAAGGGTATTTTGAAAGATCCACAGAGTCCGCGCCGGTGTATTCCTCGATTCTGACCTCGAAACGCTGGGCCTGTTTACGGAAAAAGTGCATCAGCTCCTGGCCATCGACTCCCTCGGGGAATCCGGGGAAATTTTCAACCTCAGTGGTCAGCATGAGCTGCCCGCCAGGCAAATCCCCGGGGATGTGCCCGCCTTCAAGAACGACCGGATTCAGGTTGGCTCGCGCGGCATAAATTGCGGCAGTCCAGCCGGCCGGTCCCGAACCGAGAATCATCAATTTTTCTGCCATTTCGATCTCCTTGATTTGTTATAAAAAGAGCTCAGACCGGATCGATCGGATCGAGCAGGTGGAAACAATATGGAATCAGGTTTTCTTACAGGGTTGAGCACCCTGCCGTGCGAGGATGGTTTGCCATTCCGCTTCCGGCAGGATTTCGGATTCATCGATCAGCATGATGGGGATGTTGTCCTTGATCTTGTAACGGCGGCGGGTGGCTGGATCGGTTGATACCAGGGTTTCACCATCCAGGACAAGTGGCGCTTTGCTGTCAGGACAAACCAAAATTTCCAGAAGTTCAGGGGAAATCGGCATAATTCACCTCTTGAAAAAAGTCATCGATAAATCATTTGACTTCATGATAAAGCCGCAAGCGATGAATGGAAGACCGTTGGCTGCGGCATCCGGCCAGTTGTGCCGATGCTCTCCCCGAATCAGGCTGTCAATCTCTGATTATCCTTGCGGATGCCGACACTCATCCAGGGGCAGTCATCTTTCTGAGGGCACTCGCTGCAGCTGTGTTTCCTCGAAACCAGGGGAAGCACGACGAATGAGTTGATGGAAAATACAAGCAGAGCGCCAGCCAGCACCCATGAGGGTGAAAACCAGAGAGCGATCCCTCCGCAAATTACAGGTATGAACCAGAGAGGAACCAGCACCGGGATATGGCGCCGGAATTTCTCTGAAAAGCAGGACCCTTCCCCCCGGCGCACCATTCGCGCCGACAGCATTCCATAACCGCAGGGGCAGGACCTTGTGGCATAGTAGGCGCAATAAGGGCAGATGAAGATCATCGTCCACGCCGACCCGGCAATCCCATACAGGATGTAGCCGGTTGCGCCAATCAGACCCGTCAGTGAGAACCCGGAGCCTAGAGATATTATCACTGCCCCAAGCAGAATCATGATGGAGTAGGGAATGTTTGCGATGACAGTTTGCAGGCGGGTGTACTGCTGCACGAGCATCCTCCCTTCTGTGGGCAAGGTTGGTCCGGATTATAAACCGACAACACGGAGGCCGTCCACATCTGGAGTTTCGTTCGTTAAAAAAATCCTACAGCACAGTCAAGCCGACGACGGAATTCCCCACCAGTGGTTTTCCATTTTCCGTGTGCAGGGGCACAGCATGATGTTCCCAGGGAGATCACCCGTTTTCCGAAAGGGATATTTATGAAAGTTGACTGAAATGGAGGGGCAGATTAGCATCGGTCCTTCGATCTCATGGAACATGTTCTTTTTACAGACCTGACCGCCAACCGTTTGCGGGCACGGGTGAATCAGGCCCCTGTTGCATATTTGCCGCTGGGAGCTTTGAAATCCCAGCAGGACCATCTGCCTCTCGGGTTTGCGGGAATCCTCTCGCAAGGGCTGTTTTCGGCCCTGGCCCGTGAGGTCGGGGGGGTGGTATTGCCGGTGGTCTACTTCAGCCCGGAGCTCCCCCAGTCTCTGTGCATGATTTCGCCGGAGTGCTCGATCTGCCGGGTAAGCCTCACAGCTTTTGCCAATCTGGTCGAATGCCTGATCCATGAAGTGGCGGATTATGGGTTCAGGATCGTGGTTGCACATGGATATGATCCATCCATCGAGGCTCTCGAAGTGCATCGGCTCGCCTGGGAGCAGAAATATGGGCTTCGAATTCTTCTGTTCTCCCGGATTCTTCCGCAGGACATGACTCTCACGGACCAGCCACCGGCCGCCGGCATGGAAGCCTGCCTGATGAGGGCGCTCTGCCCGGAGCTGGTCGATCTGGCTCATGATCCATTGGATGGAGATGCCTCCTCGCTTCGCAGGCTTCCCGGCGACCCTCTCGAAGCAGCCTATGCCGAACAGGGAGAACGCGCACTCGACCTGCAGGTGGGAGCCATGGCCTCGATTCTGCAAAAAGCGCTGCAGGAGCTGGTGGATCGATGAAACTGTCCCCAGAATCCTGGAGCGATTGGGCGGCGGGGAAAAAAGCGATCCGCAAACGATTTCGCCGTGTCTGGGATATTCCAGTCATTCATAAGAAACAGGATCCGATCCGCAGGGGACTCCAGTCCGGCATGTCCCTTCTGGATATCGGAGCGGGTGATGGCGAATTTGGCCGCAAGGTTCTCCTCGGCCTGGATGGCATCGAATACCTCACAATGGATGTCGACCCCAATCAGCCTCAAAACTTCCGGTCGATGGATGAAGTCACCGGCAGGTATGATTGCATCATGCTGATGGAGGTGATCGAGCATCTGGAAATGCCGGCCGCCCTGGATACCCTGGCCAGGATCGAAAAGCTCCTGAAGGACGACGGGGTGCTGGCCCTGAGCACACCGAACATCCATAATCCTGCGCTCTTCATGAGTGATCCGACACATTGCCTGTTTCTCAATTATGAAAGCCTTGGAGCTCTGCTTTATATGAGTGGATTCGAAATCCAGGAGATTTACCGGACATACAGCGCATCGTTTCTGAAACGCTGGTCCCGTAGGCTGGCAACCCCGCTTTTCAGGCTTCTGAATCTGGATTACAGCGCATCGATCCTGGTGCTCGCCAGGAAGCGCAAACAGGATTAAGGCCGATTCCATGAAGAGCCTGCGAATCTGCTTTTTTACCAAGACTTATCTGCCCAAGGTGGGCGGAGCGGAATGGATGGCGCATAACCTGGCTGTAGCCCTCCAGAAGAGAGGCCATGAGATTGTTGTGCTGGCTCCCAACCAGCATGGGGAGGGTCCTCAGCCGGTCGAGCTCCCGGTGAAACGTTATCCCCGCCTGCGCTCGAAGCGATGGGGGACCCGCCTGGTTCTGCCTCACCTTCTGATGGCCCACTGGAAGCATCGCTTTGACCTGGTCCACTGCCATGCAGCATACCCTCAGGGGTACATCGCACATTCTTTTCATCGCCTGACCGGAATTCCTTATCTCATCGCTCCTTATGGGACAGAGATTGTCCGTGGAGAACGGGAGCGAAAAATCCCGCGAGTCGAGGCAAGAATCTGCAGAATCGTTCCACAGGCGGCAGCCTGCATCGGAATCAGCCGTTATATCGGTGAGGAGCTCGAATCCGCCGGCGCTCCCCCCGAACGGGTCCGTGTGATTCCCTGCGGAGTGGATGTGGCCTTTTTCCGGGATGCCCCGCCCTGCCAGCATCCCCGTCCCTATCTGTTTATGATGGGGCGGATGCACCGTGTCAAAGGAATCGACTACCTGCTCAAAGCCTGGAGTCAAATTGAATCCCGCATTCCGGGAATCGATCTGCTGATCGCCGGAGATGGCCCTGAAGCGGAACCTTACCATCGACTGGCCTCGGAGCTGGGAGTCATCCATCGAGTCAAATTTCTGGGATCGGTCAATGAGAAAGAGAAAGCCTCCTTATACCGCGGCGCACTGGCTTTTACCTGCCCGTCACACATGGAACATTTCGGGATCGTGAACATCGAGGCTTTTTCGGCGGGGATTCCGGTCATCAGCAGCCGAGTCGGGGGGATCATCGATATCGTTGAAGAGGGAAAAAACGGCCTGCTGGTCCCCCATGCGGATGCGGATGCCCTGGCCGAAGCACTCCTGAAAGTCCTGGGCAATGAAGAGTTCAGAAACCGGCTTGCGGAGGGGGCCAAAGCCTCCCGGCAACGGTATGACTGGTCCCGAATTGTTCAGGAGTATGAAAACCTCTATCTGGATGTTCTGGGAATTTCCTGAATATTTACCTGAACGGGCTTGCCTCTAGAAGCCTCCAGCCTGATACTGTTATTGAATTTTTCTGAGGTTTTTTCCAGAAATGTGGATCGATCTGACCCACCCCATCCATTCCGGAATGGTGACCTGGCCCGGGGATCCATCTCCAGAAATACAACCCCTTGCCTCGATTGACCAAGGGGATGGCTGCAATACTTCGCTGCTCACATTTTCGAGCCATACCGGAACTCACATGGATGCACCCCGCCATTTTATCCCACAGGGCCGCACCATCGATGAACTCGACCTCGATGTGCTCGTCGGCAAGGCAACAGTGGTGGATTTAAGCCCGCTGAACTGGATGATTGAGCCAGGCGATCTACACCCACTGCTTCCAGAAGGGGTTTCACGGCTGCTGCTGAAAACCGCCACGGGCCGTTGGATGAACGATCCCCAATTCATGGGGGATTTCGTGGCGCTGTCGCCTGAGGGAGCTGAATTTCTGGTCGAGCGCGGCATCCGCCTGGTTGGAATCGATTACCTCTCCATAGAGCCTCGTGGCCTGAAAGGTCACCCGGTTCACCATATCCTGCTGGGGAATGGGATCATTGTGGTCGAAGGATTGAATCTTTCAGGATTGAATCCAGGGGAAGTGGACCTGGTCTGTTTGCCATTGAAGATCCGGGGAGGTGACGGATCGCCTTGCCGTGCGATTGGAAGGCCATATTGAGGAGCGGTGAAGACCCATGCCAGAAAATACCATCAGGATCAAAGGGCACAACCCTTACCAGGAGCAGGTCCAGGGCAAGGCCAATGAACCAATCACGGTAGCAGCCCTGCTGGACCGGGCGCGTTCATTGCCGGGAGTCCCGCGGCGTCCAGTTTCACTGGGTGACATTTATGACCGCCTGGAAAACAACTCTCCCCGTGTCGCCATCATCTGTGGCTCATCGGATCACCCGGCGCATATCATGGATGAGGAGGTCAAGCTGCGCTTTGCCGCATCGATCTGGGGACAGGGTGGGGTTCCATTCTCATTTGGTGTTCCGGTGCTGTGTGATGGAACCGCCCAGAGCAATATCGGCATGTCCTACTCTTTGAATTCAAGAAACCTGTTGTCGGATATTGTCGTTAACCAGATGGAGGCGCACTCGTATCACAGCGCTGTGGTGCTGTCGGGCTGCGACAAATCACCATTCGGGATTCTGAATGGCCTGGCCAATCTGGATGCTGTTCGGCAGCAGCGCGGAGATCATCCGCTTCATGCCACATTTATTCCGTCCCATGTGCTGCGGGGGGGCACACTTCCATCAGGGCTGCGCAAGGAGCTCGAAACCCTGGCGGCCACCGCGCGGATGCAGCGGCATGAGCACCTGGCACAGGACCTCGATGAAACACTTCAATACATTCTTCAATGCAGCACCAACCAGGCATATCAGGGAATCCTCAAACGCGCAGTCCAGCTGAACCTGCTCACCAAAACTGACCACAAGCGGATCGAAAAAGAGCTGGCAATCAATACCTGCGATTCCAAGGGTGGCATCTGTGCTTTTTACGGAACTGGAAACACCTCACGCCTGGTGGTGTCGGCTCTGGGCCTGACTCATCCGGCGACAGAATTGCTGGTCGAGCCTCCAGACCAGAACCAGGTGGAAACAGTCACCCGTGCCCTGTTTTCGATTCTGATGAAACCTGATTTTTCCGTTTCGAACATTGTTTCGAAAAACATCGAAAATGCCATCCGGCTCCATTCCTGCACGGGCGGATCGACAAACCTGATGATGCACCTGGTGGCCTGCATGCTGTATTCGGTCTATCGGTTCGATCTGTGGGATTACCAGCGGATCCGGAATACCCAGCCGATTCCAGACCTTTTTGATTATTCATTGACAGCCGGGAGGGACATGTTTGCTCTTGCGCAACAATGCTGCTCCGGACAGAGCTATGGGACAGAGTCGATCATCAAATCTCTGGCTGACAATGGCCTGCCGATGAACCTCAGCTCACCGACAGTGACCGGAACCACCTGGAAGGACCGCATGGCAGCGCGCAAGGAGAGCGAATTGAGGAAGATTCCTGATAATCCGATTATCCTGAACACTCCGAGGCGGTCCATATCCGGAATCGATGTGTTGCGGGGGAATTTCTTCGAGTCAGCCATCCTCAAGGTGAGCGGCTTCAGTGATCAGCAGATCCGCGAGTTTGACGAAAAGGTATTCTATGTGCTGTATTTCGAAAACGAGGATGAGGCCACGGCGGGATTGACCGATGCCCATCTGGTGGATTCCCTCCGCCATCAGAAGTCCCTGTCAAAAGAAGCCCTGCTGGCGATGATCGAGGCGAACCGTGAAGACAGTGACCCGACACTGGCCGAGGCAAACCTGATGAACCGTTCGAACCTGTTCAGCATGATGATTGACAGGCGCCTGTTCAAGGTGGCGGTGGTCATCAGCGGCCAGGGTCCGGAGGCTTATGGGATGCCGGAGATGTTCACCCCGATGCACCATATCAACAACAACAGCCAGCTGAGGAAGCTGGCGATTCTTCTGTCGGATGGGAGATTTTCCGGTGTGACTTATGGGGCAGCCATCGGGCACATGACACCCGAGGCTTATAAGGGCGGGCACCTGCTGTTTTTGAAAACCGGCGACATGCTGCGGCTGCAGCTCAGTGTCAAGCGGGTCGAGCTGCTCGATCCGGTCCGGGTTCGAACAGGAAAGCTGGAGCCGTATTGCCGTTCTCTGGATCGTGAACGCTATGTGCTCGGGGCGCAGAGGATGCAACGGATGGAAAAGAGAAGAGAAAACCTTTCTCCAACCAATCGGATGGAGGCTGTGACCGATGCTTCGCAAGGGGTGGTTCCGGAGAGGATCGCGAAACAAGCCACACGGAAACATGCTTCGCGAACAACATCCTACCGAATCCGAAACACACGCCGTCCATCTGGACCTGAGAAACGGGTTGCATAAGAATCTTCCCACACCCATGCCACTGAGGGCCAGGCCTGGGCAGGATCTGCAATCTGGATGAAAGGTCCATTGAATCGCTGGGATTAAATATGCCAATGCCCCGGGTTCTTTCCTGCATTGCCCCTGCCAGTCAACCCTCCCGCCTGCGGGGAATGACCGCCATCGAGGTTCTGGCAGCCCTGCTTGTGATATCCACCTTATCGCTCTTTGTCCTGCAGGTGTTTCACCACTCGCGCAGGGTCCAGCTGGAAATCCATCAGATGGACACCGCTCTCCAGATCAGCAGGGATGTTCTGGAGATGCTTCGTGTGGAGAAAGATTGGCGCCGTGTGGATGAAAACCTGGGGGAAATCAAAAAATACGAAACTGCGTTCACTGTTCAGCTGATGCCACAGGATGCCCCGGTGGAAGGCCTGGTCGGCCTTGAGCTGACCATCAGCTGGGTGGGGCCGCATGGGGTGGAGCAGCTGGTTTTCAATACCACTGCACTGGATTATGAGGTGGACGGATGAGGGGGAATCGGGCTTTTTCGGTGCTGGAGATGGTGGTGATTCTCCTGTCAGCCACCCTTGTCGGAAGCATGGCCCTGCACCTCATGGCCACAAGTGTCAGAAGTGTCAATCAGCAGATGAGTGTGGCTTCGAGAATCGACCGGCTGCGGCTGCTGCAGACAGTTTTGGAGCGTGACCTCGATTCCCGTTATCCGGAAAGTGAAGCATCCACAGTCCGGATTGCTTCAGCCACATCAATAACATCCCCTCAAGTTCTATTCAGCGCACAGGTTCTGATTCAGGAAACTTCTCCCCAGGTGGATCTCGAGCAGGTTGAATACCGGTTCGACCAGGAAGATCCATCCGAGTCCAGGGTATCTCTCTTTCGCACATTAAAAACTGTTTCCCAGACTCCTTCCGAGGCATCGAAGATTCTCTTCCGGTTAGAGGAGACAGAAAGCCTGGCCTGGTCCGCCTCACCTGAAGTGAGGCATTCATCGGCAGCCTGGACACGGCTCCATTTGAATTTTGAAGACAGCCGTTACAAGGATTTCCCGGTCATGCGCGAAATGCTTATCCGGGGCCGGGTGGAATAGAAGACATGCGTGTGCAACCAGAGAGGAGATTGACAGGAACCAGCCAGAATGGCTATGCGCTGGTCATGGCGCTCGGTGTTCTGACAGTTGTCACATTTCTCCTTTCGATTCTTGAGATGACACTCGATTCGAGCCTGGAAAGCAGCCGATTGACAGCCGCACGGCTGCAGGCTGAATGGGCCTGTCATGGGGCAGTGCTTCAGGCGGCCTGGGATCCGCCTGACAGCCTGGTGCGTTATGACTATTTCGGCACACGAGTTCAGGTGACACCCAGGGATCCGCCTCTGGAAGTCCTTGGGACGATCCTGGATGCTTCCGCGGAACCGGTTATCTCCAGCGCCTCCCCGACAGCACCGATCCGGATGTACTGTGCTGTGGCTGCCACACCGGCACTCGGATCGACTGCAGAAGCCACCTGGTATTATGTCATTCAGGAAAGCAGGCCACCGGTCATCTGGGCTTCATGGCCTGGCCTGGAAAGAAGCGAACCCTACAAATAAGGATGAGCCACCATGTTATTTTCCCCCAGTAAGAAGAGCCTGAAAGAAATCTTTTCATCGGGATTGTCGATTTCGACCATGCGGGAGCTGATGACACTGGATTTGACACGCCCATTCACCAGCGAAAGAGATCGTGAGATAGAAAATCTGAGCCTTGAATTCCTCCTCGAACAGGGCAAATACACCGAAGATCTGCTGGTTGAAAAAGGGCTGGTCAGCCATGAGGAATGGGAGCACCTGCTGGCTGAGATGGCAGAAACCCAGACTCCGCTCGCAACACTGCTGGTGAATCATCGCATCGTCCCGCCCGAGGCATTAACCGAACTGGCTGAAGAACTGCGGCGTGAGATCGAGGGGCGGACGGACATCGGCCCATCGGTACGGAAGTTTCTGGTTAAGGATAACATACTGACTCCTGAGCAGGTTGAAGAGGCGAACCGGATCGCTCACCAGAAGGGGCTGCGAGTCTCCCAGATTGTCCTCGAAATGGAGCTGGTCACATTCGATGTCATGGCCGATCTTTTCAAACGCCATCTCAACATCGAGTCGGTGGACCTGGCCGGCATTTCCATCGAGATTCAGGTGGTGCATCTGGTCCCGGACAACCTCATGCAGACTCATTTCCTGCTTCCTTTCAGACGAAAAGGCAAGAAGCTCCATCTGGCGATGAGTGACCCCCGGAACAGCGCCGTTATCAAGAAGATTGAAATGATGACACGCCTTGAGGTCGTTCCGTATTTTGCCGATCGGCGCGAGATCATGAAGCGCCTGGACGAGTACATTGTTCTGCCGGTGTCCGGCTCTGACAGAATCAAGGCGCTGCAGGCGGATGAAGCCTCTTTTCGAGAGCTGCTGGAAAGCGATTCAGCGGTTAAAATGGTCAACCGGATCATCGAGGGCGCAATCAATACACATGCCACCGATGTTCATATCGAACCGAGCGAGAAAGGGCTTCGCATCCGTTACCGGATCGATGGAATGCTGTATGACATCATGACCATCCCGAGGGATATGGGCATCCCCACCGTGTCGCGGGTCAAGGTGCTGGCTGGCATGGATTTGACAGAAAGGCGCCGCGCCCAGGATGGCCATATTGGATTTGATTACGAAAATCACCGTGTGAACTTGAGGGCGGCGACCCTTCCCACCCATCTGGGAGAGAAGATTGTATTGCGCATTCATGATGAAAAGGCGGTGCTTCGGGGCCTGGGTTTCCTTGGCTTCAACGATGGAGACCTGGTTCGGTTCAAACAGCTGATTCATCATCCGCATGGAATGATTCTTGTGACCGGGCCGATCGGCTCGGGAAAAACCACAACTCTCTACACAGCAGTTTCGGAAATCAATCATCACACAAGGAATATCGTGACTCTGGAGGATCCGATCGAGTACCAGCTGCCGGGAATCAATCAGGTTCAGGTCGATCCGAAGATTGGAATAACCTTTGCATCGGGGTTGCGTTCAATCCTGCGCCAGGATGCCAACATCCTTCTGGTGGGAGAAATCCGGGATCCTGAAACTGCGGCAACAGCAGTCCGCGCAGCAAACACGGGCCACCTGCTGCTCAGTTCGATGCATACCAATAATGCCGTCAGCGCGGTCACTGCGCTTCAGCATCTGGGGGTGCCGCGATTTCAGATCGCCACCTCGCTGGTGTGTGTCGTCGCCCAGAGGCTGGTGAGGGTTCTCTGCACCGAATGCAGGCGGCAGGCTGAGCCTCGTCCTCTGGCGAAAAGAATTCTTGGGCTGCAGCCAGGTGAGAAGATCTGGGAGGCAGTTGGCTGTGCGGCCTGCTTCGGGACCGGTTACCATGGGCGAACCGGCCTGTTCGAGCTGTTCCGGGTCAGTGAAAGGGTCGAGGATGCCCTGATCAATGGCGAAGACGAAAAACAGATCTCCCGCCTGGCTGCCGAAGAAGGCATGGTGCGCCTCTCCGAATCCGGAAGGCGGAAGGTCCTCGATGGTGTGACGAGCTACGACGAACTGTCGAGGATTGTAGTCCTCGACGAAAACGGAATTCTCTGCGAGAAGTGAGTCAATGGAATGGATTTTATGAATGACTGGTATGTATTTCTGATTGTTTCGGTTCTGGCCAGCTGCATCCCTGTCGGGCTGTATTTCTGGGGAAGAAGCCATGTGTCAAAAACCCAGATCGCCATGTTCTGCCGCCAGATGTCGATCATGCTGGATGCGGGGATTCCTCTCCTGCGTGTCTTTGAAATCCTGTCGCAGAGGATTTCTCATCCTAAATTCAGGAAGATCATCGCCGAAATTCTGGAGAGTGTGGAAAATGGAAATACAGTAGCGGCAGCCATGGCAAACCATTCGGGCATCTTTGACGAGCTCATGGTGGGAATTGTGAAAGTCGGCGAAACCGGGGGTGTTCTGGATGAATCGATGCGCCGCCTGTCGATCTATCTCGAGAAGTCCATAAGGCTCAGGCGCAAAGTGATTTCGGCATCGGTCTACCCGCTGCTGACAGTATTTGTGCTGCTGGTTGTGCTGGTAGTCCTGGTGGTGTTTGTATTCCCGAACATACTCGAGCCGCTCAAAGCGAACCCGAGAATCATCCTTCCCCCATTGACCCTCGCTGTGGATGCCATCGGAGAATTCGCCCTGAGGCACTGGCATCGGCTCCTCTTTGGAGGAATCCTGCTGATCGCCTCTCTGCTGCTGTTCAGAAAAACCAGGCCTGGAAAAGTTATCGAAGATTTCCTGAAGTTAAAAACGCCGCTTCTGGGGACCTACCTCGGGGCACGGATCATCACAGCCCGTGTGGCGGCGATGTTTTCGACACTGGTTCATTGCGGAATACCAATCATTCCGGCCCTGCGCATCGTTTCTCAAACTCAGCCGAATTATTTCATTTCAGCCTCCTTTCGAGATACAGCCAAGGTGGTTGAGGAAGGTGGGAATCTGGTCAAACCCCTGGAGGATTGCGGGCTGTATCCCCAGATGATGATCGACATGCTGGCGATCGGCGAAGAATCCGGGACCCTGGACACTGTGCTCGACAAGATCGCCCAGGCCTTCACCGAGGAGGTCGATTCGGCCATCGAAATCTTCACCCAGCTTCAGGAGGCTTTCATGATTTTAACTATCGGCGGAGTGGTGTTGGTTGTGGCGCTGGCCGCTTACCTTCCCTACTTCCAGCTCTGGCAGATTTCTAACTGAACCATAATCCGAAAAGGAAAGAGAAATGAGTGCAGAAATTAAAAAAGTGGGATTCGTTGGCCTGGGGATCATGGGATTGCCCATGGCCAGGAATCTGATAAAGGCTGGCTTTGAGGTCAAGGCGTATAACCGCACTTCATCAAAAGCCGATCAGCTGGCTGCTGAAGGCGCCTTGCGCGCAGAAACACCCGGAGCAGCAGCGGAAGAGGTCGATGCGGTTATCACCATGGTGACAGACACATCGGATGTGGAAGATGTCATCCTGGGCAAAGAGGGAATTATTCACAGAGCTGAATCCGGGGCAGTCGTGATCGACATGAGCACCATATCTCCCAAAGCCACACGGAAGATGTCGAAGGCTCTGGCGGAACGCGGGATCGGGATGCTGGATGCGCCGGTCAGCGGAGGGGATGTCGGGGCACAAAAAGGAACTCTGACCATCATGGTGGGAGGCAGAGAGCAAGACTACACACGGGCGCTGCCAGTTTTCGAAGCCATGGGAAAAACGATCACTCATGTGGGGCCATCAGGAGCCGGGCAGTGCACAAAACTCTGCAATCAGGTCCTGGTGGCGATTCATCTGGTGGCAGTTTCAGAAAGCCTGCTGCTGGCCAAAGCCTCGGGGCTGGACCTGCATAAGACTCTCCAGGTGCTGACCGGGGGCGCGGCCAACTCCTGGTCCCTGCAGAATCTCGGCCCCAGGATAGTCGATGGAGACCATAACCCGGGATTCATGGTGCGCCTGCTGCTCAAGGATCTTCGCCTGGTGATGGAAGCCGCTGCAGATGGAGATCTCCCGCTGATCGGCGCTTCGATGGCCCAGCAGATGTTTATCGCTGTTCAGAAGATGGGCTGTGGCGATCTGGGGACGCAGAGTGTGATACGAGCCTTTGAGGCTGTTTCCGGAAGGACCATCACTGAGCCTGTCTAACGTTGCTCTGGCAGTGGGATTTCTCTCTGGATCCGGAACTGTTTTGGAAATTCAAGATCGGGATTCAACTTAAGCATCTTGAATTGTCCATCAGGGGCACCCTCGGCAACCCTTTGCGCCCGGTAGCGCATCAACTCACCCGGCTCCACCACCAGGACAATCGGGGATCCCAGCCTCAATGATTTGCGCTTGATATCGTATTCCTCATTTTCACCCCGCAAGGAATTTTCAACAGTTGCGATCCAGTCTTTCCACTGGGCATCCGGGAATGAGCCTTCCGACTCTTCGACCAGAAACAGATACCGGGGCGGATCCCCCCATTTCGGGCAGGCCACAATGAACTCATATCCTGCCGGAATCACCGAGGTTCCAAGCTGGACTGCCTGGCACACCTGTGATTCATAGAGTTTTTCTCCGGTGAGGGAGCTGACTCCTTTGCCTTTCTGGATGAACTCGATAACCGGAGTGGCCTCGTGAAAGCCGGAGACACGGACCAGGTCATTCATATCGTAACGGTACAGGCCGCCTGTGGTTGTGGGATAAACAAAGTACTGGCGGCCTTCCTCGATCTGGTCCACTGTCAGAAAAGCGGGCTGGCTGGATTCGGCATCCTCTTCGGCGACAAACTCAAAGAAGTTGGTTTCGATTGATAGCACCCCTCCGCAGCCCTCATCGTTCAGGGGAATCGACCCGCGGACTTCACTCGCCAGATATCCCCAATCCCGGACAGGGGTTTCCGGTGAGAAGAAATCAGGAAAATCACGCAGATACAAGCCGACACTCCCGCCTTTCCAGCATCCGATCATGGCCAGATGCGGCCAGATATCCCTTGGCAGAAGGGTGCCTGAACGTGCCAGACAGTCTTCCAGAAAGGCGGCTCGCACGGGGTTGGCCGAAAGGTCCTTTTCGATCACACCGCGTGCTTCGTCGGGAACATCGAGGTTTTTATCCAGAGTGCCATCATGGATATCCCGGATGATGCGTGATTCGTACTTCCTCAGCTTGCGGCACAGCAGGAGGATCGTGCTCGGGTTGCAGGTTCCAATTGAAGTGATGTTTTTTTCAGCGGCAATCCGGAGGATCGTGTAGTATTTCGTCTCATAATCCCTGATGGCGAACACTTCATAGGGGATGGCATAAACCCCGCGCATGATGGAGGGCATGTTGCGGTAGGCATGTCCGGATTCAGCCCCATAGGGGATGCCGCTTTCTGTGTAGCCTTCGATCTCGGGAGAGACAACTGCCAGCAGCTGGCCATCGAACATGCCCGGATGTGTGGTTGCAGCATGATAGAGCCAGAGGCGCATCGCGGTGGATTTATCGCGCCGTGAAGTCGGTGTGATGGGGATGTACTTGGGTGTTCCTGTGGTCCCGCTGGTAGTGGCGAACAGGCTGACCTTGTCCCGGGTCAGCTGGTATTTCTCACCCCGGGCTTCAAGCTGGATATAGGGTTCGTGAAAGGCATAGCAGCTGGCTGGCACTGTGCTCTGGAATTCTTCGATGGTGCGGATTTTGCCGAAGCCAAATTCTTTCCCGACAGCACTTGCAGCATTTACCTCCAGGATGCGGCGGAGCAGATCTTCCTGGGTCTGGCGGGGATTGCGGCAGCGTTGATCGAAAGCACGCGCTTGACGGAACCCGGTGACGCCGAGGATGATCTGGATGAGATTCATTGCGCTACCTCAATGTCGTGCCGTTTGCGGACATGCGGTTCGATTCGTTCTGGAAGGACACGAATCCCCAAGCCTGGCCCTGTAATTGTACGGCCAATTCCCCGCCTTCTGAAAGTCAGATTTTCTACAGCGACATCTTTTTCAAGCAGATGGGTTCCAAACGAGCCTTCGAAATACTTGAAGCCGGCAAACCCCAGTGCAAAGTGCCTGCCTGCCGCCGACAGGATGGCGCTTTCGCCCACCTGGCACCCGAGCTGGCATCCTTTATCGTAATTCCGTGCAAACTCCGCCAGTTCGAGGCTGGCAAATAACCCGCCACATTTCGATAACCGGATGTTGAAGAAATCACAGGCATCCATATCAACAAGTTTTTTTGCATCGGACATGGAGCACAGGGATTCATCCACCATGACAGGAGTGGTCACCGATTGGGTGACCGATGCCAGGCCCTCATAGTCATCAGCCGGGACCGGCTGTTCGATGCAGGAGATGCCGAATTGCTTGAAGGCCTGAATATTCCCGATGGCATCGGAAACACTCCAGGCCCCATTGGCATCCACCCGGATATCCGCCGAACTCCCCATCAGCCTGCGAACCAGGCGGAGTTTTTCCCTGTCGTCCTGTGAGCCGACTTTAACCTTGATGTTCTGAAGCCCGCCCAGCCGCATCTTGATCGCGCTCTTGGCTATTTTCCAGCGTGAATCACTCCCGATCACCCCGCTGTATTCAACCCATTCCCTTTTTCGTGAGCCAAAAATGTCAGACACGGAACGGCGGAAATGGTTTCCCGCCAGATCGAGAAAGGCGAGTTCGAGGGCGCAGCGTGCAGCCCCGATCCGGTCCGGCAGATCCGGATTCTTTTTGCGCGCCTCTTTTTCAAGCCCGCTGGCCAGCTCGAGTGCTTCCTCCCAGGTCTGTATGGGATGCTCGGCCAGGACAGGCAGCAGGACATCGCGAATGATTCGAACCACTTCCTGTGGGGTTTCACCTGTCACATAAGCCCTGGGCAGGGATTCCCCCCAGCCGGTATCTCCCTTGTCGGAACGGAGGCGGAGGAAAATCGAATCGGATTCGGCGCGTTCCTTGAGGGAATGCTTGAAAGTAAGTTTGAAAGGAATGTCCACTTCGAGAATTTCGCAGCGTACAACCTTCATGTTTTCCCTTCCCCTCCTGTATACAGGGTATCTTTAATGAGGATGCACAGAGATTTCAAACACTGAATCTTATATTGAGGATATCCCCGTCTTTGACCAGATAGTCTTTGCCTTCCAACCGCAGCGTCCCCTGTTTGCGGCACTCGGCCTGGCTGCCGGCACTGATGAAGTCCTGATAAGCCATGACTTCGGCACGGATAAAACCTTTTTCAAGGTCGGAATGAATCACACCCGCCGCCTGAGGGGCATGGCAGGCCTGCGGGATGGTCCAGGCGCGCACCTCATCTTCACCAGCGGTCAGGAATGAAATCAGGCCGAGGCTGGCATAGGCCCGTTCGACAATCCGGGACTGGCTGGAACCCTCCAGCCCCACCTCCCTGAAATAGTCCAGCGCCTCGGGGCTTTCCAGCTGGTCAGGTCCGACCATTTCCCTCAATTCATACTCGAGCCGTGCATTCACCAGCAGAGGATCACCAAGATCCCAGGCGGCACATTTCCTGTTCCAGACTGCTATCTGATCTTTGAGGTGATGAAGGCGGTCGGTTTCGGTCTGGGAGTTCAAGTCTCCCGTGTTTGCAACAGGCAGGATCTTTTTTCCTGAAAGAAATCCGAAGCCTTTGTACATCTGTTTCTGCTGCGGAGTCAGCTCCACCTCACGGACAGGGTGTTCAGCTTCGAGGGCTTCTTTGATAGCCAGCAGGCCATCCTTTTCATGCTCGAGGTCTTCGCGTTTTTTGCCGGCACCCCCTTTGCGCATTTCGGCATCGATGCGTTCGATGCGCTTCTCCGCCAGTATCAGGTCAGCCAGCTGGCACTCACCCAGAAAGAGGTTCAGGTCTTCGCCTGGATCGATGCGGTTGAGCGGGTGAGGAACAGCATCGGAAGAAAACAGGCGGATCACCAGCACCAGCAGATCCATATCACGCAAATGGCCGATCTGAGCCGGGGTAAACAACTCCCCCTTTTTCAATGGACCATGCGCACCGACAAGGTCTGTAACCTGAATGGTGGCATGGGTGGTCTTTTTGGGTTTATAGATTTCCGAGAGCTGATCGACTCGCGGGTCAGGAACAGGAATGATTCCGCGATGGGCTTCACCCGGAGCACCCGTGAGTGAAAGTGGCGCACCGGTCAAAGCGGCCATAAGCGTGCTCTTGCCCGACTGGGGCAAGCCAACAATACCGACTTCAGTCATTTATTTATCCTGAATAAGTGGAAATATGTTCCCATATTATCAGGATAACTTCGGTCGGCAAGTTGTCGAGTTCCGGTGGAGGTCAGGGAATGCTCTGATGATCTGTATCTCTGACACGGTACTGCCCCAGAAGGTCAGCCGCATTGAACAGCCCCTTTTCCTCTCCCTCGGGTGTTGTCATGTAAAAAAAGGAGACACTCGAAAAAAAGAACGGATTGATCCTGTCTTTGCCCCAGGGATGGACAAATGCGAACCGAAAGCGATGGCGGAAATGAATCGCATCGGCTTCATGGACACGGTACATGACCACACTGGCGCGCAGGGTATCTTTCAGAACAACACCATGAAAGGGACCCTGGAAGGGGCCTTCACGGAAATACCAGCCGCCAAGAAAGTAATCCTCCAGGCCGGTTCCAGTGATGCGAGGCTTGTCCCAGTCTTCATCGACAGATACATATTCCGGGGCTTCCAGGAAGCTGAGCTCATTGAGCCGTTGCCCCTGAAGAGACAAAGTGCAGCCCACATAATGGCCTGACCCTTGAACCTGGCAGAGGGGAAGGTGCTCCTGCAAGTCTTTCCCGGTTGAAAAGCGTGCGTGCAGATAGCCTTTTTCAGGCGAGAGCTGTTTGTCCTCCTGATAGAGGACATTCATGAAAATATCGGTATCGATGGCAGCATCCAGATTTTCAACCTCAATCCGGAAGCCTTTACGAAAAGGCATGGGAAATTTACAGAAGAACCCCCCGCTCGACATGCCAAAATAATGGTTCGCGAAGGATGCCACTTCACAGAGGCCATTCCCGAAGAAATCGCCCACCGGGGCACAGACAGCCGGTTTTTCGGATCCATCCCAGTAAATCCGTAGAATCAGCGTTTTCAGAATAGACTGGCTGATCGCTGCGGAAGGATTCCAGTGCTGCCAGAACCATCCAGGGAAGGTCATCCAGAACTGGGTGATCACTCCGGTTCCATCGGCTTCGAGGAGTGTGCGTCGTTCACCTCGCTTCACCGGGAGTGTCTTGCTTCGCTGTTCAAGATTGAAAGTAGTCGCCTGCCGGGTGGTCAGCAGTTGAATTTGTGAAATATCCATTCAGATTTCCTGTTGCCCTTCCTTTTTCTTCGAAGCGCTCTTATTTTGCACAAACAACAGCCCTGTGGGAATCATCTTTATCGATAATTTATTGCACCGGAAGGATTGACAATGCCTGAATCTCAACTGGATTTATTTCTTCGGAAGGTTGAAAGCCATGACTTCACAGGGGGAGTCATCGGTCTTGGATATGTCGGCCTGCCATTGGCCATGTTATTTACTGAAGCAGGCTTCCGTGCCCTTGGTTTCGATATCGATGCCCGCAAGCCGGAAATGCTGGCCAGGGGCGAAAGCTATATCAACTACATCAGCGGGGAAGAAATCGCCACCGCGACGAAGAAGGGATTTGCCTCGACCACTCAATTTGACCGGCTTCCAGAAGCGGATTCGATCAGCATCTGTGTTCCAACCCCACTGGATGAGCATCGGGAACCTGATCTCAAGTATGTCGAACAGACAGCCATTGAAATTTCAAAACATTTGCGGAAAGGGCAGCTGGTCATCCTGGAGAGCACCACTTATCCCGGAACCACCGAAGAACTGGTTCTGCCGATCCTGGAACGAAGCGGACTCACTGTTGGAAAAGATTTCTTTCTGGCCTTTTCACCTGAAAGAGAGGACCCCAACAATCCACAGTTCTCCGGAAGAAAGATCCCGAAAGTCCTGGGTGGCCAGACACCCGCCTGCCTTGAAGCGATCAAGGCCTTTTATGGCCGGATCTATGAGAAAATCGTTCCTGTTTCCTGTCCGCGTGTGGCGGAGATGTCGAAACTCCTCGAAAATATTTTCCGTTGCGTCAACATTGCGCTGGTCAATGAGCTCAAGGTGGTTACCGATGCCATGGGCATCAATATCTGGGAAGTGATCGAGGCAGCGCGCACCAAGCCCTTTGGTTTCAGCCCGTTTTATCCCGGTCCGGGCCTGGGCGGACACTGCATCCCGATCGATCCCTTTTACCTCACCTGGAAGGCACGGCGTTATGGGTTGAACACCCGCTTCATCGAACTGGCGGGCGAAGTGAACACCTCCATGCCGGAATATGTGATCCATAAGCTGCTGCTGGCGCTCAATGAGGACCGCAAGCCGATTTCAGGATCGCGGATCCTGATCCTCGGGGTGGCCTACAAACGGGATGTGGATGATGTGCGTGAATCCCCTGCCCTGGAGATCACCCACCGTTTGCTCAGGCTGGGAGCGGATGTGTCCTACCATGATCCTTATGTTCCGGATTACCCGGAAGGGCGCAAAGGCGCACTGGGCATTCATTCGGTTGACCTCACGCCTGAAGTTCTCCAGCAATCGGATGCGGTTCTGATCATCACAGACCATCGTTCGGTGCCTTATGACCAGGTGGGCAAATACGCGAAGCTTGTGGTTGACACCCGCAATGCAATGGCAACGGTAAAATCTCCCCAGGCGAGAATAGTGCAGGCCTGATGCCTCACCTGCACCATTCCTGTCAGGAGCAGGCAGCCCTGTTCCAGCCCGTGATCGCAGACATTCAGGATTACTCCAGAGGCCTGTTCCTGCTGGCTCTTGAGGACTTGCCGGAAGGCTTTTCATTCAAAGCCGGACAGTTTGTTCATATCCGGGTGTCCAGTTCGGATCATCCACTCCTGAGGCGCCCGATCAGCATTCAACGCGTTCATCAGGGCCGGCTCGAGCTGCTGATTCGAGAGGTCGGGGTGGGAACTCAACTCCTGCACCTCTCAAAACCGGGCGACCGCCTGGATGTTCTCGGCCCTCTGGGGACCGCCTTTTCTCCGATCCAACCCGGAGAAAGGGTCCTGATGGCTGGCGGTGGTGTCGGAGTCGCGCCGTTGCTGGCAGTCATCGATCAGGCCGCCGTGGGCGCAGCAGGAGATCTCTGCTATGGAGTTTCGACAGCAAGTGAAATCCAGGAACTTGATCCCTTTCAGAGGAAGGACTGCTTTTTTACCTTTCATTTTTCGACCGATGACGGCTCGCGGGGACATCAGGGATTCTGCACCGATGTGGCGCGTATGCTCGCAGGAAAGCAGGTCTACAATCGGATTTATACCTGTGGCCCATGGATCATGATGCAGAAGGTATTTGAAATCGCCTGTGAGGCCGGCCTGCCGGTTGAGGCCTCACTCGAGGTTCAGATGGGATGCGGCCTGGGGGCTTGCCTGGGGTGTGTGTACCAATCCACTGATGGAGAGTTCATCCGCTCCTGTATCGATGGTCCGGTAGTCGATGGATATACAGTCGAATGGGAGAGGGCCTGAAGATGGCCAGTCTTGAAACCCGGATTGGTATGCTGCATCTGAAGAACCCGGTGATGCCTGCCTCCGGGACCTTCGGTTATGGAGAAGAATTTGCACCTCTCTTCGATTTGAATGAGCTCGGGGCGATTGTCAGCAAAGCGGTTTCCCTGCATCCACGGCCGGGGAATCTACCCCCACGCCTTGTCGAGTTGAAAAGTTCGCTGCTCAATTCGATCGGTTTGCAGAACCCCGGGGCTGAAGGATTCTTGCGGGAGAAGATCCCCTTCCTCGAAGGATTTGAGCCGCCGCTGATTGTGAATGTGGTCGGCAACGGGATCGAGGAATACCAGGAGGTTGTCGAAAAGCTGGATGAATGCCCGCGTGTGGATGGCTTTGAAATCAACCTTTCCTGCCCGAATGTCAAAAGAGGCCTGGAATTTGGAACCACCCACTCCGGGGTCGAACGGATCACCACGGCCCTTCGACAAAGCACCCGCAAACCGCTCTGGGTCAAGCTGTCTCCCAATGTGCCGGACCCGGCAGACCTTGGCAAAGCCGCAGAGGGTGCCGGAGCAGATGCCATTGTTGCAATCAACACACTGGGCGGAATGGCGGTGGATATCGAAAAGAAACGGCCGATCCTGGGTGCACAGTTCGGTGGAGTTTCAGGCCCGGCGGTAAAACCGGTTGCACTGAAAATTGTCTGGAATCTCTATAAGCACCTGTCGATTCCGGTTATCGGTGTCGGGGGAATCATGAATGGCAGGGATGCGATTGAATTTCTCATGGCAGGAGCCACTGCGGTCCAGGTGGGAACAGCTAATTTCATCAACCCTTGTGCGATGATTGATATCCTCCGGGAGATCCGCAGCTGGATGGACAGCCATGAAGTCGGGAGGCTGGAGGAGCTCATCGGGGCAGCCCACCCCTGAAGTTGACACTTTTGGCCTTTCCATCAATCGCGATTTTGCCTATCCTAGACATCAGGGGTGGATTTCAGTCCCGTAGAAGGAGGCATGGATTCAATGAGCGAAGATGGACAGTTCAAAGTCCGCGATGTGGATACCGCGCAGGGAACAGCAGTGATCGAGCTGGATGGGGATCTGGATTACTCGATTTACACATCCTTCAAAAAGGCGATTGCCGATCTGGTAAATCATGGAGTGTCCCATATCACCTACGATTTATCGCGGTTGACTTATATCCAAAGCCTCGGGCTGGGGATCATCATGTGGTCTTATGTGGAGCTCGAAAGCCGCGGAGGAAAAATCACCATCGCGGGCGCCAATGACAAGATCAAACATGTGTTCATGGCTGCCCAGCTCGACACCCTGGTAAAAATTCAATAAGGGGCAAACGGGCGCGGGCCGGTATACGGCCTCTGTGGAAGGGGAAGGGGTTTGGGTTCCAGGGAGGGCGCAATGATTCCCTCGGAGCGCATCATCTCAGCCGCTTTTCCGATCCCGTGCCGCCTGGCCTTGAAGCGGAATGATTCCAGCCATTTGAAGGGATCCAGTGCTGGATCAAACGGGAGAATCCAGACTTCACCAGACCCTTTTTCCAGTACCACCACTTTCCCTCCCCTTAAATTAAACTGAACAGTTCCACTCGCCTCCGGTATGTCAAAGATATCCGATATCGGCCAGAAGTCTGGACGAGGGGTGGGTGCGGGAACTGGGGTGGGAAGCAGCTGGCGTGAATAAAGGTCAAGCAAGGCATGGGTTTTCCCACGCCGATCCAGTGTCGCAGCTGAGAATATCTGCTGGAGGGGGGTCTGCGAAATCTCTCCCGCTTGAGCAGTCGGACTGGCGGATGCGATCCATTTTTTCTCATAGTCCCTGCGCCAGAAAAGGTAAGACTCCGCAGCCCGCAGGTACTTCCGGCCATTGATGACCATGCGGTTAACAGAATGATAGGAGGTGCGAAAGCCTCCCTTTTCATCCGGGGCCAGACGCGGAACCCGGACCTCTTTGAAGTCGATTGTTTCCGGTTCGGCCAGCCTGCCCTCACCCGGAGGAAACATGCGCCGTGCGAGCTCAGGTATCAAATCTTTCATCTGCTGCAGATCTTCATCAATGGTTCCCGGAGAAACACTGGTTCGAAAAGCCTCGAGATCAATGGTGGCAGGGTTGGAGGCCGCTGGACACGGATCAGGCGACCCGGTTCCCAGCATCAGGGAACACAGAAAGACCAGTGAAAAGGTCCAATGGGTGTGAAATACCATGCGATCAATGCCAATCAAGCCCGGTGCCTTTTCATTATGAATATGAATGGCCTGCCAGGCCATGGCTGAAATGCAAATCCTGTAATAATCTTCTTTCTGGAGAGTTTACTGTTTTCTGCCAGAGAACAAGAGGGAGAGAATGCCAATGGCGTTTTGAAAAAAGGCTCTTGAAAGGGCACGTCAAGCCGTGCCCCTACCGAAATGACGCTCTATGGGACGAGAACCTTATATCAAAACGCCAGGAGTGCCTGGCCTCTGCCATTGGGATCATTTTGTGACTGGCCCGGACCTCTTTACTTTGGCTGCAAACACCCCTGAGGAGGATGGCTCTCATGAAACAGGAAAATATCGGAGGATTTCCATAGCAGTCAAGGATGGGTACAAGGTATCCACCCACCGTGTCCAGTGATTTAGTGAGATTAGGGGAGGAGGAAATCGACTTCGGCTCCAGTCCTCTAGGAGG
>JAANMT010000523.1_pt1 | contig 41904 bp, 39 predicted proteins | sample 7279711 | NCBI WGS metagenome assembly JAANMT01 (sample SAMN14094538, study PRJNA606508) | bioreactor metagenome | isolation source: A lab-scale SPAN reactor treating ammonium-rich wastewater day 1 | place: Ireland: Galway | collected 2017-01-16 | reverse complement strand
GTGGCGCTCACCAATGTGTTCAACGCTGCGACGCGCTGGGATCGTCTGGAATGGCGGCGTGCGTTCGATGCCCCGATGTCGAACGGCGCGCATGTGCTGACCGTCGTGGCCTACGAGCATTCGGGGCGAGCGATGGTTGTGCACATCCCGTTCAGCGTGGGGCAGTGTATTGCGGACTTCTCGCCGCCATTTGGGATACTCGATTTCTTTGATGTCTCGGCGTTTCTCGCTGCGTTCTCGGCGCACAATCCGGCGGCAGACCTGAACAATGACGGCGTGTTCGATTTCTTCGATGTTTCGGCTTTCCTGTCTGCGTTCAGCGCGGGTTGCCCGTGAGTGACTGCGAGCAGGCACAGTCCTTACAAGCGAGCGGCGACGATCACGATGAAACTATCGTCGAGTTCATCGGGTTCGTCGATGGGATATGCGTACTGCTCTCCGGCCTCATCTTCGGCGTCAGGAAGATTCAGGTAGACGGCGGTTTCGCGGAATCCGGCTTCGCGCATGGCGTCGCGCAACTCGGGGACTGACCACAAACGCCAGTCGTAGATGAACGCGTCGGGGAACTCTTCTTCGATGATGCCATCGCGTTCGATACGAAAGTGCAGGACATCGATCACGCGTCCGGTGAGCGGGTTGGCTTTGCGTTGTTCCCAGATGTACAGGATGCGAGAGCCGTCGGATGCGAAGTGATCGCGTTGAACGCTGCCGGTGAGGAATGCGCTTTCGCCGCCATAGGTATCGCAGCAGAAGCACCCGCCTGGGAGCAACCGTGAGCGGGCGTGCTGGAGGTAGCCGACGAGTTCGGCGCGGGTGTGCATGTATCCGATGGAGAAATTGCCAGCAAAGATGAGATCCGCATTGTCGCGAGTCTGGCGGATGTCGTTCGGGCGTTTGATGAGTCGCGGTTGCTCGGGCCTGCGTGCCAGAACAGCCGGGTCAATATCTGTCGCAATGGCGCGGCGGTTGGAGGCGGTGTCGACCCAGGCTTGCGAGAGTGAGGCGGTGCCGGAGAAGTCCTCGCCGAGCGTGAGCGGATTGCGGCCATGAATCGCGCGCAGCAACGGTACGAGATGCCGAGGCGACTGCACGCAGAGTTCGTAGAGTTCGTGCCTATCCATGATTGGCAAAGCGTACGCCGAGTGGAGTCATATGAGAGACATAACGATGACGAAGATGTAGCCGAATGCGACGAGCAGGCCAATGGCATTAAGAGCAACCCCGATCCAGCCGCAGATGCGTCCACCTTTGGCGAGACCGAGCGAAGTGACGGGCGCGAGACCGGCCTGCACTTGAAGTTCGGCCTTGCGTGCGAAGATGATGGCGAGAATAGCGCACGGCATGCCGATCACGCCATAGGAGAAGCAAGTTGCAAGGCCGACAATACCGAGCACGAGCGAGGTCACAGCCTTGCCCGAGGTTTGAGAGTTTGCGGCGAACTGCATGACAGGCGTGCCACACTCCGGGCATCGCTGTCCAAGGGCCACGCCCACAAGGTCGAAGCCGCACGAGGCGCATCGGACGCCGGACTTGGCTTGGGGTGGCGGAGGTGGCAGGTCTTCAGCCATGAATGAGATTCTCCGAGTTCAGAGAGTCTATAAGAGGGCGTGCCGCGCTGCTGGAAGGTTGTCAGGCCATGCGCACCCAGCGGAGCAATGTTTTGAGGTCTGGCGGCTTGCCGAACATGAGAAGGCCGACGCGGAAGATCTTGGCGGCGAGCCAGACGGCGGCGTATGCGGTGAGCAGGCCAAGGAAGATGGTTGCAAAAACCTGCCAGAGTGGTGGTGGCTCGGTGGAAGTCAGACGGATGACCATGACAAAGGGGCTGATGCCAGGGACGAAACTGGTGATGGTGGAGAAGGTGGAGTTGGGATCGCGTGCGATGGGGAGCCAGAGGAGGTAAGGAATCATGACGATCATCATGACTGGGGTCATGAGGGATTGGGCTTCGCGCAGGTCGTTGACTGCGCTGCCGATGGCGGCCATGAGCGAGGCGATGATGGTGTAGGAGATGAAGAAGTAGCAGAAGAACCAGACGATCATCATGGGGCTGACGAGATCGGCGCGAGCGGCGACAAGCAGGCCGGTCCATCCGATGGCGCCGTACACGATGATGAGGAACATGCCGACGCCCATCTGCCCGAAGATCTTTCCGGCCATGAGGTTCATAGGCGAGGCCGCGGCGAGCAGAAGTTCGATGACCCGGCTGGATTTTTCTTCGATCGTGGTTGTGAGGAGATATTGGCCACCGATGAATACGGCCATCATGAGCAGGAACATGAAAGCGAACTGGAAGAGCACATTGAGTTCACCAAGCGAGCCGCGCTCGCCAGCCTGTGTGACCTCTCTGGTGGGTCTTGGTTCGACGCTGGTCAGCGCGGTGAGCCGTTCGGGGGAGAATCCGGCATTGCGAATTCGGGCTTCGCGGATGGTGGATCGCACCTGATCGCGCACGAGCCCGCCGACACGATCATCGAGTTTTGGCCTGACAAAGATCTGGAACGAGCCAAAGGACTCGGAACCTGCTGAGGACTCGACGGAGTCGGAATCAATGATGACGAGCGCGAGTCGGCCGCCATCCTGACTATTCTTTCCTTCGGCGAGTGGCTGCTTCTCGGCCTCGATGTCTGCGTCGGCTGAGAGCAGTTCGATGGTGAGATCGGTCGGGACTTCGACGTTTGCAGCCGAGGCGACCGTCGAGCCCATGTCGCTCGGGCCTCCGGCGAGATCGGAAATGGACTGCATGGCTTGCTCGACACGTTGCTTGCCAGCTGCTGAAAGGGCTTCGGGTGTGAAGCGGCGAGCGAGTTCCTCGCCGAGTGTTCCGGTACCGTCGAAAATTGCGATAGAGCCCGTGACGCGCGGAGCACGATCTTTCATAAGCAGGGGCATCCCGATGGCCATGACGGCCACGAGCACGATCGGGACGATGATTCCGCCGATGATGAAGCCTTTGGTCAATGCGGTCGCGGTGAACTCACGCAGTGCGATGTGGGCGACTCGCTTCATTCGGAAGTCTCCGTGCGGGTGGATTCGGTGCGAATTGCAGCCCGCAGCCGCTCGACTTGCACAGCATCGCGGCCTGGGCCTGAAAGAACGATTTCGATGAAGACGTCTTCGAGCGATGGGCGACGCAGTTCGAGCCTGGAAGGCGCGACAGCAGCGGCGATTCGTTGCATCACGTCAGCGGCATTCGCGCCATCCTTGATCTCGATCTCGCGTGGTGCGCCGGGCTCGTAGGCCGAGACATGCCGCACACCCTCGACGGCGTGCAGCGGACTGAGATCGCCTTGCGGATCGTACGGGCTGAAGATGATGGTGCGTGGGTCGTGCTTGGCCTTGATGGATGAAATCGAATCGTCGAGCACTTTCTGTCCGTGGTTGATCATGACGATGTGTTCGCAGATCTGCTCGGCCTGGGCCATGACATGGGTTGAGAAGATGATCGTCTTGCCCATGTTGTGCTGCTCGAGAATGAGTTCGCGCAGCAGCCGCATGTTGACCGGATCAAGGCCACTGAATGGTTCGTCGAGTATGAGCAGTTCCGGCTCGTTGATGACAGCGGCAACGAACTGTACCTTCTGCTGCATGCCCTTGGAAAGTTCCTCACACTTCTTGCCAACGGTCTGCCCGAGTTCGACGCGTTCGAGCCAGGCACCGATGCGTTTGTCGAGGTCGGGTCCGCCGAGGCCTTTGAGGCGACCGATGTAACGCAGGAACGCCCCGACTTTCATTTTCTTGTAGACCCCGCGTTCTTCGGGCAGATAGCCGACGCGTTCGCGTGCTTCCACAGCGTTGCGCTTGCCCAGGACGGCGATGTCGCCCTCGTCGGGGAACAGAATCCCCATGATCATGCGGATGGTGGTCGACTTGCCTGCGCCGTTGGGGCCGATGAAGCCATAGATCCCGTGTGCGGGGATGACCAGGTCCATATTGGCGACGGCGATCATTGGGCCAAAGGACTTGCGGACGCTGCTGAGTTCGATGGCGTTCAAGTCTGCCCTCCCCGGTGGTGCTTCGCGGCGTGAAATCGAGACATACCGTAGGTTCATGGCCAGCGGTGTGCTCACAGACAGTGTCCGGAAAAGGCTCGATGCTCTTTCAGAGCAGTTTGCGGGGCTGGAGCGCAGCCTCGAGGATCCGGCAGTTTTGGGCGATCACGTTCGTGTGCGTGATTGTTCGATCAAACGGGCCGCGTTGCTGCCGGTGGTCGAGGGGTATCGGCGGTTCGTGGCGTTGTCTCACGAGATTGCGGATCTGCGGGGGATGATTGAGGCCGAGGATGCCGATGCGGACCTTGTCGCGATGGCCCAGGAGGAACTGCCGCGACTGGAAGCGGCCGCGGCGGCGACGATTGAGAGCGTGAAGGCTTCGCTGGTGAGCAGCGACGACCGGCAGGTGGGGTCGGTGATGCTCGAGGTGCGGGCCGGGACTGGGGGCGATGAGGCGGGGCTGTGGGCACGCGATCTGATTGACATGTACCGTCGCTATGCGGAACGCAAGGGATGGGGCTTTGAAGAGTTGGATCTGACGACTGATCCGTCAGTCGGGGGCATCCGCCACGCGGTGATCAACGTGCGAGGTGAAGGAGTCTGGCTGGAACTTTCATTCGAAGCTGGGGTACACTCGGTCAAGCGTGTGCCTGCGACCGAGACTCAGGGGCGTATTCACACAAGCACGGCGACGGTAGCGGTACTGCCCGAGCCGAGCGAAGTGCAGGTGTCGATCGATTGGTCGAAGGATGTGCAGGAACACGTGACCACCGCGCAGGGGCCGGGCGGCCAGAACGTCAACAAAGTGGCCACGGCGGTACATCTGGTTCACGTCCCCACTGGTGTCGAGGTACGGATGCAGGAAACCAAGAGTCAGGCCCAGAACCGCGACAAGGCCCGGCGGCTTCTTGCGGCCCGCGTGTACGAGATTGAACGAAACAAGATCGAGCAGCAGCGTGCGACCGAGCGGCGCGAGCAAATCGGCAGCGGCGGGCGAAGTGAGAAAATTCGGGTGTACCGCTATCAGGACAACATTGTGGCCGATCAGAGGCTCGACGAGAAACTCAGCAAGACGAAGATCATTGATGAGGCGGATCTTGGGCCGATGTTCGAAGCTCTCATCGAACAGGAAACTGCCCGTCGGCTTGCGGCTCTGTAAGCGTGAGAGAGTGAAGGCTGCTGGGCGGAGGTTGCTGTAGCCTCATACACTTGCGACATGAACATCGCCATCACAACTCACTACTGTGTTGAACCGTTTGGGCCGGTGTCACTGTGCGCTGCGCGCGAGGGGGAACGGGCGGCACTTGCTGCGTTGATCTTCGGCCATGGGGACGACTGCCGCGAGATGATCGCGTCCAGATGGTCAGAGAGCATGAACGTGGCTTGCTCCACAGCTGACCGAGAGCTGAACGATGTGCTGGATCACGCACACGATGCGCTGAATAGTTACTTTGCCAGTGGCGAGATTGACGCGACGCTGCCGCTCGCACCGCGTGGTACCGATTTTGACCGCGATGTGTGGTCGCTCTTATGCCAGATCGAGCGCGGTGCGACGCGGACCTACGGTGATATCGCCAGGAGTATTGGAAAGCCCGGCGCGGCTCAAGCTGTCGGCGGCGCATGCGGTCGCAATCCGATTGCGATTTTCATTCCCTGCCATCGTGTGCTCGACGCGCGGGGCTCGCTCCATGGCTACGCGGGGGGCCTTGCCCGGAAGGCGGCTCTACTCGAACGCGAGGGAGTCATGATCGAGAGCGCAGGTTTGTTTGCACGAGCGGTATGAAGCGCGGAGGAGCATTGCTGTGACCACGACCCGAGGCGAATCTCCCCTTTCATCTGCAGTTTCCAGCGAACGCCAGCGTCTGCGCGAAGAGTACGCTGCATCGGGATTCTCGACGGGTGATTACGAGTATCTGCGCCAGCAGGCGGATGATTCGACCGTTGCGCTCAAGAGCGCGGGCTTGACACGCGGACTCGATGCGCTTAAGGCCCCGCGTGGCGTGATCAACGCGGTGGTGCGATTGCTGCATGATCCTGCGGCCGAGGTCGCGCCCCCGACCAATGCCGAGGTGTACGCGGCGGGTTTGCTCATTTCGCGACTGTCGCGTCTGACGCGTGCATTTGCGCATGCGCCTGAGGCGTGGTTCAATGCTCTTGCGTCGTTGCTCGAGTCCATCGAAGCGGACGCGGACGACATCGACGCTCGGCTGGCGCTGCTTGAGTTTGCGGCCGCATGTCGGGGAGCTAAGGTGAAAATCGCGCCCAATGGCGCGGCGCGAGCATCACTCGACCTCGAAGGGTGGAAATGCGGCGTTGCGGCCGTCGTCGTCGCGCATGCTGACGCGCTCTCCGAAGCAGCCAATGCTGGCGAGGATGCGCTCCGCGAACTTCGGCTGCCGGGCATCATCATCTTCGAAATCACGTCGGCACTGCCCCCTGCGCCGAGGCTTGCTCGAGTCGCCAACGAGGAAACTGCGCTCGCCGAGATGCGTCGGCACCTCGATACATACATCGAGCCGCGTCTCGAAGCGGTGGCGCACGAGGTCAACACTGATTTTGCCTTCGCGGGGTTCTTTTCGGCGGTGATGAGCAGCGTGGTGGTGTCGAGCGGGCGGGCGTTTTATGCGTGGTGCCCGCGTGCGGCGAACCTGTGTCCGCCTCGTGATGCCAGATTGATCCGCCTCGAACGGTTCATGCATCGGCTCAGCCGTCCGCAGCCTCGTTCGGCACTCTAATCGCCCGCGATGCCAAAGCGCTCAGACAACTTTGCCTGGCGAAAGGCAAATATGCGCTCAACATCGCGCTGCACGAACAAGGAGTTGACCAGCGGCGCCAGCACCCCTCCACGGGGGCGGTATACGACGACATCGCGTGCCTGGGTGACTCCGGGCGAGATGCTCTCGAAGGTGTGCGCGTGATCCCAAAGGCTGTAGGGCCCGCTGAGCTGGCGATCGGTGAAAATGGCAGGCGGTTCGTACCGAGTGATTTCTGTACGCCATCGAATCGGGATTCCGTGGATGATGATGCGATAGTCAATGAGCGTGCCCGGCTGCATGACAATGGGTTCGGGAGTGAGCACTTCGAACCTCAACCAGGGCGGAGTGAGCTCTTCGAGGTTTCTGGCTCTCGAAAAGAAGTCGAACACGGCATCGAGTGACGCCATGAGCGTGATAGACGCTTCGAGCCTCCATACAAACGAATTCCGGACGATCGTGCAGGAAGAAGATGAGGAACGAGTCAGCAAGGTCATCGATGATGAAGTTCGACACGTCATCCGCGATCGATTCAAGATCGATCCGCGACAGAGCCCAACATTCGCCATGTGCAAGACACTCCCAAAACGGAGGGATTTTGAGCCAGACGCCTAGGCACGCTAGTCATTTGGCATCGGTGTGTAAGCACTATGCCTAGTCAGAATACAGAATTTGAGTTTGTCAACCTATTTGCTGATTTTTTGTGCGTCAGAAGTGTGCTTTTTTCCGGTACTATAAGGGAGATCCACTTCAACGTGGGTTACCCCCCTCATCCACCTGGGCTCTCACCCAGATAGATGAATTTGCTCGGTGTTTTTGACCGAGCCGGCTAGGACTCGATCGTGCGGTTCTACGCACGTCGGCGAGATGAGGAGACTGGGATGACCATTTTAAGCCTTGAGTGCGCTCGACGCACTGCGTCAATGGCACGAATAGAGATGCTCGCCCAGAGCGATGCGACGGTACTGATTGGGGGCGAGACCGGATCCGGCAAAGGAATCTTGGCCCGACAGCTCCATGCGTTGAGCCGAAGGACGAATGAGCCGTTCGTCATCGCAGATTGCTCTGCCTTGACAGTCTCGCTTTTCGAGTCGCAGATGTTCGGACATGTCAAGGGTGCATTCACTGGTGCCAGTTCTGACCGGCTCGGGCTCGTCCGAGCGGCGGATGGGGGCACACTCTTCCTCGATGAAGTTGGTGAGCTTGCGCTCGAGTCGCAGGCGAAGCTGCTGACGCTCATTGAGGAGCGAACAGTGCTGCCGGTCGGTTCGGAGCGGCGGTTGGATGTGAATTTTCGCCTGATAGCAGCTACGCATCGTGATTTGCCCGCGATGGTGAAAGCAGGCGAGTTCCGCGAAGACTTGTACTATCGAGTGGCGGTTGTTGAGCTGAGCGTTCCTCCGCTGCGTGAAAGGCGTGAAGAAGTGCCGATGCTCATCGATGAACTGATTGAGCGGAAGGCGAATCTGCTGGGTATGCAGCCCAAGCGGGCTTCGGCGGAGTGCTACATGGCGCTGCTGGATTATCCGTGGCCTGGCAATGTACGCGAACTTGGGCATGCCATTGAACGGGCGATGGTCATGTCGCGTGGCGATTGGCTTGAACTGGACGCTCTTCCGCCGCGAGTGGTCAGCCACTGGCGAGAGCATCCACACGGTCACAGTCGGCTCATGACCGAAGCAATGCGGCGACCAGAGCATATCGCAGGAGTGCTCAAGGCGACTGCGGGCAATAAGGCCGAAGCGGCGCGAAAGCTGGGGATCAGCAGGCGTCATCTGTATCGCCTGCTCAACGAGACCGCATGATCTCGATGGCGGTCTGACACTGAAGTATTTGCCAGGATCGGAGTTCCTTCTCGAGGCGGCTCGGTCGCAATTCTTCGTATCCGGCGCAACCACCACATGCTGTTAAGGAACGCGTGCGATGCTCATCGAGCATCCAATGTGTGACATTGCATCGTCGCGGTGTGACATGATGAAGCCTCTTGTGTGACATCGAGTCGTTAGAACGAGACACGTCCAGCTTCTGAGCGCGCTTTGCACGTGACATGTCCGATTGGGGAGGTCAATTTTGTGACTCAACGTCGCTCATGTGGTGCCATGGAGAGCTCGCGAAAGCGTTTGCCATGATAAATGAGTCGAGCCCGCGGCGTTGGCGGCATTGGCACGCGGCTTGCAATGCTCTTCGCTTCATGAGATCATCAGACAACAACCCGATGTGGCTCGTGATATCGGAGGATCGGTGTTCTGATTTGCTCCACGATCTTTGCCAGTCGCAGCGTTGGCCCTTGATTGAGTTCGTCACTCCTGATCGAGGGCTGAGTGCAGCCATTTTCATGGGTACGTCGTGCGTTGCTGTCGAGCTCGCTGACCAGAGCGGCGTGCTTTCACACCTTGTTCGTTCGCTTGCGGGGCTCGACACCATTGATCGGGTCGCGTGCATTCTTCCGAGTTCTGGTTCGCATGTTGAACGAGAGGCTGCCGGTGCAGGCATCAACCTCTTCACTTCGGTCGAGCATTTTGCTGCGTCGTTGGGGATTCTCATGCCGTTTCCGTTGAACTCATTGAGTTCTGCGCCATCGGAGAGTCCCTGGAGTGGCACACGGTTTGCAGTTCATTGAAGCAGATTGATAAGAGAGGGATACACATGAAACTCGACTTCCTGCATTCGCAAGTGATCGCCATGACCAACGAACAGTTGCTGCTGACTGCGATTGAGCATTGCCGTGATCGACACATGGGGGCAGTGATAGGGCTTGAACTTGATCGTCGCGCCCAGGCTGGGGAAGGCCGTGGTGAAAGTGAGCGTCATCGTGGCTCGCTGCTCGACTGGCTGAGCCCGCAAACGCGGCCCGGCGTGGATGACGCCCGGCGTGCGACCGGCGTGAGTCCTCGATTGACCGGCACTGACGCGGTGCGTCTGCGTGCCTGATGAGTTTCTTTCGCTTGCTGCTCGCTGGGCGCTTCGCGGCGTGCAGCGGGTTTCGAACTCTCTTCTCTCGCTTGCTGAACTCCCCCCGGTGTTCAGCAGGCTTGTCAGTCTCCTCTCTTCTCGCTGAGCGAGTCTCGACGCTCAGCGGGTTTCCTTGACCCTTCGTTGCGGGATGTTCGCGCTGAAGGTCGTGCTCGATGCCAGGAGGCGGCATCGGGAACACGCTCGCCAAGCCTCATCAGGAGTTCAGTTATGCAACGCAGTCTCTTTGTGGTTTCTTTGGCAGCAGGGCTCGCAACGTGTGCGATGGCGAATCCGCATTTGCGGGCGCCGGATGGTGTGTCCACGGCGACGGGCCTGGTCAACTCGCTCGACGGGGTGTCGATCTCGGCGAGCAACCACCGCAACAACGAATGGAACGTCGACATCCTTTTCCTGTCGGACTTCGACTACTTTGCTGGCGAGGCCAATGCCTTTGTGACTCTCTTTGACATTCCCACGCTCCTCAACAAGACCCCGGGATCACCCGTGTACGTGCACAGCATGGGCTATGACATCACGCAAACAACCGTCGGCGCATCGTGGATCAGCGAGTTGCTTTTTCGGTTTGGCGATGACACCGGCATGGACTTTGTGCAACTGAGGCCAGGCATCGGCCAGAATAACACTGGAACTGGCGTGAACAACAACACGGGCGGAGAGAAGGTGGATCTCGTGGGTTTGGACCTCGACTTCACGTTGTACAACGGGATTCTGCGCTTCCGATTCTGGGATGATTTCAATGACAACTTCCCTGGCCGTGATGGGTTCATTCACGCCGGAAGCACGATCTCACTCGGCTTCAAGGTCGTTCCGGCTCCGGGCTCGCTGGCTCTGCTCGGCCTTGGCGGCCTGGCGACTGTGCGTCGTCGTCGGTGATCGCTCCGAACCCGACCTCTCGCTCTGATGCCTCTCGCATCAACAGACAGCGAGCGAGAGGAACTCCCGCAGGCGCGAAAGTGCCCGCTGGGGGTTTAAAAGACGAACCTCTCTTCTCTCCTCGCTCGGCGCCTTGCGGCGCTTAGCGGGCTTGCTCTCAGGTCGCGACGTGAAGTGCTTGAGGCTAGCACCGTTCGCAGCAAGTCAATGTTTTGCTGCTCCCTTTGTGTACGGATTTAACAAGGAGTATGTGTATGAAACGTTTTATGGCAACTCTCGGTGTGGCGATGATGGCTTCGAGTTCAATGGCATCGATCTACGACAACGGCCCGGCCAACTTCTTTGATGGCAATGAGATGACTGCGTGGTTGCAGTCTGAAGATTTCATGCTCAACGGTAATGCTGTCGCCAACGGGGCGACCTTCTGCCTCTTGAACACTCTTGTTGGCAGCAACAATGCAAACTGGGATGGAAGCCTGCAGTGGTACATCTTCAACGACAGCGGCGGGCAACCTGGTGCCATCCACGCCTCTGGCAATGCTCAGAACATCGTGATCACGTTCGCCGGGACGATCAACGGATTTGACCACTACGGCGTGGCGTTTGACTTTGGTCAGAATGTCGCGCTGACCGGCAGCACGCAGTATCACCTTGGCCTGCACATGGCAGCCGATTATAACTCTCGCGACGAGCTCTACTGGGGAACCACGAATTACAACGCCACCCAGACTGGATGGGAAAGTAGCGGCGGGACCATGAACAACTGGTTTAACAACGGACAGGAACACTGCTTCACGCTGGTTCCGACTCCGAGTACTGCGGCTCTGCTCGGCCTTGGCGGACTGGCGGCTGTGCGTCGTCGTCGCTGAGCGCCCTGACCACACCCTCTCGCTCTGATGCCTCTCGCATCAACAGACAGCGAGCGAGAGGAACTCCCGCCGGCGCGAAAGCGCAGGCTGGGGGTTTGCTGAAGGCGGATTGGCCGCCGACGTTTGCGGTGCAGCAAGTCCGAAGCGACGGCCTCGCGCTGACATAGGAGCGATAGTCATGAAAATGCTTGCTGGATTGATCGCTGTTGCGGGGTTTGCTGCTTTGACACATGCTGGTGTGCGCGTGGACCTGATCGTATATGAGAATGCAGATGCAGCCGACGTTTCTGCCTTGGATCTGTGGGTGAATCTGACCGACGGCGGCACGTTTGTTGACTTCACATTCCACAACGATTCAACGGCCCCGGCCACGGTTGCGAATGTGTACTTCGAGGCGAACAGCCTGCTCTCTGGCGGCGCGATCGTCGGCAGCACAGGTACTGTGATCTTTGCCGATGGGGGCACCCCGATGAATCCGGCGCCCCCTGGCATGCCATACGGCGGCGCGTGGGGCGGCAACCTGTATCGTGCGAGCGCAACGCCTCCACCTTCTACGAACGGCATCGATCCGGGCGAAACACTGACTGTCCGATTCACGCTGGTCGGCTCGTTTGCTGATGTGCTGGCGGCTGTGCAACCCAATGCAAGCGGTGGTTTTCGCATCGCGCAGCATGTGATCTCGGTGAACGACGATTTCAGTGTGTGGACCATCAACACGCCATCGCCGGGGACTGTGGCTCTTCTGGGCCTCGGCGGCCTGACGGCTGTGCGTCGTCGCCGGTGACGGTACTTCTCAGACCCCCCCTCTCGCTCTGATGCCTCTCGCATCAACAGACAGCGAGCGAGAGGAACTCCCGCCGGCGCGAAAGCGCCCGCTGGGGGTTTGATAGACGAACCTCTCTTCTCTCCTCGCTCGGCGCCTTGCGGCGCTTAGCGGGCTTGCTCTCAGGTCGCGACGTGAAGTATTCACAGCGACGCAAGGCCGACGCGGCGAACCACGTCTGCCGACTGTAAACCCATGGCCGTCACGGAGATTTGGACATGCGTGCCTTCGTTGCGTCAACATGCTTGCTCTCAATCGCGGGTTTCGCGTCCGGGGCAGTCATCACCCCGGTGTCCACTCAGGGACAATCGATCGGCTTGTTCCAGCCACGCTTCAGCCACGACTACTTGCTCGATGACGGGGTGCAGGAAGATTCGATCGGTCTTTTCGGTGGCGGCGGCATCATGTATCTCAACAGGTTCACGGTGACAGCAGGTCGCGAGTACCTCACGGGCATCAGCATTGCACCGGGACTGTTCGCCCCAGGCTCAGCGGCGACCAGAGACATCACGCTTAAGGTGTTCCGGATCACCGGCAATCCCGCCAACCCCAACAACCTGCAGAATGTCTACAAGGCGGGCGCTGTGCTGGATGGTCCCCAGTCCAACACATTCCAGAAGTTCAACGTCGGTGGGCCCAACGTCTTCCTGGGCAACGCCGGAGACGAGTTCATGGTCGGATTCTGGGTCAACAGTCTCGACGCAGACCGCCTTGGCGCCATCGACCAGACAGCGTCGCAGGGGCGGTCGTGGGTCATGGCAGGCTCCGATCCGAACGACACCGGGACATGGTTCCTTTGGGGCACCATCGATTCCTTCGGCTTACCCGGAAACTGGCTGATCCGCGCCAACGCGGTGCCGGCTCCTGGCGCATTGGCTCTGCTGGGCCTTGGCGGCCTGGCGGCTGTGCGCCGTCGTCGGTGAACATCGAGCTTCGGGAGAGCCAGGCTCCCATCTCGTGCACGTCTGTGCGCAAGCCGTGACCTCGGTCGACAATGTTCGGCCGGGGCCGCGGTTTTTCGCACGAGCAACCGGAGTCCGGCAAGGGCAGGAATCGGCTGCGCACGCGACGATACCTACGCGGCCAGCACATGGCGGCGCGACCGTGTACACTTGCGACAGGTGAACGGGCCGCACGAGTGATCACGGCTGTTGATTCAATCTTCTTCAAAGGATCAAACACATGTCAGCTGCGAAATACAACCCGAAACTCAAGCACTCGAAGACTGTCAAACTCAACCGCCGTGAACTCAGCGGCGTGATCGAGGCCTATTGCCAGGAGGGCCGCAGCGCGGGACAGGCGGCCTGGAAGCGGGCGTGCGACAAGGGAGTGCGGCAGGGCAAGATCGAGGAAAGCAGCGTGGATGAGTGCATTGCCTATGTGACCCAGGAGGTCACGCGCGAGTGCAAGGATAAAGAGGAATCGCCGATGAGCGCCAGCGACCTGCGTTCGATGCCCAAGGCCATGAAGCATCTGGCCAGCAAGTACGTCTGAAGCTCGGCAAGGGTGATGTTTGGTGTGTGCGGGTGTGATGCCGGCATTGTGTGGCGTGGCTCGGCCAAATCCGGTACAGTGTGCGGCTCGCGGGGAAGGCGTGCATCCTCGCGGCCGAGCCTGTCTGCCGGGAAACGCCCATGACGAACCCCAACGATCCGACATCCGCTGCCTCGAACGCCGAGACTTCTGCCGCCGGGGCAACGCCGGTGCTCGACCGGGCCGCGCGTGCGGCGGCGGGGTTCACCAACGACGATCAGATCTATGTCCCGGCACCGGGCGAATCGCAGTTGACGCTGCGCGCGATCATCACGGGCTGCATCATCGGCGGCGTGGTCGGGGCGATGAATGTCTCGCTGGGGCTCAAGATCGGCTGGAGTTTCGGCGGGTCGATCATCGCGGCGATTCTGGGCTTTTCGCTGTGGGCCTTCTTGCATCAGGCGTTCAAGGCGCGGCGTTTTGGCGTGCTCGAGACCAACATTGCGCAGACGACCGGCTCGGCCGCGGGCGCGATGGCTTCGGCCGCGGGTCTGCTCGCGCCGATTCCGGCGCTGGCGATGCTCGGCGATGGCAACGCGATTCATCTGTCCTATCTCGAACTGACGCTCTGGTCGCTGGCGGTCGGATATCTCGGCGTGTTCTTCGCGGTGCCGCTGCGCAATCAGATGGTGGTGGTCGAGAAGCTGCGTTTCCCGACCGGCACGGCCACGGCGCAGACGATCGTGTCGATTTTTGCCGAAGGCGCCGAGGCGATCCGCAAGGCCAAGGTGCTCCTGGTGTTCGCGATCGTCGGCCTGCTCGTGATTGCGCTCAAGACCGCGTGGTTCGATGGGTACACGCAGATCGCCGCATACGTCAACAACCCGCTGTCGATTCTGCTCGGTGGCAAGCCCGCGCAGTCGCTGCTCGACGATGCGTCGACGCCGCTTGTCGTCGGCATGGCTGCGATCATGATCAAGTGGGGTTTCTTTCCGATCGCGACGCCCGCGATGACGGGGGCAGGGCTGATCGTCGGCCCGCGGATCGGCATTTCGATTCTGGCCGGGGCCCTGATCGGCTGGGGGCTGCTCGGGCCGTACGTGATGTCGGGCGGCGGAGTGCTGGGCGCGCTGTTCGGCTCGCACGACGGGTGGACGGAGCGGCAGGTGATCATGGACTCGCGTTTCGGCGTGCAGGGCTGGATCCTGTGGCCGGGCGTGGCGATCATGGTCGGCGATGCACTCATGTCGCTGGCTCTGTCGTGGCGCACGATTCTCAATACGTTCCGCCGCACGCCCGCGACCGATGCGGCTGCCGCGTTCGAGCCCGCGGATCAGCGCGTGCCCAACTCGTGGTGGATCGGCGGGCTGGCGCTGGGCACCATCGCGGCGGTGGTGGTGATGGAGATGGTCTTTGGCATTCCGTTCTGGATGACGCTCATCGCGGTGGCGCTCTCGGCGGTGCTGGCCGCGATCGCGGTGCGTTCGACCGGCGAGACGGACATCAACCCGGTCGGCGGCATGGGCAAGGTCACGCAGTTGGCGTTTGCGGGCGTCGCGCCGGGGCAGATCCCGACGAACCTGATGGCGGCGGCGGTGACGGGCTCGGGCGCATCGCAGGCCGGCGACATGATGCACGATCTCAAGACGGGGCGCATGCTCGGCGCTTCGCCGCGCAAGCAGATCATCGCGCAGTGCATCGGCATCACGGCGGGGATCCTGATCGTCGTGCCGGTGTACTGGGTCTTTGCACGGGTCTACACGATCGGTGAGGCGGGCGGCGAGTATCCGGCCCCGGCGGCACACGCGTGGCGCGGCGTGGCCGAGGTGCTCGCGACGGGCTTTGGTTCGCTGCCGCCCTACGCGCCGACGGCGATTGTGATCGGGCTGATCTTCGGGGCGTTGGTGCCGATCGTGCGCAAGTTGTTCCCGAAGGCGGCTCCATGGACGCCCAGCGCGCTGGCGATGGGCATCGCGTTCATCGTCCCGCCGGCGTATCCAGTCATGATGTTCCTGGGGTCGATGGTGCTGGTGCTGTGGCGAAAACTGAATCCGGTGCAATGCAAGGCACTGGTGTTCGCGGTCGCGTCGGGGCTCATCGCGGGCGAAGGGGTCATGAATGTCATCGTCGCGGTGTGGAGCCTGGCCAAGGAGTGGATGGCCAGTTAAGGGTTGGTCGGAGCAAGGTCGGAACGTGGGCGGAACGTGGGCGCGATAGGTTCGCAACGTTCAGGGACGCCTTGGCCGAGAACGACGCGAAGACTGCGCGAGCACCGCGAAGAGATCGAGCGCGCCGTCGCCGTTGACCGTGATCTGACCGCGTCCTGGGAGCGATCGAGGCGCGGCGTCTCGCGGCGGGCGTGCGGTGCGTCTTTGCGGACGTTGGGGCGATGGAGGCCGCAGCCCCGGTGTGGTGTGCTTGAGGAGCGGAGGGGTTTGGTGTTGTGGAAAGCAGAAGAGGCCTCTTCGGAAGGAGAAGAGGCCTCTTCTCGAAGACAAAAGTACGCCCCTGGCGAGTTATAGCCTGCCTCAGCGCACGCACCCCGCGCGTGCCCGGCCCTCGCGAGCGCCCCAATCGCCCCTCAGCGGACAGCAACGCGGTTCTTCCGCGGACGTGGCCGCTTGGTCACCCACAACCCGTGCCGGACGGGGCGGTGCACCGCTCCGAGAGCGAAACAGAGGCGGGGCCATAAAAAAAGCCGAAGGCCGGGGGTTACCGGGCTGCGGCGGTCGCACCCTGTTTGACGAGGGGGCGGTGCCTGCGATTTCTCTTGTTGCGTGAAACCGCGGGCTGCGATCGATTACACTGCTCCAAATATACCGTACATGATCCGTCGGGTCAAGTCGAAGTCAAAAGCCGCAGCCCGCGAGCAACCCGCAACAAAGGGCGGGCGGGGCGTTCCCGTCCGCCCAGTGTAATCGATCGGCGGGTGGCACCGATCGCGCAAAGTAACCCGTGCCACCGATCGCCGGTTCCTCCTGCGATCGGTGCAACGCCCCCGCACGCCGCGGTACACTGCGGGAATGGATTCGCCTCTCCCCTCTCCTGCCACCATCCGCAAGCGGATGGTTCGGACCGCCGCTTTCGGCGAGGTTCGGTTCCTGACGTTCTCCTGCGAACGGCGATTGCCGCTCCTGTCCAACCCGAACATCGCGTCCCTTTTCGCCGATCGGCTGAGCCGAGCACGCGAAACCTGGCAGATGAAGTTGCTCGCCTGGGTCATCATGCCCGAGCATGTCCACTTGATGCTCATCCCGCCAACGCCTCAGCCCGGCGAGCCCGATGTCACCGACCGCATCCTTGAGTTCATCAAGAAGTCCGTGGCTCAGCGGGTCATCGCCCGCTGGAAGACGATCGATGCGAGCATCCTTGCTGACATCTCGGCGGGCGGCACGCCACGCTTCTGGCAAAAGGGCGGGGGCTTTGATCGATGCGTGCGAGACGTGGAGGAGATGACTCGCGAACTGCGATACATCCATCACAACCCGGTCAAACGCGGCCTGTGTGCATTGCCAACCGACTGGGAGTTCTCCAGCGCCAGATGGTGGGCTCGGCATACCGGCGAATCAGGTCCCGACCCGCTGATCGAGTGCGACCCGCCCCCGGGAGAAGGATGGGACAGATGGAAAGGATGGAGATGAGTTGATTGCGAACTCGGAAGAACAACCGGCACCGATCGCCGGAGGAACCGGCGATCGGTGGCACGGCTCGACACACGTGGGATCGGTGCCACCAGCCGAACTGGTCCATATACACAGGCTCCCCCCTCCCTTTTCCTACGCCCCCCTACTTGCGAGCCTCGTCCACAGTCGTTACACTCGCAGCCCCAATCATGCGACGACGACTCACCACACCTCTCCCCCTGCGGCTCGGACGTCCCATCTGGTGGCTGCTCGGGTTTCTCTCCGGCATCGCCACGGTCCTGGGTCTGATGGCACTCATCCGCCTCAACAATGAGTGAGCCCGCAGGCCTCGCACGCTCTTGAACCCGGCAGCGGAGCATTGGCTCCATTATGAACTAGCCCGCCCCGCTGTGCCACTGTGGCAGGTTTCCCCCCACATTGCGGGTTTCCCATGGAGCGCGATTCTCTCTTTATGTCCCGGATCGCGGGCCATGAAAAAACTTTCGCATTTTGTAGAATTCATTTCATTCACCGCCCTCATGCATCGATCTCACTTCCAACATTGGCAGGGCGTCGTACTCGTGGCATCAGACGCAGCGCCCTGTTGAATGCAATACTGCGCCGAGGCGCAGAAGGAGTGTTGTATGGGAGTCCTTCCGAACTCAAGGGAACAGATGATTCAATGGTTCGCCGCACGCATTGCCTCGTGGGCCGCTGCCCCGACGGCGATCAACCTCACGCTGGCTCAGGTGACACAGCTTGCAACATTGCTCGACGATGCACAAGCCCCCCTGACCGCTGCGACCGCTGCGACCGCTGCACGCATCGTATCGAGGGATGCGACTCTTCTGTTCCACTATCACGCCGATCAACTCCGTGCGTATGGCGGCGACATGATCAAGCTCATCAAGGCCGGAGCCGAAATCAACAACGATCCATCCATCTACGCCCAAGCCTCGGTCCCTCCGCCCGCCGAGCCCTCCCCGCTCGGTCCGCCGCCGACGCCAATCGAACTCAACTCGCACCTCAACACCGCGGGCCACGTGGTGCTGACCTGGAAGTGCACCCGCAGGGGCGGAACCTCATTCAATATCGTCCGCCGCACCACCGCGCCCGCTCAGCCCGTCAGCGGCTGGACACTCATCGGCACCAGCGAAGAGCAGCGGTTCATCGACTCCACCCTGCCCGTGGGCCTCGAGAGCGCGACCTACCGCGTCGTTGCGAGCCGGGCCGGCGGCATGAGCGAACCCAGCGACGTCAGTACCATCTTCTTCGGCACCGGTAACCAGCAGGCCACCGAAGAAGGCGAAGGCGGCCTCACGCTCGCAGCGTGAAACCAAGGCAACGGGTGTCGCGGGGCCGGTCCTTCGGGGTCGGCCCCTTTTTCATGCGCGCCGGAAGATGCTCCATATGGTCGGCTCGAATGGAAGCGTCGTTCCCGCCTGATGCTGCCAGCGCGCGAAACCTATCCTCTCGGCGTGCCATCGCCGACGCCGACCAGCATCGAACTCTCGATCGTCACTCCCGCCCACAACGAGGAGGGCAACATCGCCGCGCTGGTCGGCGAGATCGAGCGGACCTGTGCGAACGGCGGACTGGCCTTCGAACTCATCGTTGTCGATGATGGCTCGACCGATGCGACGCGGGCCAGAGCGATCGAGGCTGCCCGATCTCGCCCGTGGGTTCGCGTGATCGCCATGAGCAGCACCCCGCCGGGCAGAGGCTGCGGGCAAAGCGCGGCGTTTGCGGCCGGGTTCGTCGCGGCCCGGGGCAGACTCATTGCCACCATGGACGCCGACCTGCAAAATGACCCCGCCGATCTGCCGGCGATGCTCGACCTGCTCGAACGCTCGGGGGCCGACGTGGTGCAAGGCGACCGAAGCCGCTCGCGGCAGGACAACTGGATGCGGCGGCGGACCAGCGCAGTCGGACGATTGTTCCGGCGTTTGATTCTCGGTGATCGCGTGCGCGATACGGGCTGTTCGCTGCGCGTCATGAAACGCCAGGTCGCACTCGCGCTCCCGCTGAACCTGCGCGGCATGCACCGCTTCATCCCCGTCACCGCACGCGATCTTGGTTATCGCGTCGTCGAGATGCCGGTCGCCCACCGCCATCGTTCGGCGGGCGAAACGAAGTACGGCAAAGCGGGGATTCTCAAGCGGGCGATCCCAGGTCTGGTCGATTGCTTCGCGGTGCGGTACATGCGCTCGCGACGGACGCCGACCGGGGCTGTCGAACTCTCGGCTGCGGAGGCAAGCCCATGAAACCCGGCCCGGTGGTGGCGATGGTGGCGCTGATCGCGGTCGGGGTGTGGCTGGTCCTCCAGCCGACTCTGTCGCGCGAGGCATTCGACTATGAAGTCCGTATCGGCGGCGAGCGCGTGCGCGTGGTGGCCAAAGTCGGGAGTGAACCGGTCCGCTACCGCATCGTTGGGCCGCCGCACCTCGTGCGGGACAGTCTGACGCCCGATGACCTGCTGGCGGTGCTGGACGCCGAGGCCGACGCGCTCGACCAGCGGCCGGGACTCGAACGAACTCTTCTTGGATTCTTCAACATCACAAGTTGGACGAACTTCGCGTGGATTGCGATCGGGCTGATCGGGCAGGCGGCGTTCTTTGGTCGGATGTTTGTGCAGTGGGTAGTGAGCGAAAAGAGCCGACAGAGCCAGGTGCCCGAGATCTTCTGGTGGTTCAGTCTGGTCGGGGGCGTGAGCCTGTTTACCTATTTCGTCTGGCGTGTGGATATCGTCGGCGTCGTGGGGCAGAGCACGGGAATTGTCATTTACGCCCGCAACCTGCGGCTGATCCACAAGCACAAGCGGAGACTGGCCCGCGACGGCCACTGAGCCCCGGGGGGCGGGGCGGCTTGAAATCATCATGGTGACGGTCGATCGGGCTGCGCAACCCCCGCCGGATCGTGTAGACTGGTGGGATGAAGATTCGACTCGACGACACGCTGCTGGAGTTGGAAGCCCGATCTGTGGCCGAGGCGCTCGAACTGGGGCGCGGGGCTGCGGAAAAGCAGGGGCGGATGATCATCGAAGTGCATGCCGATGGCGCTCCGCTGCCAGCCTCGATGCTCGACGAACCGCCGGATCATGACGCGGGCATCGGCGAACTGCGGCTGCTCTCGACCCTTCCAGGGCCGTTCATTCAGACAACTCTGCTCGATGCGGCGGATCTGCTGGGGCAGGTGCGGACGGATCAGGCCGAAGCGGTGCGCCTGTTCCAGTCGGGCCACATCGAAGAGGCGTTCGGACCGCTCCAGCGGGCACTGACATCCTGGGCGATCGTCCGCGATGTCGTCGACAAGAGTGCGACACTCGGAGCAATCGATCCTGAGAGCGTGCGGGTCGAAGCGGCTGACGGTGCGGTTCGCTCGGGTCCGGCCCACATCGACACGCTGAGCGACAACTTGACCGAGATCAAGCGGGCGCTCCAGATTCAGGATTTTTCAGCCCTGGCCGAGGTGCTCGAGATTGACATGAACCTCGAGGCCAATCAGTGGGAACGCTTCCTTCAGGCCCTGGCCGATCAGGCAGGACAGATCGGCGCGTAAGCGACGTAGTTTGATGGCCGACGTGACACGAACCAATCCGATCGATGTTCTGATGGAAAGAGCTTCGCAGGCTCTGGCCGAGACGCGGTACGTCGAAGCCGAGTCGCTGGCTGCCCGGGCGCTGGTCAAGGCGCGGCGGACCGACGATTTTGAACGCATCGCCCGCATCGCACTGCCGCTTCAGGAAGCGCGGAGGCAGCTGCGCATGCTCGCAGCCGAGGCCGGGCCCGTGCGTCTGGTCACGGCACCGGCCGATGTGCCCGATCCGATCGCGCCGGGGTTCTATCTCGTTCAACCGCCGTTGATCGGTCTGGATGCCCGCACGCTCGGCGAGGCGGGATTGCGACGCGGCGAAGCAGTCGTGGCTCTGGCCCGCGAGCCGCTGACTCGTGACGGTTTGTGGCCCATCGTTGCGATCAGCGAGATCAGTTGCCGCTGCAAGGTGCCGCCGCCCGTGCCACTCGAACGCGTCGAGAGTCGGATGTCAAAGGACGAGTTCAGCGGCCCGATCCCGGTTGCGTGGTTCGAATCGACGTACGAAGCCCTTGGCGACAGTGCCATCGCTGCGATCGACGCTGGCGAGCCACCGGCGTGGCGCGTCGACGACTGTCTCGAACGCCTCGATGCTCTGCCTTTCCACGAAAAACTGCATCAGGTTCTAGCTGTCACCGCACGCGAGGCCATCGGCCAGCCAACGCCCGACACACCTCGAAGGCGGCCGCAGATCCGCGATCCGTATTCATTCTGACGCGTCACTACCGAACGGCTCGCGATCACATCAGCGGAGCCTCTTGACAGGCTTGATATACTCTGTGCTGGAGGTTCGTTGCGCTTGCTCGATCATCTCTCCAGTCATGACGCTCATCATTGCCACCGCGTCGTCGGCGAGTGCCGCGACCTTGGAGCGGACACCGACGGATGGCGCGTTCGACTCATCGAGAGTCTGCGGACGCTGGTCGGGGCGCGCGTGATCATTATGGCAGAGTTGGTCAATCTCGGGCCAACGGCCGATGGACCTATGCGCTCGCTCGCCACGCACCGCATCGGCTGGGCGGACCCGCAGTCCGAAGCGCGGTGGCGTGAATACTCGCAGTCCGTGCCCGTCGAACACACGCCCGAGTATCCGTATATCAACCGGTTCACCGGCCAGGGGCTGACGCTCTCGCGTGACGAGATCTGGGGCCGCACATCGTGGTATCGCTCGCGGACCTTCAACGAGGTCCATCGAGCCTGCGGCATCGACGACTACCTCATGAGCGTGCGTGCTACCGACATTCCCGGAAGATCCGTCTCGATCTGGATCCACCGCGAGGTCGGCGATGTCGGGTTCACGCCGCGCGACCGCGCCATCATCGGGCTGGTGCATGACGAGGTCGGACGTGCGTTCGGATCCTTTCTGGCCAGAGCCGATGAGCCGCGACTTACCACACTCACCCAGCGCCAACGGCAGGTCTTGGCCCGGCTGCTGCGCGGCGACGCCGAGAAGCAGATCGCGTACGAGCTCGATCTGAGTCGCGCGACCGTTCATGACCATGTGCTGGCCCTGCACCGGCACTTTGGTGTGTCGAGTCGTGGCGAACTGCTCAGCCGCTTCATCGGCCGCGCCCGGCCCGCGCTGAACGCCGAACATCCCTGATCGCGTTGCCGCCCCCGACCTGCGTGCCACATCGACCCCACCAAAGAGTGGTGCCTGTGATTCCTGTTCTCGGGCGAAGATGTTGGTGTCACGCGAGCAACGTGCTTCGCGGCGACTTCAAGCAGCACCATCCACAGGAGACGTTTCATGAATCGCATTACACTCGGCCTGCTCGCAATCTGCGGTCTGGCCACCGGAGCATCGGCCGAAGAACTCATCGTCACCGGCCTTTCCGGGCTTGTGCAGACCATCGATCTGGACACCGGCGTTGTCGGACATCGCGGCGTCTGCACCGGCTCGGTGCAGTCGATGGCGGTGGCCGACGGGACCCTCTATCTCGGCGGGCTGCTCGACGAGGTGTACATCTTCGATCTGGCGACCAATCAGATCACCGGCACGTTCACGATCCCGGGCCAGGCGCACGCCATGGCGTGGACCGGGGCGCAACTGCTCATCGCCAACACCGCCAACACGATCATCACGATCGATCCGGCCGACCTCTCAGTCGTCGAGACGCGATCTGTCCCGACCACCGACATCAGCGCCATCGGCATCGACGCCGGGGGCCTGTTCGTCGGCGGACAGAACTCGCTGGCCCTGCGATCTCCGGTCGGCATGAACAGTTTTCAGTTCTTTGCCGCATGCGGTTCGATGATCAACGCCATGGCCTTCGGGCCCCAGCGCATGTATCTTGCAGGCACTGCGTTCTTCGGCGACGATTCCGGCACCGTCTACACCTTTGACAAGTTCGTCGGCGGGGTCAGTTACACGGCGACTTTCCCGGTGCCCAATGACGCTGCGGCGATCTTGGCTCATCGCGGGCTGCTTTACGTCGGCGGCAGCGACGGCCTGGTCCACGAGATGAACGCCAACACCGGACAGATCCTTCGCACGTTCGATCTCATGTTGCCCGTGCGCGGCATCGCGCCGGCGCAGGGTCTTGTCTCGTGCCCGGCCGATTACGACATCTCAGGAGATCTGAACTTCTTTGATGTCGCGTTGTTCCTCAATCTCTTCTCGGCTCAGCTGCCCGCAGCCGACACCAATGGCGACGGCTTGTTCGACTTCTTTGATGTCGCCCGTTTCCTGGACATGTTCAACGCCGGTTGCCCCTGATCCTTGCAACTGGCCACCCCACTGCTCCGCCGCCCCCCAGTGACGGCGGAGCGGCTTGTGACTTGAAGCTCCACGCTCGTCCGGCGCGGCCGAGCGGGTGCCGCACGTCGTGTCGAGCCTGCGTCACTCCCTCGTGCCTAGTCCCTGCTCGCTTCGGCAAGGCGAGTCAGCGTGTTGCGAATCATCGTCCGGGCCGACACCGCGTTTTCGACCGAGTGAATCCCTCGAGCATCGAGCGCTGTCAGCACCTCGAGGCACTCGCTGGCCAGCGCCTGGGCCCGCGGCATATCGCCCCACTGCAGTGCCATGTCCGCGCCAAGACTCAGCGTGAACGCGAGCAGACCCTCGGCGAAGGCGTTTCCCGGTTGGCGGCGGCTGTGCTGCCGCGTCCGATTGAGCATGTCGTCGAGCTGGCGCTGGGCCAGATCGGTCCGGTTGGCGGCCGTGTCCAGCCGGAGTTGGTTTCGCCCGACCAACACGAGATGCTCGACGAAGGCCGAGCGATCGGGTTGCAGATGCACAAGTTGCTCGGCCAGGTCCATCGCCGCGCGGGTGTGCATCGCGCAGGCCGCCATGTCCCCAATCTGTCGATAGACATTGGCCAGGCGATAGTGCGCCGACGAAAGGTTGTACACGCTCAAGATCCGCCCCGGCGTGTCGATCAGCAGCGCCTCGGCCAGGTGCAGGCGTTCGATCAGCCACGCTTCCAGTTCCGGCCAGCGTTCGGGCACTTCGTAGCGCAGCCGCAGCCGTTCATAACTCCAGCACAGATCGTCACGCAGGCCCGGATGCGAGGGATCCATCTCCAGCAGTCGCATCTGAATGCCCATCGCTACGTCATAGGTTGACAGAAACTTATCGCCTTCGAACAGCACCCGCTGCATATCGCCCATGCGCACCACCGACTCGGCGTAGCGTCGTCCGAGTTCGATGTCGCTCGGCTGCTGCCGGTGGAGTGCCTGATAGAGCGAGGCCGATCGGTCGAATTCTTCGAGGGCGTCTGCTATGTTTCCGTTGACGTAGCGCAGGTCGCCGCGCTCGCGCAGCAGCCTTGCCAGCGCGGACCGCACGTCACGGTTGTCCGGATCGGCTGTCGACTGCCGCTGCACACGCTCCATGAGCAGGTCCACCATGGCCGCGCGCGATTCGGCCGTCCCGCTGAGCACGCTCAGGCGGTCGAGCGTCTCGCCGATGAGCGAGGCGATCAGTTCTCGCTGGTCCTGCACCTCGCGTGCCAGTCGGCTCCGCGAGAGCACGATGGTGATCACCAGCATCACCAGCAAGGCAGCACACCCCAGCGACACCAACGACGCCATCGGATGTCGCCGGGCCAGCAGTTGCGCGTGATAAGCCGTGGTGTTCTTGCGTGCCGTGACCGGCCTGCCGGTCAGGATGCGTTCGAGATCGTCGGCCATGTGCTGAGCCGAGGCATACCGGCGGTCCGGATGGGGGTCGGTCGCGCGCGCCATGACGGCTTCCAGATCGCGTTCGCGCCCGCCGCACCCCTTGAGCCTCACGTTCACCGGCGCTGCGGTCGCCTGCGCCATCTGGCGCAGACTCGTCCGGTTCCGCGCCGGAGCACCGGTGAGCACTTCAGAGAGCACCAGCCCCAGTGCGTACACGTCCGAGCGCGCGTCCACATCCTGATCGTCGATCTGTTCAGGCGACATGTACCCCAGTGTCCCGACCACCAGTCCCGCTTCGGTCAGTTCGCTCCGAGCGCTGCCCGCCCCAACCAGTCTGGCCACGCCGAAGTCGATGACGGTGGCCCGCGACCGGCCATGATCGTCGCGCGACACCAGGATGTTCGACGGTTTGAGATCGCGGTGAATGATGCCCCGCTGATGGGCGTGATGCACTCCTTCTGCCGCCTGCCGCACAAGGTCCACGCGCCGGGCCCAGTCGAGCCTGCTTTCGAGCGCCGCAGTCGTGATGGGTTTGCCCTCGACCAGAGCGCAGGCGGCCCACCATCTCCCGTCGCTCAGTCGTCCGCTCTCGTACACCTGCGCCACCGCGGGGTGGCTCATCGACGCCATCACGCTCACCTCGCGCATGAAGCGCCGGGCGTCGCGCGGCGAACCGGCAGATCGCATCACCTTGATCGCCACATCGCGCTCGAGCGGAGCAGGCGAATGTCCGCGATAGACGATGCCCGTGCCTCCTTCTCCCAGCACGCCTGTGATCGCGTACTGCCCGATGGCCTCGGGCATGGGCGGGGGCGGTTCGGGCTCATCGCCCGACACGGCTCCGTGCATCCATGTTCCTGTGCGCGCGTCGAGATACCCCTCGCGGTCGAGGTCTTCGGCTTCTTCGAGCAGGCTCGTGACCTGAGCGTGCAGTGCTGCGTCGCCACAGGACAGTTCTTCGAGCAGCCGGGCGCGGTCGGCGGGAGCGGCCTCGAAGACCTGCCCGAAGACGGTCAACGCGCGCTCAGAGCACGCGAGCGCCTCAAGCTCGGGACTGCGGGCGGCCACAACATCGCTGCTCTCCCCGCTCGCGCGAGGCTGGCCCGACCTGTTTTCTGCCTGTGGCCGCATCCCCCGGTCCGTCTCCTGCTATGCGCTCTGGTTGTGTGTCTCGTCGGGTCCGTCGCCCGCCGCCCCCATCAGCCGCCGCAGCAGCACGCGCGCAAGGGCCCAGGCGGTGCGCACGGCCCGTTCGGTCATGTTCATCTGCTCGGCGATCTGGGCCGCGCTCAGGCTCCCGAAGAACTTGAGTTCCACGATGCGAGCCAGGTCCGGCTTCGCGGCCGCGAGTCGCTCAAACGCCTCGTTCAGGGCCTCGATTTCTCTGGGAGACTCGAACTGGGGAATCTCGTCGAGTTCCGCCGGCACGCGCACCATCGCTCCGCCGCGTCGGGCCGCCCCGCGCGAGCGCGCGTGATCCACAAGAACATTGCGCACCACCGTGGCCGCCAGAGACCGAAACTCGGCCTCGGTGCGATATTCGGCTCCGGGCGTGCGCATCAGCCGCAGCCAGGCTTCGGACACGAGCGCTGTCGGTTGCAGGGTGTGGCCTGCTCGTTCGCGGGCGAACTGCGCTGTTGCGATCGAATGTAACTGTTCGGCCAGACTCCGGGCCTCATCGGCGACGCCGGCCATGAATCCAGGTGACAGGGGTTTGGTGTCAGTCCTGTGATCGGGCGTGTCCATCGCATGCAGTCTACAGCAATTCTCCCTACGAGTTGCACAAATCCGGTGGTTTACCTCCGAAAATCCACCCTATTCATTCATCTCCCTCTGGCGTCAAAACGCGCAGCGACGACGCAAATTCTCTTGCAATACGCACTTGAGTCCTCTATGCTGCCTCCCGCAACCGCAGCGAAGTCAGCAGATTGGCCCGCAGCGGCGTGAGTCGCCGGGGGGTAGGGAAAGATGCTCATGGTGCAGTGTGGCAAGCGGCGAGGCGTCGCCTGGGTGATCGCGGCGTCGGCGTTCGGGCTGCTTGTGCCCCCAGTCGCGGCGCAGGACCAGCGGGCGCTCATGCTCGATCTGGGCCTGAATTCGGCCGCCGATGCTTCGCTTCTGGGCGGCATTGTCGTCGGGCAGATGTACACCGAACTCAACCAGTGGCGGGCGTACCGCTGGACGGCACCGAACGCGATCGACAATCTGGGCACCCTTGGCGGCGTCAGTTCGCTGGCGCGCGGGGTGTCGGTGCTGGGCGATGTGGTGGTGGGTCAGTCGTACAACGCAGACAACCGCTGGCGGGCCTTTCGCTGGACCCCGGGTTCGGGGATGGCCGAGCTGGGCACTCTGGGCGGGCTGCGGTCCGAAGCGTTCGCCGTCAGTGACGATGGCCTCGTCACGGTCGGGTGGGCCGAAACCGGCCCGACACAGCGATACCCCACCCGCTGGGTCGGCACCGGAGCGGCCCAGAACCTGGCTCCGAGCAACAACGGAGAAGCCTACGGCGTCAACGGCGACGGTTCGGTGGTGGTCGGCACGGTCACGACCGGCGCCAACCAGACCCGGGCGTTCATCTGGCGCGAGGGAGTGGGGCTCACGATCCTGCCCAACTTTGGCGGCTCGCTGGGCGTGGCCTATGACGTGAGTGCCGACGGGAGCGTGGTGGTCGGGGCGGCGTCGACAGCGAATCAGAATCTGGTGGCCTTCCGCTGGACAGCCGAGGACGGGCTTGTGCCGCTGGGTTCGCTGGGCGGCTCGCAGTCGGGCGCGACGGGCATTGCGGCCAATGGGTCGGTGATTGCGGGCTGGGCGCGCGACGCGGGCGAGAAGAAGCGGGCGTTCCGCTGGGATTCGTTCGGCGGCATGGTCGATCTGGGGACGCTGGGCGGCGCGGAGTCCGAGGCCAGCGGCATCGCGGCCGGGGGGCAGTATGTCGTGGGCAACGCTCAGAACGCGCAGGGCCAGTGGCGAGCCTTCCGCTATGGGCCCGGTGCTCCGCCGCCCCCGCCGCCCGAGTGCCCGGCGGACCTCAACGCCGACGGAGTGCTCGACTTCTTTGATGTGCAGCAGTTTCTGAGCCTGTTCGCGGCCCACGATGTCCGGGCCGACTTCACGGCCGACGGGTTCTTCAACTTCTTTGATGTGCAGGCGTTCCTGTCCGCTTTCAGCGAGGGCTGCCCGTAAGGCCAGGCGGCCGCGGGTGCGGCGTTGACCGGACCCGGCCCGTTGCGTGTTCACGCGGCCGCGAGGGCCAGCGGTGCTGTCGCCGCCGCCCCGAACCACAGCAGCCCCGGCTGACTCAGGTCACTGCGGCCCCCGAAACGCTCGGCCATGAGCGTGTACATCACCCCGCGCAGGCCCAGCGGCAGGTGCCGGTCGGTCCAGGCCAGCCGCGTGGTCGAGTCGATCAGCGTGCGGGGCTGAGCGTGGCCACTCCCCTCGAAGAGCGTGCGATGCGTCAGGAGCGATTGGCGCAGCACAGCTGTCGGCCCGAGGCGCTGCGCACATGGCTTTCAAACAAGAAGGTGTGTCCTTTGGCCCCGCCCACATGGCCCGCGCGCCGGACCATGCGGCTGCGCACGCGCTCCGGCCCGCCCGGATTCAGACTCCATACGAAGCGCTCTCGCCCAGCTCCTCGGCGATGCGGATCAGCTGGTTGTACTTGGCGTTTCGGTCGCTGCGACACGGAGCACCCGTCTTGATCTGCCCGCAGTTGGTCGCCACCGCGATGTCGGCGATGGTGCTGTCCTCGGTCTCGCCCGAGCGGTGGCTGAGGATGCAGGCATAGCCGTGGCGGGTGGCGAAGTTCACGGTTTCAAACGTCTCCGAGAGCGTGCCGATCTGGTTGACCTTGACAAGAACCGCGTTGGCACAGGCGTCCACCACGCCGCGCTCGACAAACTCGCGGTTGGTCACGAACAGATCGTCGCCGACCAGTTGAATCCGGTCGCCGAGGCGTGCGGTGAGCTTGGCCCAGCCTTCCCAGTCGTTCTCGGCCAGGCCGTCCTCGATCGACGCGATCGGATACTTGTCGCACCAGTCAGCCCACAGGCTGATGATGTCGTCGGTCGAGAGCACTTCGCCCGAAGACTTGAACATCTTGTAGCCGCTCTTGCCGGCCTGGGCCGCGTGGTTGAAGCATTCACTCATGGCCGGATCGAGCGCCACGAAGATCTCCTGGCCCCACTTGTACCCGGCCTTGCCGACCGCCTCCTCGATGATCTTGAGCGCGTCCTCGTTGGTGGCCAGATTCGGAGCAAAGCCGCCCTCGTCGCCGACGGCCGTCGAGAGTTTGCGTTTCTTGAGCACGACTTTGAGGGTGTGGTAGATCTCGACGCCGGCCCGCAGCCCTTCGGCGAAGGAATCGAAGCCGATCGGCTGGATCATGAACTCCTGAAAATCGACGGTGTTGTCGGCGTGCGCGCCGCCGTTCAAGATGTTCATCATCGGCACGGGGAGCGTGCGCGCGCTGGTGCCGCCCAGATAGCGATAGAGCGGGAGTCCGGAGGCCTCGGCCGCGGCCTTGGCCACCGCCATCGAGACGCCGAGAATCGCGTTGGCCCCGAGGCTGCTCTTGTTGGGCGTGGCGTCGAGTTCGAGCATCGCCGCGTCGATGCCCTCCTGATCGCGCGCGTCAAGACCCTCGATCGCCGGAGCGATGCGCTCGATCACGTTGTCAACCGCCTGCGTGACACCTTTTCCCATCCAGGCTTCGCCGCCGTCGCGCAGTTCGACGGCCTCGTGCTCGCCGGTGCTGGCGCCGCTGGGTACGGCCGCGCGGGCGATGACGCCTCCATCAAGCGCAACTTCAACTTCCACCGTCGGGTTGCCCCGGCTGTCGAGAATCTGGCGGGCGAAGACAAGGTCGATGTCGAACATCGGGGTTTCTCCTGAGCAGAGTGTGTTGGTTTCGTCGGTTCACGCAAGGATAGCGCGGTCGCGGCGGCGATCAGACGGCCAGAGCGGCTTTGGGCGTGTATCCTTTAGCGTGACGGCTCCCGAGATCACCAGAGATGAGTTCAATGACGGCATCGCAGCGCTGCACCAGCGCCTGAGCGTGATGGGCCAGCTGGCGCTGGGACTGGTCGAAGAGGCGCTGGTGGCGTTTTACGCCTGTGATGTGCTGGCCGCCAGAGCGGCCATGATCGCCGATGACGAGATCGACCGCATCGATGTCGAGATCGAGCAGCAGGCCGTCGAACTGCTCACCCAGGCCGCGGCGACGAGCATCACCGTTGCGCCCGCAACAATCCGGCAGTTGCTGACGGTGGTGAAGGTCAACAACGAAGTCGAGCGGATGGCCGACGCCGGGGGAGAGATTGCCGCATTGGCGGCGGTCGCCGAAGCGGGCGAACGCGACCTGCCCGCGACGACGCGCGTGATGACCAACAGCGTGGTCGGACTCATGCGCGATGCCATGCGGGCCTTTGCACGCCAGGACGCCGACGTGGCGCGCGTGGTGCTGGCCAGCGAACACGTGGTCGAGGGTTTCAAGACCCGGATCCTGCGCACGGCCGAACAGCGCGTAGCCACAGGAGCCATGAGCGTCGATGCCGCCTTCAACCTGCAAGAACTGGTGAGCCACTGCATGTTCATCGCCGATCACTGCACCAACATCGCCGAACAGGTGATCTATATGCAGACCGGGCTGATCGTCAGGCACACCGACGAGCAATGGGTCGAGCGCCCCGGCGCCGAGGAGCCGTAAGTGAGCGGTCCTTGCGTGATCGGGCTGGATTTCGGCACGTCCAGCGCCCGGGCCATCGTGGCCCGCGTCGCCGACGGCGCGATCATCGCCTCGGCCACCTTCGACTACCCGGGCGGCACGGCAGGAGTCATCACCAGCGCGACCGATGCGAACCTGGCGCGCCAGCACCCGGGCGACTATCTGGCCGCGATCGACGCTCTGCTGGGAGAGGTCGCGTGCAGGGCCGCGGCCTCGATCGACATTGGGAATATCGTGGGCATCGGCGTCGATGCCACCGCCTCGACCCCGATCCCGGTCGACGCTCGCCTGCGGCCGCTGGCGCTGGACGCGGCGTTTGCGGGCGATCCTGATGCGCTGGCACACCTGTGGAAGGATCACACCGCCCACGCCGAGGCGGGCCGGATCACCGCCGAACTGACCGCCAGCGCCCCCGCTCACCTGGCCCGCTGCGGCATGACGTACTCGAGCGAGTGGTTCTGGTCCAAGATCCTGCGCGTCGCACGCACGAACCGGCGCGTCGCGCAGGCGGCCGCGACCTGGGTCGAACAGTCCGACTACATCCCGGCGGTGCTCGCGGGGCTCGGTGACGCCGCCGCCATGCCCAGAAATGTGTGCGCCGCCGGACACAAGGCGCTCTACGCCGCAGATCTGGGAGGCTATCCGCCCGCGAACGTGCTCGAACGCCTGCACCCGGACCTCGCGGGCGTGCGTGAGTCGTGCGCGGTGCCGGCGGTCACGAGCACAACGCCCATCGGCACGCTCGCCGCGCCGCTGGCCGCCCGCAGCGGGCTGGGGCCGCACGTCGTCATCGCCGCGGGCGGGATCGACGCGCATCTGGGGGCGATCGGCTCGGGCGTGCGCGCGGGCAGTATGGTCAAAATCATGGGGACGAGCACCTGCGACATTCTCATCGCCGAGGCGGGCTCGTCGCCCGACATCCCCGGCGTGTGCGGCGTTGTCGATGGGTCGGTCGTGCCGGGCTACCTGGGCATTGAAGCCGGACAGAGCGCGGTCGGTGATCTCTTCGACTGGTTCGTGCGCCACGTCGCGCGCGTGGGGCCCGAAGCCGCAACGATCGCACAGGCACACGAGCAGTTCTCGCGTGAGGCCGCACGCCTGGCTCCCGGAGCCAGCGGGCTGGTCGCCCTCGACTGGAACAACGGGAATCGGTGCGTGCTGGTCGATCCGCTCTTGAGCGGAGTGCTGATCGGCCAGAACTTGCACACCACCGCGGCCGAGATCTACCGGGCCCTGATCGAAGCCACCGCCTTTGGCGCGCGCACCATCATCGACCGCCTGGCCGAGCAGGGCACAGCGCTCGACACCATCATCGTTTGCGGCGGCATCGCCGAGAAGAACGCGCTGGCCATGCAGATCTACGCCGACGCCATCGGACGCCCGATGCACGTGGCCGAGTCTTCGCAGGCCTGCGCCCTGGGCGCGGCGATCTGCGCCGCCGTCGCCGCGGGCGCTCACCCCGACATGCCCGCCGCCATCGCCGCCATGACACGCCCGCCCAGCCGCGTGGTGGTTCCTGACCCCGCCGCAACGCGCGTGTACGACGAACTCTTCGCGGTGTACTCGGCCCTGCACGATGCCTTTGGCCGCGGGCAAAGCGCGGTGGACCTGCGCACGGCCATGAAGCAACTCATCGCGATCAGCCGCCATGCCCGCACGGCCGGCATGCCCGGCTGAACGACTGGGACCGGCCCCGCTGCGCGATCGCTTCAGGCTGTGAACATGACCCTGCCCGCCACCAGCACCGCGCGGATCCACCGATCGTCCCAGCTGTAAAGCAGCGTGCCCAGCGGGTCGGAACTCGTCAACCACGCGCGATCCGGACGTACCACGACAACATCCGCATCGCCCCCGGCCGCGAGGCTTCCGCAGCCGCGCCACCCCAGTGCCGCCGCATTGCCAGCAGTGATCGCATGAAACGCCTGCGCGGCCGTCGGTGCCGCATCGCCTCGGGCGCGGGCCGACTCGATCATCGCCCGCGCCACGCGCACCATGCTCCGGTCGGGACCGCCCGCGACATCGCTCCCGAGCGCGACTGGAATGCCGGCCGCTGCCAGCCCTGCCCGAGCCATGATTCCGGCCTCGAGAAACCGATTCGCGGTCGGACAGTGCGCCACACACGAACCGCGGGCCGCGATGAGCGCTGCATCAGAAGGCGCAAGGTGAATCGTGTGTGCCAGGATCGTCCGCGGAGTGAGCAGCCCCACTTCGTCATAGACCTGCGCATACGAACGCCCTGGAAACAGCGACTCGACCATCGCCACTTCGGCGCGCGTCTCGGCCAGATGAGTCTGGATCGTCCACCCTCGCTGGGCCGCGACATGGGCCGCATCACGCATGAGCTCGGGCGTGCACGACACCGCGAAGCGTGGCGTCACCGCCGGTTCGAGCCTCCCGACGCGCTCGAACCTCGCCAGTTCGGCCAGTTGCACTTCGCGCGGCGGGCACAACTGAGCGGGCGCGTTGCGGTCCATCAGCGAAGGCCCGATGACTCCGCGCACTCCAAGCGCCGCTGCTGCGTCCATCGCCGCCCGCGCGCCGGCACCGTGCACGCTCGCGTACGCCGCCATCGCCGTCGTTCCGAACGAAATCAGTCCGCTCACCGCCCGTTCGGCCATCGCTGCGGCGTAGTCAGTGTCCGCCCACAACGCCTCGGCCGGGAAGATCACACGCTCGAGCCACGCAAGCAGTTCGAGGCCCGCGATACCTATCGCGTCGTACTGCGGCAAGTGAACGTGCGCATCAACAAACCCCGGCATGATGACGAACTCATCGCCACCCAGATCCGGCGCTGCCGGTGCCTCGCGCGCCCCCATCTGCACAATCAGCCCATCGCGCGCCAGTAGCCAGCCACTCTGGAGTCGGCTGCTCAGCCCATCATGCACGAGAAGATGTCCAGAGATGAGCATCGTCTATCTGTCCTTGCTTTGGACGACATCAAACAGCCAAGCAGCCTGAGCAGAACGCGAGCACACTCAACATGACACAAACTGGTCAAATCACTCGGCCAGTGTAGACGCGAGCCCTCAACCGGGATTGACGACGACGACTTCCGCGCACGCCCGCCAACGCTCCGCCACGCGCGCGAATGTCGGCTCTGCAACCCCCTTGAAGTACTGCCTGGCCCGCTCGACTCCCCAGCCCCGTTCGCCCGCCTTCTCGATGGCCTCCCACCGCCGCCAGCGTTGATCGGCGGGCGCCTCGACGTAGACCGCCACATCAAGCACCGGTCGGACCCGTGGATCGAACGCATGAATCCCCTCGCAGACAATCAACATCGCTGGCTCGACCCGCCGCGTTGCCACGCGGCGATGTTCCTTGAAACACCAGACCGGGGATTCGACCGTCATGCCATGTCGTAGCTGTGCGAGATGGGTTGCGAGCGCATCAAGATCCGCGTGCCTTGGGTCGTCCCTTTCATGCTCAGGAAGGTCGGAGTAGTCAGGCAAATAGTCATCGGTTGCAACGATGACACTGCTCAATTCGCGCGCGAGCGTGGACTTTCCTGCCCCGACCGGGCCTGTGATGCCGACGATTTGACGATGGCCCCCCGAACGCGACGCCACAAGAGCGCGGATCAACTCCGGAGCCTCTTTCATCAAAACCTGGCGTGGGGAGTGCACATCATCCACTTCCCAAACCATACGCTGCTCATTTGCTGTACCATGCACAGCCACAGGAGGCTTGCGTGCCCAACGTGCAGGGGATTATTGGGATTGGTGTGCTGATCGCGATCGCGTGGATGCTCGGGCCGCGCAAGCGAACACTTGATTGGAAGCTCATTGCCGGCGGACTGTCGCTTCAGGTCGCAGCCGCGCTGCTCATGCTTCGTGTACCGATCACCGCCGACGCCATGCAATACCTCGCCTTCGGTATTGCCGGCGTCATTGGGCGTGCGGACGCAGGTATTTCGTTCGTCTTTGGCTCGCTGGGCGACACATCCGGGCCTTGGGGTTTCATCTTTGCTGTGCGCGTGCTTTCGATCATCATCTTCTTTGCCTCGCTCATGGGCGTGCTGTACTACCTCGGCATCATGCCTCGCATCATCGCCGCGCTTGCGTGGGTGCTTCGTCGCACACTCGGGGTCACAGGGGCTGAAGCCACCGCCATGGCCTCCAATGTCTTTGTAGGACAGACCGAAGCCCCGTTGTGCGTCAGACCGTTTCTGGAAAAAATGACCCGGGCTCAACTCATGACACTCATGGTCGGGGGCTTTGCGACGATCGCTGGCAGCGTGCTCGCCGGGTTCGTCATGTTCCTCGCTCCCGCGGCAGCCGCCGACGCCGATCAAGCCACCCAGGCTGCCGCTGCTGCCGTCCGCGCCGAGTGGATCCGCCATCTTTTGACTGCAAGCGTCATGTCCGCCCCCGCGGCGTTCGTGATGGCAAGGCTGCTGGTGCCCGAGACCGAAACCCCGCCCGATGAGCACCTCGCCGCTCTCAAGCCAGCCGACCCGCCCGCGAACCTCTTCGATGCCGCAGCGATTGGCGCAACCGATGGCCTGCGCCTCGCGCTCAACGTCGCCGCCATGCTCATCGCATTCGTCTCGCTCATTGCTCTCATCGACTGGCCATTGCATGCTCTTGGCGAGTTGGAACCGATCGCGCAGGCGCTCGATGCTCGCGGCGTCGATGAACTGAGCATGAAAGTCATTCTCGGCTGGTTGCTGGCCCCGCTCGCGTGGACGATGGGTGTACCCTGGGCCGAATGTACGTTTTTCGGCTCGCTCCTCGGCGAGAAAATCGTGGTTACGGAGTTCATCGCCTATCTCAGCCTTGCAGGCGATCTCAACGCCGAAGCACCTGTGCTCAGCCCTCGCTCGGCACGCATGGCGGCCTATGCACTCTGCGGATTTGCCAATTTTGCTTCGATCGGAATCCAGATCGGAGGACTGAGTGCGCTGGCCCCGGGGCGCCGCCGCGACTTTGTGCAACTCGCCCTTCGCGCCATGATCGGGGGAGCGATGGCATCATGGATGACTGCCTGCATTGCCGGAGTCATGCTGTGAACCCACAGCGGCCCCATCACGCTCCACAGACCTCTCCCCCACCAGGAATCACGCTCTCATGGAGTGGCAAGCAGTCGCCCGACATTCCCGCCGTGCTCGCTCGCACAGGCGTGCAACAACTTGAAGTCGGAGCACAACCTGACGCCAAACAGCCCAACCTCCTCTTGCGTGGCGAGAGCCTTGCCGTGGCATGCACACTTCTGAAGGATTTTCGTGGGCGTATCAAACTGATCTATCTTGATCCCCCGTATGCCGTGGGAATGGACTTTGACGCTGCCCTGCGCACTGAGCAACGCCCAGAGCCGATATTCGCATACAGCGACCGCTGGCCGACTCTCGACGCCTATATCCAGTTTCTCTACGAGCGGCTCATTGTTTGCCGCGAACTTCTGTCTGACGATGGCTCAATCTACGTTCATGTCGATCAACGCACGAGCCATTGGGTGCGATGCATCCTGCAAGAGATCTTCGGCCGCGACCGCGACCGCGGCGCCATTGTCTGGAGCCTCGGCAACGGTGCCAAGAGTCGCAGCGCCTGGAGTTGCGTGCACAATGACATCCTTTGTTTCTCGAAGAGTGAAGACTTCACCTTCCGCCACGATCACCCCGCACTGCGTGAGCCCTATGCGCAGACCAGCATCAAATCGCACTTCCGCAAGCGCGACGATCAAGGCAGGCACTTTCGTACACGCCAGATCAACGGGCGCTCCTACCACTACTACGCCGATCAGGGCCGACTCGTAGGCTCGGTCTGGAACGATTGTCCGGCCATGCTCTCGCGGTCACCAATCCTCGATGAAGCAACCGGATACCCGACCCAAAAGCCAGAGAAACTCCTCGAACGCATCATCGAAGCATCGAGTGAGCCGGGCGATCTCGTCGCCGATTTCTTCTGTGGCAGCGGCACCACGGCTGTCGTCGCCCAACGCCTGGCACGCAGAACGATTGCAGCCGACATCGGCGCTCGTGCCATTGAAACCACAGCGCACCGCTTGCTTTCAGAGCCCGATGCCGCATCGATTCACGTCCGTGAAGTGCTCTCGGAAGATTGTGTCAATGCGTGCTCACTTGGTGCCTTGTTCGCGCCCAACGCAGCATGGGACGAATCCATAGCTGCGGCCATCGCTGACACGCGCGACCAGCGCATCATCGTCTGCCCCGCAGGGGGCGCCCCTTCACGCGAGACTCTCGAACACGCATCCCTACACACGCCTTTGCACACACGCTGTACACTTCTCGCGACGCACTTCGAATGTGCCAACTTCGGCTCAACGACCGGCGATTGCTCGATTCTGTGCCTCGCCTATCTCCCGGAAAGTGCAACCGCGGCATCGGCACGCAGTCTGGTCTTCGCCGGGTCGCCACAACTGCACACTTCAGTGCATGACAATGCGCTCGAAGTCCGCTATGTACGGCCAATCTATCGCTTCAACACAACTAAGGCTCGCTTTATCCACATCTGCAACGAAATCCGCGTTCTGCGATGGTTCGCCCATTCTGCAGACTCGGTTTGTACAGACGAACCTCCATTCGCTTCCGGCCTCAACCCCGGCGATTCAATTCGCCTTCCCCTCTCTATTCTTCTCACTTCGGCTGTGTTTCTCACGATCATCGACGGGTGCGCCTTTCGCCATCGCACACTCATCGCATTGCCTTGCACTGCATCACATGAATATAAAATGGAATCATTTGCGACTACTCCCCCACCATCAGTTCAGGATCGCACACCATGAACAACTGGCCCTTTGATCGCAAAGCCCTGATAGGCATGGTCCATGTTGGCGCACTCCCAGGCACCCCAAAGAGTCGCACGACTGTCGCGGCCCTCGCTGCAGACGCCGCACGCGAAGCCGCCGCGATCGAATCTGCTGGCTTCGACGCCGTCATGATCGAGAATATGCACGATTGCCCATACGTTCATGGCGACACGCTCGGACCGGAGGTCACTTCCGCAATGACCCGAATCGGTCAGGCCGTCCGCGACGCGATCTCGCTCCCGCTTGGCGTCCAAATCCTCAGTGGCGGCAATCGTCACGCTCTGGCCGTCGCTCTGGCCATCGACGCGCAGTTCATCCGCTGCGAGAACTTTGTCTTCAGCCACATCGCCGACGAAGGTCTCCTCGCGGAGGCCGAAGCCGGACCACTTCTGCGATATCGCAGAAACATTGGTGCTGATCACATCGCCATCTATTGCGACATCAAGAAAAAGCACGCTTCGCACGCTATCACAGCCGATCTCGATCTCGCGCAGTGCGTCAATGCTGCCGAATTCTTTGGTGCCGACGGCATCATCGTCACAGGCTCCGCAACAGGCCTGCCGACTTCGATCGACGACATTGCGGCTGCAAAGTCTGCAACCACGCTCCCAATTCTCGTCGGCAGCGGCACGACCCCAAACAACGTCCTCGACATGCTCGCGCACGCCGACGCAGTTATCGTTGGTTCTTCCATCAAACACGAAAGCGTGTGGAGCAACCCCGTGGACCCACGCCGCTGCGAACAGCTCGTTCGTAGTGCACGCACACCGCGCGGAGGCTAACGCACCGCTTCACACGCGACATCATCCATCTAACTTACGGACACCCAGCACTGAACGCTGCGAGGAACAACGAAACATCGAAGAAGTTGAACTCTCCGTCGCCATTGAGGTCTGCCCGCGCGACCCCGCCGGAAAAGTCGCTCAGGAACAGCGCCACGTCGAAGAAGTTCAACTCGCCATCGTTGTTCCAGTCAGCCAGACAATCGACCACTTCGGCCAGCGGCAGGATGAAGTCGATGATCACCGGCCTGTGGTCCGATGCAACACCGCTCGTTGACAGCGGCTGAATCGGAAACGTACGCACCGGCACCGGCAACTTGTCAATTGTCATGCCCGTGGTGAACGACGCAAACGTGAACTGACGTCGTGCTGTCGCGATGCTGTCCTGCCAGATCAGATAGTCGATCTTATTGGATGCGCTGAACGTTCCTGTCTCGCCACTGATCGGATGTTGCGCCGAGTCATACGTCGAATCCGAACGGTCACGATCTGTCCCATCTGTTCCGCCTGTGACAGCAGCCCGAGCGATCCACTCCGCCGGACCCTTGCGGCCATTGGTGGCCTCGTTCTCATTCAGATCGCCTCCGACAATCACCGGCGTGTTGGCGTCAAGCACTGCAGGTGTCGATGCAGGAAATGCGATCTTGTTGTTCGGATCCGACACTCCCGCTCCAGCGCCGTTGAAGAAGTAGTCAATGAAATACGCGATATTCTGCGACGCGCGAAGACGATCGGCAAGGTCCGACGATGCACCACCGCTCTTGAGATGCATATTGCCCACCACCAGATCGCCGGCATACACGCCGTCGGGCAGATCGATCTCGACATGCATGAAATCGCGAATACCCCCGTTGCCACCATTCTGGTATGCGTCAGGAAGCAACACGAAGTTCGAGAATGCCGACTGCCCGTCGCCATTGATGTCCGCAATCGGATAACGCGACATGATCACATTGCGATTGAACTGATCCGTCGAGCTCGACACAAACACATACGGCAGGTCATACTGCGGCATCCATCGCTGCACATACGACGTCACCATCTGACCGCCATTGAAGGGGTCCGGTCCGCCGTACATGAACAGCCCCAGAGCCGTTGTCAGTTCGCCGACAGAATCAACGCCAGTGCCCGACCCGTTGCCGCTGCGATCTCCCGCTTCCTGAATCAGCAACACATCGGGTTGCAACGCCGCGACCACATGCACAATGGCATTCCAGTCGACGAACCCGTCATTTTTTCGGGTGGAAGTCGACACGATGCCGTCGCGAATGTTCCATGTCATGACGCGCAGATCTGTCGAGACTTCCTTTCCCCATTCGCCGTTGTTCGGGTCCCACTGCGCCGATGCCCAACCCGCCATAATGCCAATAATGATCAGTGAACTGATAGACGTTTGATGCATTTTGTCCCCTCGTGCATGACGGTGACCTTCGCCGCCACCTTGTCAAGTATAAAGATCGCCCGCACCTTTCGGCGCGGGCAATCGTGAACCTTTCAAACCGATCCCTCTTTCAGCACTTCGGCCGATCAAGGACAACCGGCTGAGAACGCCTGCAGGAATGCCTGAACGTCGAAGAAGTTGAACACGCAATCCTTGTTGATATCCGCAATCGGGTTCTGGGCCGAGAATGCCTGCAGGAAGGCCTGCACGTCAAAGAAGTCCAGCACCCCGTAAGGCGAGGAAAAGTCCGCGATGTTGCACGGCACAGTCCCTGCCGAAGTCGGGTTGCCGATGAACAACAGCGCGTTGTACTGCTGGTCGGTGCCGCCAGTGGGATTGAATGTCCCGTCATCATCGACGTCGTACACGATGCTTGCCTGGAGCACCATGCCGCCATTGGTTCGCGGATCCGCGTTGCTCATACTCGAAAGAGGCAGATTTCCCCATGTGTGGCTCGAGCCGTTGCCGCTGAAAATCGAACCCGAATCCACCGAATCATTGTCGGCCATGTTCAGGAAGCGGATCTGGTAGTTGCGACCCGAGTTCTGTCCCGCGAAAACCGAACCGAGTTCGAGCACGAGTTCGAGCCGGTAACTGAACGTCACTTCGTCATACACCGCGCGGAACAGCGCCGAGTCGAAATCGCTGCCGCCGCCCGGCAGACGGTCGAAGAGTTCGACCGCGCCAATGAACCAAACATTGCCCGCGGCGTCGAACGCGGGGCTTGAAAGCGATGGCCCGAGCGGACTGCCACCTGTCACATTGAAGAGTGGCGTGAGCACACCGATCGCATTGCCGTTGCCATCAAAGACCTCCTTGCCACTACGCCCCGAGACGAACGCCTGATCGATGTAGGCCGCCATCGTCCACGCGCTGGCCCCGGTCGCAGGGTTGAAACGGCACACGAGGATCTGGGCCGAGAAGTCGTTCATCAACGCATTCTCATGCATCGTCGCAGCGGTAAGTCCCATGCCGTTGCGATCGCGTGCGACCGCCACCTGACCCGTCCCGCCGAGGAACCCGGTCTGGCTGCGATAGTGCCCGAACTCGCGCGATGGGTTGGTGTAATTGAGCGTAAAGCTGTCACTGTTGTCTGTCACGGTCGTAGGAGCAAAGTACGCCTGTGCCGCCAGAACAGAACCGCTGTTGTCGGTCGTGAAGATGTTCATGCCGGTGGTGATGTTGGCCGGATCTTTGGCAAGCACACCAAACGTTGTGCCGCACACGCCCAGCGCGAAATCGGTAGTCATGCCAAAGGCGCCACGATGATCCACAACGCCGGCAGCATAGTGCGAGGTATCCACCGTCAGCGGCGCGGTCGAACCACGAGCGTACTGGCCTACAAACGTCGGGGTAGAAACAACCGGAACGCCTGCGATGCTCTGCGGAATGTGGGCCGGTGCTCCGTAGTTCGGCACCGCATTGATCACGAGATTCGTCGTCGCGTTATGCAGCGCCGTGTTGCCATTGATGTGGTTGAGCACCGCTCCGCGCTGAAGCAGCGCCGTACGGAACAGGTTGTTGCCAGACAGCGACGGCAGCCCCGGACTCCCCGCAGTCTGGAACGCATCCGCACGGAAGTACGCATTCCCGTGCGCATCGACCGAACCGATACCCATGCGCGCCGAATCGCCCGTCGTCGCGTTGGCGGTATTGACCGCACCCACCACGCGTGTCACGTACAGCCGACCTGGGTCGGAGTGCTTGTAGTTCACGACCGCGCCCAGAAGTCCGCCGTAGTTGAAACCACCGGTCGTCGTTGAAAACTCTGATGCAAGTGCCGCAAACTGATGGGCAAAGCCGGTTGGCGATACAGAACCGGGCACGAGATTGGTGCCATTCGGATTCACGCCCGCGCCGGGCGCGTTCTGCCATAGCGCGTAAGAACCTGATGCGAACGGCACGCCTCTCAGCAGGTCCGCACTCAGAAACTGCGCGCTCATCAGCGAACCCGAGAACGCCGGCGAAGTCTTGGAAGACTTGACGATCGGCGCGATGGCAAAAGTGTTGCCCCACGAAGTCGTGAACGGTGCCATATCGACCACATACGAGGTTCGCTGCAATCCGGTGTTCCACGGATCGAGCGAGTC
>JAANMT010000519.1_pt1 | contig 41999 bp, 27 predicted proteins | sample 7279711 | NCBI WGS metagenome assembly JAANMT01 (sample SAMN14094538, study PRJNA606508) | bioreactor metagenome | isolation source: A lab-scale SPAN reactor treating ammonium-rich wastewater day 1 | place: Ireland: Galway | collected 2017-01-16 | reverse complement strand
GATTTTTATTTTTTTACTATATTGAACATATAAAATTAAGTAAAGTTTCGCTTATAAGTAAGTAGGGCGGCAAGGTTAACGGAACAACGGCACACCAATAAATAAAAATGTCGCTATTAACTGTATAACTTTGTAGCTCTAAACGGAGAAATAAATGGCGGTAACAAGACAACAACTTTTCGGAAATTTAGATTTTCGGACACTAACTCAAAACCCTGACTTCAAGGAAGACAGCGTTAGAGAAGTAATCATACTTCCAATTCTTAAAGAACTTGGTTATTCCCAAGAAAACATTGTTCGTAGTAAAACACTGCAACACCCTTTTCTCAAAACAGGCAGTAAAAAACGACCTATAAACCTTATTCCCGACTATGCTCTAAAAGTTGAAAATAATTTTGCTTGGGTTTTAGATGCAAAAGCACCTAACCAAAAAATTATCAATGACGACAATGTGGAACAAGTGTATTGCTACGCCACACACCCAGAAATCAGAAGTAATTATTTTGCTCTTTGCAATGGTTTAGAATTTTCTGTTTTTAGAACGAACGATACTGAAAAACCTATTTTATTTTTTCAAATTGACGAAATTGAACATCATTGGGAAGATATAAAATTATTCCTTTCGCCAAGCAGTTTTCAAGTTGGTAAAACACTAACTTATGACACCACAAATGCAACAGCAAAACCAACAGGTTTTGACTACGCAACACGACCACTGCTTGAAGAAATTGAAGTGAAAAAACGTGCAGCTAAAAGACATTTTGGAGTTCACGGATATTTCACTAAACAAACGTGGAATGTTGTTCAAGAATACATTAAAAATTTCAGTAAACCGGGTGATTTAGTGCTTGACCCTTTTGGTGGTAGCGGTGTAACCGTTATTGAAGCAATAATGAGTGGCAGAAAAGGAATAAATATTGACATCAACCCAATGGCTGTTTTTTTAGTTAAGTCGCTTATCGCACCAATTACCCAAAATGAATTGAAAAATGCGTTTAATCGTGTAAAAGAAGAATACATAAAACACGAACCCAAAACAGAATCCGAAATAAAAAAAGCAATTAAAAAATATCCTCAACCAAAACCATTACTATTGCCAAAAGGTTCTGATGTTGAAACCGTTGACCAACTTTTTAGCGATAAACAATTAGCGGAACTGTCATTACTAAAATCAATCATTTTGAAAGAGAAAAATGAAAATATAAAAAATTCTTTGTTGTTAGCTTTTTCAGGAGTTATTACACGAGTTAATTTAACTTATCACATTAGTAAGGCAGTTGAAGCAAACACAGGTTTTGGAGGTGATGCTGCAGCTTTCCGATATTATCGTTATAGACTTGCACCTGACCCAACAGATATTGCCGTTACACAATGTTTTGAACTTCGCTATAAAAAAGTTTTAGAAGCGAAAAAAGAAATTGAATATTTCATCAACGACAAAACCATTTCAAACGCACAAATCATAAAAGGTTCGGCTACCGATTTAAGTTTTTTGCCCAAAGAAAGTGTAGATTACATTTACACCGACCCGCCTTACGGAAAGAAAATTCCGTATTTAGATTTGTCAGCAATGTGGAACGCTTGGCTTGATTTGGAAGTAACCGAAGACGATTACAAACAAGAAGCCATTGAAGGAGGCGAACAAAAAAAGAGCAAAGACGAATACAACGAACTTATTGCACAAAGTATTAAGGAAATGTATCGTGTACTAAAATACGACCGTTGGTTATCGTTTGTTTTTGCACACAAAGATCCTGAGTTTTGGCATTTAATCATTGACACAGCAGAAAGTTGCGGTTTTGAATACATCGGTGCAGTTCCACAAAAAAACGGACAGACAAGTTTCAAAAAACGACAAAATCCGTTTACGGTTTTGAGCGGACAACTGATTATTAATTTCCGAAAAGTGCGCAATCCGAAGGCTATTTTGAAGGCAAATCTCGGAATGGACATTGCCGAAATTGTGATGCAGACTATTGAAGGAATTATCGCCAAAAACGACGGTGCAACATTGGAACAAATCAATGACGAACTTATTATAAAAGGTTTGGAACTAGGATTTCTTGACTTACTCAAAAAAGAATATACTGATCTAACGCCAATTTTGCTTGACAACTTCGACTACGATGAAACGACAGAGGTGTTTACAATAAAAAAAGATAAAAAATTTAGAACACATGTTGATGTTCGTCTGCGTATAAAATACTATTTGATTAGTTATTTACGAAGAATGGAACGAGAGAACAAATCGCCACATTTTGACCAAATAATTTTAGAAATTTTGCCGTTACTAAAAAATGGAACAACACCCGAAAGCCAAACGGTTTTAAATGTGCTTGAAGATATTGCAGAACGTGTTGGACAGGACAGTTGGCGACTAAAACGAGGAGGACAAGCAACATTTTTTGACTGACAACCCCTGCTGCTAACATCTGTTTTGCATAATGTTGGGTTACGTACAAAACTCAACGGAAGTTCTTCGATTAGGCGATTTCAACATTCAACCGCAACAGAGTAAAAAAATGTTGAGAATACTTGACTTGGCGTTTTAACATTCAGCATTTTTCGCGGTCTGTTGTTTAATCTTTTTATTACCTCATAGGCGACATTCAAAGTATTGTCCCTATATTACAATATGATTTATCTTGCATAGGAATAGCTCGATATTCGTATCTTTACTCTTGGGTTAGTTAGGTGCTTACAACTCCGAGACATTATGTGCTCCGGTTTGTGATAATTAGCGATTTGGTTATTGCCCTATGGCACCTAATCCTATTTTTTTTATCTATACCGTTGCACTTGACTGTTGGATTCAAGAGATAATTTATATAGACCTATTATAAGTTATCAGTAAAAACGACAAAAGCCGAAGTGTAAATTTTCACGCTTCGGCTTTTGAAAAAATAGAATACGCTATACGCTTACACCGAGATACGGCGGCGGCCAAGTCGGCGGAAACCTTCGGGCTGTGCTTCTTGTTCGCCTTGCGGGCGCGCTGCTTCATCACCGAATATATTGCCAATCTCGCTGTTTACAAGCATTTCCTGATACTTGCGCAGTCCTGTTCCGGCCGGAACAAGTTGTCCAAGTATAATATTCTCTTTCAATCCTGCCAAGTTATCGGTTTTTGCTACAACCGAAGCATCGGCAAGAACGCGGGTTGTTTCCTGGAACGATGCTGCCGAGAGCCAGCTCTCTGTTTGCAAAGATGCCTGCGTTATGCCCAGCAAAATCGGCTCCGCTATTGCCGGTTCGGCCGGTTCGGCAATCGGCTCTGTTTTCTCTTTCTTTTTGAGCTCCGAAACAACTTCGCGGAAGCGTTTGCGGCTAAGCACTTGGCCCTCCTTGAAGCGAGAATCCCCGACGGAAACGACACGCACCTGATTTTTCATTGCATCATTATGAGCAAGGAAATGTATACGGTCAATTTGGTCGTTTTCAAGGAAAGTAGAGTCGCCCGGGTCGGTAATGCGCACTTTTTGCAGCATTTGGCGAACGATAACCTCAATATGTTTATCGTTGATTTTTACGCCCTGCATACGGTACACTTCCTGTATTTCATTTACAAGATATTCCTGCACCGCGCCTGCGCCTTTAATGCGAAGAATATCGTGCGGGTTAATCGAACCGTCGGTAAGACGGTCGCCTGCGCGAACAAAATCGCCTTCTTGCACAAGCAAATATTTGCTGGAAGCGAAAGCGTATTCCATAGCGGTTTGGCCGTCGCGGCTTGTAACTTTAACGCCGCGTTGTCCGCGCTTTGCTTTTTCAAACGATATAATGCCGTCAATATCGGTCACAATAGCCGAATTTTGCGGTGCACGCGCTTCAAACAATTCTGTAACGCGCGGCAAACCGCCCGTAATATCGCGCATACGTCCAAGGTCGCGAGGAATTTTCACAAGTTTATCGCCAACTCCGACCTTCTGATTATTTCCAACCGTGATTTGCGCTTGCACCGGGATAATATATGTTTGCAAAGTAATCCCGTCATCGTCCACAATTTCTATGGACGGTGCCTTAGTGCGGTCACGTGAATCAATTACTACTTTGGTTGTATGTCCGGTCTGCTCGTCATTTTCTTCGCGATAAGTCAAATTCGGAATAAGATCGCGATATTTGATTGTACCGGATTTCTCGGTAATAATTACGGCATTGTACGGGTCCCACTCGTAGATAATATCGCCTTTGGCAACATTCTGTTCGTCTTTGATTTTAAGTTCCGCACCGTAAACCGCGTCGTATTTAGTTAAAATACGGTTGCTGTCGCGGTCAATGATATTTATTACGCCACTTCGACTTACAACTATTACTACGGGTTCTCCGTCATCGATTTCGGCAGTAATTGTTCGTACATTGTCGAACTGCGTAACGCCGTCAGATTTGGCAAAAACAGTAGATTGCGATGCCACAAGCGAGGCCGTTCCGCCCGTATGGAATGTACGCAATGTCAGCTGTGTTCCCGGCTCGCCGATGGATTGCGAAGCAATAGTTCCCACCGCTTCTCCAACATCGACAAGTTGTCCGGTAGCCATATTGCGCCCGTAACATTTGGCGCAAACTCCGCGTCGCGCACCGCAAGTAAGCACAGAGCGTATGCGCACATTTTCAACCGATGTTTCGGCAATACGTTGTGCTATTTCTTCTGTGATTATTTCGCCCGATTTTACTATAATAACGCTATCTTTGAACGGGTCTTTCACATCTTCGGCGGCTACACGGCCAAGAATTCTCTCGGCAAGCGGCTCTTTTACATCGTCGCCTTCTTTCAGTGCCGACATTTCTGCATAGCGCACGGTATTGCAGTCAATCTGCGATATAATCATATCTTGCGCAACGTCGTGCAAGCGGCGCGTCAGATAGCCGGCATCGGCAGTTTTAAGCGCGGTATCGGCCAGACCTTTGCGTGCGCCGTGCGTAGAAATAAAATATTCGAGAATCGTCAGGCCTTCCTTGAAATTGGAAATAATCGGATTCTCGATAAGCTCGGCACTCGAACCGGCTTGCGTTTTTTGCGGTTTGGCCATCAGGCCGCGCATTCCGGCAAGCTGGCGTATCTGCTCTTTCGAGCCGCGCGCTTGCGAGTCGAGCATCATCCAGAACGGATTAAATCCTTCGTTTGCTTTCTGCAAATCGGTGTAAAGCTTATCTGCAACACGATTTGTGGCAGTCGACCACGTGTCTATTATTTTGTTGTAACGTTCGCCGGACGTTATTACGCCGTTTTGATAATAACTTTCTATATTATCAACAGTTTCCTGCGCTTTTTGTATAATGTCCTTTTTTTCTGCCGGCACAACCACATCGGCAATACTTACCGAAAGTCCGCCGCGCATAGCATAAGTAAATCCGGTTTCTTTCAGACTGTCAAGAAACTCCACAGTTTTGGCTAATCCGGCCTTGCGGAAACATTGTCCGATAAATTGACGCAAGCGCCCTTTTGTCAGCAATTCGTTTACATAGCCCATTTCCGACGGCACTATCTGATTGAACAGCAAACGCCCCGTCGTTGTTTCAATCATAGTTCCCTTATGACGCGCCTTTATGCGTGCATGAAGGTCTAGCATTCCGGAGTTATTGGCAATGACTACTTCCTCGTAAGACGAGAACATCTTGCCCTCACCCTTGGCGCCGCGCTTCATTTTTGTCATATAATATGCACCGAGCACCATGTCCTGCGAAGGCACGGCAATGGGTTCGCCGTGTTGCGTGTGCATAATATTATGCGAGGCAAGCATCAACAGCAATGCCTCGAGTTGCGCTTCGTAACTGAGCGGTACGTGCACGGCCATTTGGTCGCCGTCGAAGTCGGCATTGAATGCCGTACAAACAAGCGGATGAAGTTGAATGGCTTTGCCTTCGATGAGTCGAGGCTGGAACGCCTGAATACCCAAGCGGTGCAGCGTAGGCGCACGGTTAAGCATTACCGGATGTCCGTCTATCACCTTTTCGAGAATATCCCACACTTCATTAGTTTTGCGCTCTACGAGTTTTTTAGCACTTTTCACCGTTTTTACATATCCGCGCTCGATAAGTTTGCGAATAATAAACGGTTTGAACAGTTCCACAGCCATATCTTTCGGCAGACCGCATTCATGGATTTTGAGTTCGGGGCCAACCACGATAACCGAACGCCCGGAATAGTCCACGCGCTTGCCCAGAAGGTTTTGGCGGAAGCGTCCGGTTTTTCCTTTCAGCGTATCTGCAAGCGATTTTAGCGCACGCTGACTTTCGCTGCGAACGGCACGGCGGCTATTGTCGAACAATGCGTCGACGGCCTCCTGAAGCATACGTTTTTCATTACGCAGAATAACTTCCGGTGCTTTAATGTCAATTAAGCGGCGCAGACGATTATTGCGAATAATTACGCGGCGATACAAATCGTTTAAGTCGGACGTGGCAAACCGGCCGCCTTCGAGCGGCACAAGCGGGCGCAAATCCGGCGGAATAACAGGCACAACGTCCAATACCATCCAATCCGGGTGGTTTGAATGTGCCGCAGCCGCGTCACCATTGGGAAGAAAGGCCTCGAGAATACGCAAACGCTTCAACGCATCGGCTTTTTTCTGTTGCGAGGTTTCTTCGCGCAGTCCCGCACGAAGCACATCGTATTCCGACTGCGCATCAAGGCGTTTCAGCAATTCCTTAATTGCCTCGCCGCCTATTAAGGCAATAAATTTTTCCGGCTCGTCGTCGTCCATTTCTCGTTGTTCCACAGGCAAAGAATGTAGAACCTCCAAGTATTGATCTTCGGTCAGCAGGTCTTTTGTCTGCAATCCCGTCGGTCCGGGCTGCACCACTACGTAGGACTCGTAATACACGATTCGCTCTACGTCTTTGGTGGGCATTCCGAGGCAATGGCTGATTTTGCTTGGCAAAGAGCGTAAGAACCAAATATGCACAACGGGAACAGCCAGCATAATATGCCCCATACGTTCGCGCCGAACAGATTTCTGAGTTACCTCCACGCCACATCGGTCGCATACTATTCCCTTATAGCGTATGCGCTTGTATTTTCCGCAACCACATTCCCAATCTCGTATCGGTCCAAAAATCTTCTCGCAGAAAAGGCCGTCCTTTTCGGGGCGGAACGAGCGGTAATTTATAGTTTCAGGTTTGGTTACTTCGCCGTGCGAGCGGTTTAGCACCTCATCGGGAGACGAGATTTTAATAGAGATTTGCGAAAATCCCTTTCTCGGAATCGAGTGTGATTGCATAGCGTAGTTCTCCGTATATGTAGAAATTTCTTCGTAAACTTAATCGGCACTCCGGCCTTTGCACAAGATATTGTTTTCAAGTAAAAATCTCATCTTGAAAACAAAAGTATTTTATTGAAAATCGGCACTGATTTTCGATTGTTATTCGATAACTACGTCAAGGCATAAGCCCTGCAACTCGCGCACAAGCACATTGAACGATTCGGGTATGTTCGGATTCGGCATATTATCGCCTTTGACCATAGCCTCGTACATCTTGGCGCGTCCCTGCACATCATCGGATTTCACCGTAAGCATTTCCTGAAGAGTATACGCCGCACCGTATGCCTCAAGTGCCCACACTTCCATTTCGCCCAAGCGTTGACCGCCGAACTGAGCTTTTCCGCCAAGCGGTTGCTGAGTTATCAACGAATAAGGCCCTATGGAACGGGCGTGAAGTTTATCCTCTACCAAGTGAGAAAGTTTAAGCATATAAATAACGCCGACCGTAACTTCCTGATGGAAAGGCTCGCCTGTGCGACCGTCGTACAATATGGTTTTACCGTTGCGCGGCAATCCGGCTTTTTCGAGAAAATCACCGACTTGTTCCCAGCTTGCACCGTCGAAAATAGGAGTAGCGAAATGCTTACCAAGCCGTTGCGCCGCCCAGCCGAGTGCAGTTTCATATAATTGGCCAAGATTCATACGCGACGGTACGCCAAGCGGATTCAGCACTATGTCCACCGGAGTTCCGTCGGGTAGAAAAGGCATATCTTCAATCGGAACAATTTTCGACACGATACCTTTGTTCCCGTGCCTTCCGGCCATTTTGTCGCCTACCTGAAGCTTACGTTTTTTGGCAACGTAGACTTTAGACATTTTCAGGATTCCGGGCTGCAATTCGTCGCCTTGCGCAATTTTATTTTTTTCGGCGCGCACGGTAGAATGTATATCGGCTATAAGCGATGCGTAATTATACATCAATCGGCGAACATATTCCATTTTACCTTGATTTTCGAGCCATTCGGCTTCTACATCAAGTGCATCAAGCTTTAATTCGCCGTCTTCAAACTTTTTGACAACTTCTTTTTCGGTTAATTTAATGCCGCCACGGAATGCGGATGCACCGCCCGTTTGCTTTATGCCGAGTGAAATTTCGCCGTTTAGCAGTTTCGCTAAACGATTAACACAATCTTTTTCGACGGCTTTGATGCGCTTTGCTTCATCGCGATTGATTTTATCTTGGCGTTTTTTCTCTTCATTGCGAATATCGGCATCGCTCGCCATTATTCTGCGGCTGAACAGCTTTGCGCCAATCACTACGCCTTTAAGTCCCGGCGGTGCTTTGAGCGACACGTCTTTCACATCGCCCGCTTTGTCGCCGAATATAGCACGAAGTAATTTTTCTTCAGGTGTCGGGTCTGTTTCACCTTTCGGCGTGATTTTTCCGATTAAAATATCGCCTTCGCGCACCTTCGAACCTACGTAAATAATGCCGTTCTCGTCCAAATCTTTGGTAGCTTCTTCGCTTACGTTCGGAATTTCGCGCGTAAACTCTTCTTCGCCGCGCTTGGTATCGCGTACTTGATGAGTAAATTCCTCTATATGAATGGAAGTGAATACGTCCTCCGCAACCAAACGCTCGGATATGATAATTGCATCTTCAAAATTATATCCGCGCCAGGGCATGAACGCCACCAAAACATTTTGTCCGAGGGCAAGTTCGCCCAATTCCGTAGCTGCACCGTCGGCAATGGGCTCCCCCTTTTCCACGCGCTGATTTTCCCTTACGAGAAGGTGTTGGTTGATGCTTGTATCTTGATTTGTACGAAAGAATTTCATCAGCTTATACGTAGCCAAACGGTCGTCGCCGAAGGAGATTAACTTTTCCTCTTCCGTTCTGTCGTCATCGTAACGTACCTGAATTTCATCGGCCGAAACACGCTCGATATAGCCTTCGCCCTCGGCCACAACAAGCGAACGCGCATCATGCGCAACCCGCGCTTCCATACCGGTGCCTACAAACGGTGCGCGAGGACGTAAGAGAGGCACTCCTTGACGTTGCATATTCGAGCCCATCAGCGCACGGTTGGCATCGTCGTGTTCGAGAAACGGAATCAGCGATGCCGCCGGGCTTGTGATTTGGTCGGTTGATACATCTATGTAGTGTATGTCTTTCGGCGATACTACAACAAAATCACCCGATTGGCGCGCATTTATTCGGTCGCCCACGAAATTACCGTTGTCGTCTACTTCCGTAGAGGCAGGAGCGATTATCATTCCCTCTTCCCGTTCGGCTGCAAGGTATTCTATTTCGTCGGTAACACGCCCGTCCACCACTTTGCGGTAAGGTGTTTCTATAAAGCCGTATCCGTTAACTTGCGCAAGCAGAGCAAGCGAAGAAATCAGACCGATGTTCGGGCCCTCCGGCGTTTCGATTGGGCAAAGACGGCCGTAGTGCGTATAGTGAACGTCGCGCACTTCAAAACCGGCACGCTCGCGGGTAAGACCGCCGGGGCCGAGAGCCGATGTGCGCCGCTTATGGGTTATTTCCGACAGCGGGTTGGTCTGGTCCATAAACTGCGACAGCTGATTTGTCCCGAAAAATTGATTTACTACGCTTGTAATAGTACGCGCATTAACCAATTCACTGGGAGTTAATCGCTCGCCGTCGTGCATACTTAGCCGCTCTTTTATAGTGCGCGCCATGCGATTTAGCCCGACATTAAACTGTGCCGATATTTGCTCGCCTACTGTACGAACGCGGCGATTACCCAAGTGATCTATATCGTCTACCGTATGTTTTTGAGCGTGCAAGTCTATCAGATACTTGATAATAAGAACAAGGTCATCAATCCTAAGCGTTGTTACTGATAGCGGTACATCTGTCAATTCCAATTTATCGTTTATTCTGAAGCGCCCCACAACGCCGAGGTCGTATCGTTTAGCGTCAAAGAACAAGCGTTCCAGCAAAGCGGCCGCGGTTTCTACGTCGGGCGCGTCGGTAGAGCGCATTTGGCGATATATGGCCTCCAAGGCTTCTTCACGGCTACGCGTAACGTCTTTCGACAATGTTTTGGCGATTAGCGGCTCTTCCGACGGATTTTCATATCTGAACAAGCGTACCGTTTCCAATTCTGCTTTTTTGAAAACTTCAAGCAGATTTTCGTCAATAAGCATATCGCGCACGGCTATAATTTCGCCGGTAGCAATATCTATTACGTCGGCGGCGATACGGCGGCCTATATACTCTTCCGTCAACTTTTCTTTGTGAGTATCTGCGGCGAGGTCGAACAAATCTAAAATTTGCTCATCGGACGAGAATCCCAAGGCGCGAAGCAAAGTAGTAACCGGAAATTTTTTCTTACGGTCAATATATGCGTACATTATGTCGTGAATATCGGTTGTAAACTCAACCCACGAACCTTTGAAAGGGATAATCCGTGCCGTATAAATGCGTGTTCCGTTCGGGTGTATCGCATCGTCAAAGAAGACTCCGGGCGAGCGGTGCAACTGTGCAACTATAACGCGCTCCGCACCATTGATAATAAACGTGCCGCGCGGTGTCATGGCGGGAATATTGCCAAGGTACACATCTTGCTCTATCGGGTCAATATAGTCCTCGTTACCCGGCTCTACCTTGCTTGAGAGCCGAAGGCGCGCTTTCAATGCCTTGGCATAAGTCAATTCTCGTTCGCGACATTCCTCTTCGGAATACTTGGCTTTTTCAATAGAATATTCGATAAATTCCAACTGATATGTTTCCGAATTATCGTCTATCGGAAAATTAGACAAGAAAGCCTGTTGCAAACCTATTGGCTGGCGACGGGCGGACGGTATGTTTTCCTGTAGAAATTCCGCATAAGACTTCAGCTGTAGACGCAACAAGTCCGGGTATTTTGCTTCGGCGTTTTTGTTATGTGCGAACGATATTCTGTCGCGAAGCAACGCAAAATTACTTTCCGATTCGAGCTGACTTGCATTCATAATAACGACCTCCGTAGAAAAGAATAACCGCAAATGCCGTTTAACGCCGCAGGGTATAATTGGCGCAACCGACGGCCGGAATTGCTTACCGCTCCGTTTGCGTGGTAAAAAATAAAGATTTCCCCCGCCGCCTGCGTAAGGCCGCATAGAAGAAATCCAATCTGAGGTACGGATAATACTTGTGGCATAACACAGTGCGCGTTGCAGGCTTGCTACAATGGGCTGCGGCAACGCGAAAATGCCTGTTCCGTAAAATGATCAATACGAGAGTTTTTACGAGAGATACGCGGAATGCGCTCGGCACCCCGCGTATATTTAGACAAGAATGCTCTGCAAAGAAATTATTTAAGCGAAACCTTTGCGCCCGCTTCTTCAAGTTTCTTTTTGATATTGTTTGCTTCGTCTTTGCTTGCCTGCTCCTTAACGATTTTTGGTGCGGCTTCCACCAGGTCTTTTGCTTCTTTCAAACCAAGTCCGGTAATTTCGCGAATGGCTTTGATAACGTTCAGTTTTTGCGCACCTGCATCGGTAAGTTCAACGTCAAATTCGGTTTTTTCTTCTGCGGCCGGAGCAGCTGCGGCGGCCGGAGCGGCGGCCATTGCCATCATCGGCGCAGCGGCAGTTACGCCGAATTTGTCTTCAAGAGCCTTTTTAAGTTCGGCGGCTTCGCCAAGAGTAAGATTGCTGATTTGTTCAACGAGGGCTTCTACGTTTGCCGACATGTGGATATTCTCCGTTATGAAATGAATGTTGGTTTTTTATCGTAATAAGCCGATAGTCGCCTATCGGGAAATAGTTTTACTCGACACCGGCGCGCTTTTTCGCAACGGCTTCTATAACGCCCGCAAGATCGCGCATCACAGCGTTGATAGAGCCGACAATGCCGGAAACGGGCGCATCAAGCGCACCAAGAATAGACGCGATAATTTCTTCGCGAGTAGGCAATTCGGCCACTTGTTTCAGTTGGCTGCCATCGAACACTTCGCGTTCGATTATAGCAACTTTTACTTTGGGCTTTTGCGTTTTTTCGGATATATCCCGCAGAATTTTTGCCGGAGTAACGGGATCGTCGTAGCTTACGACAAGCCCTGTCATTCCTTCAAACTTATCCGACGGTATTCCTTCGTAGCCGCCAATATCGGCAAGCGCACGGCGAATGAGCGTATTTTTACCGACTCGATAGAGAAATCCCTTTTTCTTCAGGGCTGCTCTCATTGCGTCAACGGTTGCTACGTCCATTCCGCTGTAATCGGCGAAGTAGACGCCTTTGGCGTTGCGCAACAAATCGGTAAGTTCAGCCAATTGCCGTTTTTTTTGTTCTTTCGTTACCATGCTTTATTGCGTTGTATAGTTTATTGGCGCACATCGCTCAATCGGAGAGGAGGTTCCCGACGAGAAGCAAGCGACCGCGAGCCGGCGCGTAATAGTCAATTTTAAATATTCCTTCGGGCGTAAAGGTTTAATGCGTTTCGTGAACCGTAAGCGACTGCTCGGAAACACGAACGCCAAGGCCCATTGTTGAACTGAAAGCAACACCTCGCACATATTTTCCCTTAGAAGTTTGCGGCTTTGCGCGCATGATGCTTTGGAAAAACGATTGTATGTTCTCGGCAAGTTTTTCTTCGGAGAACGAGCATTTTCCGACTGCGGCATGAACGTTGCCGGCTTTATCCACGCGATATTCGATTTTTCCTGCTTTTACTTCATTTACGGCTTTGGCTACGTCGAACGTTACTGTGCCGCTTTTGGGATTGGGCATAAGCCCGCGCGGGCCGAGTATGCGCCCAAGTTTTCCTACTTCGCCCATCACGTCGGGCGTAGCGATAATAACGTCGATATCCGCCCAACCGGATTGAAGTTTTTCGATATATTCTTGAAATCCGGCATATTCCGCGCCTGCGGCCAGTGCTTCCTGGTCTTTGGGTGATTTGGCAACAACCAAAACGCGCACCGACTTACCGGTGCCGTGCGGCAATGAAACCGTACCGCGAACAAGCTGGTCGGCTTTGCGCGGATCTACTCCTAACCGAATGGCGACTTCAAACGATTCGTCGAATTTTGCCGTTGCAGTCTTTTTTACCAAACGAATAGCGTCTGAATATGAATACTCCGTATCGAGTTTTGACGATTTGACGATTGCGTTAAAACGCTTGCTATGTTTTTTCATGGCCGCTGTCGCTTTTAATTATGATTCAGAGAGCAAAAGGTTGCAAATAATGAAACGAGCGTGCGGAAAGGCACATCATTCACGCTCACGAGATAAAATGTAGTCGGGAATATCAATCTTCGAGAGTTACGCCCATGCTGCGCGCCGTACCCTTTACCATGCTTATCGCGCTTTCCAGCGAATCACAATTCAAATCCGCCATTTTTTTCTTGGCGATTTCTTCGGCTTGCGCAACAGTTAATTTGCCTACTTTGGCCTTGTTCGGCTCGGCAGAACCTCTCGGTAGTCCGAGTTTTTTCTGAATCAATACTGCCATAGGCGGCGACTTCAGAATAAACGTAAAGGATTTATCCGAATAGAACGTAATAACTGCGGGAATGATGGTGTCGCCTTCTTGGGCTGTCTTAGCGTTGAACTGCTTGACAAATTCCATACCGTTCAAACCACGCTGACCGAAAGCCGGACCTACCGGCGGAGCCATTGTGGCCGCACCGGCTTTTAATTGCAGCTTGAACGAGCCCATTACTTTTTTTGCCATGACCGATATCTTTATCGTATGTGAGAAATAGTTGCTTCTGTTTCAGAGGCGTTTTTACGGAAAAGCACTCTAATGGTTTTCGATTTCCACTTGCGCAAAATCCAATTCGACAGGTGTTTTACGCCCTAAAATTCCAACCTCGACTTTCAACTTTTGCTTTTCGTTATTAACTTCTTTTACCGTACCGCTGAAATTAGCGAAAGGCCCGTCAATAACTTTTATTGGATCGCCTATCGAAAAACTGATCTCGATAGTTGCAATATTTTTCCGCTCTTCAACTCGCCCTAAGATACGCGCTACTTCGTCGGCTTGCAATGCCACGGCTTCGTTCTTCGTTCCTACAAAACCGACTATGGAGGGCAACGACGCTATGCGCTCTTTTAATTGTTTGTCCAATGCTACCTGAATAAGCAAATAACCGGGCAGGAAATTCTTTACCCGTGTACGACGCTTGCCGTTGCGCACTTCGTACACCGTTTCCTGCGGTATAAGTATATCGCCTACCCGACTTTCCAAATGATATCGCTTCACTTCCAACTCGACAGCACTTTTAACGCGCTGCTCATGACCGGGATAAGTGCGGATAGCGTACCATTTCAGTTCTATTTTAGCGGCTGTTTCTTCCATTCGTATCTTTCAGGCAAATAATCGCTTACGGCAAGCGAACGGCATACTAAAACAACATCTTGACGAATGCAGTCATAACAAAATCAATCACCCATACGAATGTGGTGATTATTCCGCACGTGGCCAGCACAACAATGGTCGACTCACGCAGTTGTTGGCGTGTCGGCCACGACACTTTCTTCATTTCCTTAGAAACTTCGCCGGTATATTCTTTGATTTTGGCTACCATATTCGTCTACGGCTGTAATTTAACGACTTACCCGAAACTTTGAAAATTGCACGGGAGGAGGGACTCGAACCCCCAACCAACGGTTTTGGAGACCGCTACTCTACCAATTGAGCTACACCCGTAAATAAGGCGAGCTGATGACCGGGATTGAACCGGTGACCTCTTCCTTACCAAGGAAGTGCTCTACCAACTGAGCTACATCAGCAACGTAAAAACTCTTAGCGTCAACGAACCAAATCGGCAGAGCGGGAAACGGGACTCGAACCCGCAACATTCAGCTTGGGAAGCTGACGCTCTACCAACTGAGCTATTCCCGCACATATTACGGACGCTCCTGACAGCCGATTACATTTTGCGGCCATTTCACGCGGACACGAGCGGGAGACGGGACTCGAACCCGCGACCAACAGCTTGGAAGGCTGTGACTCTACCAACTGAGTTACTCCCGCAAACCAATTCTTGTGGGCAGGGAAGGATTCGAACCTCCGTAGTGCGTCGCACGACAGATTTACAGTCTGTTGCCATTAACCACTCGGCCACCTGCCCGTTCTTTGGTTTAGAGTTTGCAAATATACGCTGTTTTGCTGAAATATCAATGAAAAATATTGAAAACTGAAAATATCTTTATCGTTTGAAGCAAAAATGCCGGCCGCAAACACGATTTTCCAATAAAACCGACAAGGTTTATAAAGCAATCGCACGATACAGCCGACGATGTAACAAACAATCCGCCGATATATTTGATTGCCAATAGTAGCAATTCAACGCAACCGACAACCTGTTATATAATTCTACAATACTCAGATTGCATAAATGCCGAATACCATATAATTATTTTTTTGTCATTTTTGCAAATACGAACATCATGTAATAAAATCTCGTAATTTTGTACTTTACATACGATTGGAAGCCTTGCGTATAAATAAATTTTATCAGCAAACAGCGTAACTCTCCGATGCGCCCTGTCAAACATCTTATCGAAGCGGTCGAGGAACTTTTTCCGGCTATTCAACGCGAATTCGACCGTTATCAAACTTCTTACTTTCCCAACCGCTCTCCCGAGTTTTTCTGTTTGGAACTATGCGGCGAAACGGGCGAGCTTGCCAATCTCGAAAAAAAACAATGGAAAGGCAAAGATGTTTCTTCGGAACGTCTTGCCGAAGAAGCGGCAGATGTTCTTATCGCCCTTTGCAATTACGCCAACGCACGCGGAATCAATCTTGGCGAGGCTGTAGGAGTAAAATTGCGCCATATCGAAGAAAAACGAACAAAACTTGCGCTTAACAACTTAGAATATTAGCGCGGTGCATCTGGTTTTGTATCCTATTGTATAAATCGCACACTTCATCGCAGAGATTGTATCGTACCCGTGATTTTCGCGGTGCCTTCGGAAATACGCGCTATTGATTGCGTATAATTTCAATTTGTACCGTGCGGCTGAGAATACGCGATTCCGGCAAATCATGCGACAATATCCCGGGCGGAAATTTAGTTGCCGCGACTCCTTCACTGCGAATTATATTAACCGACGGCTTTAAATGTTTGATATAATTTGTTACTTCTTCGGCACGTCCGCTCGATAATTTGGCGTTCAGACTCGGGTCGCCGAGATTATCCGTATAGCCCACAACGCTTACCGTCGCTTCATCGTTCAGACCGGTTACAAAACGCTTAACGGCCGCCTTTGCCGTTCTATTGAGTTTGTCTTTTAACACCTGAAAGTGCATAAGCGATAATCTGTCTATCTCCTGCCTAAGCGTATCACGTCGTACCGGTATTTCCGTCTCTTGTTTGGCGGTTCGTCCGTCAGCATCGGTTATCGAAAGCAAAACATCAACGGTTACAGCCTCTGCGCCAGAGTGCATGGCTTGTGCAATATCATCCGTAACGGTAAATTGTTTTGCTGTAGGCCGGCCGGTTCCGCTTTCCGCGCCTGCTTGCATTTGACGATAGCGCACGGTCGCGCTCCAAGATTGAAATTTGCCTGCCGTGCTGCCCGAAGGGTCTATTTCGATTCTTTGCGGCTCAATTCCCGTAAGTTCAATATACTTTTTTCGCAGAACAGGCGCAAGAAGTGTTTCGTCGTCGTCGGATTCGATTTCTACGCGACGATTTTCGGCATAACCGGCTTCTACTGCCGACATAGTAGGCGTTTCCGGCTCGCATTTACGGCGTGAGCGCGTAATTTTTATACGTTCTTCCGAAACGCCCCACGTTGAAACTAAATAATCCTGTATGGAACGTGCGCGGGCTTCCGCCAATTGGCAATCCGCATTTTCTGTGGTCCCGTCGGCCGTACCCCGCAATCTGATAGCAGTTTTCGGATTATCGCGCATTCGTTGTCCCACAATATTCAAAATATCACGATGCTGCTCGAGTACGCTTGGCAATAAATTATCTTCCGAAAATCCGTCGGACGATGCAAGTAAATGATAACGGGCGGCCGGCGACGAAGAATTTTTATCGAAAAATATCATAGGCAACAGCGGAAAAGCCTCGGTTGCATAACGCCCGCGCACCACAAATTCTTTTAACGGCGATTTCGGGCTGACCGTTCCCATTGCCCGAACCTCGAACGATGCAACCGGGTCTATGGGCTTAGGCGGCTCGACTTTTTTTTTCATTCCCAAAATCAATGTATCTCGACGCATTGTCGTTTCTGTAATAATACGCTTGGTATCAGTTTCCACAACATCGAGTTGAACTATATTTTTTCCGAACGAAAAGCGATTTCCCGCAATTGCCGGATTTTCTATAGTAATTGTATCGAACAGACGGTGATAAAGTTTTTCTTCAATTTTCACGAGTCCGCAGCCAAATCGTAAAGATGTGCTAAGTCCGACCGTAGCCATGCGAAGATTGCCCGTTTCTACTATGGCGGTAAGCGGCAATGCGCCGTGCAATTCCGGCGTAACAAGCAATTTTGAAGAAAGATAAAAATCGTATCCGATACCTACTGTTATTTTGGGCTGGAATGTTGCAACGTCGAATATTGCACTTTGCGGCAGGAACATAGTGTCGCGCCGATTATTACCAAATGTTACATTACCCGGCGAAAGAATTGCAGACGACGATTCCCACATAGGCGAAAGCAACAATCCGACTTCGCCACCGCCGAATACGCGGAATTTACCGCCGATAATATTTGCCAACAAATCAACGCTTATATACGGTGCAGATATTTGCAAAGAATGTCGGCGTACCAACGGTACAATATTTCCCGATGCGTCCAAAACGCGAGCGCGGTCGTCGTCGGCGGAAAGCGATACTTTCGCAAGGTTGTAATTCGTGCGCAACAATAATCCGAAGCCATCCGACAGCCGCCAATCGAGCGAAGCACCGAAAGACGGAGCAACGACTCCGGATCCGTTGTAAGATGGGCAGGTCGGGTCGGAAAGACAACGAAGATTACCGTCGGTTGAAAATTGCAGGAAATTAACTCCGGCACCGAAGCCTATCCAGAGCGGTGTACGCGGAACGGCGTATTGCTCTGGTCCCGGCGGCACACCTTGCGCAAGCGCAGGCAACGGCACAATACTTAATGCCAAGCAAATAAACAAGATGATTATCTCGGAAGCAGGCCGTATCGGTCGGTTCATATAAAAAAGACAAGAAAACTAAGCACCGCAATTGCAAATATACGGATTTGCGCCCGAAGCGATTTATCGTTGCAATGCACCGCTTTTTTCGTAATTATATAGGGATAGGGAAAGAATTGCTTGAACATACCGAGTTTTGAGATTGCACCGCACTTATTGTAGCAGTATCTGTTTCCCGGCAGTAAAATTCAACATGAGAATAGAAGCAAAAAGTTGCAAGTATATTGGAAACACCTGCAAATTATAACAAAGAAAAAGCCCTAAATTTCGACAATTCAGGGCTTTTCTCCGTGGGCGGTGAGGGATTTGAACCCCCGACATCCTGCTTGTAAGGCAGGCGCTCTGAACCAGCTGAGCTAACCGCCCTCACGTCGTTAAGAGAAGCAAAAATACGACTTTTTTTCAAAACAACAAAATAAAAATTTCGGATGCGTCTGTTTTTTTGCAAAAAAACCATATTTACCGTGTATAATCCAGCAGTTCGACATCGCTCCCGTCGAACCGTGCATAAGTGGGCGGCGCATTGCCGAGCCAATGTCCCAAGTTCAAATACCAGCCATTGCCAAGCCTGTATTTTCCGGCATGATGACGATGCCCCATAATCACGTAGTCGAATCCTTCCGTTATTTTTTTTGCGGCAAATTCCGAAAGCCCGTCTTCTGTGCCGAATTCTTTGGCATCGGTGTATCTTCTGCTTGCACGCGACGAACGCGAGGCCAACCATATTCCGACATCGGGATGCAACCACTGAAAAAGTTTTATCGAGAGTTTATTCCGCAGAATTGCTCTCAAAATTAAATAGCCGCCGTCATTTTTTACTTTACCGTCGCCATGCGCTATAAAAAAGCGCTTATTGCCTATTTCGCACTCTATATCGCCACGCTCTATGGTAATTCCAATCTCTTCGGCAAAGAATCGCTGGTGCCCGAAATCATGATTTCCCATAAGATATTCTATTTTTGTTCCGGAACGTACAATTCGTTCCATTGCTGCAACAGAGCGATAGAAGTATTTCGGAATAACGGTGTTGTATTCGAACCAATAATCGAACAAATCGCCGACTATATAAATTTTCTCGGCATCTTGCGATATATGCTCAAGAAATTGAATTAACATATCTTCGCGCCGACGGTCTGCGCTGCGGATATAATAACCAAGATGAACGTCGGAAAAAAAATACGTCATGCGGCATCAGCTTTTGAAAATATGCCGATAAAGCGACTGCATTTTTTCCTTTAACGATACCGACGTTTGATATTGCCGCAAGTCTGCGCCATTATCTTCGCCGCTCGATACGCCGCGCTTTCGCTGTGCCGAAAATTCTGCCAACTCATTCAAAGTGTCGACCTCCTCCTGCACAAGCCTGCGCCAAGCACCGGCGGGAATATCGTCTGTTGTAAACGTACCTACACGGTGACGATAGAACGACAATATTTCTATACCGAATCGCTTCAGTGCAACGCGTAGTGCCGTCGGCGGTGTACGGGTTACGGTAACAGAAATAATCATGTTGCGGGCATTCCGCCGAACAGCAAACATTTCTACATCTTCACTTAATATTTCGTCAAGGAATTTTTGCAAGCCGGCAATTTCCTCTACAGAAAGTACCTTGTGAATTTTGCAATAGTATTCTTTTTCTAACGAAGCAATAGGCGAAGTATCGTGCGAGTGATGCCGTTTGTCGGTAGTTAGTATAATAATGCCGGATGCGGTTTTATCAAGGCAACCTACCGGGAAGAACCACCGATGATTACAGTAGAAGTTTTGATATATGGTTGCACGCGATTTCTCGTCCGAGCCCGCAACGCAACGCGCTTTGTTCATAATTACGTAAATATTTTCCTGCTTTGCGCGCAACTCGCGGCCATACACCGATATAACGTCTTTTTTCTTGTCTATCGATATATTTCGGTTGTCAATAGTTTGCCCGTTGATTGCAATAACGCCTGAGCGCAATGCTTGTTCCAATATTTTGGGCGAAGCAAAGTCCAAACGACGCAATGTTTTCATTAAATTTGTCGGGCGCGGAGTTTTCTTTTTATCGCTTCTTCTTTTAATACCGATTTTAGGAGATTGGGCTTTATCGAAACGATTATTGTCTAATCTGCTTTTATACGGCCTGTTTGTATCTTTAGCGTATTGCGTGCGAAAGCCCGTGCGATCCGCAGCGTTCGGTGACTCGGAATTCCGCCTATGCCTATAAATGCGTTGCACATGCAGATCGCGCCTCTCCGGTGAATTTGCGGTGCGATACGGATTGCTTGAATTGGGATTCGGGCGATTACCGCTCGCCTGACTATCATTTCTCTGCCTATCGAAACGTTGAGGCGATTGGTTGCGATTTACCGTACCGTTATACCGCGAATGTTCTGCGCCCGCTTGATTGCCGTAACCGCTTTTGGCATTTTTATATCCGCTGTATGAATCTTTATTTCTGCTTATACTGTCTTGCCGCCCCCCATTATAAGGCTTGTAATAAGGCGGTTGTTGCGAAAAACGACGCTCGCGACCGTTTCCGTGCGAACGGTTTCGATTGCCGAAACGATACTCGCCGTTCTCGTTATAGTTTTGTACACGGTTGCCGAAATTATCGTCAAATTCGTTTGTTTCTTCCTGGGGTTCAATCGGAGGTGTATTTATGCGACGTTTATTTCTATCGAACGGTTCTTCTTCCGGACGGCTGTTCTGCATGGAAATAATCAGATATAAGTGTTGTAAAAACAGTTGCGGAATTATAGATAGCAGCCTTTAACAGGCTTGATAAGTTAAATTGAAAATATTGCACACGGGCGGAATGCTTGTGCTGAATTTTACTTGATTATGCGGTATTTTATTTCTGCCGCCTCCGTATTTTTGCCGCTTCACCGATAATTATTCGCCTAACGACTCGCCCCCAAAGAGCGGAACGCCTTTTCAAGCGTATCGGCGGTATTTATAGGCAACATTTCCGTATCCGCTTCGGCTTTGAACATTGCCAAAGAAAGCGGCAGTATTCGCGGCTTCTCTCCTATTTTCAGGCCTATTCCGTAAGCAGCGCCGGAGGCCGCCGCCGGAACGGAAATTTTTTCGATGTTTTCAGCCGTGGGTTGCGCACAATTCTCGGCCGGCGAACTGACCACGTATTCACGACAAGAAGCAGGACGCTCCGAATGAATGGAACAAGATTCGTCCTCCAAAAACGGACAGGGCATACCCAGCCGGAAATAATCACGCCCGAGAGAATGGCGCGTTTCAACGTCTAAGTTCGTTATATCTAAAAGTGATTCAAGCATTTTCTCCGACTCTAACCGCCGCTCGATTGCGGTAAATCGGTTGCGGATTTTCGTTTGCACCGGCTCGGGCATTGACGAAACAACATCGCGCAATCTATGCTTCTCTGCTTCGGAAATAGGAACTAATTGCCTGCAACACGCGCCACACCCCTTTTTGCAAGACAGATTGCGCCCCTGCTTTTGCGCCGCGTCCACGGCAATGTCAGCTGCAATGTCCGCAAGATTATAAAATATAGGCAATAATGCCGTCGGACGCACGAAACCCTCCGGTACGGGAATCTCGACCTTAACTCGCTTCCCCATTATCGTCAGATTAACAATAGCCGTGCGTATCGTATTATTATCAACAGAAGGCATAATATCTCTATTGAAATTTCACTTTACGCTTGATAAAAATAAATTCCGAGCTTGAAAGTGATTCTACGACCGGATACTCGTATAATTTGCCGTTGCCGCTTCGTTAATTCCGCCGCGCAAACGGTTTTTAAAAAGACGGTTTCCTCAAATATAGCACATTTTTACGGCAATAACGACAGATAATACAAATAAATAAACTATTTCTTTTGCTGCCGATAAATTGTGTCTGACTGCATAGGTTATACATTTGTCCGGCATATCTACACTTAAAATGTAGATTATACAGATTCAGATGCTCTAATCTGTACTTTTATTTGAATTATTTACTAAAGATATAATACCGAACATGTTCATTGTCTCAAAAATTCGTATTCGTACACTTTCGGTTCAATCTTTTCGGCAAGTTGCCGCAGTTTTTCTCTCAGGTTACCGATTAAATCCGTATATGCTTCGTCCAAACTTTTATTATTCATTTTTCCCGCTTCATTCCTGCCTTGAAAATGTTCTCTTATGTCGTAAAGCGACGCATTTACATTGCAGTTCGGTTGCTTGTGATAATATTTCCAAAACTCACGCCCGGCATCAAAAACGGCGGTTGCTTCCGGCGAAAATACCAGAGGCGCGGTTCTCCGAGTTTGATTGTCGAATAAATCGCAGTTGCCTGCCGATTTTAGCTTGCCGCCGATGAAATTACTCATAAAATTACTGTCAAATTTTTCCCTTGCGTTTATCTCTTGCTCTGCAAACGGTATCCAATGATTTACACCGTATTTGCTCTGAATATTATTACTGAAAATCGTAAATGTCAAACAGTCATTTTGAAATTCTTTGTCTGTTTCCCATTTATTGTTCGGAAATAAAAATTGGTCTCGGTCGTTCAGCCAAGTCGCTTCGACTACTTTGCGAATTGAAAAATAAATTGAAACGTACATTAAATTTTCTGCTGTAATTCTTGTGTGCCTACCGCCTTTCTTCCAATTACCTTTCTCTTTATTATCTATAAAAATCATTCGTTGGTTCTGGAAGTCGTTACCAACGGAAGCCATATGACCAATATAGTTGATAGAAATCTTTCTTGAATAATTTTCAAGCCAGTCGCTGATGTATTTTGAATTGTCATATGATGTAATAGTTTTTGAATTAATAAATTTTCCTTTTGCATCGTAAACGTCTATAATTGATTGTTCAAACACTTCATTTTCGTCCAAATTCCAAATAAAAAAACCAATTGGAAAATCTCCTTTTACATTATCGAAGGTGTCCGCAGGAACAACAAAAGATTTTTCGAGCTTGGCTCGAAAGAAATTTCGGAAATCCGAGTAATTTGGTGCTTGCAGAGTTTTCAAAGTTGAAAATTCTGCAAGCACACTGTTAGGAATTTCTTGATATATCCTTGTGAAAAATTGGGCAAATATTTCACTACTTGCTTTACCCATTAGAAATTGATACTTACTGCGTATTTTGCTGATGTGAACGTTTTTTCTTCCAATTCCCCTAACATTATCACCTTCCGCATAGGGCGGATTGATATAAATCACTAATTTTTTTCTCTTCTTTGGGTTATTGATAATGTCTTGCAACGGCTTTGGCAATTTACTGAAATCATCATTCAAAAAATCAAACTGAAAAACGTGGTCATCTAATAAGTTCGCGCCGTTTTTAATACGGTCGCGCATTACTTCCACGTCTTGTTTATCCAAAGTTGAAGCCCAAATATTATATTTATTGGTAAGTCCGGCGAGTAGATTTCCTGTGCCTGCGGCGCAGTCCCAGACGTAATATTCGTCTTGCCATTCTTCGCCCAGGACATCGGTCAGATATTTTTGCGAAAGTTCCACCCATATTTGAGGCGTAAAGAAACTCCCCTTGCGTTCTCTTACGTCTTGCGGAACAAGCAAATCGCGTCGTTCCACGATATAATCCCAATATTCTTCTTGTGGCGGACGGTCGTATTTATTCCAGAATTGCGTATGTGCAATTTGGTTATCGGTAAAGACTGTTTTTTTGCTGCTGAACATTCCAGCTTCATCAATTTTACGGTCAAGTTCATAGTGGTCGTGCCGGAGCAATACAAAGAGTTTTTCTTTAAGTGTGTTATTTTCCTGCGACAACAAGTCTGCAATATAAAAATCGCCGTCAATAATCCCGTTCTTTTTTGCCGCCTCCCAATTTACGGAAATGGTCGGTTTAACCGACCGCAACCACTTATTGTAAATAATCATAAAATTATTTTTGTCAATCTTGGTTTTTGTCAAGCCGAATTTACCAACCGCGAAATTCATTTTAATAAAATTCTTCAGCTCTCGGTCATCTTTTATATAGTTAAAAAGAAGGGCATTGTTATCAATAATTATTTTAACTTTTTCATGAATTAATTTGAACTCTTTTGTATTATGATTTGAAGGAGTTACGTTCCAATTAAAGTCGTTTATATAAAAAACTTCGTGAATATCATTGTAAGCAATGAAGGCGATTTTTTCACCGTCGAATGCACCCAACATTGCAGGCGGCAGGAATTTATCGAAAGTTCTTGCTTTGCCGATTGTCAATATTAGTTGAACAATTGATTTATAAATATCCGATGAACCCTTTTTGGCTTCTGCCCAAAGTAAAGATTCGTGGTCGGACTGCTCTATCGGACTTTGATACATACAAACACAAAAGTCCACATTACCAATTATTTTACTGCAATCATATATCCAGAAGTATTCTTGGGATACCTTGTTTTTGAGTTCTTCTTCCCGTATGTATTGGTACTTCATAATTCGTTTTGTTTGCAGAAGTTGTTTGGGATTATTTTTTATGCCGTAATAATGGCGGACAATTTATTGTAGAATTGACGTAAAATTACGGATTATGCGGATTTTTACATTTTATCGTTGCCGTATATTTTAATTTTGACTTATCAATATGTAGCCCAAAGAAGAAAAAGAGCACAGCAGCCCAACAATGAGAATTACAGGTATAATTTTATTTCTTTTTTTGCCGTCTTTTTTGATATAACTCCATATAACGAGCGAGGCAATGCCGAAAGGATAAGCAAAAATAAGTGCGAACCAGTATACCCATACAATTCCCAAGACGGTGAACCAAACAGCGAACAAAATTGCAAGCGTGAACAATACGTCGTTTGCGGTTATTTTCATTTTTAAGAACAGATATAGTAAATCAAAAAACAGCGAACCTACTTAGAATTTGCTCGCCGTTAAAAAATATAGAAAATAAATATTTGGATTAAATTATTTTAGCTTATATAACCTGCATTTTAAGGATATATCTGCCGGATAAACGTATAGCTTATGCCGTCAGGCACGACATATCGGCAGTAGCAAAAGGAATATTTTTTTATGTAGTGTTCGGTACGGGACACGATATATTTCTCCGGTTTCATCTTCCTACCAATATACAATCCCTACGGGAGTTATAGAAAGACAGATGTGCCGCCGTTACGGTATATCGGCAAGAATAAAATGCCCAAATTATTCAGGAGTTTTCACGCAAAGACGAAAAGCTTGCAGAGGCAAATATATCCATTCAAATTACGACTGTAAAAATCATCTTGAACAACTTCAAATTTAATTTCGTGCAAAAGTAAAGAAAGCAGGCGGCTTTATTATTAAGCCGCCTATTTTTCTACAAGCAAATTGCACGACAAACTAAATGCGCATCATCGTTCCACGACAATTTGCAAAGTGCCGGTTCCATGCGAGGTAACTATACGGCAGAAATACGTACCGTTTTCAAGATTCGAAACGTCGAAAGAAACGATATTCTTGCCGTCCGCACGGAATCCGTGCGCCAATTCCGCTATTTCACGTCCGCGTACATCAAGTAAAGTTACCGATATATCTCCGGCGGCAGGAAGCGTAAAGTTTATGGCGGCAGCACCCGACACCGGAAGCGGAGAAACGGACGCGCTAAGACTACGAATGAAATTTTCGTTTTCCGAAACGCCCGACGGCGTTATTGTAAATTGACGTATTTCGCTGAATTCACTCCAGCCTGCAAAATTTTGGGACTGAACGCGCCAATAATATGTTCCGGCAACAAGTTTGTTCGCGGCACCGCATACGTAGAACGTGTCTATCAGGGTAGAATCAGATTCCATTATCTGCTTCATATCGGCAGTTTTCGAAAGTTCAAACCGGAAATTATCAGCCGCAACTTCACCTATTTTCCACGTACATTTTACGGTACCGTTCGAGGTTGAATACTTATCGGCAGGCGCAAGAAGTCCGGGTTTTGCGGGCAGTTGCAGAACGATAAATTGTCGGTCGTCCGAAAAATCACCCCAAAAAGCGTCGTTTTTCGCTTTTACATGCCAATAATATTCTTGGTCATATTCGAGGTTGCTCAGCGTAAAAGTCGTGTCTTTCAGATTAGAATCGCTTACTATTATATCTTTTGAGAGAAAGGTATAATCTTTGGCAACTTCCAACCAAAAACCTTCACCTTTCGGCAAGATATTGCTCCAGCTGAGAGTAATGGATTTGGTTGTAACAACAGCACCTTCTTCGGGATAAATTTGCCCGGGCGTTTCAGGGTAAATATATACTTCGAAGGTATTTACGGGCGAATAATCGCCCCAGCCCGTAGGTGTTTGCGCTTTAACGCGCCAATAGTATTGCGTACCGTTTTTAAGCCCGTTTTGTACTACAAATGTATCTTTTACACTCGCGATTGTTTTCACGATTTCAGTAAATTTTGCATCGGTTGCAAGGTCAAAAGAATATGCAACAGCCTTTGGCGTTTTGTACCATGTAAGCGTTAAATCGCGCGTTTCTATCTGTACGCCGTCCGACGGATATTTTAGAGCTACCTGACCGGGCAAAGCCGAAGTAAAATCGGCTTTTACGTTATTACCGCCGTCAAGCATAACGTTTTTGGTCAGCGTTTGGCCTAATCCTACGCCTTCGGCCGTTACTGTTACAGAACCCGAAAGTCCGGTTATGGGGATGGCATAGCCGCCCGACGACGAAGTCATAGCATAGTACTCGCCTTTTGAGGCCGTGATTTTAATATTTGCCAGACCTTCGCCCGGGTCGTAGAAATTATTGTTGTTATTATCCTTGTAGACTACGCCTACAAGGAAATTATCCATGCGCGTTCCGAAATCATGCGTAATAATATACGGCCCTGTTTGGTTACCGCTTGGAGTTCGGTAATAAATTCCCACGCCGATTTCTTTGTACACATAATTTTCAAAATTCATGATATTAGAGCGATGTCCGAGTTCTATTTGATTTTGCTCTCCCCAATCCACATTAAAACCGCAGTGGCCGTACCATAATGTTTTTGAATAAGCCGAAACATTCTCGCCGCTGTAACCGGAGGAAACGTAACCGGCTTTATTGATACGTTGCATAAAAGTAGAGCCGTCCGTGCCGTCATGACCTTGATAATTTTTATCGCGCATATCGGCCGAGTGTGTGCGTGCCGCCGCAATCAGTTTGGCATTAAATGCCAATGGCGGACGCTCCGGATAGCCCGCAAACGCCGCCTTTGTGGCCGCTTTATTTATTTTGAAATAAGAATATGCAGATTGTACCTCGGGATCGGGCGTATCCATCAGGCGACTTCCCTCTTCTTTGGGGTTGGCACGAGCGCGGTTGATAAGCTCAAGCGTATATTGCTCGTCGTTAGTCGGGTCTCCGTGACTGTAAAGTGTAGGTGCTTTAGAATGTTCGGATTTGTCAACCAACTCGATGACAGGTGTATGTTTTATGCCTCGCGGATTATCGGGCGACGGGAAATTATGCTGCGCCGATACACATACAGACGATAGCAACATAGTTGCAACTGCACTTGATACAAGCAGTGGAAAAGAAATATTTTTCATGAAAAACACGTGAAAATGAAAAAAACTCTGCAATACGTTTTACAAGTTATTTTTATGATGATGCCGCAAAATTACGAAATTTCGGGACGGTGCGAAAAATGAAACTAAGGAATGTACGACTACTGTTTTCCGATATAATTTTCTGCACCGAATAAATTTACCGTGCAGTTAAACCTATAGTTGCAAGATCTGTTTCTAAACGGCGTTTTTTCAACCGTTTTTATCTTTTCCATGAAACTTCTCTTCATTACATTTGCATTTTCTATATGCACGGCAACCGCACAGCAGTTCCGCGAAGTTTTAATTCCAACGAGAGTTGCCAATTCCGAAAAGAAATATTTGCTTGCCGATCTCTATATTTCCGACTCTTCCGTTCGCCGCCCGACAATTTTAATACAAACCCCCTATAATAAGGCCTTGTATCGCCTTTCGTTAGGAAAAGTCGGCTCTGAAAGCGGCGCGAGCGTTCCATACGATTCCGCAAAATATAATTATGTAATTGCGGATTGGCGCGGGTTCTATGCCAATAAAAAATCCGACTCGGCTCTGTATAATCGCGGGCTTGATGGTTTTGATATTGTGGAATGGATTGCCCGTCAAACTTGGTGCAACGGCAAAGTAGGAACTTGGGGCGGTTCTGCATTGGGGCTAATTCAATTTCAGACTGCCGCTCAACAGCCGCCGCATTTAATATGCGCCGCACCTTTTATCAAGGATTTCAAGACCAAATACAATGATTATTATTATGGCGGCAATTATCGCAAGGAACACGTTCAAAGCCTTGCCGGATTGGGGTTTATCTCCGAAAAACTTGTTCTGTCCCATCCCACACTCGACTCATATTGGAAGTTTGCGGATAATTTAACGGATTTATCAAAAAAAATAGCCGTACCGATGTTTATGTGCAGCGGCTGGTTCGACCATTATCCCGGCGGCGTTTTGCGTGCATTCGACGATATTCGGAATAACAGTGCCTCTGGAGTCCGCAGTAAGCATAAATTATTATTTGGACCTTGGTTGCATACATCAATCGGGGTGTCGGAACAAGGTATTCTTAATTTCCCGAATGCCGCAGGTATTCCCGTTGAAGACGGCATGAGATTTTTTGATTATTATTTGCGCGACGAGCAGAACGGCTGGGAATCCGTTGCTCCGGTTCGATATTATCAAATGGGTGATAATATTTGGCGTGAAACCGAATCATGGGACAATGCAACAAAAGAAAGTGCCACATTATATTTTCACGAAGGCAGAAGGCTGAGTTTTGAGCTGCCGCCGATTACTTTTCGGCCAATTCCGCCTGATACGTTGCGTGCCAATCCGCGACAGCCCGTTCCGACTATAGGCGGCTCGCGTTTCAATCCTTTCGACCGCTCAATTGCTCTGGGGCCGCAAGATATTTCGGCGCTATTGCCGCGCAACGACGTATTGAGTTATTCCACCGAGCCGCTTTCCGCGCCGGTTACTCTCGCCGGCTCTTCGGAGGTTAAGATATATTTTGACTGCAATCGCCGCGATGCCGATATTTCGGCACGTCTATGCAATGTATATCCCGATGGTCGCCGGATAATTCTGACGCAGGGCATACAACGTTTGCGCCTGAGAAATTCTCTTGAAAAAGAACAACTTATTACGCCCGATGCGCCGGATTCGGCCACAATTCGCCTTACGGATTTGGCCATAACTTTTCCCGTCGGGCATCGCATAGGGCTGATAATCACAGGAAGCAATTACCCGATGTTCGACGTAAATCCGAACTCCGGCGGCGATTTATATGCTCCGAGCGATACTCTCACGGCAGAAACGCATATTTCGCTGACACGCGAAGCTCCGTCCGCTTGGAATTTCAAAACAACCGGAATTCCGTCCGGCATAAAACAAAGCGAGGCGAATGTTCCATTTTTCGAGTTATTTCCCAATCCAGCCGACGATGAAGTGATTTTGCGGTTTTCCGACAATGAGGCTACGGCGCAGGTGTATGTTTGCGATTTACTCGGCAACGCAGTATTCTCTGCAAAGATAACGAGTGGCAGTATTACTATCCCCACATCAAATTTACAAGCGGGAATATACTCCGTGAAAGTCATTACGCAACAAAGCGTCATAGCCGCACCACTTTGCGTGGTACAACAGCGTATGCAGTAATTTCCTTGTCAGCCGATGCTTTTCCGCGTCATAGTTTCGTAGTTTTGCACTAAAATATTCGTTATTCTTTGTAGAACTCCGGCATGGCTTTTCGCTTATTATATTTTTGTTTCATCTTTCTTGCGGCGGCAAGTTCTGTTGCCGCACAGGTTCGAAACGCGCAAACGCTGATAGCAGACGCGGTATGGTTTCGCGGTACAGCCGACAGTGCGAATCGTCTTGACGTTTATCTGGCCGTACCATATTCTTCATTGCAGTTTGTCAAATCTGCAGATAATTATATTGCCGAATACGAGGCGGTTATCACTCTGCGCGATTCAACGGGGCGTAAAATACGGCAGCAAAATCTTACTCGACGTTGCATTGCACCCGACTACGAGGCCTCTCGCGGAATAAACGGTGCGGCCGATTACTCGCAAACGGTATTTTATTTATCCTCCGGAAAAGTAAATGCGGAAATTATAGCGACCGATGCCGTAGCCAAGCGGAATATCGGCATATCTTTGACGGTACTAATTCCGCAATATCGCTCCAAATTATTTGAGATGAGCGGCCTTTTAACTGTAAGCTCAATCGAGGAACACAATGGAAAATACATAATTACGCCATACATATCAACCATTGTTAGCCGATTAACTGAATCGTTTTTTATATTCTTTGAAACCTACAACAATACGAGCGACGTAGAAGAAGCCGATTTTATTTATGAAATATTGGATGCAAAAGGAATATCTGTTCAACGAGGCGAGCGTACAAAACAAAATACCAAAGGCGACGTTACACAACATTACTTACCCGTTCCGCCGCAAAAATCGCGTCCGGCGGGCAACTACTCACTTCGCGTAATAATGTTGAAAACAGGCGATAAAACCGCTTCATATTCTACGGCCGATATATTGTCTGTTTCGTTGCGACCGATTGTGATTGAGCGATCTGCCGCCGACGCTGCCGGCAAGGATTTGGATAAACTCATACGGCAAATGATGTATGTAGCTTCTCAATCTGAAATTGATAATATAGAAGACGCGGAACTGCCCGACGAAAAGCGTCGTTTATTTGACGAATTTTGGCAAAAACTTGACCCGACCCCCGGCACCGAGCGCAACGAAGCATTTGAAGAATACTACGGGCGCGTCGAATATGCAAATCAAAATTTTCGGACATTCCGCGAAGGCTGGTTAAGCGATATGGGCGCGGTTTATGTGGTATTCGGGCCGCCCGTCAATATAGAGCGAACACCTCCCGTGCCTGCTAACGGCCGCAATATAGTTCGTTGGACAATGGCCGACAACCGGCGATTTACTTTTATTGATGATATGGGATTCGGCGAATATCGGCTGGCTCCGGCTGTGCAGATTGCGGAAAAATATCATTACAAAAATTAACTTCTACATTGGAAATTTACATCAAACAAATTTCGGATCGCTTTGCGAAGCAACCGCGTATACCGTACAACTAAATGTATAATACTTGTAAATGATCTATTGTCGGTATAATTTCTACAATTCATTTGTGCTTTTATTCAGCGCACGAGCTTTTTCGATGAAAACATAACTGACGAAAAAAAGAGGGATAATATTTGCGGCAATTAGTACCGCGTCAAATCGAAAGATGCCGTAACACAGCCATAAGATTGTACCTGTCAGCATAAGTCCGAATGCACCGAGCGAGAGTTGTTCCGTTTCTTTTGTACGCCACACACGAAATGCCTGCGGCGCTAATCCGAAAGAAGTGCAACAAGCGGCTACTGTACCGATAATTGTAACGAAAGTTTCCGGCATTGTCTTGGATTATGTCTATGTAAAAATGCAACTCATATTTTTATCGGCTATACTCGGCCATCATTTCAATAAATTGGCCGAAAAGATAATCCGAATCATGCGGCCCGGGCGATGCTTCGGGGTGATATTGCACTGAGAATACAGGTAATTCCGCGTGCCTCATTCCAGCCAATGTATTGTCGTTCAAATTAAAATGAGTCGGAATTATGTTTGCCGGCAAAGTAGTTGCATCAACGGCAAATCCGTGATTTTGCGAACTTATTTCTACTGCACCGGAAGGCTCGTAACGAACCGGATGATTAGCGCCGCGGTGCCCGAATTTCAGTTTATAGGTTTTGGCCCCGAAAGCAAGCCCCAAAAGTTGATGACCTAAACATATTCCGAATATCGGCTTAATACCGATTAGTTTTTTTACTGTTTCTACGGCATAGACTACAGCCGCGGGATCGCCGGGGCCGTTCGAGAGAAAAATTCCATCGGGATTTTCAGCCAAAACCGTCTCGGCGGAAGTAGCAGCCGGATATACAGTAACATCGCAACCCCAAGCGGATAAACGCCTTAGTATATTACGTTTAATGCCGAAATCGAATGCGGCAACGCGAAACCTGCGCTGTTCTGTACGAACGGCCGGGTAGCCAAGAGGAACGTTGGCGGGCTCCCAACGATACGGCTTATTTACTGTAACGCTACCCGTTAAATCGCAACCTTCCATAGAAGGAATGGCACGTGCTCTTTCCGTTAGCCGTGCGGCATCAAGGTCGCCGGCCGAAATAATGCCGCGCATCACGCCCGCGCTTCGCAATATTCGAACGAGAGCGCGAGTATCCACTTCTTCAATACCGATTTTATTGTTTTCGACCATCCATTCGGGCAAAGATTTTACGGCACGCCAATTAGAATGGTTTTTTGCAATTTCCCTTACAATAACTCCTTCGGTCTGAAAAGCTTCCGATTCGTCATCGTCGGGATTTATTCCGTAATTACCGATATGCGGATAAGTAAAAGTCATAACCTGACCTTTGTAGCTTGGGTCGGTCAAAATTTCCTGATAGCCGCTCATGGCGGTATTGAATACTATTTCGCCCTTTGCTTCGGCATCGAGGTCGCCAAAAGCGAAACCGTGAAAAGTCATTCCGTTTTCGAGAGCAAGAACTGCAGGCCGGCGCGGGTATTGCATAGCTGTTTGATTTGTTCGATTTTTCAAAATAAAGTTTTTTTCAAAGCGCAAAATTAAGATGACTTTTACGTTCTCAGCCGATTATTTCCAACTTGGCGTATCGTAGCAATAATTGCTTGCGTCCAACGTTTTGGAACTGCACAACCGCCTGCCATTCGCCGCTGGTTCGCTCTACTACGGAATTTACTGTTCCTATACCGAATTGCGCATGGCGCACCCTTTGTCCGGCACGAATATTCGGGCGCGAATTTGCGGGGGGCGGCAGTTGCGAATACGACTCGTTGCGCGGAATATCATCGTAGAACGGCTTTTCGGTGCGTGCCGGCTTTGTAAATTGACTGTTATGCCGTGTAATAAACGGTGCGGGACGCGACGCATCGGCCGATTTCGGCGTTCGGCGCAATGAATCGCCGCGCTTCCATTCCAAAGTATCACTTGGAATTTCGTCCAAAAAACAAGACGGTTCGTTGAAAGCCAATTCGCCGAAACGAAAACGGCGCTCGGCATAGCTGAGAAACAGTTGTTTGCAGGCGCGAGTTATTCCCACATAGAACAAGCGTCTTTCCTCTTCTTTTTCGTCGGGGTCGTTCTCGGTTCTTGCAAGCGGAAACAGCCCTTGTTCCAAGCCGGCAACAAACACAGTCGGAAATTCCAAGCCTTTTGCGGAATGAAGTGTCATCAAGGTTACTGCGTTGGCCGAAGCGTCCGTATCGTCTATATCGGCCGCAAGCGATATTTGTTGCAGAAAGCCCTCGAGTGTAGGGTTATCTTCATGCGCGGCATATTCACCGATATTCGACAGTACGCGCTCTATATTTCGCAGTCTGTCTTCTGCTTCGTCGGTGCGCTCTTCGCGCAATACATTCGGCATACCGGTTGCTTCTATGTATTCAACAGCTATTTCTACAATGGATTCGCCGCGTTGCACCCTCTCTGCAAAACGCCTGATAAAAGCCGCAAAATCGGCTGCCGATTTACGAGCGCGCGGCATAAGTGCCGGTACATCGGCTACCCGCATAAATGCCTCGAACAGCGGTATATTCTCTCGCGTTGCGAAATCCTGCAAATATCCGAGCGAAACCGAGCCTAAACCACGCGACGGCTCATTGATAATTCTAAGCAAACTTTCGCTGTCGGATTGATTAACCAAAAGCCTTAAATAAGATAAAACGTCCTTTATTTCTTTGCGCTTGTAGAACGACATTCCGCCCACTATCGTGTATCGCAACGACGCACGACGCAAAGCATCTTCAAGTGCCTGCGACTGTGCATTTGTACGGTAAAGTACGGCAAAATCACGCATGTTCCGAAAATTTTCGCTTATTTCGCAGCGAATAATCTCGGCTATTTGAGCCGCTTCTTGGCGGTCGTCCCATGCCTGAATAACGCGCACAGGCTCGCCGTCGGAGTTCTCCGTCCAAAGTGTTTTATCCAGCTGCCGTTTATTGCGCTTGATAACGGAATCGGCTGCTGCAAGTATAGCCTTTGTAGAGCGATAATTACGCTCTAATTTTACTGTTTCGGCATTAGGATAATCTTTCTGAAAATCGAGTATATTGCGTATGTCGGCACCGCGCCACTTGTAAATGCTCTGCGCATCATCACCCACAACCGCTATATTGTTATGCCCGCCGGCAAGCATACGAATTGCCGTGTATTGCGCTCTGTTGGTATCCTGATACTCATCTACCATTATGTAGCGAAAACGCTCACGATATTTTTGCAGAATTTCGGGATAGCGTTGCAACAAGCGTATCATATTCAACAAAATATCGTCAAAATCCATCGCATTGTTCGCCCGCAAACGCTCTTCGTATCGAATGTATATTTCGGCAGTTTGCCGCTCCGCAAGATTAGACGCTTGCGCAGCATATTCACGCGGGCCTATCATTTGATTTTTTGCCGAAGAAATGCGCCCGCGAACAGCCTGCGGCGGAAATTGCTGTTGCGAATATCCCATAGAGTTCATAATATTTTTCACTACGGAAAGCGAATCCTCCGCATCGTAGATAGAATACGACGACGTATAATCGAGATGTTCTGCTTCGTAGCGCAATAGGCGCGCAAATATCGAGTGAAATGTTCCGGCCCATACTTGCGAAGCCGCACGCTCGCCGGTAACATGGGCAATACGCTCTTTCATTTCACCGGCCGCTTTATTGGTGAATGTTAATGCGAGTATCTGATGCGGTGCAACGCCTTCCCGCAGTAAATAAGCAATTCGATACGTTAATACGCGAGTTTTTCCGCTGCCGGCGCCGGCAATTATCAAAAGCGGGCCTTCCGTATGTCTTACAGCTTTAAGTTGCGACGGGTTGAGCTCTTGCAAAAAATCGGACATTGTTTCGTCAGCATGATTTACAATAATTATATTCATATCGGAAAAGTTTGTAAAACAATCGTTTTGGGATACGAAAAGCCATTTTTTGTTTGGTGCCCGGCTTACCGTCAAATTACTGTTCGAGTTCTGCCGCTATTGCCGCAGCGTTTTCGTTGGCAGTGCCGCACAACCACTTAATCGAAGCATTGCGACGGAGCCAAGTAATTTGCCTTTTCGCGTAATTTCGCGTATGCCGTTGAATAGATTCCAAAGCTTGCTCGGCAGATATTTCATTCCGCAAATATGCGATTGTTTCTTTGTAGCCCACAGTGTTCAGTGCGTTCAGTTCCGGCGAATAGCCCATTGCAAGTATACGTTCGGTTTCTTCGGGCAGACCGCCATTCCACATTTCTTCGCTGCGGCGATTTATTCTTGCATAAAGTTCGCCACGTAAGGCAGGCGTAATTCCGTAGTATTTTGCCTGAAATTCGGTTGCCGGTCTACTAGCCGAAAATTCGGAGAATTTACTGCCGGTAGCATAATAAAATTCTAAGGCGCGTAATATGCGGCGCGGATTTTTATCCGAATAGCGCAAGGCAGCCGCCGGGTCAATTACGTCGAGTTCGGCATAAAGAGCCTCACGTCCTTCGTTTTCCATTCGCTTGTTCAGCTCCTCGCGCACAGCGGTATAATCGCCTTGCGGCTCGTTAAAAATCCCCTCGAAAACAGATGCAATGTACAATCCCGTACCGCCGACTACAATCGGTCGCTTGCCTGCCGCCTGCATATTACGAATAACGGCAGAGGCTTCGTCCGCAAATCGCCCCGCACTGTAATATTCGTCGGGATTAAGAATATCAATAAAAAAATGCGGACACGTTGTGCGTTCTTCAGGTGTCGGCTTTGCTGTTCCAATATCGAGGCAACGGTATATTTGGCGCGAATCGGCCGAAATTACGGCACAATCTCCTAACCGTTCGGCTACGGCTAATGCGGTAGCGGTTTTGCCGGCGGCAGTCGGCCCGGCAATTACGATAATACTTGGTTGCTCCATAAATTACGACATAAAACACGGCTCAACGCCAAATATGGCCCGAATCTGCACTGCGCACACGCTTCTTTATTGCATTTTTCTGCTTAATTTCTGCTTAATTATTTTTCGTAATTACATAAGGTGAAGCCTGCGCTGTAGGCATAATCAGCAGGTCTTGAATACTCACATACGGCGGGCGTGTAGCGCAAAATAAAGCGGCTTCAGCCACATCGCATCCGGATAGCGGCAAAAAACCGCGATAGGTCATTTCGGCACGTGCCGCATTGCCGCGAAAACGCACAAGCGAAAACTCGGTTTCCACAAGCCCCGGGTCTATATTGCAAACTCTAACTCCCGTACCGTTTACGTCGAGTTGTAACGATTCGGAAATAGTCCGAACGGCTGATTTTGTAGCACAATACACATTTCCCGACGGATATGCCATACGCCCCGCAACGGAGGCTATATTGATAATCATTCCGGCGGCACGTTCTATCATACCGGGCAAAACAGCCCTTGTCATATAAAGCAATCCCTTTATGTTAACGTCTATCATTTCTTCCCAATCGTCGACCGAACCTGCTTGAAGTTTATCCAAACCGCGTGAAAGCCCCGCGTTATTTATCAGAATATCTATGTTTTTCCATTCATCGGGCAATGTTTCGGCCAAAGCGAACACGTCGTTGCGTTCCCGTATATCGCATACGCGAACCAAAACATCGGAGTTATAATTCTGTCGCAACTTATCGGCAAGCGCATCAAGTCGTTCTTTTCGGCGGGCAACTATAATCAAACGTGCGCCGGCTTCGGCAAAAACTTCGGCACAACCAAGTCCTATACCGCTTGACGCACCGGTAATTAAAGCGATTTTTCCGTTCATTGCATTTGCTTGGTCCGAGGCAAATCAGACTAATTTACCTACAAGAAAAAGGTGAGTAATAAGGAGAGTTCCGGCGGATTTTGCGAATACCCGCCAAGCATGCAAATTACCACACACAAATTCGCATACTCTTTCTCAAATAAATTTCGGACTTTATAGTCGCATTACGGTTGCTTTGAAAATACGCCAGCCGCCGTAGACAATCACGGCGAACAATGCCGCAGACAAAACTATTCCGTAGGGTATTTCCTGCCCTATTACAATCAAGGTAATGACTATAAAGAAAACTGCTGCGGTAATTCCGAGCAAATACAAAGTCGCCATAATTTTTTCGGATTAAAGTGATTGGTTTAACGTTTGCGCAGAAGTCCGGCATTCTCCGAATTTACCGCTCTCAACTGCCGATTTTACGATTTCCATATACCATTGCGGCGTACTTGTAGCACCCGAAACTCCAACGGTTTCCGCGCCGTCGAACCATTCTTTGCGAAGTTCTTCCACGTCCTCGATAAAATACGTTCGCGGATTCGCGGCTCTGCACACTTCATACAGCACTTTTCCGTTCGACGAGGCCTTGCCGGCCGCAAAAATAACAACATCGTTGTCGGCGGCAAAACGCGCCAGATGTTCCTCGCGCCCCGATACTTGTCCGCAAATCGTATCTTTTGCCTGAAATTTTTCCGAGCCGAATTCCGCAGGCTCTACAATCAAGTCGTTAATACGCTCATGCAATGCCTGACGTATCATAAAAAAGCCTGCTCTATCCATCGTAGTTTGAGAAAACAGTACGGTAGGGCGCGAAAAATCAACGTTTTTCAAAGCGTCGCCCACATTCTTGACTATAATACATTCATCATTGCAAACTCCGCGTACACCAACTACTTCGGCGTGTTCTTTTTTTCCGAAAATGACAACTTGGAAGCCGGAATCGTAAAATTTACGAACGCGCTCCTGCAATTTGCTGACTATAGGGCAAGTAGCATCAATAATTTCAATGCCGCGGGCAAAAGCACGACGATAGGTTTCGGGCGGCTCTCCATGTGCGCGCACGAGCACCTTTGCATCGGGAAAAAGATTATCCAAATCGTCGCGAGAAATAGTTTGCAGGCCTTTTGCTTCAAGGCGTGCAATTTCTTTCGGATTATGAATAATATTTCCCAATACATAAACATTCCCGTTATTCTCGGCCAAAGTTTCCTCCGCAATTTGAATAGTACGGACAACTCCCCAGCAGAATCCCGAAAATTTATCTATTACGACCTGCATAATGTATCCAAAATAGAGGTAAATTGCACTTAGGCTACGCAATTTTCGTAGACGGTTTGTATAGGAATATCGTTTGAGCCCGACCGTCGCAAAATTGAAGCGGCCATAACTATGCATAAATTGCTCAAATATCTGCCATCAAGAAGCAAACATCTTGTTTATTGTAAATTTTATGATGAAGTCAATCGTCGAATATACTTCGATTCGCCATATATTTCCGAATAATCACACACGTCTGTCCATGCTCTTACGCACAATTTTTATTTTAACGCTGTCAGCCTTGTCCGTTACTTTGGAAATGCAGGCTCAATTTGGCAAAAATAAGGTACAATATGATTCTTTTTCGTGGAAATTCATACGTTCCAAGCATTTTGACGTGTATTTTCATCAAGGCGGAGAATATTTGGCGCGTTATGTGGCGATAAATGCAGAGCGCGACCTTGGTTCCATCGAGCGTAGATTAAATTATTCGGTAGGGCGGCGAATACCTATTGTAACGTATAATTCTCACAATGAATTTCAGCAGAGCAACGTTATCGGCGTGGAAATCGGCGAAGGTATAGGCGGCGTAACCGAATTGTTCAAAAATCGCGTTACAATTCCGTTCGAGGGGCGCTACGACCAATTCAAACACGTTATTTGCCACGAGCTTGCTCATGTCGTTCTTAACGATATGTTCTATGGTGGCTCAATCCAAAATGCCATATCCAATGCTCAGCGCGCCGAATTGCCATTATGGATGAACGAAGGCTTTGCCGAATATGCCGCCGCCGACGGCTATGACGTAAAAACCGATATGTTTATGCGCGACGTGGCACTAAGCGAATACCTGAAAGGCCTTGATAATTTACAGGGATATTACGCATATCGCGGCGGACAAGCGTTTTATTGGTTTATTCGCGAGCGATACGGCGAACAGAAGATAAGCGAACTCATCAATCGCATCCGCAATTTGCCCGACTATAAGCAATCGTTCAATCTGACTTTCGGAATGAGCTACGAGGATTTTTCTGACCTTTGGGCCCGCGAAATGAAGAAAATATACCTGCCCGACATAGAAAAATTTGAGGCTCTCGACGATTTTGCGGAAAGACTCACCAATCACGAAAAACTTCACAATTTCTACAATTCTTCGCCGGCCGTTTCGCCCGACGGCGATAAAACAGCCTATATTGCCGACGAGGACGGCGTATTCGGAATTTATATTAAATACTTGGCGAATAACGGTAAAACTGTAAAGCTGCTCTCAAGCGACCGCGCTCTCGACTTTGAAGACCTGAACTTTCTGACACCCGGAATATCTTGGGATCCTACCGGTAAACAACTTGCAATATCGGCGAAAGCCGGCGGCGAGGACGCGCTGTTTATAGTTGATGCAGTTTCGGGAGCATATCGGCGCAAGACTTTCGGACTTAAAACAATTACATCGGCCATTTGGTCGCCGGACGGCAAAAATATTGCTTTTGTAGCCTCGAAAAACGAACAATCCGACTTATATTTATACGATGTTGCAAAGTCTTACGTCAAGAAACTGACCGATGACGTATTCAGCGACCAGCATCCGACATGGTCGCCCGACAGCAAAACCATTTATTTCGTATCGGACCGTGCCGATTATACGTCCGGCGATTTCAAGGCGGCAAGTTTCAAGATGTGGGATTACGCTCACGAAACACAAGACATTTATTCGCTTGATATTGCTTCCGGTACAATTAGCCGAATAACGCATGACCCCAAAAACGAAAAAACATCTTTGGCAGTTGCCCCCGACGGCAATACTTTGCTGTTTGTATCGGATAAAAACGGCATAGGTAATTTATATTTTCTTAATCTTGCCACAGGAGAAATTACTGCACGCAGCAATTCCATAAGCGGAATTACGCAACTCTCATTGGCAAATGACGGCAGCCGTTTGCTGTTTTCTTCGCAAAATAAAGGCGGCTTCGACTTGTTCTCAATGCGCTTCCCGTTGCAACGTAAGGATTACGGCGTTTTACCGCTTACAAAGTTCCGGCAATGGGAAGCCGAAAAATTAAAAACCGTAGCCGCAATAACCGCTTCTGAACCGATAGTGCCCAAACCGAGCAAACCTATAGGGTACGGAAATTTTGACGTAGAATTTTCGCGGCAACAATCCGCACCCCCAAACTCGAGCGTAACGCAATCGCCCGTGCGGCCGGTTATTGCCGATGGTACAGCCGACACCGCACTTTCCGCACCGCAAGACTATAAAGTGTCGCTATCTACCGACCTGATATATAATAATGCCGGATTCAGTACTTTCTACGGTTTACAAGGTGCTACGCAAATGCTGTTCAGCGATATGCTCGGCGACCACCAATTGTATTTGCTGATAAATCTTTTCGTCGACCTGAAAAACAGTAATTTTTACGCTGCATATTATTATCTTCCCAATAGAATTGACTATGAGTTCGGCGCCTTTCACAAAGCCGCTTATGTAATTCGCGGCAATGGAATGTTATATCGTTTTCGCAATTACGGTTTGGAAACAAATGCTTCTTATCCTTTCGACCGTTTCAGGCGTTTGGAATTCGGCTTGGGTATGCAGCTTGTAACGCGCGAAAATCTCGATTACGTAGAAGAGCCTTCGGCTTCTGTATTTGCAGTTTCGCCGCATATAAAATATACATTCGACAACACGGATTGGGGCTGGTTCGGCCCCAATCGCGGAGCTCGTTATTTCGCAAGCATATCGGCTTCACCGAAAATATCGAATTCAACACCGGAATTTATTACTTTCAATACCGATTTGCGACAGTATTTCTCTATGTTCGGAAATTATATCAATATCGCGCTTCGCGGTTCGGGTAGCGCAAGTTTCGGCGCAAATCCGCAAAAGGCTGTTATTGGCGGCGTTGACAACTGGATAAACAGAACTTTCAGCAACGGAACATTGCCTTGGGATTCGCCGTCCGATTTCGCTTTTATGCAATACGGATTGCCGTTACGCGGTTTTGACGTGGCTGAACGCAGGGGCAACAATCATTTTTTACTCAATGCCGAAATGCGCTTTCCTTTGTTTCAGGCACTCATCGCAGGGCCTGTGCCGATTTTGCTGCAAGGCGTACAAGGTGCATTTTTTACTGATATAGGTGCCGCTTGGAAAGATACATTTACTCCAACAACAGTAGACCTTTCAGGAAATAAAATATCGCAAGATTTACTTATGAGCGCGGGAATAGGCATGAGAACATTTGTTTTGGGGCTGCCGTTGCGTGTTGATGTGGCATGGCGGAATGAATTCTATGCATGGTCGCAACCGAATTGGTTATTCTCGCTCGGCGGCAATTTCTAATGATGCGTACTACCATAAAATACAATGGCGCAATCAATCAAAAAGACGTATATCGAGAAAAAGACAACGCTATACAACGAAAAAATCGTATTTTTGTGCTCCTTGTTACGGCGTGTGGCGCAGCCCGGTAGCGCACTACTTTGGGGTAGTAGGGGTCGCTGGTTCGAATCCAGTCACGCCGACAAACGATAAATTTTAGAATATTGCATAAAAAAGAGACTGTCTCAAAGCAAGAGTTCAGTCTTTTTTTTTTAGGAGAATGCTTAATAT
>JAANMT010000518.1_pt1 | contig 42043 bp, 32 predicted proteins | sample 7279711 | NCBI WGS metagenome assembly JAANMT01 (sample SAMN14094538, study PRJNA606508) | bioreactor metagenome | isolation source: A lab-scale SPAN reactor treating ammonium-rich wastewater day 1 | place: Ireland: Galway | collected 2017-01-16 | reverse complement strand
TGCTCCGGTTTGTGATAATCTTTGGTTGGGTTATTGCTCTATGACACCTAACCCTACTTTTTATTTATCTAGACCGTTGCACTTGACTGTTGAATTCAATGGTGTAATTATCTTGCAAAATTAACCTTACTTTTTTTGACTAAATTTTAGCAGAGTATTGGTTGAAATATCATATAGAATTATTTCCAACAATAAGTTTTACCGTATTTCAGAAAAAACACGCATTTTTGTATAAAATTTACCGTAGAATACTCCGGAGGGTTCGCCTAATGGTATGGCAGCAGTCTTGAAAACTGCCGGGCTCGCGCCTGTGAGAGTTCGACTCTCTCACCCTCCGCAAACACCCCGCTTGCGATAAAGCATCTCGCAAATAGATACCGCTTCTATTTTCGAGATGTTTTCGTTTACAACCGCCCCGGCGTTTATGCCACGCACAGCAATCATTCCGCTCGCAAACTAAAATTGACAAAAAGCAACGATAAAAACGGGAATTTTACGTAATTTGTGCCGTGGTATTGCACTAATGCGCCCCGACGGCGTTCATAGACGTAAAGCAAGTTTTTCCGCCGTACGCGCTTTAACGCAAGCGAAATACCGAATCTGTTTCAGATCGGTAAAAATACAATTCATTTATTAACACAATTCAAAGGGCGCATCCATGCAAGTATATGACGCGCATCACATTCGCAACGTCGCATTATTAGGCCACGCCGGTTCGGGCAAAACCACTCTTGCCGAGTGTATGCTGTTCGAATCCGGCGGAATCAATCGCAGGGGAACGATAGAAGAGCAAAACACCGTCAGCGATTATCACGACATCGAGCGCGAACGCGGCGCAAGTGTTTTCGGAACTGTATTGTTTGCCGAATGGAGAAATTACAAAATAAATATAATTGACTGCCCGGGCTACGACGATTTCGTGGGCGAAGTGGTTTCGGCTTTAAGAGTTGTCGACACGGGAATCCTGACCATTAATTCGGTCAATGGCGTTGAAGTAGGCTCGGAAATCATTTGGAAATATGCCAAGCAATTCGATACGCCGATTATCCTTGCTATAAATAAAGTGGATATGGAGCAGTCAAAATTCGACCGTGCCGTCGAGCAGGCAAAAGAACGCTTCGGCCGCGAAGTTACTGTTGTACAATATCCTTACAACGAAGGCACAGGCTTCAACTCTATTATTGACGTTCTGAAAATGACTATGTACAGTTTTCCGGCAGGCGGCGGAAAACCGGAAAAGTTGCCGATACCGGCCGAAGAAAAAGAAAAAGCGGCGGTGCTTCACAACGAACTTATTGAAATTATCGCCGAAAGCGATGAAAGCCTGATGAATCTTTATTTTGAAAAAGGAGAACTCGACGAAGACGAAATGCGCAAAGGCTTGCAAGGTGCTATGATTAGCAGGCAAATTTTTCCGGTTTTCTGCATTTCCGCCAAACAAAATATGGGCAGCGGCCGCCTGATGGGATTTATTGACAATGTAGTTCCAGCACCTGTCGAAATGCCTCCCAAAATTACTGCAAACGGCACTTCTGTACCATGCGACCCTAACGGTAAAACTTGCGCATTTGTTTTCAAAGCCGTTAGTGAGGCGCATCTCGGCGAAATGTCGTTTTTCCGCGTATATTCGGGCAAAATTGCACCCGGCCAAGACCTGCATAACGAACAAACGGGCGCAAACGAGCGCATGAGTCAGGTTTTTGCCGTAAACGGTAAAAAACGCAGCGAAGTAAACCCTCTCGTAGCCGGCGATATAGGGGCTACCGTAAAATTGAAAAATACTCGCGTCAATAATACGCTTCACGATAAAGGATATGACTTAACATTGCCACCGATTCAATTTCCCGAGCCAAAAGTTCGCGTAGCAATATCACCCGCGAAAAAAGGCGAGGAAGATAAACTCGGCATCGCTCTGCACCATTTGCACGAAGAAGACCCTACGATAATCATAGAACATTCGCAAGAGCTTAAGCAGATGATTATACACGCGCAAGGCGATATTCATCTCTCGTCAATTAAGTGGCGGCTGTCCAATCGTTTCAAAATAGATGCGGAATTTCACGACCCGAAAGTTCCTTACCGCGAAACGATTCAGAAAAGCATAAAAGGTATGTATCGCCATAAGAAACAAAGCGGCGGCGCGGGACAATTTGCCGAAGTTCACATGCTCGTGGAACCATATTACGAGGGTATGCCTGCACCCGCGGGCATTACGGTACGCGGAACCGAAGAACATTCTCTGCCTTGGGGAGGCAAACTCGTTTTTCTTAACTGCATTGTGGGCGGCGTAATAGACCAGCGATTTATGCCGGCGATACTCAAGGGCATAATGGAAAAAATGAGCGAAGGCCCTCTTACCGGAAGTCCGGCACGCGATATTCGGGTATCGGTATTTGACGGGAAAATGCACCCCGTTGACTCGAATGAAGCAGCCTTCAAAACAGCCGGAATGATGGCGTTCAAAGATTGTTTCGTTCAAGCCGACCCGAAAATTCTCGAACCTATGTATGATGTGGAGATTATTGTACCGGAGGACTTTGTGGGCGACGTTATGAGCGACCTGCCCTCGCGCCGCGGCATTATAATCGGAATTGAGTCGGAGGGACATTATCAATTCATCAAAGCGCGTATGCCTCTCGCCGAATTAGACAAATATTCATCTGCTTTGCGTGCAATGACGCAAGGACGCGCCACGTATTCAAAGCAATTCGCCGAGTATATGCCCACACCGCCATTGGTGCAGCAAAAGCTTGCAGCCGACTACCAGGCGCATCGGCACGACGAAGAATAAGGATTTTTACAAAGCAAAAGAGGCTGTTTCCATAATGGATTCAGCCCCTTCTACTTTTATACTGCATCTGAATAAGAACCGCTTTTCACCGGATTTTAATGTAAGTTCCACCTGAACTTACATTACCATTCCGCCATCTGCGCAAAGAACTTGTCCGGTTATATAAGCACTGTCGTCGGAAGCGAAAAAAGCGACTGCGGCCGCTATTTCATCAACTGTTCCCGCCCGTTTCAGCGGAATAACGTTTAGAAACCCTGCACGCTGTTCATCGCTAAGTTTCTGCGTCATATCGGTTTCCACATATCCGGGTGCAATGCAATTAACCAATATATTGCGCGAAGCAAATTCTTTTGCCAAAGATTTGGTAAGACCAATCAATCCGGCTTTCGAGGCAGCGTAATTCGCCTGCCCCGCATTACCCGTAATGCCGACAACCGATGCTATATTTACAATGCGTCCCGAACGTTGCGACATCATAAGCCTGCACACCGCTTTTGCACAAAGAAACGCACCTTTCAAATTGGTATTCAGCGTATCGTCCCAATCTTTTTCACTCATTCGCATCACCAAACCGTCTTTGGTTATTCCGGCATTATTTACCAAAACGTCCACTCGCCCCGTTTCCTTGACCGCAGCATCAACAAGTTCTTTTACCGATTGCTCGGAAGCTACGTCGGTTTGAATAAATCGCACTTTCATTCCGACTGCGTTTAATTCGCCGGCAATAGAATCCGCACGATCCGCGCCTGAATTGTAAGTGCCGAAAACAGTGGCTCCTTCAGCGGCAAACCTGCGAACGATACCTTCGCCTATGCCGCGCGAGCCGCCCGTTACTATTACGGTTTTTCCTTCAAAACGCGCCATTTTTTTATCTTTTTAATGAGCAATAATTTAATTTTTATCTCTATTCACCGTTTTTTTTGCAAGACTTTAGGTTTGTTTTAACACTAATCGGCAACAAACTCCGTACCCGACAAATTCAGCCCAACATTATAGATTTAACGTCATCGCCCGTGTCAATGCCTTTTATCGTCGCACCCTGCAACGAGCGTTTTACCAGACCTTGCAATACTTTTCCGGGGCCTATTTCTATAAAAGTTTCTGCGCCATCCTCGCGCATTTGCGCGAGCGTTTGCGTCCAAAGTACCGGCGACACAAGTTGTTCGACAAGTCGTTCGCGCAATGCAGCGCCGTTGCGTTCGGGCTTGGCGGTAGAATTGCAATACACATCTACTTTTGCATCGGCAAAATCAACATTTCGTAATGATTCGGCAAGTTTCCGTCGCGCCGGTTCCATCAGTGGAGAATGGAACGCGCCGCTTACGGGTAATTCTGTCACCATACGCGCACCGGCCTCTTTGAAGCGCGTTAAATTGTTGCGCAGAGTATCGGCCGAACCGGAAACGACTACTTGCCCGGGCGAGTTAAAGTTAGCCGCGACCACAATTCCGATGCCGCCGGAAATTTCCTTACAAATTTCCACGACTTTTTCATCATCAAGGCCAATAACCGCAGCCATTGCGCCGGGCTCGGTTTCGCCGGCGGCAAACATCAGTTTTCCGCGTAATGCCACAAGATTCAGAGCATTTTCAAAAGAAAGAACACTTGCCGCATAGAGAGCCGAATATTCGCCGAGAGAATGTCCGGCAACGGCATCGAAATTTAATTTGCCGCCCAATGCTTCCATTACGGCCGCTTCATGAATAAATAAAGCGGGTTGTGTATATCGTGTTTCTTTCAGTTTATCGGCCGGCCCGTCGAAGCACAATGAGCTTATCGAAAAGCCGAGTGCATCATCGGCGCGGCCGATAAGTTCGGCAGCCGCAGGAAACATTTCAAAAACGGATTTAGCCATTCCTACGTATTGCGAACCTTGTCCGGCAAAAATCAATGCGGTTTTCATAGATTTCACTCCGATTTAGGTGCGTCGAGAGCCCAGCGCAAGAGAATACTTCCCCAAGTAAATCCGGCTCCGAAACTTGACAGCACGAGTGCGTCGCCTTTATGAAGTCGCCCGCTGTGATAAAGCTCGGAAATACAAATAGGTATGGTTCCTGCTGTTGTATTTCCGTATTTGTCTATATTGACGATTACTTTATCTTTCGACAACCCCATGCGATTAGCTGTAGCGTCAATTATGCGTAAGTTTGCCTGATGCGGCACAAGCCAAGCGATGTCATCGGCCGTCAAATTGTTCCGCTCCATAATTTGAGCAGAAACCTCGGCCATACCGATAACTGCCGATTTAAAGACCGACTTACCGTCTTGTATTACGTAATGCTCTTTATTTGCAACTGTTTCGGCAGTTGCAGGCTTTTGACTTCCGCCGGCTGTCATATACAAATAGTCTCCGCCGGCACCGTCCATGCATAGAATTGCGTCCTGCAAACCAAGCGAGTCATCTTCGGTTGCTTCTAACAGCATAACGCCCGCGCCGTCGCCGAACAGAACGTAAGTTGTACGGTCTTCAGGATTTAGAATCGAGCTCATTTTATCGCCGCCGCATACTAAAATTCGCTTTGCTCCTCCCGCTTCTATCATCTTTGCCGCCGTAAACAAGGCATATAAATAGCCCGAACAAGCCGCAGACAAGTCGAATCCCCAAGCATTTTTAAGCCCTGCTTTCCGCTGAACAGTAGCCGCCGTAGAAGGGAAAAATTGGTCGGGCGTTACGGTTGCCACAATCACAACATCAATATCCTCGGGAGCAAGCCCGCGTTCTCGCAAACATTCTTTTACAGCCGGCGTGATTAGGTCGGAAGTTCCGCCCTGCTTCAGAAAACGCCGTTCGCTGATGCCTGTGCGCGTTCGTATCCATTCGTCGCTTGTGTCGAGAAATCTCTCGAAATAAGAATTGGATATTACGTCGGGCGGTAAATAATGCGCCGTAGCTGTAACTGCTGCTTTCATAATTTTAGTTTTTCGACTGTTCTGATGACGAAGACGCGGCAACAAATGCGCGCCCTATCGTTCCGTTAACGTCTTTACGCACGGTTTCGACAGCACTGAGTATCATATTTTGCAAGGCTTTGGGAGTTGACTTTCCATGTCCTATAATCACGGCACCGTTCACGCCGAGCAAAGGAATGCCGCCGTATTCCTGATAATCCAATTCTTTGAACACGGCCTTCAGCGGAATGGCGGCCAGACCGATGGCTGTTTTATGCAAAAAACTTTGCCCGGCATAAGCGCGAAGTTTGGCTTTGAGCATAGACATAATGCTTTCGGCAAATTTAAGCAGAATATTGCCCGTAAAACCATCGCACACCACTATATCGGCAACACCGTGCAGAATATCGCGTCCTTCTATGTTCCCGATAAAATTCAGCGGGCCGTTTTCGAGCAATTCATAAGCCTGAACTACGGCTTCGGTTCCTTTAACGCGCTCTTCGCCTATGTTCAGAAGTCCTACGCGAGGATTTTCCACGCCAAAAATCTGCGTAACATAAGCACTTCCCATAACGGCGAACTCGTATAAGTGCCGTGGCTTTGACTCTATATTCGCTCCTGCGTCGAGTATAAGTGCCGGACGGCCTTTTTGCGTAGTTGGGAAAAAAGTTCCGATTGTAGGGCGATTTACTCCCTTGATACGTCCCAATATCAAAGTAGCCGTAGCCATTACTGCGCCGGTATTGCCAGCCGAAACAAAAGCGTCCGCATAGCCGTCTGCGTGAAGTTCTATGCCGCGAAAAAGCGAAGAATTGCGTTTGCGTTTAATTACCGCCGAAGGTTCATCGTCCATCGTAACCGTTTCGTCGGCATTCACAATTGAATAGTGCAGTTCGGACGTATCAAATTGTGCGAGAGCCGACCGAATTTCTTTTTCTTTTCCGATAAAAATAATTTCGAGCGGTGTATATCGCGAAACTATTTTAGCGGCGGCTATCGCACCCTGAATTTCATTGAGAGGCGCGAAATCACCTCCCATTGCATCAAGTGCGACGCGTATGGGCTTGGCTGTCATAATGACACAATCCTATCAGAAAGTTGCGGGAGTTCCAGAAAGCATAATACGCAATTTATTACGGCTCGAAAGAAAAACGAGCTATGCATTACGCTTCTCCGGCCGTCGTCGGAGCGCGGCGACAGGCTATCGTATAAATCAACGAGAATGTCGCATGAAAAAACCCGGTACGGCGATATATACCTCTATCCGAACCGGGCGCACAGAGCGTGTTTTGCGTTTTACGCGACTTTATCGAGTATTTTACGGCGATTGTAATAACCGCAAGAAGGACAAGCCGCATGAAGCAGTTTCATCTCGCCGCAATTATCGCAAGCGGCAATGCTCGGCGCGGTAGCCTTGTAATGTGTGCGACGCTTGTCGCGACGCGACTTAGAGTGTCGTCTTTTTGGATTTGGCATGGTTGAACACCGTCAATTATGTGAATTAAACTTGATATTTCTTAAAGCAGCCCACGTGTCTTTCGCTTCATTTTCGGCTCTGTCGGCCGAGAATCCGGGACGCAATTCTTCAAACGTCATTTCCCGATATTTCGGACTTATGGCTTTCATCGGCAGACGCACAGCCAATTCTTGACGAACTTCTTCCGTAAGGTCAATGTATTTATCGTCTTCGCGTATTGCTACGAACGCATCACCCGTTCCGGATTCCGCACCTGCAATTACAATTAAAGCTATCGGTGCTTCTATTTTTTCTATGAACTCCTCAAGCGATAAATCGCATATCAGACAAGCGACGGACGAGGCTATGCCTTGTACAGCATAACGAGAGCCATTCTTGTTGATTACGCCTTTTACGCTTACTGTACCGCAAAATTCCGATGCGATATTCTCAACGTCATGAACCGGCGATTCAATCTCAAACTCACTTTCGCCGTCCTCCAAATTCCGAACAGCTAATTTTAACACAGCAAAATCGGGCATTTTATTGAAAACGAACAACAAATATACGGATAATAACGGTTTTTGCCATATTCTACGGAGTGCGATACCCTTATTTTTATACAGTTTTGCACATTTCAGACAAATTTACATCAGAGAGTCTGCAACATTTTTCGGGCGCGGGCAACGTATTCGCTTCGCGGAAAAACGTTTATTAAACGCTGAAATGCGGCTTTTGCAGAAACAACGTCGCCCTTTCGATAATAACTTTCGGCTATCATCAACTGCGCATCGTCAAGTTTAGTCGACGTTTTCAAAACCCCTACTTTTTGGAAGTTTTTGATTGCTTCATCGTATCTCCCGAGTCCGAAATTCGATTCGCCAAGCCAATAATAGCAACCGGATTGAGCAGACGCGCTCTTATCGGCCTGCAAAGCTTGTTGCAAAAATGGTATTGCATCGCTGTACTTTTTCTTGGAAATAAGATTCATTGCCTCGCTATATGAAGTTGCGGGCGGTGGAATTTGCTCTGCCGACTTAGTTTCGACATCGGATTCGGCTGACGGTACGGCACCCGGCCTTACAACCGGTGAAGACGGTTTTATATTCGAATTTGTTGGTGCCCTTGATACTTTCCTGTCGCCGCCATCGGGCAATATCACGTTATTATTCGACTTTTTTTTCAACTCCCGTGCGGAATGTGTTTCCGACGACGAATATTCGCTTTTGTGGGAACCGCTTCTATCCGCACCACTGTTTTTATCGGCGGATATATTCGACACTTCACGACGCAAATCAATGATACTGCGCTTGATGTCGGCTATTTCTTTTCGCAAATCTTCATTAGCATTATTCTGCTCATTTTGCTGATCTTCAACGATTTGCAGTTGCTCACGCAATGTGGGAAGTTTGCGTTTTGCCGGCTCGTCTTGCGGTAAATCCGCAGTGCCGGTAACGGGTAGTACGGACGACGATTGCTCGGCAGACTTTGGCAACGATTCGGTCAGTATTTCCAATGGTATCAGACCTTTTTTAGGTATAGACGGAGGCTCGGATTGGCGCGGCGGGCGATTCATCATCTCAAGAAGCGGCGGTAACGGTTTTTCTTGTGCCGCGGAAAGATACGTAATGGCACACAGCGCGGCGATTGCAACCTGCAATAAACGATATTTCGGATATTTACGCATCAATTCTGTCCATTATTCCGCACTACGAAAGATTTGCCTGCCTGATTTGGCGAAAAATCTGCCGTTTTATTGCATTTACAGTTGTTACGTCAATAATTACGCCAATATGCCCAATGAATACAAATTACCGCTTTTATGCACCTTTCGGGTTGTTTAATACACGGCAACGACTTGACGCTATGCCCGTATAAAGGTTTTTCCGGGCAGTTGGCGTGCCATACCTTTAAATTCGAGCATTAACAGATTAGACATAATATCTTGCGGCGGCATAGCAAGCGCGGCAGCAAGCTCGTCTATTTGACGCGGCTCTTGCGTAAGTGCTTCATATATCGTTTGTTCGGCATTGTGCGAGAAATTTAACGCAGGCATTTCTGTTTTAGATGTGATTTTTACGCCTGTTTCGCGCATTACATCTTCGGGGGTAAGTGCCGCTGTTGCCATGTTTTTTCTTATCAACATATTTGTTCCGGCACTTTTCTCCGAGTTGATATTACCCGGCACGGCAAATAAATCGCGATTTTGGTCAAAGCAAAACTGAGCCGTTATCAAGGCACCGCCCGACATAGCGCTTTCCACCACGACTACAGCCCGCGAGAGCCCGCTGATAATTCGATTACGTTGCGGAAAATAAGCCGGCAGGGCGGCTGTTCCACAACGATATTCGCTGATTACAGCACCACTTTCGGCTATTTCATCGGCAAATTTTGCACTGTAATTGGGCGAAATCCTGTCTATTCCCGATGCTATTACGGCGTAAGTTTTGCCGCCTGCTTTCAACGCGGCTTTATGTGCGCGCATATCAATTCCGTAGGCCAATCCACTGCACACAACCACACCCTCACGGGCAAAATCCGCAGCGAAACGTTCGGCTGTAAGTTGTCCGTAATGCGTGCATTTTCGTGTTCCCACCATACCTATTACCGGTACATAATTGGGTTCGAGCCGTCCGCGAACATACAGTAAGGCAGGCGGATAATGAATTTCGCGCAGAAGAAGCGGGTAACTATCGTCGCAGAACGAAATGACTTGCACTCCGGCCGCGACGCAAAGCTCGAGTTGCCGTGCAGCTAAATCACGCAACAACAAGGCATTATTTTTTTCAAAAAGATTTTCTGTTTTGATTTTGGATCGAGTAATCAAGTCTTGGCGGCCAAGAAAATCTTCGAGCGATACCGATGACTCTACGGCGAATCGCAACGACGCAGCCGTAATTGAGCGTATATGCGAAAGTGCAAGAATATCAAACGTTGTCCAATTTGCAGATGGCGGCATATATCAAAAAAATATCACGATAACGAAAGTGATTTTTGCAAAAATAGCGTAATTTCCACGTCAGGGCTTGCAAAGTCGGCAGTTTTTAGATTGCAGTACGATAAACGCAAAAACCCCGAACGCCGATTCCGTTCAGGGTTTGCAAATCTAAGAAGCCATCCGAATTATTATTCTTCTTTTCTGCCTTTTTGAGCCACAAGTTCAGGCTCGCCTGCGGTGCCGGCTTCCGTTTCTTCCGAGCGTGGCGGAACGATGGAAACAATTACTGCTTCGGGACGCTCGAGCATACGAACATTCGGTACGGAAATATCGCTGACGTGCAAAGAAGAGTTAATGGCAAGATTAGAGATATCGACATCAATATGTTCCGGCATTTTCGCAGGCAGGCAGGCTATGCGAATTTTATGCAGAACAAATTCGACTATGCCGCCGTCGCGGACACCGACTGCTTGTCCGCGAAGCGATACCGGCACTTCCACTTCTATTTCTTCGTTTGCGCTTACACCTTGCAAATCAAAATGCACGATACGGTCGGTTACCGGATCGAACGAAATATCTTTCAGAATGCAATCGTAGGAAGTGCCGTCTACATTGAGACGGACAATATTCGTGTCTTTTGTATAGACGATATGGCGCATTGCAAGCGGATGTGTTGCAATGGGAATAGGTTCTGTGCCGTGCAAATAATAATTGCCCGTCAACATTCCGCTACGGCGCGTAGCCTTAGCTGCTTTTTTGCCTGTTTCGCGCCGTTCGGCGTTTAGAATAATTTCAGCCATGATATTTTCTCCGTGTATAGCGGGTATGTAAAGAGTCGTAATATGCGAAAATCAGCGGATAATTTCCTCGAAAAGCGAACTGATAGACTCGCTATTATGCGTTCGCAGTATCGCTTCTCCGAGCAGTTCGGCAACGGAGTGCACGATAATTTTCGAAGAATCCCAATGACATGGAATAGTATCGGTTACGAACACTTTATGGATAGCCGTACTGCACTCTATTTTTTCGATAGAATTACCCGAAAAAACGGGGTGCGTGCAAACACCTATTATCTTTTTTGCTCCGGCAGCTTTCAGAGCCTCGGCACATTTTACGAAAGTAGAGCCGGTATCAATCAAATCGTCGACTATCACCACATCTTTGCCGGCAACTTCGCCGATGATATTCATCACTTCGGCTACGTTATGCGCCGGGCGACGCTTATCAACAACTATCAAGTCTGCATTTATTCGCTTGCCATAAGAACGCGCTGTTTTGATGCTTCCGACATCGGGCGATGCCACGGCAACATTGCTCAATTCTTCATTTCGAAGAGCGGCCACAAATACCGGCGAAGCATAAAGGTGGTCAAGCGGTATATCAAAGAACCCTTGAATTTGCGGCGTATGCAAATCCATGGTAATAATTCTGTCGGCACCGGCTTCCGTCAGCAAATTAGCCACAAGCTTTGCAGTAATAGAAACTCGGGGCTGGTCTTTGCGGTCTTGTCGTGCATAAGCAAAATACGGCACAACGGCTGTTATTCGCTTGGCAGAGGCACGTTTAGCAGCATCTATCAAAATTAATAACTCCATCAGATTCTCTGATGGAGCATGAGTAGACTGCACGATGAATAAATCTACGCCGCGTACATTCTCTTCGTACTTAACCCAAATTTCGCCGTCGCTGAAATTGCGAATTGTTACGGGACTCAGCGATAATTGCGCAGAATCGGCTATCTTTTTTGCTAAATCCGGGTTGGACCGGCCGGAAACAATTTTAAGTTCGGACATTGCCCTGACTATGTTGCTCTGAAACGTTTTATGTTCCGGCTTCCGTTAGAACATTTGTTGGGGTGGCAGGATTCGAACCTACGAATGGCGGCTCCAAAGGCCGCTGCCTTACCGCTTGGCGACACCCCAATAGCAGAATTTTAATTATTTCTGCATAGTAGGAACGCAAAAATAGCCGTTTTTTGCGAATTACACAATATTTTTTATCGTATTTTGCCTTTTCTGTATAAAAAAAGGATTTGCCAAGCCATTCAATATAGGCTTTGGCAAAATTATTTTCGCATTTAGGCTGCCTTGTCTTTTTCGGTCAGAACATCGCGCAATGCTACTATAAATTCGTCAATTTCTTCTTTGCCGGCTATCAATGGCGGCAAAATCCGTATCACAGAACCGGCAGTAATATTGGACACTACACCTCTTTTAAGCATAAGTTCTACAAAATCAGGCATTTCCGAGTTTAGAGCGATGCCCTGCATAAAGCCTTGTCCGCGAATTTCTTTGATAAGTTGCGGAAATTCTGCGGCTTTCTCAAGAAGACGTTCACGCAAATAAAGCCCAAGTTTTCCGACATTTTCCATCAAACTGTTCGTTACTTCATCTACGACTACTGCACCGGCCGCGCAAGCCACTGCGTTTCCGCCATAAGTTGTACCGTGCATTCCGCGTTGCAACAGCGAAGCTACGGTATCGTCCGTAAGAATCGCACCCAAAGGCAATCCTCCGCCAAGCCCTTTTGCCGTGGTGACAATATCGGGACGAATATCGAATTGCTCAAATCCGAAGAAAGTTCCCGTGCGCCCTATTCCGGCTTGCACTTCATCGGCTATAATCAGAAAACCGTGTTCTTTGCGCAATGCTTTCAATGTTTCCACAAATTCCGTTGATGCAGGAATTATTCCGCCCTCGCCCTGCAAAAATTCCAATGCAACGCCGCAAACACGCTCCGTAACGGCAGCGCGAAGTGCAACGGTATCATTGAACGGAATTACACCCATATTAGGCAAAAACGGCCCCATGCCGTTTTTATACAATGGTTTATCCATAAGCGACAGGGATCCGTAAGTACGGCCGTGGAACCCTCCCGTAAATGCAAGCATATCGGTTTTACCGTGTGCCGCCCCCCATAAACGGGCAAGTTTTACGGATCCTTCAAAACTTTCCGCGCCCGAATTACTGAAAAAAACACGCTCATAACCGCTCGCTTTTTTTAGAAGTTCCGCAAGCCGTATTTGGGGCTCTTGGTAGAAAAAATTGGAAAGGTGCATGAATCTGTTCGTTTGCATATTCACTGCCGATATTATGCGCGGATGCCCATGACCGAGCGCATTAACCGCTATTCCGCTTAGGAAATCGAGATAACGCCGCCCTTCAACATCATATATGTAACATCTGTCCGCATGGCCGACAGCTATTGGTAAACGACGATAAGTCTGAAAGATAGCTTCGTTTTCACGGACTATTAATGCCGCAGAATTTTCGCTTTGCCCCGGATTTGTCATAGCCTTTTGAATAAATAAACAATACAGACAATTTTATTTTGCAAACGCAAGCATATTATACACACTCACGGCAAAACGCTATTTTGGTAAATTCAGACGTTGGACATCGGATTTGTATGAAATAGTATCTGAAATTCCGGCACGTGCAAAACCGCGTAACCGCAAAACGCAAGAGTCGCACTCGCCGCAGGCAAAGTCTTCGGACTGATAGCAACTCCACGTAAGATGAAGCGGTGTCCCAAGTTCGGAACCGAGCCGTACAATATCCGCTTTGGTAAGGTTAATCAGCGGAGTACGTATGGATATATGTGTATCAGGTTTTACGCCGACGGACACCATACGTTCGAAAGCATCGAAAAATATTTTTCGGCAATCCGGGTATCCGCTTGAGTCTTCCTCAACCGCACCTATATAGATAGCCGAAGCACGCAGAACTTCCGCCCAACTGACTGCTATGGAAAGTATGTTTGCATTGCGGAACGGAACGTAACTATTGGGAATTTCGCGACTGCTTAGGTTGGCTTTGGATACAGATACGGAAAAGTCTGTCAAGCTGCTTCCACCTATGGCCGCAAGATAACCTATATCCGTTGCAAGGCGTAAGTCAATTCCGTAAAAATCGGAAATTGCCTGAAAAGCGGCAAGCTCGCGCTGTTGCGTTCGCTGTCCGTAATTTACGTGCAACGCGGCTATCTCGAATCCGTCGGCTTGTGCAAGAGCGGTACAGACGGCCGAATCCATACCGCCGCTAATAAGAACAACGGCAATAGGTTTTGATGATTTGGGCATAGAAAATATCTCTGGAACGAGAGCGTTCAGTTCTCGTAGAGAGTGTAAGCTTCTACCGAACGGGAAATGTCTTTTACGGCATTGCGTCTATCTACCATAACAGCCGTAGGGCGATAATTTCGAGCTTCTTCGGGTGTCATTTGCGCAAAACTTATAATTATTACTTGGTCGCCGATTTGCCCTTTTCGTGCGGCCGCACCGTTCAAGCAAATGTCCCCGCTGCCGCGCTCGCCCGGAATAACGTAAGTTTCAAACCGGTCGCCGTTATTGTTATTGACCACCAATACCTTTTCATAGCGCAACAAATCGGCGGCTTCCATCAGGTCTTCGTCTATTGTAATGCTGCCTTCATATCGCAGATCTGTTTCCGTAAGCGTAGCGCGGTGGATCTTGGATTTGAATATGGTTAATTGCATAAAGAGCCTCTAAAAAAGGATTCAACCAAATTAACGCGCCGTTTGTCGCCGCACAAAATTTCAGGATAATTTGCACAGAGAGAAACGGCGGATAAATAAGACGCTAAAATGCTGATGATTAGTGCAAAATCGTCAGACCTCGTCGGGCTTCTTACGAATATAAAGAACTATTTCCGACGGACGCGGCGAGTCGGCACGGTCATTTGTGTTTAATATTTCTAAGATTTGGTCAACCTCAACCGTGGCAACATCCGGCTTGAGAGCGAACAATACTGTACCGAAGGGCGGAACCAATTCATCGTCTTTTTCCACGCGGATTCTTTGCGCACCAAGTATACGCCGTTCGCGCAGTGAACGGATTTTGTCGCGTGAGCCGATGACGCTTGATTCAACCCAAGAAATAATATCGCGCTCAGACATTCCGACTTGTCCTCGAACTCCGATGCAAAGCGGCATATTCATCCATTCGCGTCGGAACATAATTGTATAGCTGCCGTTTTCGTAAGAAAAATGCAACATTTGATGCGATTCAAGTATTCCCTCGCGTATCATACGGAATATAAATTCTTGTAATTCAATGAAATTTGAAAGCGAATCGCTGTGATTATACGGTATAAATACAGGAGGCAACAACCCTTGTCCCAGCGATGCAACGCTTCCGGCTATGGCACACAGCCCAAGATACAGATGCAAAGGATGTGCAGTACCGCTTGCGATTAAGCCTTCAAATTGCGGCAGAGCTTGCGTCAGCACTTGTACTTGCCGCCGCGTTGTATCAATAAAATTCGGTATGCTGTAAGCCGACGGCGAACGCAATTTGTCGGCCAACGACATAGCCTTTTCGCGCAGACGCACGGCAATTGTCCGGCAAATCCCGCCTATTTCCGAGCTTGGCGTAACTATCAGCGCAGGCGGCACATAATCGTCATGTACTATACTGTCATTCTTGAATTTCAGCCGCGCTATCGGCATTGAAACGTATTTTTGCGGCGGCACTTCTCCCGCCATAAGAGTAACTTTGGGCGTAAGACGCGGAATTGTAATTTCATTCTGTCCCGTGCTGTCGTCAGATACCGGCGGCCCCTCTACCGAGTCGTATCGCCGCAAGTCGCCCTGCGCCCATGATGCGCCGGATTTCAATGCAGGTGCTACGATATAGACGGTCAGCGTACCTTGTTTCAAAACTTCACGATACGGTTTCAGGTCAAGTTCTAATTTGGGGGTGCCTTGATACGGATACGAGTATACCAATCCGTCAGGCAAAATCATTTCCAATTCCGACACACGCAATACATCGCTATAAAGCATTGCTGTATCGAAAGACAGAAGGCGCGTACCCCAATGATGCGCCGACATTATCCCCAAATGATAATGCAAGAGCATTTCGCCCCGCAACGAACTTTGTTGAAAATGTTGCGGTGCCAGCAACATTCCCTCGTACCATTGTATTCTTTCCGGCACTTCTCGCGCACTAAATACTGCCATTGTCGCTGTTCCTTTGCTGTTTTCGGTAAGTTTACCGGTTATTTTACCGGCTCTATTGTAAAATCTTTTTCCTGAAAAATTATGCTTATGTCGGCATAAGGGTCTATCGGAATGCGATGCGGCCCGGCGGTAAAGTAATTTGCAAAAACAATTCCGCCGACTGCCTTCACTTTCATGGGTAATTGCAACGGAGCAACGTTCTGACCGGGTGCCCATTCATATTGCCAAACGTCGTATCCCTCACCTTCAGGGTAATTCGCACGAATTTCCTCGCGTTTTTCGAACCAATCCTTGGCAGTCAAGGTCATCAGCTGCTTTTGCAATAATTCGTCGTATATCAGTAAAATATCTGTTTGTATCGGGCTCGATTGGTTCACTTTGGGGTTAATACTGACGTTTACCGTTACTTTGCCGCCGAACAATGCACTTACCCATGTTCCGAATCCGCACGAACTCAGCGTGCCGGCAAGAGTAAGTAGCGATATCGCAATTATTAGTTTTCGGGATATTACTTGCATAAGCATTAATTTATTCTCCTTCGGCAAAACATCAACAGCCGCTTTTTGTCACTTTTATATTTGGTTTTACAGTTTTCCTGTTTGTTTCACTGCCGACTTTATTCGCATCTTTTTTTTCAATACAGCAACGTCGGAACGTGCATCTTTAATGTTATCGAAAAGTCCGATTCGGACAGCATACCATTGCCTGCTTTTATCTTCAGCCGGATAGATATACGCAGCAAGCCCTTTCTTAAGTAATTCCTTGCAACGTCGTTCGCCACGTTCGCGGCTTGCAAATATTCCTACTTGTATTGCATAATAAGTAGTGTTTTGCAAAATACCGTGTTCTTTATCGCTACTGCGCAAGGTGTTTATCTCGTACATAAGCGACGAATCCGTTCCCGACTTAACGGTTGTATCCGTTGCCGGAACAGCCAACGATGTCAACAGTACCTGACTTACACGTTTTGTCGGACTGCTTGTTGATACTGCAGGATAGATATACAAGCCTAACAATACTCCCGCGCTTAACAGCAGTATTGCCAAGACAGAGCCCATAAACGCCGCCAGCGCGATACTCCCACCGCTAAATGAAAATACGTATTTGCGCCGCACTTGCAATTTCCTGACTAATGCGTAAAAATACAATCGTTTTATTACGTTTGTACAGAAATAATCAAGCTGCATTTAAAGCATGATTTCTCTTACGGCAAAGATACAGATTTTTTCATTCCAATGCGTAAAAAAATACATCGTAAATAGCGGTAAAACTATTGTAACGGCATACTTTCTCCGATACTTTAAGGTATCATTTCCGTGAATTGCCCCGGCAACATTATCGTTATTACGCCGCCCCACATACACATCAAAGTAGATGTATTGTTTAATGCGGGCACTGAGCCGAGCAAAACCGTCGGAGAGCCTACTATCCACGGTGCTGCCGTTACCGGTATGCATGGCATAGGAGTCAAAACGCCCAATGCCGCTGCCGTTGCTGCCGCTACCATTGGATTCGACGGCGTTATGCACATACCAAACGGCATGATATTCATAAACGGCACATGATCCATAATATTCGCCGCCGGAACTTTGCTTGTAAATGTACGATTTACAGGCAGTATATTCAGCGTGGATGGTGCTACGCCGAAGCTGCACATCATCATTGCGCCGGTAGCTGCGTGAAGTCCCATTTTATCCCCCGGTAAGTCTTTGCACAAAATCTGACAGGAACGGTTTTTTGGATTTCTTTTCACCTGAATCCGGCTCTTTCAAGTCGCCGTTTTCGTCAAATTCCAATGGTTCGCCGGCCAGTTTCCCGTTCTTAAAGACTTGCTTGCGGGCTATTGTGCCCGTAGTTTGATGATACGTCAGATATTCGCCTTCAATCTTATTTTGCTTGAAAAAACATTTTTCCCGAAGTTTCCCGTTTTCGTAATACTTCAGACATTCTCCTTCGAGTATATTGTTTTTATAGCGCGTCTTTTCACTGATTTTTCCGCTTAAGAAATACAACAAGTTTTCTCCTTCAAGCATGTCGTTGACATAGAAGCACTTACGTATAAGAACGCCTGCTTTGTCATACCATTGCGACTCTCCGTTCAGTTTTCCGTCGGCATAAGTATTTTTTGTTGATATTTGGCCGTCTTCGCCGTAAGAAATTGCCAATCCGTGTTGCTTGCCGTTTTTATACTGAATACGAGTACGCGGCATACCTTTATCATACAGAACAGTTTCGCCGTCCGGTATTCCGGATTTATAGGAAACGCGCTGCAATAACTTCCCGTGCTCGTCGAATATTTGAGTTTCACCGTCAAGTTTCCCATCTACAAAGAAAGACTGCTGAACTTTAGCACCGCTTGTGGAAAACGTAATGGTTTCGCCGTTCAGAATACCATTGGCGAATACGCTTTTCTGCTGCAAATTTCCATCTTCGGCATAAAGCAACATTTCGCCGTCGAGTTGCCCCATACTGTTTACGTACATTACTCGCTGAAGCATTCCTGACGGGTATTTGTCTTCATGTTTTATTTTTTCTTCGGACATTATTTTGCCTCGTAAATAAGAGCAAGTGTCAATTTATCATAACCATTCCGCCCTTAAGTATCAGCATTCCGCCGCCGTCGACGGTCTGCATTGCACCGGCTTTATTGGTCATCATAGTGCCTGCATCATTTGTAAGCATAACTCCTGCCTTGTTATCAAGATTAACACCTGCTTCCGCTTTGAAATTAACGCCGGCTTTATTGTCAAAGTTAGCTTGTGCTTCATGCGCCATATTTAATCCGGCTTTGGTATTTACATTCATTTTGGCATCAAGCGTAAAGTCCTTTGCGGATTTAACGGTAATATCGCCCAATGTGGATTCCAACGAAATCGTTTTGCCTTTTATTATAATATCGCCGCTGCCTTGTGCGCCAGTAGCCTCGATTGTAATGCTGTCGCCCTTGACTGTGAGCGTATATGTTTTTCCTACTATATGTTCGTAAGTTCCTTCGTTGATATGTGTTTCGGATTTGTCGGGTCCGAAAACGGTCGTTTTTCGATTACCGCCCTTTACCACTAATGTGTCTATGGCTTCGCCGTCAAGTGCCGGTTTTTCGGCTTTATCGGCTTTGTCGCTGCTCGGGTCGGGTTTTTCCACAAATATCTGGTGATTATTATGGACAACCGTAACGGCATCATTTTTTACTACTTCTACACGGTCGTTTTCTACGCGGATATTATAGTCTTTTTCGGCATGAAGAAAAATCTCTTCATCGCCTTTTTTATCCTCAAAACGCAGTTCATTATAGCCGTCATCAGAATCTTTGCTCGAATGAGTCTTGATAGTCGAGCGTGTTTGATTGGCGGGTAATTCGTATGGAACAACTTGTTGCGCATTATACACCATGCCCGTAATCAGAGGACGGTCCGGGTCGCCTTCGAGGAACGATACGACGACTTCCATACCGATACGCGGCGTAAAAATAATGCCCCAGCCTTTGCCTGTCCAGCCTTGTGCCACTCTTATCCAGCACGATGATTTTTCGTCATACTTCCCTTCTTGGTCCCAGTGGAACTGAACTTTGACGCGCCCGTAATTATCCGTGTATATTTCTTCGCCGGACGGCCCGACCACCATAGCGGTTTGCGTGCCATGTATGCGCGGCGGCTGCGAGTTGCGCGGCGGACGGAAAGCAACCGATGCCGGCAGTGCCTCAAATTTATTGCTGTAACGCTCCGGTGTTGCTTCGATTTGCAATGAATGGATAATATAATCCTGATTAAGCGTTGCGCGCTGATGTTCGCTCATTGTAAATCTACCGCCGGCTATGAATGCCTTTATCTGCGACTTTCCCGTCAGTGTTTTGCGGAATGCTTCGCGCTCGGCAATGCGAAGTGCAACACGAGCATCGGCTGTAGAACTATCCTTTATACCGGCAGGATATTCGTACACTCGCATTTCGCCACTCGACGAGCCTGCGGTTTCCAACAGTAGGTCATTTTGCGAAGTCTCGAAGTTATAATCATCTACGGCGAATTTACCCGTAACAATACGCTGTCCGTAGGAACACTCGTTGATGATTTCTTCTTCGTTCAGATACGGATCATCGGCACCGGCAAGCAAGGAATTTGCCAAAATGGCATCGGCAATTGGCGTAGCGGCCGGCAACATATCGTCAATCGAAGGAATAGCCTCCGCAAGACCGGTTACATCGAGCGCGGCAATGCGCATCTCGTCAAGTCCGCTGCCTACGGCACCTACTGTTCCCGCTACTTGTTCCAAACGCGATTCAGCCTCGGCAATAGTATCGGATATGCCCTGCAACTTGGACAAAATCGAGCTTACGCTGTCATTGGCCTCGCCTATTCTTTCTTCGGGGTCTTGCGCTTCGACTGCCATATAAATTACTAAGTCTGATTAAACTGTTATCTTATCTGGTTCTGCTTTGCAATTGTCTTCAGTTTATGCCGGCTTCGCGTCGGGCATCTTCAATTATTCTGTCCATACGTCGCTCCGCATCGGAAAGAACACGGTCGTAAGTATTGCCCATATTTTGCAAAATTTGCCCTATTTCTGACTCCGCTCGCGCAATGGCTGCGTCAATTTGTTGTATTGCACTCGCTATTGCGGCATCTAAACGCGATTCGGCTTGACCTATTCCTGCATCGCATTTTTGCTCAAGTCGTGCTATAAAATCGTCAATTTTAGACTTAGCGTTGGAAATAACTCTATCGACCTCGGCTTCGGCTTGCGCTACTTGATTTTTAACCGAGACTTCGGCATTTGCCCACACATTCATCAGATTATCAAATCCCGACGATATTCCGCCTTGTACACGCTGTTGCGCATCCGAAAAAGCAGCATCTATCTGAGATTTGCCTTCTTGGATTTTATCTCGGATTTCGGCTTCAACGCCGTCAACCTTTTGTTTCGCTTCCTCGACATATCCATTTGCCTTATCTTCGGCCTCTTTAATTTTAGCCTCTATTTCATCAATTTCGGCATGAATTTTCGCTTCTTCTTCATTTATTTTTCCTTCGACTTCAGCCAAACGATCGCGCAGATATTGCACCGCGTCTTTTGCCTTTTGTATTCCCTCGTCTATGGCATCCTGTATAGGCTTGAGTTTTTCCCAAAATTCATCTATTTTCTTCTGCATTTCAGCACGAGCTTCAGCTATTTTATCAAGTACTGCCTGACCTTGTTCGGCTATATTCTGCACTTGCTCATTGGCAGATTCCAGATATTGACGCGCTGCGGGAATAGGTGCTTTGGCCGCTTCTACGGCGGCATTGGCTCCGGCAGCTTGCGCGGCAAGTGCCTTGGCGGTAGGGTCAAGCATACCGTTGGAGTCGTTATTGCCGCTCGACATCATAGATGCCCACATTTGCTTCGCTTTTTCTATAAGCTTCTTTACGTCCTCGATTTTTGCCAAAGCCGTGGCAATAGCTTCTATTATCGGCCCGAATTTTTCCGTAAATCCGTCGACGACTTTCACTACGGTGTCTATAACGGACATAACGGTTTTTATTACTTCGATTATTTGGTCTATTTTTTCGCCGATAAGCTCTTGGAACTTCCTGACTAAATCCTCGAATTGCCCTATTTTTTCATCTACCGTTTCAAATACCGCGTTAATCGGAGTAAATACATTGTTAATTTCATTTTGCACATCAGACAAAAATTGTCTGACTTTTTGCAGTTGTTCGCGCAATGTTTGCGCCGCTTGGCGTATAGGATCGGTAGGAGGAATTGCGCTTAATACTTTTTGCTCAAATTGTTCGATTACATCATCGAGTTGCGTCAGTTTCCGCTGAATTTCGTCGCTTACCGCGTGAACAGGTTGTTTAATCTGCTCGGCGGCCTGATTTACCTTTGCCTGAATATCGTCCAGAATTTTCTTTGCATCGTTAAGTGCTTGTTTTACGGGCTTTATTGCATCGTCTTTGGCTTTCATCAGCGTGTCGAATGCGCCGTTTATTGTTTGCTCTGCACGGCCTAACTCGGCGTTTGACTTGCTTAGAGCGTCGCTTTTGGCTGCCGAGGCTGTTCCTACCGATGAATTCAAGAACGATTTTATATCATTTACAGCCGATTTCACTGCATTCATCGAAGTATTTTTTGCACCGTCAAGATTTTGCAACGCTGTCTGTGTTTTCTGTTTAGCTTGTTTAAGTGCATCATTCAGTTCTGTTGCCGCTTGATTTTTAGCTTGGTTTATTCTATCAGTCAGATTCGGAACGCGATTTTTAATGCTACCCGGCACAGAGTTGATTTTATTCTGCGCCATCAAAGCAAGTCCGTCTATTCTGGTCTGTGCCGTTGCAAATTCACTTTCAGTCTGCCGTCGCAACATAGCCGTTGCATCGTCCGATTTTCTTTTCAATTCGGCCGCAACCGTATCGGTGCGACTTTGAACAATGCCGTTTATCTGATTTAACTTGGCATCGAAATAATCGCCCAAGCCGGATGCGCGGCTCTGCGAATATGCCCTAATGTCGCTGATTCGCGCCTTGAAACGTCCGGCTGTGTCATCGGCATATTTACGCAGTTCTTCAATTTTCTTTGAAATATCGTCTACTGCTCTTTGCAGTTGCTTTTTAATGTCGTCAATGGATTTTTCAAATTGGGCTATCAAATCGTCGGCGTATTTTTCTAAATCGGCTACTACTTTGCCCATATTTTCGATTTTCTTTTGCAGAAAATCAATAGTATCTTTGATTAATTTTTTAAATCGTTCTACAAGTCCTACCGTAAAATCTTCTATTTGCTTTATTTTATTTTCAGTATTCTGAATTTTAGCTTTCAGATAACCTATTGTTTCGTTTACCGTAGCCTGAAAATCAAGAATTACTCCTTGCCCTTCTTGTATTCTTCCGCGCGCCCATTCCGCTTTTTGAATAATAGGTTCAAACAGACCTTTGAACGAATTCAGCAAGTCATTGACTTTGTTTTGTGCTATCTGCGTTTGATTGCGCAATTCGCCTACGGCCTGCGATGCTTGTTGCGCAAGAGCGAATGCTTCCGGCACTTGTTGTTGCGCATTTTGTAACAATTGCTCTAAAATCGGAAATTGCTCCAATGTATCGAGTGCATTGCTAAATGCGCCTTGCGGATTCGATTGGTCTTTTGCGTCTGTTAGGGAACGTATGGAGTTTTCGGCGGTATTTATCGCACTATTTACTGCACTTTGCGGTTCCGCCCCGGGTAATGCTGCAAGTTCTTCCTCAGTTTGTTTTAATTGCTCTTCGGCCGCTTGCCTTGCTTGTTGCGCCTGCTCGGTTGCTTCATGAACAGAGGCGGCCTCTTGCTCTGCCGCTTCCTGTGCCTGCGCCATTTCTTCTGCCGCTTGTTCTCGCGTTTCCTGCGCTTGTGCTTGGGCTTCTTCACGCGCTTGCTCTTGCTCGGGTGTCAACGGCTCATCCGGAATTTGCTCGGCCGCTCCTTCGGCGACTCCTTCGGCCTGCTCGGCCGCTCCTTCGGCCGCTCCTTCGGCCTGCTCGGCCGCTCCTTCGGCGACTCCTTCAGCCTGCTCGGCCGCTCCTTCGGCCTGCTCGGCCGCTCCTTCGGCCGCTCCTTCGGCCTGCTCGGCCGCTCCTTCGGCGACTCCTTCGGCCTGCTCGGCCGCTCCTTCGGCCTGCTCGGCCGCTCCTTCGGCCTGCTCGGCCGCTCCTTCGGCGACTCCTTCGGCCTGCTCGGCCGCTCCTTCGGCCTGCTCGGCCGCTTCACTCGCGCCAATCTGCAAGTTTGTAACAATTTCTGCTTGCCCGTCACCCTGAAAATCTCCGGTCGGCGGAATGTAATCGGCTGCTTCATTTGCACCGTCCTGCAAACCCGCAACTGCGTCGGCGGTATCGGCTGTAGTATTCTGCAAACCCGCAACTGCGTCGGCGGCTTCATCTGCTGTATTCCGCAAACCCGAATCCGGAATTAAGTCTGCGACTTCACCTGCTTCGTCCAGATTTAATACAGCTATATCAGCTTTACCTTCACCTTCAAAATCACTATCCGGCGGAATGTAATCGACCGCTTCACTCGCACCGTCCTGCGGAATTGAATCCGGAATTAAGTCTGCGGCTTGGCCTGCTTCGTCTTGTAAATCCGGAACGGCATCGGTTGCTTCGCTGTCTTGCAAACTTGTTATTACATCAGAAGCTGCGTCGTCGTTCAGCCTTACAGTCGAGGGCGGAATGCCTGTCAAAGGGCCGTCGTCAGGCAATGCGGAAGCATCTGTTACTCCGACAAGATTATCGTCGGCTTCCATTTGCGGAGCATTTTCTATACCTTTAAGCGTTTCTTTTTTCACCGCTTGTTCGGCTTTCTGTTCATCGGGATTTATCGCATTTTTTGACATTGCCGCAACCGTTCTGAGTTAAATAATCACCTGATTTTTTAATTAGAGTTTTGATAGATTTTAATGACCTGACCTGCGAGAAGGTGCAAAACGCGCCTTATCCAGTCCGGCGCATGATTCATGCACGGAAACGTCATCGGCCAGCACAAGCGTATGTTTATCTTCGGTGTGCTCAAAGTAATAGAAAATTCCTTCCTCTTCCATGAGCCTCGATATAAAATTAAATGCCGTTTCCCGGTATTGCACGCAATATTCACGTGGCTGATACGTAGCTTTCGTAGCGTTCCTATATTCCGCAAAGTCAAATTCATCAAAGACCTGCGTAATAATATCAACAACAGATTTCTCTTGAAAAATACGCGAATTTTGTGTTAGCGTCAAGATCCACAGCCAAGGCACTACTTCGGCAAAATAATAGGTATGGTCTACGGTATTGCCTCCGTGTGCGAATCGCGATACATATCCGTTAATATAGCGTTTTGCGCCGTCGGCAAGCATAATCGAAACCGTAACTTGTTTTCCCACTATCGCATCAAAATCAAGGTCATCGTCCTCCGATATCGTTTCGAGCGTATATCGGAACAGAGCGGAAATATGCTCATCGCCCGTAATGCGTTGCAAATGAAGTGCTTTTGCGCCGAATGGCGTTTTAAATTGAAGATATACCGGTTCTTCGCCGTCGGAGTCCGCCGCCGCTGCTATAGCATCGCTGATCGGCGTTCCGGCCGGCAACATAGAATCTAATCCCGGTATTAAATCGGCAAGGCCGGTAACGTCAAGCGCGGCGATACGCATCTCGTCAAGTCCGTCGCCTATCGAGCCTACGGTTTGCGCCGTTTCTTCAAGTCGCCTTTCAGCCTCCGATATCATGCCGGATATGCCCTGCAAGCGCGATAGAATATCGTCTACGCTTTCATTTGCCGCCGAAATTCTTTCTTCGGGGTCTTGAGCGGCATTGTTTTGTTCTTCAGCCATAGAGCTATTTAATCGTTGATTGTCGAGTTCGCACTTTGTCGCTTTATCATTCACAATACAATATTATGGATAAATTCGATATGCAAACTATATTTTTTTTCTACTGAATCTAACCGAACTTTACCAACATATTACAGAAGATGCTATAAACGGCGGAATTACTTATTCTAATGGTTGCTCCGGTCGTTCGCTGGAATACTGCCGCCCGTCAATTTACAGAAGAAGCGGCAACCGAATGTCTCTTTTGTTTCCGTTCTCACGGCCTTGCATTACGGGAATTTGCTCTCAGTCAGGAATTGCTCCAAATTAAGGCATGGTTTGTCTTTATTTGTCGTTTTTCGCAAATACTGCGAAAAGATTTCAAGTCAGCCGATAATTTCGGCAATATCTTCTCGTATAATTTCAGAATAACACCTAATATAAAAATCCCCTGTTTTCAAGAGATAAAAACAGGGGCAAAAATATTCACTCGCAGTATTTTTTACTCAGAATCTAATACGTGCGCCCACATTAAAAGTAATTTTCTCCGTAGCCCAAACTCCATCGGATATAAAATCAGTCAGATGGCGCGTGTAAAGTGTTTCGAGGAACAGCGATGTTGTAATAGTAACCGGATATGAAAATCCTATTCCGCCAAAAACGCCTATGTTCAAATCATTTATTGTTTCAAGTGATGTAATCGGTTGCACGATTTCGCGCTCTCCGTTTTCTACATAGACTAAATCTCCGGGCGACAGAATTTCGCGTTTAAATTCTATGGATTTTGAAATCGGTACAGTAAATTTTACTCCGCCGAGCAAATAAACGTTTCTGTCTGCATACCATTCGGCGGCGAGCGAAAGTCCAAGTGTCAAGCCCGTAAATCGCAATGTTCTTCCTTCTTGAAACATTGTCAAATTGCCGTTTGCGTCGCGCACATTCGATATTACCGTATCGGGTGCATTTAGCGTTTCGGGCATATTTTCGCATAATATCCGCGCCGAAACACCAAGTTCCGGCAGAACCCGCTTGGCAATTACAGCGCCGAAGAAGCCGCCGTTTCCGCTTGCATCGCCGAAAATACCTTTCGACACGGCCGCGCCGCTCATACCGAATGAGGCAGATTGATAATTCACGGAATATAAAGCAAAAGCTCCGAAACTCCACGATGAATGTTCTATGCAAAGCGGATTTTCACCGTCGGTAAAGGAATATCCGAAGTGGTCGGTTTGAGCATCCAAAGTATAGCAAACTGTAAATAACGAAGAATTTCCGGCCATATCGGTCGCCTGCACTACCATACGGCCCGGTACATCTTGCTGAACGGGCTTTGCAAAGAACGAAATTTGCGGAACGCCCTCTTCAATTGCAGGCAATGCCGCTTGCAGTCCTTGGGCATAAACGACTTTAATTGTTTTTAAGCCGCTGTCGTATGTTCTGTCGTCGCGCAGTACAACATTGATGCGGTCGCTCATTGCGCGGGATTCGCCCGATGGCGCAGTAGTGTCGGGGACATCTTCTATTTTGAAAAAAGTCTGTCCGCCCATTGTTCCATAAGCGTCGTATGCCTGCGATTTATAGCCGAATCCGTAAGAATACAAGCCAAAAGGGTCGTTTGCCTTAATAATATGCGTACCATATTTCACTTGCAGTTGCGCTATGGAATAACGACTTAGCCCAAGTGTTTGAAACGTTGTGGAATCAACTCGGCGGCCGTCCAATCGAAGCGTAGGTATGGATTTTGTCGGGATAACCACATTAATATAGTGATTCCATTCGCCGCTGATAGGTGTGGCGAAGCGATACTCTTTCATAAATTGTTGCGTTGGGCTGATAAGCAACATCATCGGGTCGCCTATGGAATCGCCATTGGAAAATCCCTGCGAGTATTGCGCCACGAGAACAGGCTTGTCGGCGGTAATTTGAATATGCCGACGCGCGGCTGAATTTTCGTAAAATTCACCGGCATTCAACACTGCTACAAGTGCCGAATTTTCAAATACTTTCGTTTTTGGTTCGGCAGCCATGACGCGAATTGTATGGCGAGAGCGACCTTGCAGAAGCCCTACGTAATAATGTTTGCCCCAAGCCGAAACTGGAGGCAACTGTTCCACAAGAAAATTGCAACCTATAATCGGATTTGGCACGTAGGCGCATTGATGCCCGCTGAAAACAGCAATTTTTTTATTTGCCTGAATAAGCGAACCGGTCAAATCGCCAAGATTCGGAGAATCCGGATTTGCGGTAACTTGATATACGTCACCCGCTTTCATACGAACGGTATAAGGAATCCCTGACCGTCGGTATTTTGATGTTAGTGCGGTAGGCGTAATCGTAACTTCAGTTTCATCTTCGGTTGCAATAACGGCAAATTGAGACATCAGCCCTTCGGAATAACGATAGCCTATAGCGCGATATTCAAAGCCGAGCGCGGAAACGGGCAGCCCCAAATATGTATCGGTTGTTTGAAAGCGATGATTAAGCCCATAGACCGAAACAGGTATATCCGAAACTATATGCACGGCAAGCCTTTGCAGAATTTCCTCGCCCGTAACTTGTGCGTTCGGGTCAATTTTCACTTGAACGACGGTGCCGCCCGGAACTTTTACCATGCGCTTATACCCCAAGCCGTCTATGGTAATTTCTGCATTCGCATCAGAGCCGGCTGTAAGAAAAAGCTCGAGCGCAAGGTTGTTTTTCAAATCACGCGATTGTCGCGAATCTTTGTAATTCCTCTGAAAACAAAGATAAAACTCCGTTCCCTCTGACGTAATCTCTTCGACTTTTGTGTTTTTCGGAAAAGCACGCGCGTCTTGTGCATAGACTTTATCGGCCGGCAATACAGCCGCCGCGCTTGCAATTATGACACAAACGATTATTCTACGGAAAGTTGCGAATATTCTGCGAGTCATTTCAAACATAGAAGATAGGACATATACGCTCCTTTATTTGTCGTCATAGTCAGATAATATGCACCGGCACCAAATTCACCCGGCCCGACATTAATAAAAAAGCGATGGCGACCTCGTGTCTGCTGAAACGGGGTATAATCACGCATCAATTGCCCGATAGCCGAATAAATGCGGAAATGCACCGGTGTTTCGTCCTCTATATTATAGTAAAAATTCGTGCTTAGATTGAACGGATTAGGTGCATTTTGCTCTATTCCCTCGGTGGCTATCCGCTTAACGCGCTTATCTCCTATGGAAATCGTTCCTTTTTTTGATTGGAATTCGTGTGCTGCGCCGTTAATAAACACGCTGTCGGGAATAATATGCGCAATAGAGTCGGAACCGGCAAGAATTTCAACCGTCATATCGAATAATTTGCCCGTACCTGCACTTACAGAATCACATTGAATTTCAAATATTCCGTTAATTTCACCGGACATTTCCGAAAAAGCGGGTACAGAGCAACCAATAATTTTCCCAATTCCGCCGGTTACGTTTTTTATATGTATGCGCGAAGCATCAAAAGCAAATCGCAGGCGCACGTTGGCTGCTTCCGGCAGTTCGCCCGATACGCTTAATGCGACGCTTTCCGGCCTAATATCGCCCAATACAGTATCCGGTACGGAAACAGAAATCTGTGCCGAAACCCGGGACGGATTCGATAACGAAAGTGCCGCCCCGAAAATAGCGATGCAGAATATGTACAGCGCACTATGTCGGCACATTTTTCTCCGCCGTAAAATAGTTGGAACAATTATTCGGAACACCGAAGCGTTCAGATTCCGTGACAATTTTTGTATTTTTTACCGCTACCGCATGGACAAAGGTCGTTTCTGCCTATTGGTTTGCCGGAAGCATCTTCGGCAAGTGTCGCACCGTTATTTACGACAACCGCACTATCGTCAACAACTTTAGTGGAAATACTGCCGCGGCGATAAGACGGCGTAGCCTGCGGCGTACTGAATCTTACGGAGGGCGTTTGCGTTACGGTAACATTATGCCCGGATTCATCTACTTGCTGGCGCGGCTGTTGCGCCGGACGTTGCGTACGGCGCGGCGGCTGTTGCATAGCTATATTAACTTGCGGAAAATATCTGAAAGCGAAATTGACGGCTTCTTTTTGAATTTCCTGAATAAGTTGCCGATATAAGCTGACCGCTTCGCCTTTATATTCGAGCAACGGGTCTTTTTGACCGTAAGCGCGGAAATGAATACCCTCTTTAAGTTCATCCATAGCCTGTAGATGTTCGCGCCATTTATCGTCAATGGTAGCAAGTATGGCATAACGCTCGAGTTGTTTCATAAAATCTAAGCCGAGTTGCGATTCTTTGCGCTCGTAGAACTCGCGTGCGGCTGTCATTACGCGCTCGGCGCAATCGTCTGCCTTAATCGAGCGGAACTCGCCGTCGGCTATTTCAACTTCGCATAGCAGTGCGGCGCGAACTGTGGCGCGGAACGCTTCAACTTCATTATTCGGCTGATACGCTTCCAACCACTCGTATATCAGAGATTCTGCAAATCCGAGCAAGACGCTTTTCATACGCTCATCGCCCAAAGCTTGGCGACGCATATCGTATATCGCTTCGCGTTGCTGATTCATCACGTTATCGTATTCAAGTAATCGCTTACGGGTGGCAAAATTATTTTCTTCAACTTTTTTCTGTGCATTTTCCACAGATTTGGTGATAATCCCATGCTGAATCGGCTCTCCCTCCGGCACTTTCATGCGTTGCATAATCGCAGCGATGCGCGCACCGCCGAAAAGGCGCATCAAATCGTCTTCAAGAGATATAAAAAACTGCGACGTACCGGGGTCGCCCTGCCGTCCGGCACGCCCACGCAACTGACGGTCAATGCGCCGCGCTTCGTGCCGTTCCGTACCGATAATCGCCAATCCGCCTGCGGCTTTCACCGCCGAGGTCAGTTTAATGTCCGTACCGCGCCCCGCCATATTTGTAGCAATCGTAACCTTGCCCTCACGGCCGGCTTCGGCCACAATTTCGGCTTCGCGTTGATGCTGCTTTGCATTCAAAACGTTGTGCGGAACGTTTGCCCGTCGCAACATTTTGCTTAATATTTCGGATACTTCAACGCTTGTAGTTCCAACAAGTACGGCGCGATTCGCCTTTGCAAGACTTTGTATTTCATCTATAACGGCATTAAGTTTTTCGCGTTTGGTGCGAAATATCAGGTCGTCGCGGTCGTCGCGCTTTATCGGACGATTTGTGGGTATAACAACAACTTCCAATTTATAGATAGTTTCAAACTCGCCCGCTTCGGTTTCGGCTGTTCCCGTCATTCCGGCAAGTTTCTGATATAGCCGGAAGTAATTTTGCAAAGTGATTGTGGCGTAAGTTTGCGTATCTTTTTCTACCGCAACCGCTTCTTTGGCTTCTATCGCTTGATGTAAGCCGTCGGAATAGCGTCGCCCTTCGAGTATACGCCCGGTAAATTCATCAACGATTTTCACCTTGCCGTCTTCCACAACATATTCTACATCGCGCTCATAAAGCGAATATGCACGCAGAAGTTGCGAAATAGAGTGCAACAATTCGGAGCGCTCGGAATATACGCGCAACAATTCGTCTTTGCGCGAGCGCTTTTCGTCGGCCGGCATTTCCTCTTTTTGGTCGAGAACGGCAAACTCTGTGGCAATATCGGGAATAAGGAATAAATCTGGATCTTCGCCGGCGTTCGTAAGCAGTATGCGCCCTTTTTCGGTTATATCAATCTGATGATTCTTTTCATCAATCGTGTAATAAAGCGTTTCGTCTATTTCCGACATTTTCATGCCGTGGTCGCGCAGATAAAAAAGCTCCGTTTCGCGCAGAAGTTTTTGATTATCCGGCTCTTGCAGCATTTTCATTAAACGCTTGTTCTTCGGGAAACCGCGTTGCGATTTCAGCAATGCCTCGCCGCCGGCGGTACGTTCTTCTTTTTTATCGGATTTCAGCAGGCGTTCCGCATCAGATGCGTATTGATTTACCAAACGTACCTGTGCCTCTACCAAACGCTTCACGCGCGGATTCATCGCATCGTATTTTTGGTCTGTGGCATGCCCCACGGGGCCGGAAATAATCAATGGTGTACGCGCCTCGTCCACCAGCACCGAGTCCACCTCGTCGACTACGGCGAAATGATGCGGTCGCTGCACCATGTCGGCGGCATCATTCACCATATTATCGCGCAGATAATCGAAGCCGAACTCGTTATTCGTTCCGTAGGTGATATCGGAATTGTACATTTCCAATCTTTGCTGCGGCTGCATCATAGATTGTATACAGCCTACAGAAATTCCAAGAAAGTCGAACACCGGCTTCATCCACTCGCTATCGCGGCGGGCAAGATAATCGTTCACCGTAACAAGATGCACGCCCTTGCCGGACAAAGCATTAAGGTATAACGGCGCAACAGCCACAAGCGTTTTTCCTTCGCCCGTGGCCATTTCCGATATTTTTCCTTCGTGAAGAACTATTCCGCCGACAAGTTGCACGTCGTAAGGCATCATATCCCATGTAATCGTATGACCTACAACGTCGTAAGCAAACTTGCGCTCGGATAATCTGCGGCATGTTTCCTTTACTACCGCGAATGCTTCCGGCAATATTTCGTTTAATGCAGACTGTATGGCATCAAATTCTTCCTTACGTATCGCTTTCAGCCGTTCGTGGATCTGCTCAAATTCGGCATGGTCGGTTTCGTCGCTTGCAAGTTTGGCGCGCAGTTCGCCCGACTCGGCCACGCACAAGGCTGTACGCTCGCGTATAAATTGCCGGAACGATTCGGTCTTGGCGCGTAATTCTTCGTCGCTTAGGCCTGAAAGTCCGCCGAATATCCGGTTGATTTCGTCAACTACGGGAAGAATGCGTCTAACATCTTTTTCGTGCTTGTTGCCAAAGATTTTTTTGATAATTCCAATCATGAATTTCGCATTTACATTAACATTCTGTCAATTTGAATAGCGGCCGTAGACGATAAGCGGCGTTTTGTCGTTTAGAAATACGCTATTTTCCCGAATTTTCAGGAAATCCGTTTCAAAATTTCAGCAAAGAGAGCTTTAACCTACATTCCGAATTTTGCTATGCTTGGCACCGTAAGAGAAATAAATTACAATACCTATTCCCATCCAGACAATAAGCCGCAACCACGTATCGAGAGGGAGCCCTACCATCATGGCCAAACAAGTAATCACGCCGAGAATAGGCACGAGAGGCACAAGCGGCGTTCTGAATCCGCGAGGAATATCGGGCATTTTTTTGCGCATGATTATTACGCCTGCACAAACCAGAGCAAATGCAAATAATGTTCCGATACTTGTCATTTCGCCTACAATGCCACCGGGAACAAAACCGGCAAACAATCCTACGAAAAGCATAAACAAGAGATTTGATTTCCAAGGGGTTTGTAATTTCGGATGCACTTCCGAGAATACTTTCGGAAGCAACCCGTCGTGCGACATTGAATAGAACACTCTCGACTGCCCAAGCAACATAACAAGAATAACAGATGAATATCCGGCAAGAATCGCAAGAATAATTGTGTTGTTCAGCCATGGAAACGACGGAATTATTTTACCGTCCAGCCCCGCAACGCCCATAAAATCTATAGCCACGGCAACGGGTGCTATACCGTCTTTACCTACAAAATCCTTATAATTTGCCACGCCGGTCATAACATAGGCGAACAGAATATAGAGAATTGTGCAAATTACAAGTGAAACCAAAATTCCTATCGGCATATCGCGCTTGGGATTTTTGGCTTCTTGCGCAGCAGTCGAAACCGCGTCGAAACCTATGTAAGCAAAGAAAATTATTCCTGCGGCACGAATAATTCCGCTCCAGCCGAATTCGCCAAAATTGCCGGTATTTTCCGGTATAAAAGGAATATGGTTTTCGGGACGTATAAAGCTCCAGCCCAAGCCGATAAATACAAGTACCACTGCAACTTTCAGCAACACTATCAAAGCATTCACACGTGCAGATTCATGCGTTCCGCGTATCAACAGCAGCGACATGGCGACTACGATAAACACCCCGGGCATATTGATTATTCCGCCATCGGCCGGACAGGAAGTTAATTCGTGCGGCAACGACAACCCTATATTACCCAAAAACTTAGAAAGATACATTGACCAACTGATAGCCACAGTTGCCGCACCGACGGCATATTCCAGCACCAAGTCCCAGCCTATTATCCAAGCCATAAATTCGCCCATTGTGGCAAAGGAGTATGTGTACGCACTACCTGCTACGGGAATAACAGAAGCAAATTCCGCATAGCACAGACCGGCGAACGCACAACCTACAGCGGCAATAATAAACGAAATGGTAACAGCGGGGCCGGCATTATGGGCGGCCGCCAATCCGGTAATTGAAAATAATCCGGCACCGATAATCGCTCCGATACCGAGAGCCACCAAACTTGTTGCCCCAAGCGTCCGCTTAAGCGTATGTTCGCCTTCTTCATTCGCTTCTTTTAGAATATGCCCTACGGACTTGCGCGCCCAAAGTCCCAAATCTGCCATAAATCTCGTCCTTTTACTTTGATTGATAGAAAATGCGGCTATAAAATAATATCCGATAGATTTGCGCAAAAATAAGCGCAAGATTGATATTCCCGCGATAATTTCTCGGTTACGGCACACTTATTGGCACGAAATTGAACAATAAACTGCCGGACGGGGTTATTCCTTGCCGTAACTTACCCCGAAAATAGAAGCAATATTCTCGGCAATCGGTATTTTTGCCGCTGTTTTTCAATATGCTTTCACGGTCAATTCAGTATGTCTGCTCCGGTTTCCGCTTCCATTATCAACTTAGAGTCGCTGATTGAACTCGGCGCACGGCTTTCGGAAGCCGTAGCCGAAGAATTCATTCTTAACTCCGCAATACTATCACTGATGGGTAAAATGCGTATTCTGCGTGCCTGCGCATTACTGCCCGACGGCGATAATTACATTGCTTCTCTTGCGAAAGGCCGAGCCTTGCCAATCAAAATTCCCATATTTGAAATCAAGGATTTACGCGAGATTTCATCTGCCGCACCGGAGGAGTTGCCGCTTGCTGAGGCGGGCTATCGCTATATACTGCCCGTTCGCCAAAACGACGTTTTCTATGCTGCATTATGCCTTGGCGAGCCGCCCGCTTCATTCTGCGGCGAAGAGTTGCGCTACATATCTCTTGTGGGAACAATAACGGCCAACGCCATACAAAATGCCCGTACAAAACAATCGCTCTTGCGGGCAGGCGAGCAAATTGCAGCAAGGAATCTTATTCTGACCTCCCTGTTCGAAACGGCTCGCGAGTTCAGCGTCGCTCTCAGGCGTGAGGATATTCTGCGAATGTTTTCCTATAGATTGATGGGACATCTTATGGTCAATAAATTTGCTCTGTTCGCGCAAAATTCCGCCGGTGAATACGAAGCCGAAGTCAATCGCTTAGGAACAAATGTTCCGCCCGAAATAGTAGAGGAATTTATATCTATGCGAGTTCCTTCAATTTCCGAATATACCACCCCAAATTCGAACACAGCCGTATTCCTCGATAAGGCAAAAGTAGCTGTTGTTTCACAGATGAAAGTTCACGGCGAAATAAAAGGGCTGCTAATGGTAAGTTCCAAACTCGGCGGCGCAGAATTTTCTCCCGATGACTTGCATTTTATCGAATTGCTCGGAAATACGGCTATCGCTGCACTTGAAAACTCGCGTTTGTTCGACGAAGAAGTCGAAAAACGTCTAATAGAAAGCGACTTGCAAATTGCAAAAGACATTCAACGCCAACTTTTGCCGAAAACACTTCCCGATTTGCGTAATTTTGACTTTGCAGGCGAAAATATATCGTCGAAACATGTTGGCGGCGATTACTTCGACGTGATTAAACTCGATGATAACCGCCTGTTGCTTGCCATAGCCGACGTGTCGGGCAAAGGTATTCCGGCTGCATTGATTATGGCGAATACACAAGCGGCTTTGCGCGTTCTGGCACCGTTAAACCTTCCCCTGCCGGAATTTGTGGCACGGGTCAATTCAGTAATTCACCAAAATACGCAAGACGACAAATTCATCACTTTTTTCTGCGGTATACTCGATGTCCGCTCAAACGAGCTGACTTATATTAACGCCGGGCATAATCCTCCTTTACTGCACCGAAGCGACGGACTGCTCGAAGAACTTAATGTCGGCGGAATATTGCTTGGCATTTTCGACGAAGCGCCGCCTTACGACGAAGGTTGCGTTCACTTCGACGCGGGCGATTTGCTGATAATGTACACCGACGGCGTTTCGGAGGCTATGAATGAGCAATCGGAAGAGTTTGGCGAAGAACGACTGAGAATGCTCGCGGGCACGATGAGCGATATTTCTGCCGACGAATGTGCGCGACGCATTATAGCCGCAGCAAGAAATCATGCTGGATCCGCGCCGCAATCCGACGATATTACTTTGCTGATAGTTCGCCGCATTGAATAGAAACACGTAATTTCGGGAGAATAATGAAAGTTATGAAATTTGGCGGTGCTGTGTTGCACAACGCCGGCGGCTTCCGCCAAATGAGCGCGATATTGTCGTCGCTTGCCGTTCCCGCCGTCGTAGTGGTATCGGCATTTGCCGACTCTACACGGCTTCTCGAGGCAGCAGCCATTGCCGCACGCGACGGAAATCAGGAACAATCAATAGAAATTGCCCGCTCTGTTATAGAAAATAATCGCCGTATAGCATATTCGGTTTTAAGCGAAGAAATAGCTGCCGATACACTCGGCAAACTGATTGACGATTGCGCAAGGCAACTTGAAAACGTTCTTCGAGGCGTAGCGATAACACGCCAATTAACCGACAGAACGCTTGACCTTATTCGTAGCTTCGGCGAATTTCTTGCACTGCACATAGTCCGACATTATCTCGAAAAGAGCGGCATATCAACAATAGCCGTCGATGCTGCCGACCTAATCGTAACCGATAATCGGCACGGTGCCGCCGAACCTTTAGTCGCACCTACGAAACGTCGCCTCGACCGTATTTTTCCCGAAATTATCGCCAAATACCGCGTTGTGGTCATTCAGGGATATGTGGCACGCGGCGCGTCCGGCGAGATTACTACAATGGGCAAAGAAAGTTCCAATTTGACCGCTACATTGCTTGCCGAGGCACTTTGCGCGGACGAATCGGTAATTTGGACAGATGTGCAGGGAATTTTCAGCGCGGACCCGCATATTGTTCCCGAGGCTGTTCCCATAGCCGTAATGAGCCTGCGCGATGCGGAGCTTGCCGCACGTAACGGTGCCAAGCCATTATACGCCACTATGATAGAGCCGGCGCAACGCTCCGGTATTCCGATCGTGTTTCGCTCGGCACTTCGCCCCGACGGCTATTTCACTGTAATCGGCGGCGACCAAGATTTGCGCCCGAAAATGATTACAATCGCATCTTGCCCCGACGCGGAAGGAATGTCGGCGATAACGCTTCTGCATATTACGCCCATAGACGCACTCGCTGCTTTGCGCAATATACCGACGGAATTGCTTGGCGATTTATTTACTTTGGAAATCGGCGTAAAGCCCGATATTCAGCGCGTAATACTGCCTGCTGTCAGGGCAAACGACATCGTTCGATTTTTCCACCGAGAGATCATAGAGCCGTCGTCTATAACGGCCGATAAACCGTAAAACAACAGTCGTATTATACTGCGCACTTTAGGTAAAACCGCCGTATTCATCACTTTCGCCGTAATTTTGCGGAAAAATTCTTTCATTTTTAAGAAAAAACATGGGAATAGCCTGCGGAATCGTCGGTTTGCCGAATGTTGGTAAATCTACGCTGTTTAACGCGCTTACGTCGAATCAGGCGGAGGCTGCAAATTATCCTTTTTGTACAATTGACCCGAATGTAGGAATAGTAAACGTGCCGGACAAGCGATTGAAACGCCTGGTGCAAGGCTATCAAACCGACCGCGAAGTTCCGACTACGATGGAATTTGTGGACATTGCCGGCTTGGTTAAAGGAGCGTCGAAAGGCGAAGGTTTGGGCAATCAATTTCTGGGGAATATTCGCGCCTGCGATGCTATTGCACACGTAGTCCGTTGCTTTGCCGACGACGATGTAATTCATGTTCACGGTGCTGTCAATCCTCTTTCCGATATAGAGATTATCGAAACGGAACTGATACTGAAAGATACAGAAACCGTTGATAAGAAAATGGAAAGTTTACAGAAACGTATTCGGGCAAACGACAAAGAAGCCGCAGCCGACACAGAAGTTTTGACTGCACTTGCGGCGCATCTGAACAGCGGCAAGCCCGCACGTTCCTTTGTGCGCGACGAGCGCGGTTCGCAAGTTGTACGCGAATGTTTTCTATTGACCGATAAACCCGTAATGTATATAGCCAATACCGATGAACGCGGCGTAAAAGACGGCAATGCCATGATTTCGGCCGTGCGGCATAAAGCGATTGAAGAAGGTGCTGTAGTAGTTCCGATATGCGCCAAAATAGAGGCCGAAATAGCGCAACTCGACCCCGAAGACCGAGAAATGTTTTTAGTGGATTTAGGCATGGAAGAACCGGGTTTGCACAGAGTTATACGCGAGGGATATGCTTTGCTCGGGCTTATCACTTTCCTTACCGCAGGCAAAAAAGAATGTCGCGCTTGGACAGTCAAAAAAAATTCGTTTGCACCGCAGGCTGCCGCTGCGATACATACGGATTTCGAAAAGGGATTTATTCGAGCCGAAGTTATGAAATACGCCGATTGGGAGCGGCTCGGCGGTTCGGAACAAGCTGTTAAAGACGCGGGACTTTATCGTATCGAAGGCAAAGAATACGTCGTGCAAGACGGCGACATTATGTATTTTCGATTTAATGTGTGATTTCTATCCGCTTGTTTATGTCGAAAATCAATTTTGGGCTTGTAGATTATTCACATTTTACCTTACATAGCCATGAAATTCATCATACTTGCAACCTTTACTGCTGTTTTCTCATTAGGTGCGGCAACATTGCGCGAATTGCCGCAAAAACCCGTTAGTTTCGGCGCACCTGTTTCTAGTACCGGCGCACCCGGCGAGCGTACTTGTGCCGCTTCGGGCTGTCACAACACAAATCCGGTTAATTCCGGTGTGGGTGAGTTAACGATAAGTATCGACAGTACGGAAAAAGGTTATATTCCCGGGAAATCCTATAACGTTACTGTCAGTGTAAAAGAGAAAGAACATAAGCGTTTCGGCTTTCAAATTGTCGCATTGAACGACGCGGGGTTAAATTCCGGCGAACTGACGATTATTGACGATAAACGCACACAAATCATCAGGAACGACTTGCGGCTCCAGGATAGAATATACGGTACATACACTTATGCAGGAACTGCAGAATTTGCGCCGGGTGAAGGCAAGTGGACTTTACGTTGGACTGCGCCTCAAGCCGGCGAGCGAGTTACACTTTATGCGGCGGCAGTCATAGCCAACGACGATGATACGGACGCGGGCGATTTTGTTTTGACAAATTCTCTTTCTGTTGAAGCGGCCTCGCCCGGTTCGGTTTCAGAACAAACTCTAAAGCCGGCCGGGCAGCCTTTCACGGAACAAAACGGCAACTTACTATGCTCGTTTTATTTCGAAAACAGAGGCGATATTTCGGTAGAACTTTTCGATATGACCGGACGCGAAGTGCGGCACGGACGGCATATTGCGGAGGCCGGCGAACAAAACTGTGAATTTCCGCTTACAGGAATATTACCGGGCATTTATATGGCACGTGTTACAGCCGGCAACAAAAGTTTTTCCCGAACGGTGTTAATTACACAAAAAGGCAGATAATGAAACAAAAAATACTTGTATCCATAGTTGCGCTCGGGCTTTTGGGATTACTGACTGCGGGTAAGCACAATGAAACTATACTGAAATCTTCCGGTGCGCACGTTTCGAGTACGGGCGCACCGGGCGAAAAAACCTGTGCCCAATCGGGTTGCCATGCCGACGCGAAGGTCGACAGCGACGATAATTTCACCGTTACTTCTATTATTCTTGGCGATGGAGAAAAGTATTATACACCAGCAAGCCAATATCAAATAACGCTTCGTGCCGTTAATCCGGGCGGTAAAAGATTCGGTTTTCAGGTTGTTGCTTTAGATACAAACAATCGTACCGCCGGTGCATTTTCTGTTCCCGACACACCAATTCCTTCTCTTGTACAGTTACAATCCGGTTTTATTGGTAAATTCGAGCGTCAATATTTAACTCATACTTCATCCGGCAATAAACCGGCTACGGAAGGAGAAATCGAATGGAGTTTCCTTTGGACTACATCATTCGATTATCAAGGCAAAATAACGTTTTATTATTGTGTAAATGCCGCCAATAATGACGGAGAAAACACAGGCGACCACATTTATGTGGCATCGAAATCTTATACAGTGAAAAATTCAAATCTTGTAGAAAACGATAAAATCAAAAGCGACTGCGACTTTTCGATATATCCTTCGGTTACAACCGATATTTTAACCTTATATTCCGCCGATGGATTCAGCGATAATTTTGTTTATGAGATTGCCTCGCCCGCCGGAATAATTATGCGAAAAGATCATCTGGAAAATAAAGACGAGAGTGCTGTTATTTCTGTTGGCGACTTACCGGGCGGCTGTTATTTTCTTACCGTAATATCAGGCGATAGAAGAGTTACCAGACAATTCTCCGTGCGGCGATAACTCGCACGTTTAATAAAAAAAACAAAAGCCGCCTTCTCTCTGCCGGAGTAAAGCGGCTTTTGTTGTTTGAGTGTAATTAATTTCATTTTTATTGAAATTTTTCATTTTTGTTTTTGGTGCGGCGCGGTGAATAATTCGACTTGTCTACTTTCAGGTTTTTTGCGTATTCACTTTGATTTTGCAGCGCCTCGAGCTGGTCTAGGGCATCGCTTATGCAGCCTTGCGCCACAGTTCCTATTCTAACCTCCCAATTGCCGTTCATCAATGGTGTCCAAACAATTTGCTCCCGTTTGACAGATTCGTCGTAAGTAATTGATACATAAGACGGGTCAGGAACTATAAACTTCTGGCATCGTGCTGTGAAATGAAGTGATTTAACTTCGTAAATACCGGTAAGCTGTACGCAATAGCCTTCGGCGTTAAGTTCGTATGTCATATAGTATTTTTGCAAATCCGGCATGGCAAACGAAAAGTTCACTTTCTTACCGAAGGGAACGCATTGTTTTTGCCCGGCATAATGCCAATAAAGCATTGTGTCCGGCTCTGTCCATTCTACATCTTTAACAAGCGATTTTTTACTGTCTCTTTCTGTGTAAATCGCTCTTGCTATTTTGACGATTTTATTTGTAATCGGCGCTGCCGTTACTTCAAGAACATATTTTTCGGCCGATGGAATCGGAATGTAGCGAATAATACAATTATCCGGGTCTGCGCCACGCCATAAAAATTCGTAACGCTCGCCGTAAGTGATTGTAACTCTTTGCCCTACGCTATCCCAAAATATGAAGCGCGTACCGTCCGGCTGTGCCGAACAAATGGCAACGGCGGCAATTAGGCCGACTATAAAAAAAATGGATATTTTCATAGAATATTCGCAGGGATATACCGCAATGGCGGAAATTATTTTTTTATTGGAACAATTTGGGGCACGGGAATATATCGCATACCCTTAATCAGAAAATATTTTTTCTCATACAAAGCGTCAAGCCCGGATTGAATTTTTTGCAAAAGTGCAGTCACTTCATCAAAACGGTCAAAACGTAGCTCGTATTTGAGATTTCCCTCGCCGTCATCATGATGCTTAAACTTGGCTTTATCGAATTTCTCAATGCCTAAAGCATTTTCGAGCAAAGGTTCTATTTCTTCTTCGAAATCATTGAATTTTGTCACGTTTTCGGTCTTGGCTTCTATTTGGTATAATTTAATAAAAGCGTATTCGTAATCTTTCGGAATACAATTATATTTTCCGTCCTTATCTCGAATAGTCGAACGAACATAGCCTTCTTCGCAACCTCTGTTTGTAGGAACACAAGTATCGCGCCCTTGTATTGTTTTTCCTCCCGTCATTCCTTCGGCACATACGGAACAATTTGTTAAAGACCATGGCGGCGGACAATTACAATTTCCTGCACTATCTCGAATTTGCCGCTTATCATCACAAGATTTTGGTACACAATTTCCACTTGCAGGGTCTCGTTTCATCCAAGGCTTATCACAAGTTAACGGCTCGCATTGACCGTTTTTGGGATTATATACGAGATTCGTATTGCATTTGGGAACGCAGTTACCGGCGGCATCTCTATGCTGTCCGGGCGGACAGTTTAGTTCTTCACAATCACCTGCAACATTCCTACGTCGGCCGGGCGGGCATTCGGGAACGCAATCAAGTGCCGCATTAAACTCGTAACCCGGAGGGCACTGTTTAGGAAGGCAATCTCCTTTTGCGTTTTTTTCAAATCCGGGCAAACATTCACAGTCTATTCCATTTTGGGCAAGACGTTGATTTGCACCGCAATTCCGAATACATTCGCCATTTGATACAATGAAGCCGGGCGGACAATCTACGCAGTCACCTTCTGAATTTTTAACTTGGTTAGGCGGGCACGGCAAACTGCGAATAGAATCACGTGCTTGCTGTTTGCGCAATTCGTCGGCTTTGCGGGCTTCCTCCGCCAAACGCGCCTGCTCTTGTTTTCGAGACGTTTCTTCTTGCTGTTTGCGCAATTCGTCGGCTTTGCGGGCTTCCTCCGCCAATCGCGCCTGCTCTTGTTTTCGA
>JAANMT010000514.1_pt1 | contig 42152 bp, 39 predicted proteins | sample 7279711 | NCBI WGS metagenome assembly JAANMT01 (sample SAMN14094538, study PRJNA606508) | bioreactor metagenome | isolation source: A lab-scale SPAN reactor treating ammonium-rich wastewater day 1 | place: Ireland: Galway | collected 2017-01-16 | reverse complement strand
TATATTTTGCTCAATGTTCCCATTTTCTCACTCAGTTCCACGGAAATATCCCAAAACCCGGTTTTGCTGTCTACTTCATATCCGGCAACAGTACCAATCATAATGCCCTGAGGGAAAATAGCTGACTTCCCGTCTGTTACTACGGTATCACCTACATTCAGCGGAACATATTTCGGAATATCGGCGAGATGCATAATTCTGGAATTTTCACCCTTCCAGATCAGCGTACCGAAATAACCGGAATTTTTCAGTGAGGCGTTCAGTCTTATTTTATTGGTACTCAGCACCGATTGTACAAGGGCGTAACTATTGGTCGCATTGATGACAATTCCCGCAATTCCATTGGGAGCAATAACGCCCATTTTAGGAAGTACGCCGTCTCTTTTTCCGCGGTTGATGGTAAAATAGTTGTCTTTCCTGTTGATGCTATTGAAAATGATTTCACCGTCAACGAAAGTATAAATCTGTCCGCCACCTAGGGTATCATGAACTTTTCTGAATTCAGGTTTTTCATAACCCTCTTTTCCATAAAGTTCCTCCATAAGAACTTTATTCTGAGTTACCAGATCCTCGTTAATTTGCTTCAGTTTCAAATAAGAAGTTCCTTCATCAATATATCCGGACACCCAGGAATTGAATGCCGCTGTTTGTGCAGCAAACCACGATTGTTGCATTGAATTTCGGGTGAAAATGAGAATCAATGCAATAATTTGCAATAGTAAAAAGAACATGAAAAAACTGTTCTTTGAAAATAATCTCATCAAAAACCCCATTCCCTAAAACAAAGAAATTTAAACTTATTTTATAAGGAAATTGAATTTATCCATATTTTTAAGCGCAATACCTGTACCACGAACTACCGCTCTCAGTGGATCTTCAGCAACAAATACTGGAAGACCTGTCTTTCTGTGAAGTCTGTCGGATAAACCTCTCAGCAGTGCACCGCCACCAGCAAGGTAAATTCCGGTTTTATAAATATCTGCTGCCAATTCCGGTGGTGTAAGTGAAAGCGTTTCCATTACGGCATCCTCAATTCTGATAATAGATTTGTCCAGTGCTCGTGCAATTTCCTTGTAGCCCACCATAATTTCTTTTGGTTTTCCTGTGATCAGGTCGCGTCCCTGAACCGGGATATCCTCAATGTCCACATCCAATTCTTCCACGGCGGATCCAGCTTCAATTTTCACTCTTTCTGCAGTTCTTTCTCCGATATAAAGATTGTGATGAGTTCTCAAATAATAGGCAATATCACTGGTAAACACGTCTCCTGCAATTTTCACAGATTTGTCACAAACGATACCTCCCAAAGCTACGACTGCGATTTCTGTAGTTCCGCCGCCGATGTCAATAATCATATTTCCCTCAGGTTTCTGAACATCAATGCCAACTCCTATTGCCGCTGCCATTGGCTCATAAATAAGACGAACTTCTTTCGCATTCACTTTTTGGGCACTATCACGAACGGCACGTTTCTCAACTTCTGTAATTCCTGATGGAATACAAATCACAATTCTGAGCGCAGGCTGTATTAATTTTCCTTTAATTCCGGGAATTTTTTTGATAAATTCCTTGATCATGTGTTCGGAAGCATGAAAATCTGCAATAACTCCGTCCTTCAGCGGGCGGATGGTTTTAATATCTTCGTGGGTTTTTCCCTGCATGTGCTTTGCCTGTTCACCTACCGCGATGGGTTTTCCTGTGGAGCGTTCGATGGCGACAATAGAGGGTTGGTCTATAACGATTTTATTATTGTGGATAATCAATGTGTTAGCTGTTCCGAGGTCAATCGCGATTTCCTGCGTGAACATATCAAATAAACCCATATTTTTTTTTGATTTTTAAGTAGAAATTAAGTTTACAAAGATATAAATTTAGAAACATCTCAGGGATTTAAGTATCTTGAAATTTGGTTAAAGTTTTATTAAATTTACCTTGGTGAAAACAACATCAATTTTAAACCGGAAACCAGAAGATTTTCCCGGAACAAGGGTCTTTTTGAGTTTTTATGGACAACCAGCTTAGGTTTTATGAATGACTTTAATCATAGGCCTTTAAATTAAAAATCAGTACTTTTGCGTTTGCTATGAAACAGCATCCTGAAATACACAAAACCGCTAATTTTGCCGTGTTAAGCGTGAGCTACGAAAAAGCTGATGCAGAGACCCGAAGCAAGTTTGCGTTCTTTGATGAACACATCAAGGATTTTGTACACTCCATTCACGAGGGAAATATGGGAGACGCATTTGTGGTTTCCACGTGTAACCGTACCGAAATTTATACAACCTCGCACAATTATCTGTTGGTAGCCGAAGAGTTCTGCAAAACTACAGGCGTAGCCTTGACTGATTTTATCAAATATGCCAATATCTTTACGAGAGAGGAAGCGCTGAATCATCTATTTCGGGTAGCTGCCGGACTGGAAAGCCAGATTATTGGTGATTTTGAAATTATCGGACAGATCAAAAACGCTTACAACAGATTCAAAAAAGAGAAAAAAAACAGCAATCCCTATCTGGAACGGGCCATTAATTCTTCCATTCAGATTTCTAAAAAAATAAAAAACGAAACCGGGATCTCTAACGGAGCGGCCTCTGTTTCCTATGCTGCAGTACATTATATTTTGAATCATCAGAAACAAATTTCTGATAAGAATATCCTCCTCCTCGGAACCGGAGAAATTGGCCAGAATACAGTTGAAAATTTGGTAAAACACATCTACAAACCGAGAATAAAAGTAATGAACCGTACTTCAGAAAAGGCGGAAAAAATCGCGGAAAAATATAAAATTCCTCACATTGCTTTTAGCGATTTGGAAACTGAACTTAAGAACACCGATATTCTGATTGTCGCAACCGGCGCGGCACATCCCATCATTCATCAAAATCATTTCCCGAACGGAAAGGAAACTCTTGTGATAGATCTTTCTATTCCCAATAATGTTGAAAAAAATATTACCACAAACCCTAATGTAAACCTGGTAGACGTAGATGAACTTTCTGCACATATCAGCAATACAATGGAGCAGCGGAAAAAAGAAATTCCGAAAGCCGAAAAAATCATTAAAGAAATGACCAAGGATTTCACAGAATGGGAAAAGAAAAGAAAACTGGCTCCGAAAATTCATCATTTTAAAGCTGTTTTAAAGAATATGGAGCGCAATGAAATGCACAATATTCACAAAAAACACAAGTATGTGGATGTACATGATATGGTGCTTTCAGAAAAACTGGTGCAGAAGATTACCAATCGGTTTGCAAAATACATTATCGATCATCCCTGGAAAGCAGAGGAAATCAGCCAGTTGATGCACGAAATTTTAGTAGAACACCCCAATAACGAATTTAATGAAAAGCATTAGAATCGGCACCCGAAATTCACCTTTGGCGCTATGGCAGGCCCGTGAAGTGGCAAGACATCTTCAGAATCTGAATTATACTACTGAAATAGTTCCCATTATTTCTACCGGCGATCAGAACCTAACCCAGCCTTTGTATGCGATGGGAATCACAGGGATTTTCACCAAAGATCTGGATATTGCCCTTTTAAATAAAGAAATAGATATTGCAGTTCATTCCCTGAAAGACGTTCCTACACAGTTGCCAGATCAAATAAAAATTGTCAGTTATTTACAGAGAGATTTTCATCAGGACGTTCTGGTAAGAAAACAATCCGCACAGACCCTTGACCTCAAAGATCTTAAAATTGCCACCAGCAGTCTTCGCAGAAGAGCTTTCTGGCTGAAAGAATTTCCGGATACTGAATTTTCAGATATTCGTGGCAATGTACAAACCCGTCTTCGGAAATTGGAAGAACAGGATTTTGATGCTACAATTTTCTCTCTGGCAGGACTTAAAAGAATCAATATCAATATTTCTCATGAGGAAATTCCAGGCATGATCTCAGCTGCATCGCAAGGCGTGGTAGCCGTTGCAGGACATGAAGAAAATGCAGAAATTAACGAAGTTCTGACACGGATCAACCATCGGGAAACCCAAATATGTGTAGAAATAGAACGTAATTTCCTGAAAACTTTGGAAGGTGGATGTACCGCCCCTATCGGTGCATTTGCTCAGTATGAAGATGGAAAAATCCGTTTCATCGGAAGACTCTGTTCTCTGGACGGCAAAAACTGTATTCAAACAGATGAAACTTTTGATTACGAAGAAAACAGAAACTTCGGCGAAGAACTGGCGCAAAAAATCCTAAATAACGGCGGAAAAGCCGTAATGGAAGAAATAAAACAACAACTGGGCTGAAGACAATGAAGGTTCTGTTCACAAAAAATAATCTGGACACCGAAATTATTTCTGAAAAAATCGGAGACCATTTTTCTTATGATTTCGTGGAAGTAATCGAGATAAAACCTTTGTCTGTCCCGCATTTTGACCTGAAAGATTCTTCGCTTATATTCACAAGTGTCAATGCTGTGGAAAGTTTTTTCCAAAACGGATTCCTTCCAAATGAAGATTTCACCAGCAAAAACTTCAACAAAATATATTGTGTAGGACAGAAAACAAAAAAACGGATTCGGGATTATGGTTTTGGAACTTTCAAAGTGAAAAAACACGCCCGTGAACTCTGTGATTTTATCATTGAACATTCCGGAAAAGAACGCTTTCTGCACTTCTGCGGAAATCTGGCACTGGATGTTCTGGACAAAGCGCTTCCGTTGCAAAACATTTCTTATCGGAAGATTTTTATGTATGAAACTACGCTGCTCTACCCCAAAATTGAGAACAATTACGATGCTGTTGTTTTTTTCAGCCCGAGCGGCGTGCGAAGTTTTATAAAACACAACAGTTTAGAAAGCAAAAAGATATTTTCGATCGGATTCACCACTTCCGAAGAAATTGAAAAGCACACCGACAGCAAAATAATTACCAGTAAGGAAATCAGCCTGGATGATGTTTTGAAACTGATTTCAAAAGAAGCTGAAAAGCAAAACAAAAATTAATTATGATTAAAAACGATTTATATTTACGGGCGTTAAAAGGAGAGACGGTGGAGCGTCCTCCCGTATGGATGATGCGTCAGGCAGGACGATATCTTCCTGAGTTCATGGAAATTAGAAAAGAATATGATTTTTTTACCCGCTGCCAAACTCCTGAACTGGCTTCAGAAATCACTGTACAACCGATCCGGAGATTTCCTCTGGATGCGGCCATTTTGTTTTCAGATATTCTCGTGGTACCACAAGCGATGGGAATTGATTTTAAAATGAAAGAAAATACCGGACCTTGGCTTGATGATCCAATTCGTACGGCGGAGCAGGTTCAGAACGTTATAGTTCCCGATGTAAATGATACTTTAGGCTACGTTTTTGATGCCATCGAACTTACTTTGGAAAAACTGGACAACGAAATTCCGCTAATCGGATTTGCCGGTTCTCCTTGGACAATCCTTTGCTATTGCGTTGAAGGAAAGGGCTCCAAAGCTTTTGATATTGCCAAATCTTTCTGTTTTCAACAGCCGGAATCAGCACATCAGCTTTTACAGAAAATTACCGATACTACGATTGCTTACCTGAAAAGAAAGGTAGAAAAAGGCGTTTCAGCTGTCCAAATTTTTGACAGTTGGGGCGGAATGCTTTCTCCTGAAGATTATCAGGAATTTTCATGGAAATATATCGACCAGATCGTTGAAGCTTTAAGCCCGCTTACTCATGTGGTGGTTTTCGGGAAAGGATGTTGGTTTGCGCTGGAAGAAATGAGCCGTTCCAAAGTATCCGCTTTGGGTGTCGACTGGACAGTTTCTCCTGAATTTGCAAGAAAAACTACGGGAGGAAAAATGACGCTGCAAGGGAATTTTGATCCTGCAAGATTGCATTCATCGCCCGAAACCATCAGAAAAATGGTTCATGAAATGATTAACAGATTTGGAAAAGACCAATATATTGTGAATTTAGGCCATGGGATATTGCCCAATATTCCTGTTGAAAATGCGGAAGCTTTCATCCGGGCCGTTACAGAATGGAAAGGATAAAATAGGAAGCCGTCTCAAAAAATAATTGAGGCGGTTTTTTATTTTCCGAATTTAAACCTCATCGTTTGTTTCAGATCGGGATGCAGGCTTTTTGCGACCGGACAGTTCTGAGCTGTGGTTTCGATAAATGCTTTCTCATCATCAGAAAATTCACCCGGAAAATCAAAATAACAGATAATTTCCCCAATTCTTCTGGGCTCTGAAAGCATGATTTTTTGAAGTTCACAAGTAGCTCCTTGGATGTTTAAATCCTGAGATTTTCCTAAAATGGCAATTGTTGTGAGTGCACATTCTGCCAAAGATGTGGCACATAAATCCGTCGGAGAAAATTTCTCGCCTTTCCCGTGGTTATCGGTGGGAGCATCCGTCATCATCACCGTTCCGCTTTGCAGATGTTCCGCTTCACATCTGAGATCGCCAATATATTTTATTTTTGATGTCATATTTTTTAAATTTAATTTATTTAGAAATTAAATATTCTTTTCGCCTGATTGTATGCACTTTCAAAATTGAGAAGGTGAAGGCGATGGGGAATTTTTTCCGAAGCCATAAAATTAATCACTTGTTCTGTAGGCATATTTCCAACCAGTTCGTCCTTTGCCATCGGGCAACCGCCTATTCCTTTTATTGCGCTGTCAAAACTTCTGCATCCGCTGTCATAGGCAGCTTTCAGCTTTCCATGGCTGTCTTCATATCGGTTGTGAAAATGTGCACCAAAAGTAATTTCGGGGTATTTAGGAGGAATTTCTTTAAAAATTTGCGTAATCAAATCCTGCGTTGCGACTCCCGTTGTATCTGAAAGCAAAATATTCCGAATGCCTATTTCATTAAAGCGCTGTGCCCAATATCCCACTTCTTCCAGACTCCACGTTTCTCCATACGGATTTCCAAAGGCCATTGAAAAATAGACATTTAAAGCTTTATTCTGACTTTTGGCTAATTCAAAAATCTCTGCGATTTCATTAAAAGCTTCTTCTCTTTTTTTATTGGTATTACGGTATTGAAAAGTTTCAGAAATAGAAAACGGGAAACCCAGTATATCGACATTGTCGTGCTTCAAAGCCAATTCGGCACCCAAAACATTTGCCACGATAACCGACAATTTCGTAGAGGAAAGCGATTTATCAATTTGATCCAGAACTTCGCCACTGTCCGCCATCTGAGGAATGGCCTTCGGGGAAACGAAACTTCCACAATCCAGGACATCAAAATTCACTTCCATCAGCGCATTAATGTAATCAATTTTTGTTTGTGTAGGGATCATTTCGCCCCAACCTTGCATCGCATCCCGCGGACATTCGGTGAGAAACATTTTCAAATTTTTCGTTTTTCAAATATAAGTTTTTTGATCGGAAGCCGAAAACAAGGTTTATTGATGATTCTAAAATGAAAGTAAAATTCGTTTATTATTTGTGAAACATAGGAAATGTAGAGTCAAATCTCTTTTCCCGTTTCCGACTGAAACCGTATCTTTGTTACAATCAAATATCTTACAAAATGCAGACAATAGAATTCAATCTGGAATGGAAGTTAAAACTTCAGAACCGTTTCCTGAATTATGTAAAAATATATTCTACCAGTGATCCTGAAAGTGACAGCACGCCTTCCACACCGCAGCAGTGGAATATCGCAAAATATATTTTTGAAGAACTTCAAAACCTAGGATTGGAGAACGTAGAACTGGACGGCAACGGCTATATTTATGCATTTATTCCTTCCAATCTGGAAAATGATGACGAGCCTACCATTGGATTTATTGCGCATTATGATACTTCTCCTGATTTTAACGGTGAAAATGTAAAACCACAAATTTGGGACGATTATGACGGTGGCGATCTTGTTTTGAATAAAGAAACAGGATTTACCCTATCTCCTTCAAAATTTGAAAATCTGAAACAATATGTTGGGAGAACCCTGATTACCACTGATGGAACCACACTTTTGGGAGCTGATGATAAAGCTGGAGTTGCAGAAATTGTAACAGCAGCAGAATACCTCTTGGCACATCCGGAAATAAAACACGGAAGAATTGCCATTGGTTTTACACCGGATGAGGAAATCGGAAGAGGCGCCCATAAATTTGACGTGGAAAAATTCGGTGCTGAATGGGCTTACACGATGGACGGCAGCGAGGCCGGCGAACTGGAATATGAAAATTTCAATGCTGCCGGTGCAGTGGTGAAAATTCATGGTTTGAGTGTGCACCCCGGATATGCGTTTGGCAAAATGGTGAACGCGGGACTTTTGGCTGCGGAATTTGCAAGTATGCTTCCACAAAACGAAACACCTTCTACGACAAAAGGCTACGACGGCTTCTATCATCTGACCGAACTTCAAGCCAATGTTTCTGAAGCCAAACTTCAGTACATTATTCGTGATCATGATGCTGAAAAATTTGAAGCCAGAAAACAATTGATGGTCCGCAAAGTTGAAGAACTGAACGAAAAACACGGTTCTGGAATTGCCGAAATTGAAATCAAAGAACAATACCGCAATATGAAGCAGCAGTTTGAAGGAAAAATGCACATCATTGATATTGCAGCACAAGCGATGCGGGACGCCAATGTAGAGCCGAAAATAAAAGCCATCCGTGGCGGAACCGACGGCGCACAACTTTCTTACATGGGACTTCCCTGCCCTAATATTTTTGCGGGAGGAATGAATTTTCACGGACCTTATGAATATGTTGCTTTAGAAACCATGGAGAAAGCAGTAAAAGTAATTATCAATATTGCCAAAGCAGTAAAGAAAAAATAACAGCCATTTTGTCATTTCATTTTTGTTGGAATGATATTGATGCAGCTATATAAGACTTTAACATCCTTTTTAAAAAGACAGAATTAATTTATTTTTTAAACTAAAATCGAAATATTATGTATCCAGAAGATTTAGTAATGCCAATGAAGGCTGAACTTACCGATAAAGGTTTCCAAGACCTTACAACTCCCGAAGAAGTAAGCAGTGCAATAAAGAAAGAAGGAACCACACTGGTGATGGTGAATTCCGTGTGTGGATGTGCCGCCGGTGCAGCGAGGCCTGGCGTTGTTTTTTCACTTACAGGAGATAAAAAGCCGGATCATCTTGTCACCGTGTTTGCAGGATATGATGGCGATGCTGTAGCTGAAGCAAGAAAATATATGGCTCCTTTTCCTCCGAGCTCTCCAAGTATCGCGCTTTTCAAAGACGGCGAACTGGTACACATGCTGGAAAGACACCATATTGAAGGAAATCCTGCAGGTGCAATTGCTGCAAACCTTCAGGCTGCTTATAACGAATATTGCTAAAATTTAACATTTAGTAGATCTAATTCCGTTCAGAGTCTGGGCGGAATTTTTTTGTTTTTCTGGAACGAATTACTATTTTTGCTTTCGATGGCGAACAAACCCTTTTTTAATTCTTTAGTCAACTGGTTTATTAAGCAAAGGATCAGTCAGATTCAGAATTTTATCAATGAGCCGATCAACACTCAAAACGGAATTCTTTTTTCGCAACTGTTTCATGCGGAAACCACAGAATACGGGAAAATTCACGGCTTCAGCTCCATTTCTTCATATCAGGATTTCAAAAACAGAGTTCCCATCACAACGTATGAAGATTTTGAACCTTATATAGAAAGAGCGAGAAAAGGTGAAAAAGATGTATTCTGGCCCGGACAAATTCGCCATTTTGCCAAATCCTCAGGAACGACGAATGCAAAAAGTAAGTACATCCCTATTACAGACGATAGCCTGAATGATTGCCATTTTAAAGCCGGCAAAGATTTAATTTCTATTTACGCCAACAATCATCCTGATAATCTGCTTTTTTCCAACAAAAACCTCCGTTTGGGTGGAAGTGCAGAAATGTATGAACAATTCAACACCAAATTTGGCGATCTTTCAGCAATATTGATTGACAATCTTCCCTTTTGGGTAGAACTTACCACTGTTCCCAGCAGAAAAGTTTCGCTGATGTCGGAATGGGAAAGAAAGCTGCAGGCAATCGTTTCAGAAGTAAAAAATGAAGATGTCGGCAGTCTTACCGGAGTTCCGAGCTGGATGATGGTACTGCTGCAAAGAGTACTGAAAGAAACCGGTGTAGGCGCTATTTCGGAAATCTGGCCTCATTTGGAAGTGTTTTTTCACGGCGGGATCAGTTTCAAACCTTACAGGGAACAATACCGGGAAGTTATTGGAAAAGACATCAATTATTACGAAATATACAACGCTTCAGAAGGCTTTTTCGGAATACAAGACCGAAGCGACAGCGATGAAATGCTGCTGATGCTGGATTATGGCATTTTCTATGAATTTATTCCGATGGATTCTTTCGGAAAGTCGGAACCGAATGCCATTCCGCTGGAAGAAGTACAAAAAGGAGTAAATTATGCTGTTGTGCTGACAACCAACGGTGGATTGTGGCGTTATTTGATAGGCGATACAGTGATCTTTACTTCCCTGGATCCTTTCAGAATAAAAATCTCAGGACGAACTAAACATTACATCAATGCTTTCGGCGAAGAACTGATGATCGGGAATGTAGAAACGGCAATTACACAAGCGTGTCAGGCCAGCAACGCAAGTGTTGGTGATTTTACAGGAGCTCCGGTTTTTATGAAAGGAAATGAAAGCGGCGCGCACGAATGGATTTTTGAATTTAATAAATTCCCATCCGATCTTGATCTTTTCGTTGATACTTTTGATAATTGCCTGAAATCTATTAATTCCGATTATGAAGCCAAACGTTACAATAATATAACCCTAAAAAGACCGATTGTACATTGTGCAAAGCCCAATCTTTTTTATCACTGGATGGAATCCCGGGGCAAATTGGGCGGACAGAATAAAGTTCCGAGACTCAGCAATGACAGGGAATATATTGATCCGCTTCTGGAACTCAATCAGAATCTTTAGTTAAATGACGACCTTTTTTCTTTAAAGAATCAGAAAGAAGGGTTTTCGGTTTCGTCAAAACTGAAGAAGACGCACCGACTGAAAAGGAATCGATTGCCACGGTATCATAAGGCGCAGGAAGATCTGCATCAGTTTCCGGTTGCGATTTTCGGTTGCTTTTCTCACAGGAATATATCATAAAAAGAATTAGCAAAAAGAAAATGACTTTCAATCTCATGGATTTTTGATTTTAAATTCTGCAATAACAGGATAATGATCTGAAAGCTTTACAGAACGGTCGATTCTGTAACTGACCGGTTGCAAACTTTCTGACGCAAAGATATAATCTATTCTTATCGGAATTTTATAATCATGAAAACTGGTACCGTTTCCATTTCCAACAGCTACGAAAACATCCTGCAATCCGGCTGAAAGTTGGTAATATTCATAAGAATTCGGAACCGCATTAAAATCTCCGGTCAAAATCACAGGATAGGGCGACTTCTGAATCACTTCCCGAATTTTTTCTACCTCGTCCTGATGCCTTTTGAAATTCGGAATCAGCTGTTTCAAAATATATTTTGATTTGGCTTTATTTTCTTCAAAATCATCTGCCGGTTTTACTTTCTGTTTCTCAAAAGAAAAAGGATGCAGATACACGGTTATAAAGCGGATGATTTGTCCATTAATTTTAATATCTGCAAAAAGAGCACTTCCGGGATAAGAATCCATTTCAATATTTCCATGCTCGAGAATTTTGGATTTTGAAGTAACAGCCACAATATTATGATGGGCAGAATAGTCATATCCATTTACAGGAAACTCACCGCCAAATTCCTGAACTAAAACCACATCAGCATCCTGAGCTTTAAGATAATCGTGAGTTTCAACTAATCCATATTCCGTTCCTTTCACATTGATTGTGAGCACTTTCAAGTTTCCTTCTTCTGTTTTTTCACTTGTAAAATTCACCCATCTTTTGGCTGGTTGTAAAAGAAAAAGCGTAAGAAATAAGAACAAAAAAGCCCTTTTTTTCCAGCTGATAATCCATACGAAACAAAATAAAAGGTGAAGAATAAACAACCCGGGAAATGCCAATGACAGCAGATTGAGATATGGGAAAATTCGTGGCGGAACGTAGGCATTCAACATGGTTCCGAAAAGCATCAGCACCACTGCAAGATGAGCCAACATCAACATTGCCCGAAAAATCCTCATCTGAATCTGTTAAAATTTTGCTTGTTCTTCCAGTTTCTTATCCAGAGAAATCCGATCAACGCGCCGCCAAGATGAGCAAAATGAGCAATGTTATCGCCTTCAAACTGCCTGAATCCTAAGAATAACGATCCTAAAATTATGACGGGCAAAAGATATTTTGCTTTCACCGGAAAAGGGATGAACATGAAAAAGAGCTCGGCATTGGGAAACAATATCGCAAATGCCGTAACCACCCCGAAGATGGCGCCTGAAGCTCCTACCATGGGTGTAGAAAGCAAATTAAAAAGATGTTGCTCTGCGCCGGAAAGTGAATTATAATAGGCTGGATTAAAATTAAAAAAATCGGCATTGGCAAAAATCGCTGCCGGATTGATTCCTGATTCCAATAATGCATTTGCCGCTTCCTGAACCAGAAAATAATTCCAGATATTGTAGATGACAAAGGAACCAAGGCCACAAATCAGGTAAAAACTTATAAACTTCCTGTCTCCGAGAACTTTTTCTAAAACAGGACCGAAACTCAGTAAAGTGAACATATTGAACAGCAAATGCATCCAGCCACCATGAGCAAACATGTGGGTGATGATCTGCCAGATTTTAAAACTTTGGGAAAAAGGATAATATGCCGCCAAATGATACATCAAATTCGGCAGCAAAAAAGAAAGCAAAAAAACAATTACATTGATAATGATGATTGTTTTCGTAACGGGAGTGATATTTTGAAACATATTCTTTTTAAAATTTATTTTTGAGTTCATCCAGCGGAAGTTCCGAAAAGCATCTTTTGCCATTGGGAAGGTATTCCGGGAAACCCAGTTCAGAAAATTCACGAATCAGTTGTTCTGCATCGATTTTGTAGATGAAATCAAACCGCGACTTGCTCTGTATCTTATTCCATTGGTTTTCATAGAAATTCATAAAATCATCCTCCGTCCGGTATTCCAGAATTTCAAATATATTTTCAAAAAATTTCATTACCTGCGTCTCTTTCAGGCCTTCCGGTACTGCATCAATCCTAAGGACATTTTCATGAGCGATTTTGATATCAAAACCCAAATCCGGCAGGTACTTTTTGATGGAGCGGTATTTATTTTTCTCAATTTCATTCATGTGATATTCTAGGGAAAACAGCAGTGAACTGGAATTTCTGTTTTGTTTCTTGTTTTTATTTTTCTCTGAAACAATCAACCGGTGCATTCTTCCCAGATCCAACATCAGCGTTTTTTCACCTTTGTTGAAGAGCCAATATCCGTTCGGGAGCCTCATCAGATCTTCGTCAAAATCTTCATCTTCAAATAAATTGATTTTGGACGGAGCAGCTGAAATATTCTGATGGTACATTTCGGAAAGATTCTGAATTTCCGCTTGTTTCACCTTTTTTTCTTCCAGAAAAGGATTGTAATTTCTATCAACCACCACATCAGGCATTTTGAAATTTCCTCCACTGCTCGCTTTTGAAGCTTTAAACATTTCATCCACCTGCGGATCCCGATCAAAATCAAGGCTTGGTGCAATGTTATAAATTCCAAGAGATTTTTTAATGGTAGAACGGAACAAAGCAAAAATAAGATGTTCATCCTCAAACTTAACTTCTGTTTTCTGAGGATGAATATTGACGTCAATCTTACCCGGATCCAACTCCAGATACAGGAAAAATGTGGGAATATATCCGGGCAGCAGCAAGCCTTCAAACGCTTCCTGAACCGCCTTATTCAAATACGGGCTTCGGAAAAACCTTCCATTCACAAAAAGAAATTGTTCACCACGCACTTTTTTGGCACCTTCCGGTTTTGCTACGTAACCGTTCAGTTGTACCCAACCCAAATCTTCTTTAATCGGAATGAGAAGTGGTTGCAATTTCCTGCCGAAAATCTCTAAAATCCGTTGAATTTGTGTTCCTTTTCTCAACTTGAAAACAGGTTCATCATCATGAAACAATGAAAACTCAACATTTTCATGAGCAAGCGCAACCCTTTGAAATTCATCAATAATATGTCGAAATTCTATATTGTTGTTTTTCAAGAATTTTCGTCTTGCCGGAACATTATAAAAAAGATTTTTGACCTGAAAATTGGAACCTTCGGCCGTTTGCACAGGTTCCTGAAATTGCAATCCGCCACCTTCGATATAGATGTTGGTTCCAATGACAACTTCGCTTTTCCGCGTTTTCAGCTCTACCTGCGCTACGGCTGCAATGGAAGCCAAAGCTTCTCCACGAAACCCTTTGGTTGCAATTTTGAAAATATCTTCTGTAGTTCGGATTTTAGAAGTAGCATGCCGTTCAAAAGCCATTCTGGCATCGGTTTCAGACATTCCGATTCCGTCATCCACTACTTGTATTAAATTTTTTCCTGCTTCCCGAACGATGAGTTCAATTTTTTGTGCCTTAGCATCTATGGCATTTTCCAACAGTTCTTTTACGATAGATGCAGGCCGCTGCACCACTTCGCCGGCGGCGATCTGATTGGCGACATGATCCGGTAAAAGCTGAATAATATCTGACATATCCTCCTAATTGCTACAAAAATACTCGAATTTTTTGGAAGTATTGTATTTGCCCAAAATAACAAAACGCAGCCAATCCATGATTGCTGCGTTTCGAGTACCCCAGACGGGACTTGAACCCGTACGTCCTTGCGGACACAGGATTTTAAGTCCTGCGTGTCTACCAATTCCACCACCAGGGCAAAGTAGAACAGAGCGAAAAACGGGACTCGAACCCGCGACCCCGACCTTGGCAAGGTCGTGCTCTACCAACTGAGCTATTTTCGCGAAAATTTCTGAATTTATATTCAGAAATATAAGATGTGCGGATGAAGGGACTCGAACCCCCACGCCTCTCGGCACCAGATCCTAAGTCTGGCGTGGCTACCAATTACACCACATCCGCAAGTGATAAAGAACTACTTTTCTTTTTTGTGAGTGCAAATATAATACAATTTTAGCTTTCCAAAAGAATTAAACGCGAAAAATATTTTTTTGTGATAATTGTAAGTTTTCATTCGCTTACTATTTTTCATTTTATTACTTTTACACTTTTAATAATAAAGGTATGGAATTACAAGGAACAGTAAAGAAAGTGTTTGAAACTCAAACTTTTGCAAGTGGATTTCAGAAAAGGGAAATGATTCTTCTTACCCAAGAGCAATATCCCCAACCCATCAGCATCGAGTTTCTTTCTGAGAAAATAAATCTTCTTGATAATGTTTCAGAGGGCGAACAAGTGAAAGTAGGCATCAATATACGGGGAAGAGAATGGACTGCGCCAGACGGTGTAACCAAATATTTTAACAGCATTACCGGTTGGAGACTGGAAAAAGTTCACGAAAACAGCAATGCAGAGCCTACGCAAGCCTCACCATCCTCCCAACCTTCCGCTTCATCCAGCAATGAAAACCCATTCTCTGAGGACGAGGATGATGATTTACCATTTTAATTCATGCACACAACAATTTCAAAATCCTGCTTTTTCAAAAAAAGTAGGATTTATTTTTCGCCATGATTCAGCTTCAGAAGGATGAGATTTCATTTCCCGATCCTGCTTTCTATCATCCTTTAGGTGGATTGATAGCACAGGGTGGCGACTTATCTGTGGATCGCGTTCTTTTGGCGTATCAACATGGCATTTTTCCTTGGTACAATCCAGGTGAGGAAATTCTGTGGTGGTGCCCCGATCCGAGGTTTGTACTTTTCCCTGATGAATTAAAAATATCCAAATCGATACGGAAAATAATGGCAAAAGATATTTTCCGGTTTACTGAAAACAGGTGTTTTGCAGAGGTAATGCAACAATGCAAAAATACCAATCGAAAAGATCAAAATGATACCTGGATTTCTGATGAGCTGATCGAAACTTTTGTCCAATTGCACAACAAAGGAATTGCGAAAAGCGTAGAAGTGTGGCAGAATGACGAATTGGTTGGCGGATTTTACGGGCTGCAAATCGGAGATGTTTTCTGTGGCGAGAGCATGTTTTCAAAAGTGAGCAATGCTTCCAAAGCGGGATTTATCTATTTTGTGTCAGAACATCAGCACGAACTGAGCCTGATTGACTGTCAGGTGTATACCGACCATTTGAAAAGCCTTGGCGCAAGAATGATTTCCAAAACTGATTATTTATATTATCTCAAATCTACGCTATGAATCCTGAAAAAGAAAAATGGATTTTGCTTATTGTACTGACGCTTATCTGGGGTTCATCTTTTATTCTGATCAAAAAAGGACTGGAACATTTTGACCCTTATCAAGTAGGAGCTTTGCGCGTGCTGATTGCGGGAGTGTTGCTTTCGCCATTAGCCATTATTCACAGAAAAAAATTCCCGAGAAAAAGAATAAAATGGTTGGTTTTGGCGGCCTTTTCCGGAAACTTCATCCCGATGTTTCTTTTTCCTATTGCGGAAACGCAGATCAGCAGCAGTGTTGCAGGAATCATCAATTCCATGATGCCTATTTTCGTGATTATTGTGGGTGGATTATTCTGGAAATCTGCAACTACGGGAAGACAGATCTTGGGAGTCAGCATCAGTTTTTCGGGTGCGTGTCTCCTGATGTTGGGTTCGCAAGGAGAAACTGGAATCAAGTTTTTCCCAATCCTTTTATTGTTGATTGCTACCTTTCTTTACGCCATAAGTATGACTACGGTAAAAGCCAAGCTGAATGACATATCTTCACAAGTGCTATCGGGATTTGTGTTCTTCTATGTGCTTTTTCTGCCTTCTCTTTTGGCTCTTATATCGACAGGATTTTTCGGTGAATTTAAAGGAACATCTTCTGAATTTATAGGATTGGGATATGTGAGTTTGCTTTCTATCTTCGGAACCGGACTGGCCATGCTGCTGAACTATCGGCTTTTGAAAATTTCAAGTCCATTATTCGCTTCTACCGTTACTTTGCTGATGCCAATAGTTGCGGTAATTTGGGGCGTTTTAGACGGCGAAAGACTTACGGCCATTCAGTTTACCGGCGGACTGATTATTATTGGCGGATTGATATTTTTGAGGAGCAAAGCAATAAAACATTAAGGAAGAAAAAACCGAAGCACAAATACTTCGGTTTCAATATAAAATAAAATTTATTTCTTTTTAGTCTTAGATTTCTTCACCGCTTCTTTGATGTAAGGATATTTTTTTCCCATATCTTCTACGATGGTGGCATCTAATTCCAAGGCATTATCTAAGAATTTCTTGCCTTTTGCTGAATCTTTCAGATGGTACCAGCAGTTGCTCATTTGGTAATATAATTCCGCTCTGTGATGCAGGATCACGGCTTCTTTCAAAACCTCCAGTGCATCACTGAACTCGCCTAAAATCATGAGAACTTCAATGTACGCATACCAGTTGTAGAACAAATCGGGTTCTTTCTGAACCATTTTTTTCAGGCACTGTTCACTTTCTTCCATTTCTCCCATCTGAATACTGAGATAAGCCAGACGTTTCAGAAATTCCACATTATTCTCGTTGTAAGAAGCCGCTTCTTTTGCAAAATATAAGGCCTCTTTCATTCCACCAAGTTCTTCGTAAACAATACTTTGCTCTATCATCGCATGATAAAACTGAGGATCTTCAATCAGCGTTTTCTGGAAATGTGCCAGCGCAGGAACCAGTTGTTTCAATTCTTTGTAACACAGTCCTATTTTATAAAATGTGAAAGCTTTGGTATGTTCCAGCTCCAACATTTCTTCATACACTTTTATCGCTTTCTCCCAGTCTTTCAGTGCTTCGTAACAAGCTGCCTTATTTCCGTAAACACCTACTGCACCGGAATTGATGGCCAGCAAATAATCAAATCCCTTGATGGCTTCTTCGTAATTTTTTCGGTTGTAAAAATATTGTCCGTATTCATACCATGCTGTTTCAGAGAAAGGAAACTGATCCAGATAATTGTTCAGAAAGCTCAATGCTTCTTCATATTTTTTCAAACTATAGAAACAATGAAGGCAGTTTTCAAATGAATATTCATCATTCGGATCAAACTTCAACGCTTTTTTGTAGTTTTTTAAAGCGTTAAAAGGGTCGCCCAGATTGACATATTCGTCTGCAATAAAATTGTGCAGGAAGTTTTCCTCTTCTCCTAATGCCAAAGCTTTTTCGCAATAAGCAATTGATTTTGAAGGATTTCCAAGATTAGAATAATATTTGGCACAACACACCAAGAAATCGGTATGTTCTTCAGAAGCATGTTTCAGTTCATCAATAAGCTGTTTAGCCTGATGATAGTCTTCCAATTCCAAAAGCACCTCCAGCTTTTTAATTTTAATTTCGGTAGACTGAGGATGGATTTTCAACCCATATGTCACCGCAAGATCTGCGTAGGAAATATCTCCCAGCTCCAGATAATAGATAATGATGTCTTCTAATTCTTCGGTATCGAAATAAAATTCATCATTGTTTTCAATCATTTCTTCGAACTTTTTAGCAAGTTCATTTTCAAAAAAATCTTCCAATATTGTATCTCAAAGTCTCTTCAATGCAGGAAAAATATATCCCAACTTTGAAAAAACATATAAATTATAAATTATCCTTTAGCATTCTTCTTCCATCAAAAAAAGAAGCAATTTTATTATTTTCTTTGTCGACTTTATAAGTCATCGAGAAGGTTCTATTAATTATTACTCTTCTCAATTTATTTTCTTTTTGTTTCTAAACCCAGCTTTCAGTACTTTCAGCAATAAGCTTATCCAATTGTCTTAAAGAATTTGATTAAATATAATAAAATCTAACTTAAATCAAACTTTTTATTTTTGCAATCATATCATCGCCTAATTGATCCGCTTCTTCCTGAGATTTCGCTTCAGTATAAATTCTGATAATCGGTTCAGTATTTGATTTTCTAAAATGAACCCAACTTTCGGAGAAATCAATTTTCACGCCGTCTACAGTAGAAATCTCTTCATTTTGATATAGGTTTTCCATTTTTGTTAAAAGTTCATCTACATTAATTTCTGGTGTCAGTTCTATCTTCTTTTTGCCCATGAAATAAGCAGGATAGGTGGTCCGAAGTTCTGAAACCGTCTTGTTTTCTTTAGCCAAATGCGTTAAGAAAAGCGCAGTTCCTACCAAAGAATCTCTTCCGTAGTGAAGTTCAGGATAGATAATTCCTCCGTTTCCTTCGCCACCAATAACGGCATTTTTCTCTTTCATGAGGGTTACAACATTCACCTCGCCTACAGCACTTGCAAAATATTCGGAATTGTGCTTTTCAGCAACATCCCGCAACGCACGGCTGGATGAAAGATTGGAAACAGCAGCACCTTTTTTATGTTTCAAAAGATAGTCTGCAACCGCAACCAGAGTGTATTCTTCACCGAACATTTCTCCGTTTTCATCGATGATAGCCAATCTGTCCACATCGGGATCCACCACGATTCCAAGATCAGCTTTTTCTTTTTTCACGAGTTGGCAAATATCTGAAAGATGCTCCTTCAGCGGTTCGGGATTGTGAGGAAAATGGCCGTTGGGTTCACAATATAATTTCACCACTTCACAACCCAACTGTTCCAGAAGCGGCGGAATAGAAATTCCTCCAGTTGAATTCACAGCATCCACCACTACTTTGAATTTCCTCGCTTTCACGGCTTCAGCATCCACCATCCGTAATGCGAAAATTTTACTGATGTGAGTATCGAATCCATCAGTACGGGTTTCATATTTTCCCAAATCATCAACTTCAGCAAATTCAAAATCTTCATCGTCTGCAATTCTCAACACTTCCGCACCGTTATCGCTACTGATGAATTCGCCTTTTTCGTTCAGGAGTTTCAGCGCGTTCCATTGTTTTGGATTATGGGAAGCAGTAAGAATAATTCCACCGTCTGCATTCAGTTCCGGTACCATCACTTCTACTGTTGGCGTTGTAGAAAGTCCGAGATCAATAACATTTATTCCCAAACCCTGAAGCGTAGCTGTCACAAGAGAGTTCACCATTTCCCCCGAAATTCTCGCATCGCGCCCAATGACCAAAGTAAGATTTTTTCTGTTATGATTCCGCTGAAGCCACGTTCCGAAAGCAGCAGCAAATTTTACCACATCTACGGGAGTCAGGTTATCATTTACTTTTCCGCCAATGGTTCCGCGGATGCCGGAAATGGATTTAATTAATGACATAATTCTCTCAAAATTTAGGTATTAGATTTTTTTTAATTGCTGCAAAAATACGAATTAATCCGTTTCTACGAACAGCATTTGCTGCTACAACCATTGTCATTATCCTTAAATTTCTTCGGTGAAAAATTCTTTTTGAAGATTTTGAAAATGGAATAGCAAGCTGCCAAAACCAAAACCGCTATAATGATATATTGTATTAAAAGTGATGTGTCCATTTCATTTGAATTTTGATTATTTAAAAAACTGGTAAACTAAAAAAGCTACGAGATAGGCCAGTCCGGTCATTCCGACCAGCTGAAGGGTAGTCCATTTGATGCTGCGGGTTTCGCGATAAACGACAGCAATAGTAGAGACGCACTGCATGGCAAATGCATAATATACCAATACGGAAAGTCCCGTCGCGAGCGTAAAAACTTTCTCGCCATTAGGTTTCACGTCGTTTCTCATTTTTTCTACAATCGGGCCTTCTTCCACATCATCATCCAAACTGTACAAAGTGGCCATTGTTCCTACAAAAACTTCCCTTGCTGCAAAACTGGAGATGATAGATACTCCCATTTTCCAGTCGTAACCTAAAGGTGCCACCACCGGTTCTATCGCTTTACCCATTTTTGCCAAATAAGAATCATGAAGATGAACACCGGTAGCCACGAACTGATCGGGATTTTGTTTCGGGCCTAAGTAACTCAGAAACCACAGAATAATACTCACTGCCAAAATCACCCTTCCAGCTCCGTTGATAAATTCCCACACTTTTCCCAGCATCAGCTTGAAATCATATCCGAAAAGGGGCTTCTTGTAAGGCGGAAGTTCCATAATCAGGAAACTTTTGGTTTTTTGCTTGATGGTTTTTTTTAGAATTAAAGCAGAAACCAGTGCCGTAACGAATCCCAGCAGATACATGCCTAATAATGCAATGGCACGATAATCAATACCCATAAATTTCTTCGCGGGAATCACCAAAGCGATGATGATGGTATACACCGGAAGCCGCGCTGCACACGTCATAAAGGGCGTTACCAGAATGGTAATGAGTCTTTCTTTTACATTTTCAATATTTCTGGTGGACATAATTGCCGGAATAGCACACGCAACTCCGGAAATTAACGGAACAATACTTTTTCCGTTCAGTCCAAAAACCTTCAACCAGCGGTCCATTAAAAAAACTACTCTCGCCATATATCCGGAATCTTCCAGCAAATAAAGAAAATATAATAATATTCCGATCTGAGGCGCAAAAATGACGATACCGCCAATTCCCGGAATAATTCCGTCGCCAATGAGGCTGCCGAGCGGACCCTCAGGAAGGATATTTTTTACATTTTCAGCGAGCCAAACAAATCCCGCATCGATCCAGTTCATGGGATATTCTGCCATGAAAAACACCATTTGGAAAATAAACAACAAAATAACCGCAAAGAAGACATATCCCCAGAAAGGGTGAACTAAAAGTTTGTCAGCTTTTTCGGTAAGAAGCTCTTTGAACTGTGGCTTTTTCGTAATTACTTTAGGAAGAATTTTATCAATTTCCTGATACCTTCTGATGGTTTCCTGTGTTTGAAGCCTTTTCGGAACAATACATTTTCTGTCATGATCCGTCAGCTGTTCATGTACCGATTCGAGTTTTCCTAAGTATTTTTCAGACGATAGAAGTGTCCAGACTTTGTAAGGGTTTTTCTCATTTGCCTGAGAAGAAATCCTGTGTACAACTTCTTTTTGCTCCAACGGAATTTCAAAAGAAATACTTTCAGATTTTGTAAAGCAATTTTGGTGAACTGCTTCGCGCAATTCGTCCAGGCCTATTTTTTCTTTGGCATTGGTCTGGATTATTTTGGTATTCAGCTGCTGTGAAAGAAGTTCAAAATCAATATGAATTCCTCGTTTTTCCGCTTCATCAATCTGATTTACCACCAATAAAAGCGGTGTTCCTAAATCCTGAATTTGCTGGAAAAGCAACAAACCTCTTTTTAGGTTCATAGCATCCAGAATATAAATAGCACCTGAATATTGATTTTGCTCTTGTATCAAGAATTTTGAAAAAATCGCTTCGTCTTCGGAGTCGGGATAAATGCTGTAAGAACCCGGAAGATCTATAATTTCTATCTCGCGCTCTTTATAAACATACGTCCCGGAATGGCTGGCCACAGTAACTCCGGCGTAGTTTCCGGTTTTCTGTTTTTTGTTGCAAAGGGCGTTGAAAATAGTTGATTTTCCTACATTGGGATTTCCTACCAGAAGGATCTGAGTATGGTTTTTTGCCATTTTCATTTTTTAAAAACCTCCGTCTTAGCGGATCTGTTCTACAATTAAATATTCTGCTTCTTCTTTCCGAAGCGCAATTCTGCTGTTTTCTTTACCAAACTCAATATATAACGGCCCGCCGAACGGAGCCTGATACAAAATTTTAAAAATGGTTTCCGGCAGCAGTCCCATCTCGATAATCTTGTTGGGCATCATGAGTCTATTGTTGTCATAATCTAGAATTTTCCCAGATTGGTTCAGTGGAAACCTGCTCATTTTAATGAAGTTACTTCTTTTCACATCGTACATTTTTCATTGGCAAATATACGTTATTTAAATTGAATCTAAATAAGATTTTAGCGAATAAATTGCTGTTTTCCATAGCAAAAAGAGGCGTCCGAATTGGCAGCCTCTTTTAATATAACTAAATATGGAATGTTATTTCTTTTTCTTCGTATCCGGAATCTCAATGGGATTATTATTGCTTCCAAAGAAATCTTTTAACAATTTTTCTTGTTCTTTCATCATTTCGCCAAACGTTTTGCTAGATCCGGGCATGGTTCTGTTCAGGAATTCCGGCGTCATGTAAGGTCGTGCTTCCGCTAATGGATCTGCTTTGAAATTCTCGTAAGATTTAGTAAATTTTTCCTTCGTGGTAGCTACCGCAGTGTTGCTCATGCCATATTTGGTATTGGCTTTCTCTGCAAAAGAAAATTCTTCCCAGTTCTCTACATTTTTATTTCCTTGTAATGTCCATGAATAATTTTTTCCGTCATCCTCTACTTTCACGATAAGGCCGGGAAGTCCGTGAAATTTATAAGGTCCATCCTGAAAAGGCAGTTCGGTGGAGAACCACGCTGTCCATTTTCTGCCTCCAAATTCAGTGGTTGCTTTTTGAGTATTGTAAGCACCGATTTTTTCTTTATCCGGCAGAATCTTCCAGTTGAAAGTAACTGGATCGTCATATTTGAACAGTTTGGTACTGATTCTATCCATATAACTAACCGTCATATCCGGGTAGGTTTTATATATTTTAAACGAAAACTTGGGCATCTTAATGCTTTTGGACATATCTTTCCAAGTGCCGCTTTTCTCCATGGCTTCTATTTCCATTTTGATGATCGAATCCTGTGCTGGAACGGTGAAATCCTGATAAATGGATTTATCCTTGGTAATATCAAGGCTTGTCATTACTTTTTCGGTTTCCGGCTTTTCTTTTTTCGGCCTAAAAGTAAGTTCATAGAAAAATCTGTTTGCTGTTTGTTGCGCATTCAGTGCTAAAAATGACAAAACAAGGAATGTAGAAAGGTATTTTTTCATTGAATTTTTATGTTGAGTTCTTTCAATTAGTACGTTATTTTATGGATTTGTTACACTATTAATAGAGATTGAGCTCTATTCTGTTGTTGTTCTTTTTTTCGTTTTCCTTCACAGATTTTTCCATCATTTTTGCCATTTCATTCATATCCGAAATTTCTCTCCCGTCGGCAGTTCTCATACGGATGACGGTGCTTACATTGGAGCCTGAATTGTTCATCATCTGGCGCATATTTTTAGCGGGATCTTTCACATAATCGCGGTATACCTTGGTAAACTGTGCTTCGGATACCGGTAATTCCTTTTCCATGAGAATGGGAATTTCAGTATTGGCATCTGAAATCTTAGCTTGAGGCAGCGTTTTATTTCCGGCCAATGCCATGATATGAGAACCCGTATTGTCTTCTACATGAACAATAAGTCCCGGCAATCCATAAAATTTATAGGGCCCGTCCTGAAATGGCAATTCCTGAGAAAACCACGCAATCCAACTTCTTCCACCAAATTCAGCAGTCGCTTTTTGGGTTTTATATTTCCCTATCTGTTTCACTTCAGGGTCTATTTTCCAGTTTATTTTTTCATTTTCAGAAATTTTATATCGGTCTCTTCCTACTCTTTCATGAAGAAAAATAGTATATTCAGGATAATCTTTGGTCACTCTATAACCGATGCTGTTTCTTAAATTATTTCTGGTAAAGTTAAAATTGCCGCCACGTCTTCCCGACATTTTGCTGATTTCGGCCTGCATGATAGAATCCGCTTCAAGTCTCCCCATACTTTGATACACGGATCCTTTGGCGTCTATGTCCAAAACCATCAATTCTTTTTTAATAGAATCTTTCTCGTGGATATTGGGAATGAAAGTGTATTCATAAATAAAACGGTTCACCTGAGCGAAGGCCAGCATAGGAATACACAATAACAGCGTGAGGAAAACTTTCATATCGTACGGTTTTTAAGATTACGGATTGGATCTTAAGGATTATTTAAAGTTAAATTTCACGGTGAACATTACTTGGCTTGGTCGAATTTTAATGCGTTGTAAGGTAATATACGTTGCACTGTCGTTCAGCGTTTCAAATGTTTTCTGATTGGCGATATTCATCCATTTCAGTTCAAAATCGATTTTCTTAGAAGCCCATGCAAACTGATACGTCAGGTCATAAAACCCATTATTATACTGCTCTCCCGCCTGCGAATAATTAATCTGATCCCAGTTCAGCGCAATAGAATGATTTTCAACAGGGAAGAGTGTCAATCCCAGATTATGATTGTACTGCGATGATGTCGTTTTCCCGAAAATACTGGTGTTGGAACTCCATCCTTTTATGAAATTATAATCCAGTGTCATCCAGGAAAAAAGCGCATTATTCAGTTTGAAAGAGAGATTTTGTGCATCATTTTCGTTCACGAAGAAAGTTCCGTTTCTGAAGTTATCGGAAGAATTATCAGAATTTCGGAAAGAAACCGAAGCGTTGGATTTGAACTTAGGAAAGTATTTTCCAATTTCCACACTTGCCGTATTTCCTGTACTGGAATTGTCCATCAGCTTGTATTTCATTCCTCCGAAACCCGTTCCGTCATCTTCAAAATCTTCGATCAAGTTTCTGGTAGATCCCGATAAACTATAATTTACGTTAAAGAAAAGATTATTCAATGGATTCCGGTATTCTACACGGGCTCCTACTCTTCTGGCTTCCCTTTCCAAAATAGGATTATCAGCATCCATCGCATTCAGGAAGGTAGGATTGGTCATAATAAAACCTGAATACAGATTATCAACAGATGAAAAACTGTTGCTCATATTTCCTGAAACCGCCGCTTTCCAGAAGGAAGCGAAGGAATACTGGATAAAACCTGAAGGTTCAAACGTCACTTTTGTGAAATCCTGATTCACCATTCTTTCCTGATCTTCCGCCTGAATGTTGTTTAAATTAACCGGCAACTGTATTCCTACGGACCAGTTTTCGTTCTTAAAATTCACGCCCAGTCCCGCATAAGGAACCGTATTGATAAATTTCAAATCGTTCTGGAATTGGTTTCCAAAAGTGCTTACAGAACTATTCTGAACTCCGAAAAGCTCTGAATCCAATCCGTTTCTGGAATATTTCAAACCAATCTCCGGGGTGAAAGTCCAGAACTTTTTAGTAAATCCCATGGTTGCAGAATGATTGGCTTCAAAAGTGGTCAAGTTAAATTGTTGCCGCACCTCATCAAATCCCGGTGCAAGTCCGGCAAAATATGAAGCGGGAATCAGGCGCAGTTCCTGATGATCGTCTTGATATGATATATATGACATTACATTTACCATTCTGGATTTCCAGGGAATAATGGTGCTGAGAGAGTTGACAAAATTGGTTGTAGGAGATTCCACAGACTGTCCGGAATTCCGGCCTGCAGCACCTACAGCGATATTGGCAGTTGCGCGATCTGCATTCCAAAACTGATTGAATGTCGTCGTGTTTTTGAAAAATCCCTCTTTGGCATTCTTACTGAAAACCATCTCACCCTTTGCGCGGTTAGTGTACAATCGATTGTCTCTATAAACTGTGGAACGAATGTCCAGTTGCTTATTATACTGCTCGCTGTAGGATTCTCTTTCAACAGCATTATTCGTATAACTGGCGTTGGCTTTCAGTTCCCATTCCTTATTTTTAAACGGATTGGTCAAAATATTGGCTGACAGAAAATGCACATTGTTCATTAAATATCTTTTTTCCGGAAGATTGGGGATAGATGCTTTTTCCACGCTCAACCAACCGGCCTGAGATGCGTTTCCTCTTCGTCCTTCCCAACGGTTTCCGAAAGCAAAAATATTGCCTTCATTTTCTACCGTTTCGCCCATATTATTGGTCTTATAATTGACGACCCACTGATTTTTTTGTCCGAAAAACATCGGAGTAAGTTTTATATTCCACAAGGCCGGATCTGCAATTCCGCCGCCTACTTCTCCTCTGCCCGTCATGGTGACTTGCTTTTTCAGTTTAATATTAATTGCCGCCTGATCGGACGGAACTTTATCCTGAAGAATTTTCACCGGTTGGTGATTTTCCAGAACCTCAACTTTTTGCACTGCATCTTTGGGCAAGGCATTATTCACCACTCCATATCCGCCTTCCATAAGGTCCTTCCCGTTCACATAAAATTTGGAAAGTGGCTGTCCTTGATACAGAATAGAACCGTCTTTGTTCACTTCGATTCCAGGCATTCGTTTCAGAACATCTGCCAAAGTACGGTCGTTTTTCGTATCAAATGACTTCAGGTCATAACTGATAGTATCTCCTTTTTTGGTAATCAGTCTCGTTTTTAGGCGCACTTCCTCTATTTCGGTGGCCTGTAAAGAAAGTGTGAAATCAAGGTTTTGTGTGCTGTTCTTGATACTTTTGGTTGTGGTTTGATGATTAAAAGCGTTTACCTTCAGATCTACCTGCGCTTCAGAACTCGTAAAAGTTACTTTATATTCGCCTTTTGAATTGGTAATAGCATAAGCTATAATAGCATCTTTGCCGGGCTCTTCCACGGTTACACTGGCATTAGCAACCCATTCTCCATCGGTGTTTTTTACTTTTCCGGAAACGCTTTGTTGCGCATATACGAAAGAAGCGACAATAAAAAGAATAAGAAAAGAAAGTCTGGTGATCATATAATTGTTTCAAAGATTAGTAACTTCCTCAGCTGAATTGTTACAGCCAAACTGCGCATCATCGGGGTAATGAAAAAAATCAATGACTAATGTTGATTATGATGAAAATAAATTAATAATTTTGCTCACAAATTTTAAATTAAATGGGAATCATCCTTAGTCCAATTGATGTAGTGGAAGATATTTCTAAAGAAGATTTCTATGAGAATTATCTGAAGAAAAGAAAACCTGTTGTAATTCGGAATATGGCCAGAAAATGGCCCGCGTATCAGAAATGGAATTTAGATTTCATGAAAGAAGCTGTAGGAGATATTGAGGTTCCTTTATACGATTCTTCCAAAGCAGATCCTGCGGCACCCATTAATACTGCAGCGGCGAAGATGAAATTTTCGGAGTATATTGACCTCATCAAAGAAACGCCTACCGACCTGAGGATTTTCTTTTTTGATCCTATCAAAGCTGCTCCGAAACTACTGAACGATTATATTTCCCCGAAGGATCTCATGGGTGGTTTTCTTGACAAATATCCGAGTATGTTTTTCGGCGGAAAAGGTTCTGTCACTTTCATGCATTTTGATATTGATATGCCGCATATTTTCCATACTCATTTTAACGGAAGAAAGCATGTTCTGTTGTTCGACTATAAATGGAAAGAACGCTTGTACAAACTTCCGTTCGCTACCTATGCATTAGAGGATTATGACATCGAACATCCTGATTTTGAGAAATTTCCCGCATTAGACGGCATTGAAGGCATCGAATGTTATTTGGAACATGGCGATACTCTTTTCATGCCTACAGGATGGTGGCACTGGATGAAATATCTGGACGGAAGTTTCTCCATTTCGCTGCGTGCCTGGGACAAAAGCTGGGCTGTAAAAGCGCATTCTCTTTGGAACTTAACCGTACAAAGAGGTTTTGATAATTTCATGAAATCCAGATTCAAGGGAAAATATATGGACTGGAAAGAGAAAAAAGCGATCGAACGCGCCCATCGTGCATTAGCCAAAGGCCTTCCGAAACGCTAAAACCAATCCTTAAGATCCTGAATGGTCATCAGGATTATCAATAGTAAAGCCACAAAAGAAATCAGAAATGCGTAGAGTGATTCTGATTTTTTTTTGAATCCTTCTCGGATCCACAAAACACCAAAAAGAACTGTGAGCACCGGTACCAAAAAGAACACTGGAATTACTGTCATTTCATACAACGCTCCGAATATAATTCCCGCTACTCCTGGAATTATCAGCTGAAACTGCCACATTACTATTATAAACAAAATATAAAGCAGCGCCAGAATGCTGATTAAAACTTTGATTTTCATGATACTAAATAACAAAAAAACTTCCGTTGCCGAAAGTTTGTTGTGAATTCTAGTTTAGTCATTCAGTTTCAATACCGCCATGAAAGCAGATTGCGGAACTTCTACCCGCCCGATCTGTTTCATTTTCTTTTTTCCTTCTTTTTGTTTTTCTAAAAGCTTTCTTTTTCTGGAAATATCACCACCGTAGCATTTCGCCGTAACATCTTTTCTTAATGCTTTAATGGTTTCTCTGGCGATCACTTTTGCTCCCAGTGCGGCCTGAACGGCAATATCAAACTGCTGTCTCGGGATCAATTCCCGGAGTTTCTCACACATTCTTTTACCGATGTAATAAGCGTTACTGTCGTGGATCAGTGATGAAAGTGCATCCACCATATCGCCATTGATCAGAATATCCATTTTCACCAACTTGGAAGCACGGAAACCGATCGGATGATAATCGAAGGATGCGTAACCTTTAGAGATAGACTTTAAACGGTCGTAAAAATCGAAAACCACTTCTGCCAAAGGCATGTTGAAAACCATTTCCACGCGATCTGCTGTTAAATAGTTTTGCGTAACAATTTCGCCCCTTTTTTCGATACATAGCGTCATTACAGGACCCACGAAATCAGATTTTGTAATGATGGAAGCTTTGATGAAAGGTTCTTCAACGCGATCGAGCACCATTGGATCAGTCATTTCGGACGGATTGTTGATGAGGATCACTTTCTCAGGATCTTTTTTGGTATAACCATGATAAGAAACGTTCGGAACCGTGGTGATCACGTCCATATTAAATTCTCGGTCGAGTCTTTCCTGCACGATCTCCATGTGCAGCATTCCTAGGAATCCGCAACGGAAACCGAAACCCAAAGCGGCGGAACTTTCCGGTTCGAAAACCAGAGAAGCATCGTTAAGCCTTAGTTTTTCTAGAGAGAATCTCAGTTCTTCAAAATCCTCTGCTTCAATAGGGTAAATTCCTGCGAAAACCATCGGTTTTACTTCTTCAAAACCCTCAATAGCAGCTGCAGCACCATTTTCATAAGTGGTAATCGTGTCGCCCACCTTTACTTCGCGCGCATCTTTGATACCGGAAATAATATAGCCTACGTCTCCTGTTTTTATTTCCTTTTTTGGTGCCTGTTTCAGTTTCAGCGTTCCCACTTCATCTGCTTCATACATTTTTCCGGTGGCCATAAATTTAATTCTCTGGCCCTTTTTGATGCTTCCGTTCACTACTTTGAAATAAGCCTCAATACCGCGAAACGGGTTATACACAGAGTCGAATACAAGCGCTTGAAGCGGTGCGTTCTCGTCGCCGACTGGTGCCGGAACTCTTTTTACGATCTGCTCCAGCAATTCGTGCACCCCTTCTCCGGTTTTCCCGGATACCCGCAGTACATCCTCATATTCGCAACCGATAAGTTCCATAATCTCGTCCGTCACCTCTTCCGGATTGGCAGAAGGCAGATCAATTTTATTAAGGATCGGGATAATGGTCAGGTCGTTTTCAAGCGCGAGGTAAAGATTGCTTATGGTTTGTGCCTGAATGCTTTGCGCTGCATCCACGATGAGCAATGCGCCTTCACAGGCTGCAATAGAACGGGAAACTTCGTAAGAGAAATCTACGTGTCCGGGTGTATCGATCAGATTCAGCACATAGTGTTCGCCATTCAATTCATAATCCATCTGAATGGCGTGGGATTTTATGGTAATTCCTCTTTCTTTCTCCAGATCCATATCATCTAGGGTTTGAGACTGCAACTCCCTCTGTGTGACTGTATTGGTGTACTCCAACAATCGGTCTGCAAGTGTTGATTTCCCGTGGTCGATATGAGCAATAATGCAAAAATTGCGTATGTTTTTCATCTAAGATATTAAGTAGTTTGCAAATTTAGTGTTTTTCGTCTGATTGTTATAAAAAAAGACAACCTCTGCATTGTGATGCAAAGGTCGTCCAAACATTAAAAAAATAAACTATTATGGTCGTCTGCTCTGGCTATTCGCCCCGTTATTGTTTCTTGGGTTTCTGATTCCGGAGGACTCGGTATTAATTCTCCGTGTTTCTCCGCTGTTTCTCATTTCTCCTGTTTTCGTCGGCCTTCTCTGCTGATTATCAGACTTACGATCGATTACTCTGTTTCTCATTTTTCCTTCACTCTGAAACATTTCTAACACCTGTTGCGGTTTTACTACTTTCTGAAACTTCTCCGCATATTTCTTTCTGTTATTCAAGAGTTCCTGTCCTACGATGAAACTTTTTTCGAGTTCAGCTTTAGCTTCCTGATCCGTCATGGTATTGTAATTCGGGTTGGGCTGAAACTTGCCTTTTATTTTGGTTTGGCTTTCCTGATATTCGTCGTACAGCGTTTTGAACTCTTCCTGCTTCGCTTCCGGAACTTCCAACTCATCGATCATCATTCTCTGCCTGAATGTTCTCAAAAGGTTAATTTTCTCTTCTGAACTCATTTTATTGATTAGTTCCTGTCGTTGCTCCGGCTTCATGGAACGCCAATTTTTTACGTCCTGAGCGTTCAGGAATCCGATAAATCCTATCAATGCGATGCTGATCAAGTTTCTTACTATTCTCATTTTTTACCGATTCTCAGTTAATTATATAAATCTAAGTAAATATCTTGTTCTGTATTCTGTGCCAGCGAGGCAATTTCTTCTGCCGTCAATACATCCAGAATCTGTTCGATCTGCTGTGTTCCGGTGAAAGTTATTTCCGCTCGTTGGTCGGGTATCTCCTTGATTTTTGTTGCGGGTTGTTTTTCTTTTTGATGAGCCTCAGCTGCGATAGTTAAATCGTTTGCCAATGCGATATAATTTTCAGTTTCCGGTTTCGGTGTATTCTGGATTTGGGTTGGAGGGTTTATCGCTTCCTGTATATCATTATTCCTAACAATATTATTAGTTTCTTCTGAAGGAAGGCTGCTAAAAACCCAGACCGCACCAGCTAATAAAACAAATGAGGCTGCTGCATACCACCAGTTTCCGTTGGTTTTTCTCCCAATCTGTGGCTTCTGCTGATTTTGGTTCTCAGAGAAATCTTTCATTACATTTTCCTGAATCTTTTCAAAGAAGTGCTCCGGTGTTTTGTAAATGTTTTTTCTCTCGAGTTGTTCTATATCTAAATGTTTCATTTTGACAACTTTATTCTTGATAATTTTCTTTTATGTAGGTTTCTATTTTTTGTTTTGCGTAATGATAGTTGGTTTTCAAAGTCCCTACTGACATGTCCACAATATTTGAAATTTCCTCGTAAGGCAAATCGTCATAATACCTCATCATAAAAACCAGTTTCTGCTTTTCAGGCAGTGTTTGTATCGCCTTTTGTAGCAGCACTTGAATTTCGTCGGCTTCTGCGGAAATGTTATCCGCCACCATGTTAACGAGGTGATATTCAGGATCTTCATCCGTCCTGTTCATTCTCTTCAGTTTATTCAGCTGTTGTAATGCTTCATTGGTAGCAATCCGATAAAGCCAGGTATAGAGTTTACTTTCCTGCTTAAATTGATGAAAATTCTGATAGACTTTGATGAAGGTATCCTGTAAAACATCCTGAGCCAAATCGTGATCCACAATCATTCTTCTGATATGCCAGTACAATCTGCTTTGGTAGGTATCCATCAAAACCCGAAGCCCTTTTTCCTGACTTCGTTCTTCCTGCATCATTGCAATAATTTCAGCGTCGGTTATCTTCATACAGATGCTTCATTCTTTGGATGGACAATATAATTAAAAGTTAAAAATTATTACTCCAATTTTTAGTCCAAAGCGTGAAAAGAGTATATTTGTGTCTATGAACATTGTTATTATCGGTTCTGGAAATGTTGCTTATCACCTGTCGAAAGCTTTTACTCAGCAGGATATCCCGATTTCTCAAATCTTCGGGAGAAATGACGAAAAGCTTCAAGGAATTTCGGAAGAACTGGGCATTCCTTATTCCACGCATCAGCTAGCGGAGGCAGATCTATACCTCATTGCGGTGAGTGATCATGCTATTGAAGAAGTGTCAGAATTGATCAAAAATCCAGAAGCTTTGGTGGCTCATACCTCAGGATCGCTTCCGAGAGAAATGCTGAAAGGTTCTTACCGAAAAGCTTGTTTTTATCCTTTACAAACCTTTTCGATGTATCAGGATCTGGATTACCGGAAGATTCCTTTTTTTCTGGAAGCGGAAAATGAAAACGATTTGGATTTGCTAACAACTCTTGCAAGTTCCATTTCTGATAACGTGATGGAAAGTTCTTATGAAAAAAGAAAATACATTCATCTTACTGCGGTTTTCGCCTGTAATTTCGTGAACCATCTTTTTGCCAGAGCACAGGAAATATCGGACTCTCAGGAGATCCCATTCAGTTATTTTTTACCTTTAATTCACGAAACCGTAGATAAAATAAACACTCTTCCGCCGAAAGATGCACAAACCGGACCTGCTGTCAGAAATGATTTCAGAGTACTGCAACTTCATGAAAAATTACTAAAGGGAACTCCACTTGAAATTTATAAAACTTTGAACCAGTCTATAAAAGAAATGTATGAGCTATAAAGAACGTTTAAAAAATATAAAAGCATTTGTATTCGATGTGGACGGTGTTTTTACTGACGGAAGCGTCTATCTCCTGCCGGAAGGAAACATGTGCCGTGTTATGAATGTTTTAGACGGTTATGCGGTGGTGAAAGCGGTAAAAAACCAATATCCGATTGCCGTGATTACAGGGGGAGATGATCCGGGCGTGAAGCACAGAATTCAGTATCTGGGCATTCAGGATTATTATCCCAAATCGGCTGACAAGCTGGTTGATTTTGAACTTTTTAAATCCAAATATAATTTGCGGAATGATGAAATTCTGATGATGGGAGATGATCTACCCGATCTGGCGATGATGAGAATGGTGGCTATCGCTGCTTGTCCTGCGAATGCGGTTCCCGAAGTGAAGGCAATTTCGGATTACATTTCTCCCGTTTTTGGAGGCCATGGCGCGGTAAGAGATATTATCGAACAGGTAATGAAAATACAGGGAAAATGGCATGAAGACAACACCCAGTCAGTTTAAATCTCCTCGAAAAGAACACTGATCTGATGAAACTTCTCCTTGCTTCCCAGTCGCCGCGCCGTAAAGAACTCCTGCACCAATTGGGATATGAATTTGAGACGGTATCGCTGAACTGCGAGGAAATATATCCTGAAGATCTGGATGCCGATGCTGTAGCCGGATATTTGTCTGCTTTGAAAGCGCAGTCGTTCCGGATTCCCCAAAACGATGAAGTGTTGCTGACCGCGGATACCATTGTTGCTTTGGATAATGAGATTTTAGGCAAACCCCTGAATGCTGAAGAAGCTTTTGAAATGCTGATGAAACTTTCGGGAAAAACACATCAGGTATTCACGGGAATTACGGTTCGCACTGTACGTGAGCAAAAAACAGCAACCGATGTCGCTGCGGTGAGTTTCAAAAATATTACTCCCAATGAAGCGCGCTGGTATATTGAACATTTCAAACCTTTCGACAAAGCCGGAAGTTATGGTATTCAGGAATGGCTGGGCATGGCAAAAGTTGAAAGAATTGAGGGAAGTTATTACACCATTATGGGCCTTCCCACTCATCTGGTTTACAGCCTGATCAACGAAATTCAGCTTCATTAATTCTTCGGAATCAAATTTTACTTATTTTTACACCATTAATTCACTGCTTTTTACAATAAAATGCAGATTATCATGTTATAATGAAGCAATGAAAAAAACGATATTCTCTCTTTTTCTGATCCTGTTCTTAGCTGCCTGTGCTACTAAAAAGCCGGAGAAGCGGTCCCGTTTCATGAAAGGGTTTTCCACGCAGTACAACACGCTTTTTAATGCTCAGGATGCACTGAACACGGAATTTGACGAAAGAACAAAAGCCCATAAAGACAACTTTTACGCTCCCTATATTCATCTTCTGACTTACGAAGAACAGCCCTTGGGCAGCGAAATCAGACAGGCTGCTGCTTTTTCGGAAACCGCAACTCCGGCCAGCAGAAATACCTTGTCACGCTCTGCCGGCAACCTCCCTGCGATGCCAGGAGGAAATGACGGGCTGAGCGATGCCAAAGGAGCTACAACACTGGAAATTGCTGAAGCTAAAGCCTTGAAAAGCATTGACAAATATTCTGTAATCCGTGACGGACAAGAGAAAAACAACAGTATTTTTGATGCCTATATTACCCTCGCCCAGGCGAGAATTTATATGGGAAAACCTCTCGCTGCACTGGATGCCCTAAATACCGTTTTCATTAAAATGAAAGATGACAAACGGCTTCCCCTTGCCAAAATTTATCAGGGATTGGCCTATGCCAAAATGAAAGATTACTTTAAAGCCAATGCGATTTTCGCGGACTTAAAAAAAGAAAAACTTAAAAAAGATTATCAAAAACTGCTCAACATTCATTATTCAGAAGCTCTTCTGGAATCCGGAAATAAAGAGGCTGCCGTTGCAGAACTTGCCCATGCTTTTGAAGTGAATACCAACCGGAAAATGAAAAGCAGAATTGCCTTCCTCCGCGGCCAGATTCTTGCCGATTTGGACAAAGGGCAACAGGCCAGAGAAAGCTTTGCCTCTGCATACAAGTACGCCAATGATTTTGAATTTGAAGTAAAGTCTCAAATTGAGATTGCGAAAACATACAACAGCAAAGATGACTACAGCGGAGCCAGAAAATACCTGGAAGACATCAGCAAAAAAGGAACTTATGCATCCCGAAAGAATGAATTTTATTACGCTTTAGGATTGATGGCCAACAAAGCCGGAAAGAAAACGGAAGCTCAGGATTTCTTCAGAAAATCGCTGGCCGAAAAAGTTTCTGACCCACAAATCCGCGGACTGAGTTATTTTGAAATCGGGAAAGGCTATCTTGAGGAAGACGATTATATCAAAGCAGGTGCCTACTACGATTCTGCCATTGCAGTCATGACGTATGAGCCTACTAAAATTGCTCTTCAAAACCAATCCAGTAATATTAAAAAAATTGCGGCCAACTATTATCTGATAAAGAAAAATGACAGTATTCTTGCTCTTGCGAAAATGAGTGAAGGCGAGCGAATTGCGTATTTCAACAGCCATATTGAAAAAATGAAAGCCAAAGAAGATGCCGAAGAACGGGCGCGCATCCGGGAAGAAAGAAGCAAAGGATTTGACACCGGAGATTATTCAGCCAATTCGGTATTCGCCGGAAAATCCAATATGTTTCAGGATTTCACAGGCGGTTCCAAAGGGTTTTATTTTTCCAATACCTCTTCTGTTTCCCGTGGTTCTACAGACTTTAAACAAATCTGGGGAAACCGAGCACTTTCAGATAACTGGCGGTATTCTGCCCGAATGGCCACTATGCAGGATCCCAAAAGTGCTGCGCTGGGCGTGGTTTCCACTGCGGATCCGCGAAGATTTGAACCCGCTTTTTATATTGAAAAAATTCCCAGAGATGCCACCACGCTGGATCAGTTGAAAAAGAGCAGAGACACGGCCACCTTGGGGATGGGAATGATGTATGACGACTTCTTCTCAGACACGCCATTGGCTACCCAAACGCTGTACGATCTCGTAGATAACCAGCCTGAAGAAAAGGTAATGTTGCTTTCACTTTACGAAATATTTGTCATGAATTATGAGAATAATCCAGCAGCGGCAGAACGTGCCAAACAAATATTGCTGAATGATTATCCTTATACTTCGTATGCTGAATTTGCCCGCAACCCGCGCAACAAAAGTTTTGTGAAATCAGCACCAGAAGCCGAAAGAGCTTACAGAACCGCTTTTGCTTATTATGAAAATGAAAAATTTACGGAAAGCCAGGCGATTATCCACGATGCATTAGAACAGCACAAAAACGATGCATTAGTTCCGAAGTTTGCCTTGCTGAATGCCCTGAATGCCGGCAAACTGAGCGGAAAAGAAGTGATGATTCTACAGCTGGAACAAATCGCACTGAACTATGACAAAACTATGGAAGGAGAAAAGGCAAAAGAAATGCTGAACTGGCTGAAAAGTGATCTCAAGGTTCAAATGCGGGATGAAAAAGGGAATGTTATTCAGAAAAACCCAACACCGACTGCTCCTGTGAAAAAGGCTGAAACGCCTATCAATACTGCACCTTCCAATGTTCTTCAGAAACAACAAAACGATGCTGCCAGAAAAGCGGAAGAAAGATCTCTAGAACAGGCTCAGGAAAATCCTCTCGCTCCGCCTACTTTACCGAAACAAAGAAAGTAACTAAAAAGAATACTTGGGAACGGCTCAAAGTCTGGAGCTGGGGAAAAACACGTCAGATAGTTTAAATATTCCTCAGACTAATCAAAGAAATGAGAACCACTATAATTTGCTTTTTCCTACTAGTCTTAACTTCGTGTAAAAAGGAAAAAACATTTTGAGAATGGAAATATCAAGTATGTAAATGTTTTTGATGGAGATATTTTCCCAACGGGAAGAAGCCAAAGAAGCATATTATAAAATAAACCGACGAAGGTGGTTTCGCCGATTCCATTAAAATAAATATCCGTGAGGGAAAACCATCTTGGAAACGAGATTCTTTGAGCCAAGTAATTCTATCTTCAATCTACAGGCATATTAAAAAATATATCGGCGTAATTATATTAATATTTATATTTGCCAAATAACATTAAAACTTATAACAATGAAAAAATCGTTATTTTTACTCCTCATGCTCATAGGCGTTTCCGCGTTTTCTCAGGATATGATTACAAAACATACCGGCGAAGTCATCCCTGCAAAGGTAGTTCGTGTGAATGAATATACAGTGGTTTACAGTTATCCTAACGAAACTGTAGAAAATATAGAAAGTATCTATGCCATCGAAAAAATAGTTTTTTCGTCCGGAAGAGTTCAGCAACTTTCAGACAAAATTGTGGTTAATTCCAAAGACGATTGGGAAAAAGTCGTCATTCTGGAAGACAAAAGTTATATTGCGGGCCTGAAGAAGGGGAAAGAAATTAAAGGTAAAACCGGATTCATCAGTTTTCATACCGGAAATACAGCGGATAACAAAGCTACTAAGAAATTGAAAATGGAAGCTGCAGAAGGCGGCTATCCTTTCATCCTCTTAACTGCCGACAAAGACATCAATCAGAGCGGTGCAACCGGGCCAAGTTTCGGTGCTGTGCAAGCTATTCGGAAAGGAGTTACCTACAAATATTAGGTTTTTTAGTAACTAAAAAAGAGGTTTTTTAAAGCCTCTTTTCTTTTTGGGAAGTTTAGAGTTTTTGATGAATATAGAGAAGGAAACAGCTTGGTGTATTTCGTGTGATATACCTGTTATTCATTATTATTACACCGTGTCTTCGAAATACAAATAGTAGAAATCTCTTAAGATTAATTTTTAAAAAATAAAACGATGAAAAACATTTCTATTGAATTTAAGTGGGCTCTTCTGTTTTCCGTAATGGGATTGCTGTGGATGGCTCTGGAAAAACTCTCCGGGTTACACGGAACATACATTGATTATCACCTTTACTTGACCAATCTGTTCGCCATTCCTGCCATCATTGTCATGGTGATGGCGCTGAAAGACAAGAAGAAAAATTATTACGGAGGCCAAATGAATTACCGGCAGGGCCTTGTTTCGGGGATTATTCTGTCGTCCATTATTGCTTTATTAAGTCTACTGACACAATGGGTTACTTCTTTTGTGATCAGTCCTGAATATTTTCCGAATGTTATTGAACGATCGGTAGAACTTGGTCATTTCAAAACGACAGCAGAGGCAGAATCGCAGTTTAATTATCCCACTTATGCTATAAAAGGAGCAATAGGCGCCTTGATGATGGGTATAATTACGACTGCCATTGCCATGATCTTTATCCGGACAAAAAATTTAACCAGCGACGGGATCTAAATTCCGGTTTTTAAAATCTGTCATGAAAAGGCGGAACGTATTAGCGTTTCGCCTTATTTCTTCTTCCCCACCACACCATGAAGCCGGTGACGGGCAGACTCGCGCAGACTAAACTTGAAATTAACGCCAGAATTTTACCGAATGTTCCCAGAATTGCCCCCACGTGAATGTCATAATTGGCAGCAACATATTTCTCTCCAAAATCCCGCTTTTCATAAGGCCGGTTCAGCAGGAGTTTGCCGGAGTTTTCATCAAAAATCATCTCACTGTAGATATAGTATTTATCTTCCAGACCCCGCACATACACGGTGAAATTTTCGTGTTCGTGATCATCAATATGCTCATGTCCCAAATCGATGGTGTACGCCGAATAATCGGGATAATGCTGTTCTACCTGCATTGCTATTTTATCGATGGTCGCTGCCGTTTTCATTTCCACCGGATCTTCGGTCTGTATATGCGCAAACTCAGGATATACGGTATTTCCTCCGGAAAAAACGAAGTACATAAAAGCCTGGATAAAAACGAAAGAATAAAACAAGCCTGTAATTGCAACTATAAGTGCAATAAATGATGCATAAAAGCCTAAAATACTGTGTAAATCGTAATTTTTGCGTTTCCAGTTTCTGATGTTTTTCCACTGAAACCAAAACCGCTGTTTTCTGGCGGCCTTATTTCTGGGCCACCACAAAACAATACCGGAAATCAACATAAATAGAAAAATAAGTACCGGAATTCCGACTACATATTTTCCCCAATCAGAATTCAGCAGAAAACTCCAGTGGATAAATTTTACAATATTAAAAAATCCGTTTTTCTCGTCCTGTACTGAGAGTACTTCGCCTGAAAAAGGGTTGATATAAACAGATTTGTAAATGGGGAATTCATCAAAATAATTCCATGTATCCGGATTTCGTTCATAATAATAGAATTTGTAAGACTTGGTTTTGTCTAAAGGAATTTCCACCCAATGCAAAGGATACTTCTCAGGATTCTGCTCATTAATTTTCTCCTCCAGCACCGCTAGAGGCAGTGTTTTCTTTCCGGAAATATCTTTTTCGGAATGCGTGATGAAATCTTTTCTGAGAAAATACTGTATGTCTTCTTTAAAAACATATAACGCCCCGGTAATGCTTACAATAAATACAATAAGCCCGATGGAAAGCCCAAACCAAAGATGCAGCCTCTTTATCCACTTTTTGAATGCCGGTTTTCGGTTTTTAATGCGTTGTTCGTGTCTTTTTCTCATCCTTTATTTTCAATAAATCATTACAATATTCTGCAGTGTTGTAAGAAAAACATCAGAAATTAAACCCTAATGCCAGAGAAAGCGTCCGTAATCTTTGTGGCGTCACCGTGCTCCAACCCGAGTAATATCTGGTGTTTCCAATATTGTCCATTTTCAGGGAAATACTGTAATTTTCAGGATGATAGCCAATCATGGCATTGGCAACGGTGTACTCCGGAAGTGTGAAGGTTCCTATTCCTGTTCTGTTGAGGGTTTTATGCTCGGAAGCGTGATTAAAACCAAAACCTGCTACGAAATTTTTAAGAATTCCGTGCGGGATTTTATAATTTGCCCAGAAGTTGATCAGCATTTCGGGACCTGCTTCTTCCGGTCTCAGTCCGTTATAAGCCTCATCACCGCTTATTTGTTCACTTTTATTTTTGCTAAATCCTGCAATGATATTCAGCCCTTCCACCGGATTTCCTACGACACTGAGTTCAAATCCTTTGCTGAAGACTTCACCGCCCTGTATCGAATTGTTGATGTTCGCCGGATCTGCCATTATTTTATTGGATACTTTTATATCGTAATAACTTGCGGTAAGGGATAGTGTGTTATCAATAAGATTTGCTTTCGCGCCCACTTCCCACTGGTTGGCTCTTTCAGGATCAAATATTTTTATTGACGGATTGTTTTTGTTCGCATCGGTCACTTTTTGCGGTGTCAGATACTGAAATCCATTCATATAATTTGCAAAGAGAGAGAGTTTATTGAGTACCGGCTGATACACCAGCCCAATTTTTGGCGAAAATGTGGCTTGGCTTTCAATCTCTTCTGTAGACCACTGGGTTGGTTTTCCGCTGAATTGATCGATACGCAAACTCACCATTGCTGCCAGTTGTGGGAGAATATTAAGAACATTGGAGAAATAGGCACTTTTAATATTGGTTTCCGCTGTAGCAGGAATTACTTTGGCATCCAATAAAGCTGCATCTGCACCTTGGCTGGTTAATGGGGAAGTATCGGCCTGATTTTTAAGAGAAACAGTTCCAAAAGTTCTCCATTCCGAATCATTATTGATGACTTTGGTGTTCAGATAATCCAAGCCTACAACCAGTCTGTTTCTCATATTTCCTAAAGTAAAATCGCCTATAAAATTCTGCTGAATTCCTGTGGCCAACGTTTCACTGTTGGCTTTTGAGATAAAACGGGTAAACTCGTCGCCATTCGAACTATCCCACAAATATTGATAATAACCTGTCGCTTTGCTTGAACTTCCGGCCACCTGCGTTTGAGAGGTCCATTTGTCGGACAGTTTATAAATCATCTGCGACTGCAAATTAAAAGTCGGGTTTTGTGTGGTGAGGTTATTGCTGGTGTAAGACTTTTCGTAACCGGCATCAAAAACATCCATTGAATTGAACGAAAGCGGCGCATACCTGCTCAGGAAAATCATGGGTGCATTGGCTGTTTCATTGCTTTTAAATTCGGAATTTACCAAAAAGGTGAGTCTTTCGCTTGCCACAAATTTTAAAGAAGGCGCGATAAAAAATGATTTATAAAACCCCGCATCCTGAAAAGAATTTTCGGTGTGATACGCAGAATTCAGCCTTAAAAACAATCCGTTTTTTACAGGAGTATTTACGTCCAGAGTGACTCTGTTGAGGGCATTGCTTCCGAGGATATAATTTATTTCCCCGCCCAATTTATCGTAGGGTTTTTTGGTCTGGATATTTACCAAACCTCCATAAGACACCAGGCTACCGCCGTACAGCGTTCCCGAAGGCCCTTTAATCACATCAATATTCTCGATATTGGCAGGATCGAGGCCGCCATTATTGAAACTCGCCATTCCGTTTACCAACCGTGACTGTGTAGAAAAACCACGCATGGTATAATATTCTGCTCCGTCTCCACCTCTGGAAGTGCTTTCCCAAAGTCGCGTAATTCCCGTAGCATTGGATATTACATTATTAAAATTTGTAGAAACCTGATCTTTCAGTATGGCTTTCGGAATACTGTTGTATACCTGTGGATTTTCAATGTCTTTCAAATTTAGTTTAGAAACTGCAAAAGCATTATCATTCTTATATTTCTTGGTATGGTTTATAATAACTTCAGTTATATTTTCGATTTTTAAACTATCTGACTGTCCATAAACTCCGGACAATGAACCCAATAAAATTACAGGCAATACAATTTTCTTCATAAAATTTATTTAGAATGATTTAAAATAATGGCGCAAATATATATAAGTTCCCGACCCCTGGCTGATGGGCTTATTGATGCTGTGGGCGATGATCGTGCTGCCGCTGGTTGCGGTTCCCAGCATGTTCGTTTGGGTGGCATGGCG
>JAANMT010000513.1_pt1 | contig 42178 bp, 38 predicted proteins | sample 7279711 | NCBI WGS metagenome assembly JAANMT01 (sample SAMN14094538, study PRJNA606508) | bioreactor metagenome | isolation source: A lab-scale SPAN reactor treating ammonium-rich wastewater day 1 | place: Ireland: Galway | collected 2017-01-16 | reverse complement strand
CTAGTTATTGGGCACAAGCATGCGTTAGTAGTTGGGAGAAGACGGGTCGCTTAAGTCGGGCAAGTAAATATCAGGCTCTGTTTGGCATTGTTCAGGGTGGGGTATTTAAAGATTTACGTAAAAAGTCGATCCAAGAGCTGTTGGAGCTACCTTTTGATGGCTATGCAGTTGGAGGTGAGACCATTGGTTATCACATGGCAGAGACGATCAAAGTTATGAGCTGGTTGGAATTGATTTTGCCGATTGATAAGCCTAGATACGCCATGGGTCTTGGTCGCGACCCACAGGATTTAGTAGATGCAGTTTTGGCAGGATTTGACATGTTTGATTGTGTGGGTCCAACTCGATTAGCCAGGAACGGAGCTTTATATGTTGGTCAAATTAAACTTGATGGTGATCAGCCCACATTTGTGAGTCAGTTTGCTAAAGGACGGCTGTCAATTGGTAGTAGCCAGTTTGCCCAAGATCAACAAGTTATTCAAAATGCTTGCGACTGTTACACTTGTCAAGCTGGTTATTCGCGTGCTTACTTGCATCACTTGTATAAAACCAAGGAGTTAAGTTATTATCGTTTAGCTTCCATTCACAATTTGAGGAGTATGCTGAGGTGGGTTGGTGAGTTGAGAAACTGGATACTTGAAAATTAGTGATGCACCTCGTTAGGCTGAAGCTATTTCAGCACCCCGATTATTACTGATTGATTCAGACGTTGTTGCATTGCATGTCTATACTTACATAGTTTTAAGATTGTGGATTCCCGCCATTTGCGGGACAGGCAGGTTCGCAATGACGATAAACGACTTCTACGTAGCAGACTAGAAAGCATCTGAATGCAACGCAAAGATTTTTTTCGACGACAGTCAAGACAATCGGTCTTGGATTCAACAGCTAGGCTGAGTGCGAAGTCACGATGGCTGATTTCTGGTGGAGTTGTATTGGTGTTGGTGTTGGTAACTGGTTGGTTGCTCGGCATGGGCATGTCTTCTTTTTTATTACCCATGTACCCCGAAGTGTTAGTGATTTTGCCAGCCACAAATGACTCAGGCAACATTGATAACCTAGCAGTTTTAGTCCTACATCAGGACGCTCATCGAACCAGCGGCCAAATTCTCAAGTTAAATCAACCCATCTCAATTGCCAATTTGACTCAGAACAACCTGTCCAGAGCTCTCAGCTCCAAGATCGGTTTGATGGTTAATCGAATCATATTTTTTCCAGAAAGGGAGTTGGACTCGGGTTCATTCCGCTGGCAGTTTTGGCAACTCGCCCAGAATAATTGGCGAGCACCACTAGTTGCCTTGGATTATTTAAAGTTAGGTCTGGTTACCCCTGATTTGCAAGAAGAATCAATCTCCAATTTACAAAAATGGGGTGAGGGAATGGCTAAACGCGTCAGACCTTTGGAAATCAGATCGCAAAACTGCAGCATTGGCGTCAGTAATACGGTCGGATTATCGGGTTTGGGTAAACAATATGCTGTCTTTTTAGCCCAGCAAGGAGCCACCGTCAGGCGAGTCACCAATACCGCTTCCCCTTTGCCCAACTCACAGGTTTTGATTGATGAAAACAGCCGAGCCGATTGTGCTGATCTGGTGTCTGTGGTTAGTGATTTATTTTCGAATCAAGTACCAATTTCTCATCAAACAGGTGTCGCCACTCAATATCGAGTACCGATGATGATTTTGTTGGGCAATGATGCAGTGAGCTTGGTTGATGGGGAAGAGGAGGGTAATTGAGAATTTGTATTCCTTATGAGACCCTGAAAAAAGATAGAGGATCCTGAATTACGGTGAAGGAATGAGCGCATCGAACGATTCAGCTAGCTCTTCATCAGGTAGTGACTCAACTACGAAGTCGTTGGTTAGAAAAGGATCGTACTCATCCGTTTGAGGGATCTGAGCACGGGACCCAGGAAATGAAGTAGTATTTTTATTGACATCAGCTCTCAAGGTTTCTTTGATATAGACTTGACAACTGGTAGCTGAGTTTGCCCAGATATTTGTTTGGTATTGATTACCTGACTCCATTAGTTTGGTCAACCGAAAAGAAAGATCTTCTGGCAATGCCCCCACATAATGCCCATCAGCCTCAACGGAAATGAACCTTTTTTTAACCTTAAGCTGACAAGGCATACCCACACTCAGATTAGTTAAAACGTCCTTGCTGGCTAATCGATGTAAATCAACGACTTTAGTTTTACCTGGCTCTTCAATAAAGTGTTGAGTTGTAAAAAGGGGAGAAATACCGTTTTTGGTTTTCAGTCGCTGTAGATTTTTCTCAGCAACCTGGTTGGTTCTGTCTAAATCCAGTACTTGTTGAAATATTTCTTTGGCTTTACTGGTTTCACCTAAGTTGACATAAGCTACCCCCAGCCGATTAAGAGTACCTAAGTCATCTGGTTTTTGTATCAGAGCTTCTTGGTTAATCTGGACAGCTTCAGTCCACCTACTTAGTTTGGCAGCAGAAATGGCTTGGAGTTTGAGTTGGGAAAAGCTGGACATGGCTGGACTTTTATTCGCCAGAGAATACTGGGTTAAGGTTAGATTGTCAACACGCAGATTGGTGAGGTACAATTGCAGTCAGTTCTAGAAAGGGAGTAGTTATGGCAGGACATAGCAAATGGCACAACATCAAGGGTAAAAAAGAGGTTGCTGATAACAAGCGTGGTAAGGTTTTTTCTGAACTGTCCAAACAAATTAGAAGTGCGGTTAAAGAAGGCAATTCTGGTGACCCCAATGCGAATCCAACTTTAAGGACAATACTTGATAAAGCTCGGGCAGTCAATATGCCGAAAGACAATATCCAGAGAGCCATAGATCGGGGCCTAGGAAAAACTGCCGCTGGTTTGCAAATCCAAGATATTTTATATGAAGGGTTTGGTCAGTATGGTGAGGCATACTTAGTTCAAGTAGCCACTGATAATCCTAATCGGACTGCTTCAGAAATCCGCTATTTGTTTACTCGTCACCAAGCCTCGCTAGCCGGTCCTAACGCTGCTCAATATCTATTTGATAGTTTGCCTAACAACACCTTCGTACCAAAAATACCTACGTCCTTGACGGGTGATCAACAAGCCAAAGTTCAAGAATTAGTTGATTTACTGATTGAGCATGATGATGTGGAGGATGTGTTTGTGACGGTTTCTAATTATTAAAACCTATGCGTCGCCGAGAAAAATTCGTTCTAGCCTCTGCCTTGTTGAGTCTGTTACTGCTAGGAGTCTTACTGAGTCCGATAGCTTTTCGACTTGGTTTTGTGGCGCTGTTTTCATTACTAACTTATGGTATAGCATCCTGGGCGTTGTCAGATGATCTCCAAAAGCATGAAAGATGGACAATTGTGCCGTTTCCGGCTTGGTACGCGACCGCTGTGGCCGCTTTTTATGTGGTGCTGCCCGAACATTGGGGGAGTAGGGTCGGTTTATTGGTCTTATTTGGATTGGGTATGTATGCCATTTTATTGACCAGCAACATCTTTTCTGTGGCTAAGGGAAGAAGTATTCAGTTATTGTATGCGGCTCACGCCAGTCAATTATTTTTTACTTTATTAATTTCCCTGTTGCTGACAAATACCATTTTTTCGTTCTACTTGCCTTTTTATTGGATTGTGTTGCTGATTGGCATCGTCCATTTCCCATTGATTTTTCACTCAATTTGGGCAATTCGACTTAATTATCCGGTCGAAAAAGAGGTGCAACAATTAGCGGTGTTATTAACTCTGATGATTATGTCAGTCACTCTGAGTCTAACTTTTTTTCCACTATCAGTCTGGCAGTATGCCTTACTAGTCATGTCGGTTTTATACATGGGCTTAGGGATTTTTCAAAGCTATCTCAAGGGACGGTTGTTTAGTCGGACATTAAGGGAGTACGCCATGGTGGCTGGTTTTACTATTGTAATGTTTTTGTTGATTGTTCCACTAAAATAGCACTTTTACTCAAGGGAAGAGTGGGGGAGTGAGCGAGATGTATCTCTCTGGACCTGACTAAGATCTGTTTAAGTAGAGTTTATCGATCGTTGGTTAATTTGCCCGCTGACCAGTCTTATCAAGTTAATGTAACAATAAATTGTTTATCAGGAATATCAGTCTAAGTTTGTGACTAGAGGAAGATAGGGGATGTTCCCGATTTAACGGGTGGGGAGTGGTGTGAAAATATGTGACTTGGTCAAGAGAGTGGGGGAGGTTGATATAGTTTGATATAGGAAATATGATATAGTTTGATACACATTAGGGTGTGGATAACTTTATAGTTATAGGACATTTACCAGACTAATTAGGATCTAGCATCTTCTTTTAGCATCTTTTTTGGAATAAGTAGTTCTGTTAATGTAAGTATCAATAACCAAATAAATGTCTTTCCCTCTTGAGTTAACCTGCTTACAAAAATTAGCGATCGCCTCGTGAAAAATACCCGAAATAGCTTGAATGATCAATGATTTGCAATAATAAACTCAGGCAACAATCGGGGGGGAGTGTAAAGAGAGGGATTGCTTAGGTTGAGTGGAGAATTCTATCAGGGGACATGAGAAAAACTCAGGGGAATTTCAACTTGTGCCAATAAATACAGCTAAAAAGGCCACACTAATTATGACCACTCGCGCTTATCCCCCATCGATTCTTGTTCATCAACAAGTTGATATTTATGAAACGTCGCACAATATTAATTTTACGACATAGATCAAGCATAGAAATGGGTCGATTGCCACGGTACTCAATTCAAGTTTGGTCGTTTTTTCTTGTATCAATGTTTAGTCCCAATTGACTTTTTATCGCCTAGCCTACCTAGACTGCCTCGTATACTCATTTTTGAGCTTTCTATTTCTCTTAAGCTTTAACTCATTGCCCAATTGTACGCGGACGATTTTGGCTGTTTATTGTTTTTTGATAAAAGTTGAAAAAATAAGGATATATCAACCTAAAGCACCTAGTTAACTCTCAAACAAGGATGACACATAGGTCATCTCACCAGTCAAAAAGCCGATTTTGAGCCGTACAGCGGGCTTATTGAGGAAGGCAGGCAAATATTTGTCATGATGGATTTGATCCAGCATTTTTTACACTATGTTGATTCCCCCTCACTTGGAAAATGGAGTTAATTCAGAAAGATGAGGTTTAGGATGACTGGTGTTAGGTCTGTTTGAGGTGGTGGGTTAGTTAGTAAGATGATACTTTGGTGTAGTAAGTTGGCAATCACTACTTGTGTCGCACAATAATTGAAATTTTCTGGTAAACTAGATAAGTAAAAGGTTGTAACTTTTTTACTTAATTTCAAAAATTACCAACAGAATCCTGAGCAGGTTCAGGATGACTTTATTTTAAGTATGTTACCAACAGATCCTCAGCAAGCATTGGGTTTGTTTATCGAACATCTGGAGGTGGAACGGAATGTTTCTCGATTAACAATTCGCAACTATCGGCATTACATACAACGTTTTATTGACTGGTTTCTGGTTCAAGGTCACACGGACCTGAAGGAATTGAATCAGGATGTGATCAGGCAGTTTCGAGTCTACCTAGCTCGGTATGTGGATGATCAGGGCCGGATGCTAGGTAAAAAAACTCAGAGTTACTACGTGATTGCCTTGAGATCTTGGCTTAAGTGGCAAATTAAGAATGATTCACCAGTTTTACATCCAGAGAAAATTGACATTCCCAGAGCCGAGTCAGAGCACATGAAATTTCTTAATCGAGACAAGATCGAGTCGTTAATGTCTCAACCGCTTCTGTCTAGTGAAGCTGGTTTAAGAGATAAGGCGATATTAGAGGTGCTATTTTCCACTGGTTTACGGGTGAGTGAGTTAGTGAACCTGAATCGTGACCAGATTGACATGGACAGAAAAGAATTTGGGGTGATTGGTAAAGGTCGTCGACCTCGAGTGGTGTTTTTATCTGATAGGGCTATTTATTGGTTGCAAAGGTATTTGGTGACGAGGACTGATCATTGGTTACCAGTTTTTATTCGCTATTCAGGTCCTGAGCCCGACATCATATCTGATGGCTCGGAAATGCGACTGACATCTAGAAGTGTGCAGCGTTTAGTTGACAAATACGCTCGCCAAGCTCACCTTACGACCAAGATTACCCCTCATGGTATTCGCCACTCTTTTGCTACCGACTTACTGGCCAATGGTGCCTCGATTCGTGATGTACAAGAAATGTTAGGGCATAAGGACATTGGTACGACGCAAATTTACACTCATGTCACTCAGCCTAGATTGAAGGAGGCACATCAGAAGTTCCACTCGCATTAGTTTGGTTGAAAATCGGATTAAGAAGGTTAGTAATAACAAAGTAATGGCGATGTTTACGTAGTTGGACGATGTTGAAAAGTCTTGACAATGTTTTACACGGGGACCCTGATCCCGACTTTGTCGGGACTGGGTGACTTCGCTATCGCTCGTCAGTTCAGCATGACTAGATTATGTGCTTTACTGAAAATTAGCAGTCATCATACTAGACTGCTAATTGGCTACTTGAAAAAAATTGGTGGATTCAGCCAGCTAAAATTGATACTCAAAGTATCATAAAACATCTAAAATGATATAGATAGATACTTACTATCTGGTATTATTGCACGCTAAATATTGCTTAATAATTACTAATATAACAAAGTATCTTTTTTTACCCCTATTTCTTGCACTCTCTCCCCTACCCCATGCCCAGCCAATTGACCAACTTGCCAACTGACAGAGTTTAAGTGGTCTGGTACAATTGCCGAGTTGAAATTTTGGGCCGGTAGCTCAGTTGGCTAGAGCGCCTGCATGGCATGCAGGAGGTCAGGGGTTCGAGCCCCCTTCGGTCCACCTTTTTTCACTCCCCCTCCCCCTCTGATGGATTTATTTTTATAATATCTCACTAAGATATTTGCCTGTAACAGAATCTTTGTTGAGAACAACGGACTCAGGAGTGCCTTGAGCGACGATTAAACCGCCCTCATGACCTCCACCAGGTCCTAAATCAATTATCCAATCGGCGTTTCGAATAAAATTCAGGTTGTGTTCTATAGCTAGCACAGTCTCGATTACCACACTACAAATTAACAGTAAATTGATTGGATATGAGATCTCTTGTTCTTCTTTTTCCACCAGATTCCATGTCACAAACTTGGTGCACTTTTAGCACTTTCATGTAATAAAATGGGTGTATTCTCACACTACAAAATAACAGTAAACTGTAGTTTGACAAACTACAGTTTAATAGTAAAATGAGGGGTATGAAATTGATAAAAAGAACAATTGAAGCAACTATTGACCGATACCTGAAGGGTGACGATACCAATATTCTCTTTATTTGGGGTCCGAGACGATCTGGCAAAACTACATTGATTAATAAGATCGCCAAAGAGTTGAAGGTTGCTAAGTATAACTTTGATCTGGCATCTGATCGTGACAAGTTTACTCCCCACCGAGAAGTCTTAGAAAAGATTGTGGTTGACAATAAGGTGATTTTGATTGATGAAGTGCAGAACTATCCTGAGGTCACAGTCATGCTTAAGATTTTACATGACGAATTTGGCATTAAAATTATTGCTACTGGTAGCTCGGAGTTACGGCAAAAATCAACTTCTGAATTCGACACCTTGGCAGGTCGGTTTACCGAAATATTTTGTTTGCCTTTGGCTATTTCTGAGGTTGCTGCCAATGACACACCAACTGTATCAGAAGAAATGACTTACTTTCATCAGTTGGCCAACCAAATTCAAATCTGGGGATCATACCCTGAAATTTTGACCAAAACCAGCTTGCCTGAAAAAGACAGAATCGATCTGCTCCAACGAATTTTAGATGCCTATGTATTGAAAGATGTGATCAGTATTTATGATCTGAAAAATGAGAAGTTGGCTAAAGACATTTTGACCAAGATCGCCCTCCAATTAGGTTCAGAAGTTTCAATCAGAGAAATTGCAAATTCTTTAGGGGCATATCCATCCACAGTTTCAAACTACATAGAAATTTTTATCAAAAACTACATTTTAATTCCTCTGCCATCCTTTAAGACCAACTTGAGAAGAGCAGTGTCTGAGAATCGTAAACTTTATTTTTATGATCTAGGTATTCGCAATATTTTGATTCAAGACTTTCGAGAGCTAGAGTTACGTCAAGACAAGGGAGGCGTATTTGAGAACTTCATAATTTCTGAGTTGGAAAAATTGCGACGATTGAGTAACGCTAAGATTAATACCTATTTCTACAGAGAGTATGGAGGTAAGGAGATTGACCTAATAGTCGAGGACTATCACAAAAGGTATACAACCATCGAAATCAAGATGGATCAGGGCAAAATGCAGAACATCTTTCCGCTCCCCAATCAGAAGGCGATTATAAATAGAGATAACTACTTTCAAAAACTGAATCAAGTGGTGGCAAAATCATAATCAAGTTTTAGTCCCATATAACGCCAGTTTACTCCCCTTCCCCCTCCAACTGTTTGTAGGTCAAAGCTACTGCTACGACTTGATCGCCAGGCTTGGGACGCATCAGGATCACTCCCTGAGTAGGTCGGGACAAAACGGGGATCGATTTTTTGGATAAAGGTAAACGAATGGTAATTCCTTCTTTTGAGGTGATCACTACATCACGGTGGTCGGCTTCTACTCGACGGGCAGCAGCCACAGGACCAGATTTATCCGTAATTTCTGCCACTTTCACCCCCATGCCAGATCGTTTTTGTTTGGGATATTGAGAAAAAACCGTTCTTTTACCGAGACCGTTTTCGGTAATCACCAGCAGAGTCGATTCGTCCTTACTTCCTGCCCCTGCTAGATTTTCCTCAGTAATTGTTTCTGCACCCACCACATAGTCACCTCGCCCCAGCGTCATGCCTTTGACACCTTTAGTATCGCGATTGGATGACTTAACCTCGACCTCACTAAACCGAATACACTTGCCCTGATGAGAAACTAACAGCACATCATCACTTCCAGTTGATAATTTGCCCCAAACCAACTCATCGCTAGCATTTAAACTCATGGCAATAATGCCATTTTGGCGGATGTTATCGTATAATTTGACTGGTGTTTTTTTAATTAAACCACTCTTTGTCGCCAAAATTATGTATTTTTCTTGATCTTTGTCTGGGTCAACAACTAGTAAGGATTGCACAATCTCGTCCTGATTTAGATTAATTAAATTGACCATCGCCGTCCCTTTAGCCTGTCTGGAGGCTTGAGGGATGTCAAAAACTCGGAGTCTGAAGACTTTGCCTAAGTTAGTAAATAAGAGCACGGTGTCGTGAGTGTTGGCAGTCAGGAGAGTTTTAACCATATCCTCCTCTTTCATCTTCAGGCCAATTTTGCCCATCCCTCCCCTGCTCTGAGTTTTAAAAGCTGATGGATGTAGTCTTTTCACATAGCCACTATCGGTTAAAGTCACTACGGCCGGCTCGTTGGGCACCAAGTCTTCCTCAGAAAACTCTCCCACCTTACCTTTGATGACCTGAGTTCGTCGATCATCGCCATACTGGTCAATCAGCGACTCGACTTCGTCTTTGATGACGCCAATGATTTGAGCGGGGTGTTGTAAAAGTCGGATTAGCCTGGCAATTTGTTTCTGAATAGCTTTATACTCATCCTCAATTTTTTGACGTTCTAGGGCAGCCAGTCGTTTGAGTTGCATTTCTAAAATTGCGACTGACTGGAGTTCAGACAGACCAAATTTACTCATCAAAGCTTGTTTGGCAACTTCCGTATCGGCGGAGTTACGAATAGTTTTGATAACCTCATCAAGGTTTTTTAGTGCAATAAGCAAACCTTCCAGAATATGAGCTCGATCACGAGCCGTTTTTAGTTCTGATTGACTGCGTTTGACCACAATCATTTGTCTGTGAGCCACGTACTCCATCAGGATTTGCCTGAGATTCATCAGTTGAGGCACGCCCTCAGAAGTTAAAGCCACCATGTTGACCGGAAAGGAGGTTTGCAACTCTGAGTATTTGAAAAGCTTATTAAGGACAACTTTTGGCTTAGCATCGCGTTTGAGATCAATCGTGACCTGCATTCCCTGACGATCTGAGTCGTCATTGAGATCTTTAATCCCTATGATTTTCTTTTCATTAACTAAATCAGCAATCTTCATCAACAGTCGTGCTTTGTTAACTTGGTAGGGCAGTTCAGTGACGATGATTTGAAAACCACCTTTTTTGGTTTCTTCGATACTGGCTTTAGCTCGAATGATAATTTTGCCCCGACCAGTTTTATAAGCTTCGGCAATGGCAGTTTGATCATAAATAATGCCACCAGTGGGGAAATCTGGACCTTTGAGATGTTCCATCAGACTGTCGATGGTTGCTTCAGTCTGAAAGTTGCCAGCCAGTTGATCGGCGGGTGTGTTCAGTAAAGTATCGATGACTTGACTGTTGGAATGAATGACAGCTTTAGTTTTGTCGGCTGAGTTGGTGGGCAAATCTTGAAGTTTGTCAAAAGTAACGGTAGATGTGGCTTGACCTTGATCAAGGAGGGCAATAATAGATTGGCCAACCTCACGGAGATTGTGAGGAGGAATTTTGGTGGCCATCCCGACTGCAATACCTTCAGAACCCATGAGGAGCAGATTAGGTAATTTAGCAGGTAAAACGGCTGGCTCTTTGAGCGAGCCATCAAAGTTGTCGACCCAAGGGACGGTGTCTTTATCTAAATCATTAAGCAGTTCTTGGGTAATTTTGGCCAATCGAGCTTCGGTATACCTCATGGCGGCTGGCGAGTCACCATCTACTGAACCAAAGTTACCCTGGCCATCAACCAACATGTAACGCATGGAGAAGTTTTGGGCCAAGCGGACGAGTGCCATATAAACTGACGAGTCACCATGAGGGTGATACTTGCCCAGTACATCTCCGACAATCCGAGCTGATTTTTTGTAAGCAGAAGTGTGATGAATACCACTCTTATACATGGAGTAAAGAATGCGGCGGTGGACTGGCTTGAGGCCATCGCGAACGTCTGGTAAAGCTCGAGCAACGATGACGCTCATGGAGTAATCCAAGTAGCTTTTTTTCATTTCCTCAGCTATGGAAATGTATTTTAGGGTGCCAAAGCGGGAGGGTTCTAGGGTGCCGATTTTGGTTTCTAGGCCGTTTTCGGAAGATTCGGAGTCTGAAGAGTCGGAAGTTTTATTTGGGTTGGTTGAAACGATTGGATCAGTTGGATCGACAGGATTGGTCGGGTTGGTTGCATCTGTCAAATCGATAGCATCGATCGAGTTGTTAGACTCGGTTGAGTCGATTGAGTCAACAGGGTCGATTTTCTCGTTATCGTCTGCTTCTAGATTTAGATTGAGTTTTTTGGGCTTAAATTTCGTTGTCATATTGATTTACTTTTCTGAATATGCCAAATACTTCTTGAGCGAGGAGCGCATGTTTGAGTGAGCGATAGCGAGCGAGTTCGCACCGCAGCGAAAGAATTTGTATTTGGCACATGCTAGAGTTGCCCCTGAGCCAGGACGGCTTCAGCTTCTTTAGCACCTTGCCAGTCTTTTAATTTGACCCACTTGCCTTCTTCTAGGTCTTTGTAGTGTTCAAAGAAGTGTTTGATTTGAGCTTTAGTAGCCTTCGGAATATCATCAAGACTTTCCCAAGTCCCACAAATAGGATCAATTTTAGGTTTGGCAGGGACGCAAATGAGTTTGTGGTCAATCCCCTGTTCATCTTCCATTTCCAGCAAGCCAATGATTTTACAATTGATAACAACACCTACTGCTACTGGTTCGCTGATAAAAACTAGGGCGTCCAAAGCATCGCCATCCTGACCTTTGGTACCCTCCACAAAACCATAATTGACCGGGTAAGCCATGGCAGTGGGCATGACGCGGTCCACAACCATTTCGCCAGTTTCTTCATCTAGTTCATATTTAACACGAGTTCCTTGGGGGATTTCGATGAGGATTTTAATTGTATTGGACATATTGACCTTTCATTTGAAGTACTTGATTTTAATAGGAATCTTTGTATAATATGACTCATAATCCCGAGAGGTAGAGTCGTTCGTAGAGTCTACCTCATTTTTAATCAAATTTAAGATTACCTTTCCAATTATTGAGATTTGAGTAGTTAGAACCCAGGAGCTGTTTAAGTTCTTTGGCGGTTTGTTTAGGAAAGGAAATCAGTTTAACAGAGGCAGTGTTTTGAAGATGCTCAATATTTTTTTTCATTATTTCATTAGGTTACACATCCAACTCCGCTAACTGGGCGTGAGTTTGAATGAACTTTTTACGAGGAGCGACATCGTCACCCATGAGAGTCGAGAAAATCGCATCAGCTCGGTCGGCGTCTTCGATTGTGACTCTTTTCAGCATTCGTAATTCAGGATTCATGGTCGTTTCCCAGAGTTGCTCTGGATTCATTTCCCCCAAACCCTTATAACGCTGAATACCAATGGTAGTTTTCTCACCAAGTTTTTTTTTCAAATCGCCCACAACCTGATCCCGTTCATTATCTGAAAAAGCATAGGCGACTTCCTTGCCGGCGGCAATTTTAAACAAAGGTGGCATAGCGATGTACAGAAAGCCATCTTTAACCAGTTGAGGTAAGTGACGATAGAAAAAAGTTAAACCCAAAGTGGTAATATGCTCACCATCTACATCAGCATCGTTCATGAGAATAATGCGATGATAGCGTAATTTTTTTACATCAAAGCTATCGCCCAAACCTGATCCTAAGGCAATGACCAAGTTTTTCAACTCTTCAAACGCCACAATTTTATCAAGTCGAGCCCGTTCGGTGTTCAGAATTTTGCCCCGGAGGGGAAAGATAGCCTGAAATTTCCTATCCCTGCCCTGTTTGGCAGAACCGCCAGCTGAGTCACCCTCCACAATGTAGATTTCTGCTTCGACCGGATCGCGGGTTTGGCAGTCGGCGAGCTTGCCTGGTAGAGTACTGCCTTCAAAGACGCCTTTACGGACTACTGCATCCTTGGCAGCCCGTGCCGCCAATCTGGCTCGAGCTGAGAGCATAATTTTGCCCACTACAGTTCGACCAGCACTCGGATTTTCCTCTAGAAAAGTACTAAAGCCATCCTTGAAAACTTGGTAAACTGCCGATTGTGCTTCTGCATTGTTAAGCTTAGTTTTAGTCTGTGACTCAAACTGTAAGTCATTGCTGGGCATTTTGACAAAGACCACGGCTGTCAATCCCTCTCGCAAATCTTCGGAAGTAAACATTTCTTTATCTTTAACCAGCTCATTTTTGATTGAGTAATCTTTGAGCACATAACCCAATGCTGCCCGAAAACCTTGGACATGGGTTCCCCCATCAGCTGTATGGATGACATTGACGAAAGATTCTAACCGCTCAGAAAAGGAGTCATTAAACTGAAGAGCAATCTCGACCAAAATCTTCTTTTTTGTTGCGGGATCTTCCCAAGTGCCGCTGGTGTGAAAAACCTCATGAAGAGGCTTCTTTGTCATGTTAATATGCTCAACCAAGGAACGAATACCACTTTCAAAGTAGTAGTGCTCATGGACACCACCAATTTGGTCATGCAGTTCAAAGTACAAGCCTGCCATGAGGTAAGCCCGATCTTTGATAATTTGAGCAATAGTTTTATCGGTAAACTCAGTAGTTGAGAAAATAGTTGGATCGGGCACAAATGACAGTAAAGTCCCAGATTCTTTTTTAAGCAAGCGAGGTGATTGAGTAGGAAAAAGTTTGATTACCTCGTCTTGACTGATCTTGGTAACTTTAGCTAGTGGATTGCCTCGCACATAAGCTTGATAAAAATAGCCATCGTCACGTTTAACGACAACTTGCAAAAGAGAAGACAAGGCATTAACGGCGGACGAACCTACGCCATGTAGACCGCCTGAAGCCTGGTAAGCGGTTTCTTCAAACTTACCACCCGCATGAAGTTTAGTTAGAACGACTTCCAGAGCTGACACACCAGATTCATGCATATCTACTGGAATACCTCGACCATTATCAACCACAGTAATACACTCAACTCCCATTTCTACCTTACCCGCTAGTTTTCGTTGATCTTCGGTTGTAGTAGTGCGAAAAAGCTGAATAGTTTTTCCAAAGCCAGCAATTGCTTCGTCGACCGCATTATCTAGAATTTCCTTGGCCAAATGATGCAGGCCTTTGCCATCAGTTGAACCAATATACATACCGGGACGCTTCCTGACAGGAGCTAATCCCTCGAGGATCCTGATCTCAGAGGCTCTGTAATGACCAGAAACAGGCGATTTTGACATAGAGGGTCATAGAGTAGCATAAGAAATTGAGCTTGTCAGTAGCAGTTATGCTATCACCTGTGACATGTTTCTTTGCTCAACGTTGGTTGTCGACAAGTACCAGGAACAACTGATCCATAACGAGTTTGACGTGTAGATTTTGTTCAAGCTGTTGGTAAGCAGTCAGCAGAGCAGTAATCCAGAGAGGCAATACCAGACCCAAATCTGGTAGAGGTTGATTGGTTGTTATCTGCCCAGTATTGCCCTTTTCTCTCACGAGCTGTTTTTGTGACCAGTCTAAAACTTGAATAATCCAGTCTTTGGCTTGGTTGCGGTCTTTGAATTGATCACTAGCTATCAGGGCAGTGGCTACTGAGCCTGTGTGAATGGTTTTAATTAAATTGAAAGCATCGGTGATTGTCGATTGGGTTAAGTTACTTGACGCTGGTAATTCATGAGTTAGCGATTTCGAAGCTTGATTTTTTCTTTGTCGATCATTCGCTTGATTAATTGATGGCCTGACTTCGTTTTGGCTACCAAATTGATCACCACCTGCCTGATCGTTGACTAACATGGAGTATCTTACCAACTGACATCGGGACTGGATGGTGGGTAATAAAGAGGTTGGTCGATTAGTAGTAAGCAGAAATTGGACGTTTGGTGGCGGTTCTTCCAACGATTTGAGCATAGCGTTTTGGGTGGCAAGTGACAAAGTATCGGCACAGAGAATGGCCACCACGAAAGTTGGAGTGCTTATTATGGATTGAATTTGGGGTTGCAAATCTCGCCATTGTTCGATGCCGAAGGGTTGGTCGAGTTGATTGAGCCAGACAATATGGTTGATTGGATGGGGTGTTATACCCAAGTTGGAGGACGCTGAATTAAACTCAGATCTTGAATCAAGTTTAGAGCCTCTCTCCTGTTGGGACGGGGTCGTCGGTTTAGTAAGATGAGGTTGTGGTTGAGGGTGACTGGAAAGAGTCAATTCTTCAAGATACTTTTTGACTGCTGCCTGCTGATCTTTGATTGTCAAATCTAAACCGAGAATGATTGGAGTAAATTGTTGGGTTGTTTGCGGTAGAGTCATACGGTATAGTGGAGTATAACCTATGTCGCCTGCCTCGGTGAGTATTCCATCAGCTGCTCCTCCAGTGATGCCCATTTCTCAAGGGGTGTCTGATCTTTCTACCACTCAACCAAATTCTACTCCTGCCATGACGTCGCAAATCCCTGGGGATGTGTCCGACTCGACAACTGTTGATGTCGCAGGGGGGGAAGCTACCCAAGAAAATACGACTTCTTCTTCTGCCAGTCTAGATATTACTGACGCACCGACAGTGCCAGAGACCGATGGGGTGCTGGTAATAAGTGATACTGGGACTGTGACTGCTACCACTGTTACGCCTTCTCAATTATCACCGACATCCAACACACCAGCTCCCTCGTCATCAATTTCTACCTCAGATCAATCAGCTCCGAGTGGCCAGATCGATCACTCTCATCAACTCCCACAGCTTCATGATTTAAATCACTCTTCTCAGCCCAATCCAGTTGACCCAACCAACCAACCGACTCAACCAGATTCCGCACCCACTTCTACTGAGGTATCTTCAAATAATGATGCCCTCATCCCTCCTATTGACCATGAGATTACTCCTGCTCAATCCTTTACCCCACTTGCTAGCACCGTTTCTCAACCAGATTCCGCACCCACAGGAGAACCACAAGATCAATCAGAGTCAAGCCAACTCTCATCTACAACTGATACGAACATTTCAAAGTCGTCAACGAAAAAGTCAGAGGCTAACAAATCTTATGTTAACTTGTTGGATGTCTTGGTTGATCAAAAAGTTTTAGATCAAAATCAAGCCAATGAGTTTATGACTCAGAGCATCAAGCAGAACCGGAGTATTGATCTGATTTTAGAAGAAGCCAACTCAATTCCAGAAGAAGTTTTAGCCCAAGCTCGAGCTACCTTTTACAAAGTGCCTTATGTCAAACTGGCAGACGTAGGCGTCTATCCTGAGGCCTTATCTCTAATTCCCGAATCCGCCGCTAGACTACATGGTGTTCTCCCCTTCTCTGTCAATCAGCAAGATCACACTTTGTCGGTGGCTATGCGCAATCCACTTGACGTAACAACAGTTAATTTTGTGGAACAAAAAACTGGCATGCGAGTCATTAGTTACTTTGCAGCTCAGTCTGAAATTGAGCGGTTTATCGCTGAGCACTACGCCCAGAATTTGTCTAGTGAAGTTTCTCAAGCTGTAGAACAAACAGAAGAAATTCAAAAAAAACAACTTGATTACTCTGATTTATCAGGAAAAACTATTAGAGAAGCTCCTGTGACGAAGATTGTCCAAACCATTCTCATGTACTCTTTAAAAACTCGCGCATCAGATGTACATATTGAGCCTCAAGAGGACAAAACTCGGGTACGCTACAGAATTGACGGCATCTTACAAGAAAAATTGATTTTGCCCAAATCGGTTCATAACGCGGTGGTGTCTCGTATTAAAATTCTAAGTGGTTTGAAGATCGATGAACGTCGCCTACCTCAAGACGGTCGGTTTGATTTTACCGATCATGACACTCAGGTTGACCTGCGGGTTTCAACTTTACCAACTATCCATGGTGAAAAAGTGGTAATGCGGTTACTGAAGAAAAACTCGCAAGTACCGACTCTGGAGCAGTTAGGCTTGAACGGCTTAGCCTTGCGGAATATGTCTGACGCTATTAAGGTACCCCATGGGATTATTTTAGTGACCGGTCCAACTGGTTCGGGTAAGACGACCACGCTGTACTCGGTACTACACACAATTAATTCCCCCAGAGTCAATATTATGACACTCGAGGATCCGGTTGAATATATGATGTCGGGAGTCAATCAAGTCCAAATTAATCCTCAAGCTGGTTTGACTTTTGCATCTGGTTTACGATCATTTTTACGTCAAGATCCCAACATTATTATGGTTGGGGAAATTCGCGATTCGGAAACCGCCAATCTCGCTGTTCAGGCATCTTTGACTGGTCACTTGGTTTTTTCTACTCTGCATACTTCTTCGGCAGCTGGGGCTATTCCTCGGTTAATGGATATGGGGGCGGAGCCATTTTTATTGGCTTCCTCGATGACGCTGGTTGTAGCTCAGCGAATTGCTCGGGTTATTAACCCAGAGTACAAAGAAACGTATAAGCCAGATTCGGCCGTCATTAAAGATATTCAGGCAGTACTTGGAGAGAGATTTGATATTTGGCTAAAAGAACATAACCTGACTAAAGACACGCTAGTTTTGACTAGAGCTGCAGAAAAGAGACCAGAAACGGAGCCTGAGTATAAAGGCAGAATTGCAATCTTTGAGGTGATGAAGATATCAGATGAAGTTAGCCACTTAATTTTAGCCAGAAAACCGGCGAGTGACTTGGAAGAGGCCTCGATTAAAGCAGGTATGTTATTGATGAAGCAAGATGGGTACTTGAAAGTGTTGGAAGGAATTACAACTATAGAAGAAGTCTTGCGAATAGCACAAATCTAGATTTAGAGTTAAGATGAGTAATTAACTTTTTGAGAAAGAAATCTATGACCATATTTCAAATTCTTGACCATTTAATTGATAAAGATGGTTCTGATCTGCATTTAATTCCTGGATCTCCACCACAAATTAGAGTTAATGGCAAGCTCTCTCCTCTAGAAAAGGTTGGTGCATTAAGTGAGGAAGATACTAAAGATCTGATTTTTCCTCTGATGACGCAAGAACAGAAGGATTATGTGACGGTTAATAAGGAAATGGATTTTGGATATCAATTTGAGGATAAGGGACGGTTTAGAGCTAATGCATACATCACTCGCGGTCAGTTAGCCATAGCGATGCGCTTAATTCCAAATAAGATTAAAACTATTGATGAATTAGGCTTGCCTCCAGTTTTGCATGATTTTATCAAGTTTCCACAAGGATTGGTGTTGCTGACGGGTCCAACTGGTGAGGGTAAATCAACTACTCTAGCGGCCCTGGTTGATGAAATTAACAAGTTCAAAACCTTGCATATTCTCACCATTGAGGATCCTATCGAGTTTGCATTTACACCAGTGAAAAGTGTAATCTCTCAGCGGGAGATAATACATGATACTCATGGGTGGGACGTTGCTCTACGATCAGCGTTGCGTGAGGATCCCGACGTCGTCATGATTGGTGAAATGCGTGATCATGAGACTATCGCTTCGGCTTTGACTATCGCTGAGACGGGTCACTTGGTACTGGCTACTCTGCATACTGCGTCGGCGGCAGAAACAATTGATAGAATTATCGACGTTTTCCCCGCTACCCAACAAGAGCAAATTCGTCAGCAGTTAGCAGCCACAATCAGAGTTATCGCCTCTCAACGATTATTACCGTCTACAGATGGCAAGCGAGTGGCAGCTTTAGAGATATTATTTAGTAATGCTGCCGTACGGAATTTAATCAGGGAACACAAACTCCACCAAATTGATTCAGTGATTCAAACTTCCTCTAGTGACGGTATGATTTTATTTGAAAAGTATTTAGCGATGTTAGTCCAGCAAGGCAGAATCACCGAAGAAACAGCTATCGACTCAGCCTTTAGACCAGAAGAAATTGCCAGGTTGTTAGGCAATAAATCAAAGTAGACACTATGCCACACTATAAATACGTTGCCAAAAACAAATTAGGTGAAGAGGTGAAAGGCAAAGCCGAGGCCAGGTCTTTGCAGGAGGCAGCCAGTATGTTGACGGATCGTCAGCTATTGGTGATTTCTGTCAAGCCCTTGACCGATACTTCCACATCGATGCTGACCCAAGCTTTTCGAGGTATTAAATACGATGATGTGGTCAATTTTACTCGTCAATTAGCCACAATGGTGGGAGCAGGTCTGCCATTGGCTAAGGCTTTGTCAGTTTTAACCCAACAACCCAACCAGGCTTTTGGCCAAGTTGTAGCCGCTCTTTTACAAGAGGTGGAGGGCGGAGCTTCATTTGCCAAAGCTTTAGAGAAATTTCCCAAGGTTTTTCCGAGTATTTACATTCAGCTAGTCAAAGCGGGCGAAGTTGGTGGCATGTTAGACACAGTTATGCAAAGGTTGGCTAAAAACATGGAGAAGCAAAAAGAGTTTCGATCCAAGACTAAGGGAGCTCTGATTTATCCAGCAATTGTGATTCTAGCTATGACTGGGGTATCATTCGTCATGATGGCGTTTGTCATCCCTAAGTTAACGGCTATGTATGCAGACTTTGATGCTGAGTTGCCACTACCGACTTTGGTTTTAATGAGTATTTCTGATTTCTTTGCTAAGTTTTGGTGGCTGATTGCTGGGGGAGTGTTGATTGGCGTAACTGTGGTCGGAAAGTGGAAAAAAACACCTAAAGGTCAAAGATTTTTTAGCGAAATAATACTAAAGATGCCTTTAGTAGGACAATTGATGCAGAAGATTATTCTGACTGAGTTTGTCAGAACGGTTTCTCTACTGCTTTCTGCTGGAGTGCCGTTATTACAAACTCTAGATGTGGTGACAGAAGGTGTAGATAATGTGTTTTTTAAAGAGGCTTTTCAAAGGGCAGCCTCAAAGGTGGAGAAAGGCGCACCTTTATCTGAAGCTCTAGGTGTGGAGGAGGTGTTACCACCGATTCTATATCAAATGGTAGCGGTAGGAGAAGAAACGGGCAAGCTGGATGAAGTCTTGTTGAAGTTAGCTGAGTACTATGAAATGGAAACCGAGCAAGCGGTTAAAAACTTGACCACCGCTATTGAGCCGTTGATCATGATTGTCTTAGGTATTGGGGTGGGTGCCATGGTCATCGCTATTATCATGCCGATTTATAACCTAACCAGCCAGTTCTAGAGGAAATTGCTACTTGCCAGGACATAAAAAAATACTCTATAGTATGTATATCAAGTAGTAATTAGGTCAATTCTGTATATTCAGAATAGAAAAGGAGAAGAGTTTATGAAACTCATTAATTTGACTAAACGTGCCACGCAGGCCGGCTTCACTATGATTGAGCTACTGGTGGTGATTGCGATTTTGGGGGTATTAGCCGTGGTGGTACTCGGTGCCATCAACCCATTAGAGCAAATTAATCGGGGAAGGGATACGAGTAGCAGAGCGGATTCTGAGAGCATGATTGGAGCTATTGAAAGATATAATGCTAATATAGGTAGGTATCCTTGGATGTATAGTGAGACAGATACCGTTCCAGTTGCTCCAATGAAAATTAGTAATACTAGTTTTACAGATGGTGGCACGCCCAACTGTCCTGTATTAGATTTGCTTGGGCAAGGAAATACTACGGGGCCATGTACGGGCACGCAGGAGATCAAAGCAGCAATGGTAGAGCGAATAGACGGTTTAGTAAATCTTAGAGGTTTGTATATTTATAATAGGGGTCTGGAGACTGGTGACAGTACCTATATTTGTTTTTCACCACAGTCTAATGCATTTAGACAACAAGCCCAAGAACAATGTACAACGTGGACAACTACTCCCCCAAATGATGTAGTTGGTGCTACATTTATGGCTGCTTTTTGTCCAGCATCAGGTAACAACATTGCTGGTGAGGCTCGACCTATGGTTTGTTTACCATAGCATTTAACAAAATCGATTTTTTTCCAACCCGCCACCTGGCGGGTTGGTTTTTTTTATAACTTCAGTTGTTTCCTGTTTATTTATTGCTCTTGTCGATGGCTAATCAATATTGTAGGATTTCAAAGTATGTTATTTTCACTTCAAAAAAAGTTTAAATTTGCTTCAGGTTTCACCATGATTGAACTGCTAGTAGTAATTGCTATTTTGGGGGTATTGGCAGTGGTGGTGTTGGGTGCTATTAATCCGCTTGAACAGATTAATCGGGGTAGAGACACCAGCTCACAGTCAGATTCAGAAAATCTTCATGGAGCAATTGAAAGATATAGCGCCAATATTGGAAGGTTTCCTTGGATGGCAACTGGTGCCGATGAAGATGAAATTAGTCCTATCACACAAATTAGTGATGCTGCACCAGAACATATAGTAGGCTGCTCAATTTTAGAAATTCTTGGGCAGGGAGATCCTGCAGTACTGGGATGTAACGGTACTCAAGAAATAAAATCTGCCATGGTTGAGCGAGTTGGATCTGAGGCCACTAGTAGAGGTCACTACCTTTATTACAGGGGAATCGAGACAGGTGATAGTGTCTATGTTTGTTTCTCTCCACAATCAAATGCTTTCCGACAAAGAGCACAAGAGCAGTGTGAGGATTGGGATACTACGGGACCTGCGGATGTGGACTGGGTAATCTTAGGACCAGAAGTTTGTCCAGCTACAGGTAATAACAATGCTGCTGGAGAACCGAGACCAATGATTTGTTTGTAATTTACCTCTCTCCTACCCCGCTCACAATTATTAGTTTATACTGATCGATATGTCTTTTTTATTTGTTTTTGGATTGTTGGTGGTTTTCATGTTGGGGTTGGTGATTGGCAGTTTTATTAATGTGCTGGTGTATCGATCGATTGAAACTGAAGAGGATTGGAAAACGGGTCGATCCCGATGCGATCACTGCCATGCCTTAATCAAGTGGTACGACAATATTCCTTTGTTTTCTTACTTAATTTTGCGAGGGAAATGTCGGGCGTGTCACCAACCCATCTCCCCTTCTCACCTATTGGTCGAGCTCCTCACGGGAGCCTTGTTCATCTGGTGGTACTTGGGATTTGCCCTGTTTTTTCAGTTGGTTGAGCAGCCATTTGTCCTACTACAGCCTCTTTTTTGGTTGTTGGTCGGTTTACTGGCAATTGTGATTGTGGTTGCCGACATCAAGTACTATCTGATTCCTGACTGGGCGGTGGTTAGTTTGAGTGTACTAACTATAGCCTATCGCCTATCTTTAACTTATACCGGCGTCATGCAAGTCGATGATCTAGTGAAAACTGTGATTGCTAGCCTTATCGTCATGTTGCTTTTCTGGTCTCTTTGGTTCTTGAGCCATGGCAAAGCCTTGGGCTTTGGTGACGTCAAATTGGTGCTCGTGCTGGGTTTACTAGTCGGTTGGCCAAAAATTATCCCCGCCCTGTTTTTAGCCTTTCTGACAGGCGCTGGAGTTGGTATAGTGTTAATACTACTCAGAAAGAAAGGTCGAAAGTCGGCAGTACCTTTTGGACCATTTTTAATCCTGGGTAGCTTTTTAGCTCTGGTAGTAGGTCAGCAGTTGCTGATTTGGTATTTAACTTTACTGGGTCTATGAGAGTCATTAAGTATCTGCTATTTTTTTTGATCACTGGTTTAGCCTTGGTCTGTATTGGTTTTGTAGTTTCACAAAGAGTCTTGCTACTTGTAGGTGAAAAACAACTAACCCAGTCTCTAAAATCACTCATGGCTGCTTCTCGCCAACAAATTTATTACAACCAATGTCAGCAACTAAATCGTCAGTATGGTTTAGAATCAAACTCAACCATCTTTCAACTGCGATTTATTAATGATCAAGAGTACTTACTCGAAACTGTTTGTCAGGCTTTGCCAGATAGACCAAATGAAATTGGTCGAGGTAAATTACCTGATTTGTTGAGTAAAATACCTGGTTCATCAGGATTTATACTAAATCAAGAGACAACCCAAGTTCGTCTCCAGGTTCTACGTGAGGTTGTTGATCAATTGGCAGCAGTTATGCCCTGGTTGGAATCAGGATTAAGACCTGAAGTTGTAATTACTGTTAGCGATAGCCAAATTATTGACAGTTCGGATCTGTTAAATGTGCTGGGACCAAATACAGATTGTGCTGGTTTTGGATTCAAATGCTGTGCTGAAGTTATAGAAAAAGGCTCCGGCCAACAAATTACTGCCCAAGACTGTTCTGGTCGATGTTTCGCCTCGTGCCAATCTCTACCAGCCGTGTTGGCCTTTACAGCTGCTCCAGGATTTGACCAGTTTTCCAGATCAATTGACGTTACGAGTGGTCAGCAAGTCGAATTCTGGACAGTGAGTAATGCTGATGAGAACTTGTTACAAGTTATTAACTTTGGTGATGGTAATTCCCATCGAGACCAAAGTCAAATTCAACCAGTGATTCATCAATACAGTTGTTTAACCAATATCTGTGAGTATATTGCAGAAGTTCAACTTGAGGATGAAAATGGAGTCAAAAGCATCGTTAGCCCAGTCTCGACCATAAAGGTGGTGGTTAGAGCTGGTCAGTAAGAAAAGTTTAATTGGAATAGTAAGTGAATCGGTATTGATCGGGCTTGATTAAGATCAGATTCCAACTTGAACTGAGAGAGAAAAGTCGTTAAGATCAAACAATGAAGGAGCAAATATGAAAAACATCCCACTCATGGTAGCTAGACGACCTCGATCTAAAAGAGGTTTTTCATTAATCGAGTTACTGGTGGTGATTTCCATTATTGGCATTTTGGTCGCCATTGGCATGGCGTCATATACGAATATTCAGAAAAAAGCTCGTGATGCTACGCGGCGATCTGACATTCAGGCCATTGGTCAGGCTATGGAGCAGTTTTTTTCCGATCCAGATAACCAAACATATCCCAGAGATATGAGGGGAAATTGTGATAGCTCTCTTATTTCACAATTTTTCACAGAAAATACACTACCTACTGATCCCAAAACTCAGGCAACTTATTCTTGCACCGTAACAGCCACAGCAGATGAATTTTTAGTTTGTGCGGATTTAGAGGCTGGAGGCGGTAATGCAGCTATGCCTGATAATGAGGGAGGCCCATACAATTTTGGTGGTAACGGAACAGCTTTTTGTGTAGCCAACCGCCAGTAGTTAAAGAAAGACAAATCCTATGAAAAAAATCCAACCTGGGTTTACCCTAATTGAATTACTAGTAGTGATTACCATCATTGCCGTTTTGTCTGGAGTAGCCATGATTAGTTTTTCTGCTGCCGGTAAAGGAGCCAGAGACGCAAGGCGTAAGTCAGACTTGGAAACTATTAGACAGGCATTGGTGATGTACAGGAGTGATGAGGGGTGTTATCCAGGAAATCTAAATGGTGAAGGAGTGATTGATTTACTACTAAATGAGGGATATTTAACCGAGCCAGAACCTAGAGATCCCAAACCCAACCTGTATAGTTACATTTATACTCCAGGTGCAAACTCGACTGATTGTTTGAATTACGCAGGAGGTGGAGTATCAAGTTTTGAGTTCTCCGCTACTATGGAAAAAGACCCAGCTATTCCCTACACCGTCTCTAGTCCTTAGCTACTGGACAACACCATGTCTAAAAAATCTGCCAGAAAAAAAATAGGTTTTACCATTATAGAACTTTTAGTGACTATTACAGTTATGGCTATTTTGCTTGGTATTAGTTTGGCAGGTTATTTACAGTTTGAACAAAGACAACGCGTCCAACATTCTGCTCGAGATGTCAGACAATTGTTTGTGGAAACTAGACGCAAGGCTCAGGTTAAGGATCAGACGGGATGTCAGGGAGATGGCGTAACTGGATATGCCGCTGTCTCATCATATGAAGTTCAGAGAAAGTTAAGCAATGGGTTTGTGAGTGTCTATAGTGTAACTAACTGCAACTCTGACGGTTCTGGTAGACATGTTCGGTCACTCAATCTTCCAGACAATCTAGACATGATACCTGCCTATGACTATCAGTTATCATATGCTCCTTTAACTACACAAGTTGGTTGTCCTCTGGTTCCCTGCACCAGTTTGCCTCATACAATTGTAATTAGTGACGGTCAAACCCGTTATGGCTTCACTGTGTCTAAGGGAGGTCAAATTGGTGGAGTAACACCCATTAGCGATCAGGTTTATCAAAAAATTCTCGAGGAAACACTAGAACAACCAGGTGCCATGATGAAGGATGGTCAATAATATGAAGTCTAAAATAAAATCTATCTCAGACTCCAATTTTTTGGCGCAAAAAAAAGGTAGTACACTAATTGAATTACTGATTGCGGCCACAATAACTGTGTTGGTTATGACGGCGATTGCCATTAGTCTCATGTACTCTATTCAAAGAGAGGCAGCCAATCGATATCAAGAATCAGCAGTTTTGCTGGCTCAGAATGCCATAGACATGCTTTTAACAGAGAGAGCCGAGCTAGGTTGGGACTCATTCAAATCTAAGTATGTCAACGCAGAGTATTGTTTGGCTAAGAATGCTAACACCAATCAGGACGAGCTGATTCTGAAAGGTGTGACGAATTGCCCAGATCAAAAATTTGGTGGATTAGGATTTAAGGCAATGATTGAAAGTGATCAGGTAGTTGATACTCAAATATCGACAGTAATAACAGTGACTTGGAATGAGGGTGGCCAGCAAGGTAAGCAATATGTTCTGAATCAGGATGTTTATAAGGGTGCTTATTGATTTCGTAAAATAACAGTTTTCCGAAAATCCTGAGTTATATCACCATGCGTTTCTGACTGTTTAATCAGTGAAAACGTGATTTTAGCATATGGCTGTGAAGCGGTTTTGGAGCAAGTAAAAATGGCACCATCTTTAAGTTGGACTGAAGGTGAAAGCAGTGGCACTACATTAGCATCGGCTAAAAATTGAAAACTTGCATTATCATTAATGGTAATCAAATTGAGTTGATTTTGGTTGTCCACTAGGAGCATCGACTTAGTATCATCTGCATTATCAAACTGAATGAAATTTTGTGGTTGATTAGGATCACAGGAGTTGACGGCCATATCTTCATAAAGTAAGCCTTGTGAGTTTCTTAATAAATAGGACATTTGTGTCATAGCATAAGTACCTTCAGTTCTTAATTCCTGCCAGAGAGAAGTTTTAATGCTACCAGTCAAACTGGACATCATTAGACCCGATATGCTGATGAAAATGATGGCTAATAATGCCCCGACGATGAGTAATTCGAGTAAGGAAAAACCTGCTTGCTTGGTCAGGGGTAAATTAATCATGTGTTAATTGGCTAAAGTATTTCTTGCCAGCTTAGATTAAGTTGAGAAAATGCCTTTGGAGCGGAGAGTAGCAGGCTGGGTTGGTAGACAAATAATTCTGTAGCAGTTTGGCTATTAGGTTGATCATTACCAAAAGATCTAAATAAATTTACAGTTTGGCAGCCAATAAAAGATCCAGCACCAACAAACTGTTTTTCCGAAGTTGGGTCTTGGGTCGTATTAACCTGTAAAGTACCATAGGCTAGGTACAGACCTTGTATCGAGAAATTCTCTGGGTATGTGGTAGCTATTGAAGAGCCGATGTTAGCTTCAAAGGTAATGTTGCCACTGGCAATCACTCCAAAAAATCCTGAATTTGTTACTGTGATTAACCCCTGATCTTGATTAGAAAGTTGATTGGGGTCAGTAATTACAACGTTTCCATCTATCAGCAAAACATATTTGCCATTTTGGACTTCCCAGCTGGTCTCTGGACTCAGAGTGAGATTGCCACGGAAAAAGGCTATTCGCGTACCGTCAGCTAGATTTGGCAACCATGTAAACTGGTCGAAGCGATTAATGGTAGTGTCAACTATGGGTACCTCATCAATTGCCGAAGAAGAAGCAGTCGGTAATAGTTTTTCCGCAAAGTAGGCAAAAGGATAGTTTTGACAGTGATTTATTTGGTGTCCCCTGACTTGACTAGACCATTGATCTTGAGCTCTTTGTGTAATTTGACCTTGACCTAAGTTGAGAGCACTAGGGGAAGTTGAGCGTGTTTGAACTAGACCGGCGGAATTAATTGTGTCAGTTGAGTATTTATTTATTAAAAAATTAGGAGGCTGGTTGGCGGGGGGGTTAACAGGTAAGTTTGAGAATAAGTTGCTTTGAGCAAACACCAATCCAGAGAAAACCTGCCAAAATGACGGTACGTTCGCTACGGGTGGAGTGAGAATGGAGGTTGGAGTGGGAGTTGGAGTTGAGGTTGGAGTAGAGGTGGGGGTTGAGGTGGGGGTAGAGGTCAGGGTGGATGGTGGTGTGATGGGCGCTGTAGTGGGAGTTATGGTTGGTTGTGAGGCAGGCTGACACATGTAGGCAGCATAAGCAGTAATCTGCTTCAAATGAGGGCTGAGAGTAGCATTGCCAGTACAGGTAGCCGCCATCCAATTGCCATTACCGTATCTGATTGTGACTCCTCCCAAATTTACGTCGCTCTGTAAGGTGGCACAATTAGCAGTTAGGTTGGTAGTGGTTGTAGTTTGTCCTTGTTGAGTTACCCTGACTGTTTGATGTGTACAAACTTGTCCATCACCAGGTCCGCCACAGGTGGCTTGATTGACGTTGGGACACTGACATTGATATTGATACAAATTCATACTGACCTGATAGCCTGGAGGAGGATTGGCCTGGACTGAGCCTGTAGCCGATAAACTAGTTTGGGTCGTAGATGACCCTAAATCTCTGGCTGTAATTGAAAAAGTTTGCGGATTGAGAGGATCACCAAAGGTGCAATTAAAGAGGGTGTTATTAGAACTCGCTTGCGTTTTAATCGGAGAGGCTAAAAAAATAATTATTATCACCCCCAGACTTAATAGTAGCCTTGTGAAGCTCTCTTTTGGAATTTTGATGACAGTGGGATTATGAAGCGTCATATATTGTCATAGATGTTTGGTTGGTACTACCGCCCTCTGAGTCGGCCCAGATGGGATACACGCCCTGATTTAAGGTATCAAGTGAGTAGACATAATCATAATTTTGATAAATCAATACGCTTTCCTCATTTAAAGTAATTACCTGAGGGACTTGAGAACTGTTAACAATTCTGAGCAGTTGTTGATTATTTAATTGGAGTTGAATGGGCACAAAACCTGAGTCGGTAATCTCTAGAGTCATGTCAAATGGCGGTTGTTGAGTTTGAATGTTATTAGCAATTAATTGGTGAGTGTCATCAAGATAAGGGTCTACAATTGGTGTGGTGGTAGTGGCCTGATTTGCTTGGGTGGTTGGGTTAGAATTTTGAAATTGGTTGGGTGGTGTTGGGTTATTGTGACTTGTTGGGTTGGTTGGATTGATCATCAGATAAACAATGTAAGCACTCACTGCAATAATGCCACACATCAAAGCCAAGTGTGGAAGGTAGCCAAATCGATCTAATCCCGACTTATTTTTTAACATTACAACCAGTATAACAATAAATCAACCTCCTTGTGTAGTCCAATTGTGAAGTGGTTACAGTTCATGCCAAGTCAAGCTTGGCTTGCTGATGGCTTTGGGGACTGATCTAAGCAAATCGGGGCGTGAGATAAAAAGCTCTGTGGGTGTTGATGAGTTGACTGTGGAGTTAAATGTACGAGATAACTCTAGGTTGGTGCAGCCCATAAAGGTACCAGCACCAATGAACTGACGCTCTGTGGCAGGGTCGTGAGTTGATTCTATGGATATCTTGCCGTCAGCTAGGTAAACACCCTGAAGTGTTTGTACATCTATGCCAGGTGCGTGACCAACTGAGGGAGCAATATTGATATCACCGCTAGTGACAAACATGACGAATGCCCCTGGGGCAACTTCAATCAAGGGGTCAATATTGCTGAGATTAGTAAAACTGCTTGTGTCAGCATCCAGCAAAAAGAGATATTTTTCTTGTTCTGCTGTGCTCTGATCAATATCAAATTTCCAGGTAGAATCAGGAGAAAATATCGTGTTACCAGTAATTTTCTTGACTTTTAAATCTCCAATAGTAATTGTGTCATGAGTGAGTTGTTCTTTTGTGGTAATTGTGTTTTCACTACCTTGTATGCTTTCATCTTCAGACCATCCACCTGCGGTGGAGAATAGTCCAAAGAAGTATTGATAATTATATTGAGCACACAGATTTTGTGGGGCGGTATAAGCGGTTAAGTTGGGAGCAGGAGCGGCTGCGTCTGGACTACCAGGATTGACCGTATAATTATTATTGGTGACTGTTAAGTTGTTGCCGCCACACATGGGTAGTCCGGCGGTATAAAGATCGTTAGTTGTTTTCAATGCAGTTATCAAATAAGTGGTTGGGCTTTGAGGGATGGATGAGGTAATGTTATTTTGAGAATAGAGTAATCCCCCACTCTGTTGCCACCAAGCTGGTTGGGTAAGAGTTGGGGTGGGTGTCAACAATGTGCCTGTAGGGGTGGGCGTGAGAGTGCCGGTGGGAGTTGGGGTGAGAGTGCCTGTTGGGGTGGGTGTATTTCTTGTGCCTGTAGGGGTGGGCGTATTTATTGTGCCAGTGGGAGTGGGCGTATTGGTGGGGGTAGAGGTATCAACTAAGAATCTAAAATTATATGGTCCAGATGTGGAGTTGGTGACGAAGGAAATAGTGGCTTGATTGGGAATACTGGCAGAATTGACCTGACTAAAGGTGAAACTTCGATCGACTAGCAGGGTTTCTTGAAGATTAATGCCACTGCCAGTTCTTGAAAGCTGATACATACCAGGAAATGGATTGGATGAGTTGGGGGTACTTTGGGAAATTCCGGCTGAGTATGAACTTAAACTAGGTGGGAAGGATCTGTCTCTGGTTAAACTTCCATTACTCATGACGTAAGTGCCCGGGCAGGTATAGCTGATATATTTAGGTTGGATACGAATGGGTTTATTAGCTGTAATGTTTCCAGCCAGAGATGAATTATCACAGGTTATACTGGCACCCACAAAGTCTCCTGTACTACTGACTGCATCTTCGTTTAAGGTGCCATTGCAGACATACCAACCTCTGTAGTTAACATTGGGATGGTTAGGATCTTTGACGCTTAAGGTTTTGGTGGCTAAATTGAACATACATTGTCGGGCATAGACGCTTTGGGTGGTGGTTGAGCTTGTTTGCCATTTATAATATGTGTCAGAACCACTATTTTCTTTGGAGTAGCAGTAGTAGGCAAATTCATCTGTGTAGTTGGGTGGCAAGCCAGTGTTGGTGCCATTCTTTCTGATTAACCTCACTCCACATAAGGCTGGTTCAGAAAATTGGCTAATACCACCAGGACTAACGATAGCGTTGGTACCATCTCCATTTTGATCTACATAGCTATAACCATAAACCATGGCTTGTTGAGGTGGTGTGGTAGGCGTTGGAGTTGGTGTAGGTGGAATGGGGGTATTAGTTGGTGTAGGTGGAATGGGGGTATTAGTTGGTGTAGGTGGAATAGGAGTGTTGGTGGGTGGAACGGGGGTGTTAGTAGGTAGAGTGGGAGTGGTGGTTGCACTGGCAGGGTTAGTGGGTGTAGCTGTGGGAGCCGATCCGGTAGGAGTAGTGGTGCCAGCGGGGTCAGTTGGGGCTGGTGTGGGAGTAGGACAAGTACAGGGGATTTCTGCGGAAGTTCCGCATTCATCTATTTGCAGTTGAGTACAAATTGAAGGATTAGTTTGAGTTGGTGCACAAGTCGTAGTGGTTGTCTCATTGGGGTTACAGGCAATTTCTACTTGCTGGGTACAATTGTTTTCGCAAACTGCACCCACGTGAGGTTCTACTCCCCATTGGCTACCTCTCACACATAAATTGCTTGATCCCCACCTAACATTGGTATTAACCTCCAATGTATCTGTCAGCTCAACTCCAGAAGTAGGAATGTCATAGGTGATATTAGGAGCTGGTGTAGAGTAGAGCGGCCCTGTCCCTCCCACTTTTCTGACTACATTATCTACCGTCCAGCCTGTAGTAACATCAAAAGGTGGAGGATTGCTGGGCGAGGAGCCGTTATAGCCACTTGCCACTCCCGATATCCTCTGGCCACGCCAGCACTTATTTTTCCCCTCCTCTACCCAGCAACCGGGACTAGGAGCAAGAGTAAGCGACATAGTTTCACACTTGGCCCTAACCGTACACGAGGTGTAGACCTGATTGGCATAGGGGCCTTCATCATTGCAGTTAGCGTCTGTACAAGCCCTCACGTTGTAGTCATACCGTAGGCCTGGTTGAATATTCTCTGCGTCAGCCAGTCGTCGACCGTCACCTGAGCGTAGGTAATGCAAATAGTTCCAGACTGGCGTAGGCAGTGGGGTAACACCTACGGCTCTGCCACTGGTGCGGGCAATGCCAAAAGCCTGAGGGTTGGGAGCCGTTGTAGGATAATTCCAATAATAGTAAATTGGTCCGTTAGGGTACTCGCATGACAAGGCGGGACCATAGGGGGCAGCAAGGGTGGGTGTGGGTGTAGGAGTATAGGTTGGAGTGGGAGTATAGGTAGGAGGAACTGGAGGAGGAGGGCAGGCACCTACCCACTGGCGACACTGCCAATCCCAGTTAGCCCCATCTGGACAATCGGGGAAATTGCCATTTTGGATCGGAACCCCAGGGGCGCCCTCTTGACAATTACCATAGCCGTTATTTTCCTGTATTCCGCCATTGACACATCTTCTGGTCCCCCAATTCCAACACTCCCCTCCACCTTCACACGACCACCCTGAGTACTGACACCAATCAGCAGCGTTACAAACCTTACAACATTTTGCGGGTCCATTGGGATTTGGCCAGGTGGAGTTGGTGGCTGAGGCGCAGTTATCTGGGACATCACAAACATCACACTCACCCGGTGGAGAAGTGGGTGATCCTGGGGGAGGAGTTGATCCTGGCGGCGGTGTCGTCCCACCGCCGGGCGGCGGGGTGTTGGTGGGCTGATTTTGAGGTTCACCCACTGGTACGCATTGGTAACAACCAGTGCCACACGAGTTGCAGCCGTAGTCAGGCTCACAATTGCCGTTGAGGCAACTGTTGGTATTAGTCGCCCCACACTCACAGCTCCGAGATGCATAAGCTGATACTGGAGATGGGACCAACGTAAAAGTCACCACCCCCACCATCAGAGCAGTTAGTAGTAGCCACAGACAGACAAGATATTTTGGCATTCAGTCAGTATGGCAGGGGGCAGAGAGGTTGTCAAAGGGTTAATTGAGAGGATAGTCTCGCAGGAGGACGAGTAAGTCATGTGCTGTATCAAGGTAAAAGTCAGTGTAGTTATCATCGGGATAGCCATTGTCAGTCAAAGTGCGGTAAACGAGGAGGTGAGAGATATTGGCTGTCATGCGGGTATGGTCAAGCCTGGCATGGTCCAACCTAAATCCAGGTCCACCAGTCCCTTTGCCAGATGCTTCGGATAATTCTTGAAGCTGGAGCATCACCGCCACTGACCAGAGTTCCTTGCCAAAGGCGGCTTTAAAAATCAGTTGTTGATCACGATTGCCATAACGCGCTTCATCGATGATCTGATCGGTGAGAAAGACAAAGGCTGCATCCTTTTCGATATTTATTCCCTTCTCCTTATCTACCAAACCTCTACTTTGAACTTGCCACATGACCAAGGGGCGGTCGGGGCGGTTTTGGGCATAGTTGATGGTCAGCCCGTCCTCAAAATCCTCCTCATACGTCCCCCCCAGCAGGGTTTCCCGCAAGGGGGGCACGATCACCACCCCGTCTTCTCGGGTGTAGCCCTCAAAGACCATCTCCACGGGGAAGCCAAATTGGTTTTGCCAGTGCCAGCGGAAGATCTCCCAGGAGGAAGCGTTTCTCAAGTCCGCCGGCAAGTCCTGCAGCGCCTCCACTGCCAGAAGTCGCGCCCGGCTGCTGTCGCTGAGCGGCGGCGCGGCCTGAAACTCCGCCAAGGTCAGAGGAATGTGCAGCCGGCCCGCTTGATCGCCCTCCACCATCTCCAGGAGCGTGGCGCGCACAAAGGCTTCGTCGCCGAGGGAGAAGCCAGAAAAGGTGATCATATTGATGCGCTCGGCCGTGGTGGGTTCTGGCGCTTCCACCACCGGCAGTTGCTCGATGGCCGCCTTGTCCACTTTTTGGCCATTCTGCATGAAGATGTGCCCCATGGCCCAGCCCGTGCTGCCATCCGCCCGGCGCAGCTCCACCCAGCTACTTTGGTCATTGCGGCCTATCAGCGTGACAGGCTCGTCCGCGCTCAGGGTTCCGGCTGGGGCGTAGAAGTTGTGCCTGGCGCTCACCTGCTTGGGGCCGCGGGTGAGGGCCAACGGCAGCGGGTTTTGGTTGAAGTAGCCATTGGCGGCGTCCAGGGTGGCGGTGATGATGACTGGGGGGGCGAGTTCGGCGGTGGCGGTGATGGGGGCGGTGGGAGATATCTTTGCGGTGCTAGTTGACACGACTACCCAGCGACCCACACCTGCTCCTATCTCTTGATCGCTGTTGGGTTGCCACTCAATGGTGATGTCTTGTCCATTCAGGCGCAGAGTGCCTGCCGGATATCCATCCTTCAAGCCAATCGTACCATCTATAAGTGCCTGCTTGATGACTGCCCGTGATTGGTTGTCCAGTTGACCATGATCTTTCTCAATTGCCCCAATAATGTCATCTATCGTTGTCTCTAAGATGTCGGGCGGGATCTCGGCTCCGCCCGTCCCCACATGGGGATTGATTGTGCCCTCAGGGCTGACTGATTGATCAAGATACTGGGCGATAGGTGGAGTCGGAGTAGCTTGATTTGGAATTTCTGGCGCGACTGGGGTATTGGTGTTCTCAGTTGGTAACTCCTGATAATAAGGTGGTATTGTGGCGATGATGGGTGTAGGTTTTCCCTCTTGAGAGAGATGAGATGCTGTAGGGATGTTGGGAGTAGCACCGCTTACGTCTAGATGAGATTTTGGGACAGGTGTCACTACTTCAGGTTGCTTTGTAGGTACGCAGCCAGATAGGAGAGCAACGAGACAGATGAGAATGATCACTGTCACGCCCAAATGGGTTGGTTGTTGTTCCCCTAAGAGAGAGAGTTGTAGAGCATGGTTAAGTTGAGTTCTATACTGTTGTACTATTGTTTGGTCATGAGGAGACATTCTATCCCATTGTTTTTCAGTCAAACTACATACACTGTGGTACAGACTCAAAATATCGGCAGATGAAGGTGGGGTGCCTCGAAGGCAGTCGATATATACCTGCTCAATTTTTACAACTAATTGGTCGAAATATGTCCTAGGTCGTGGACTATCAGGACTTTTAGGCTGATATCGCCCAGGATTAATTAAACCGGTCCATTTGGCAACCCTGCCATGATCTGCCCTAGGACATTGATAAAGTAATCTGCCTACTTCTTCCTTATAAGTCATACAGCATTTTTATAGTTGATGTACATCGGTTTATCAATCTCATGAAAACATTATATCCTATAACAATCTAATTATCAAATGTGTGGTGGGTGTGTATGGAGAAATACTGTATCACACTTCCCTGTTTGTGGTACAGGGGTTGATTTGGGGGGCTTTAGGTTTTTTGGCCGAGGGCTTCAAAGACTTTAGTGGTAATGGGATTGTTCTCTACATCCTGAGGGAGGCGACGTTGGTTGAGGATTTGGTTGAAGGTTTCGGTTAGGACCTGAGGTAGGTCCAGAGCTGTTACTTGGGAAGTATGCGAAAACTTGATGACTAGTTGGTAGTTTTCTCGGTCATAGTCTAGTTGGTAGACCTGATCACCAGGCAAGCTCTCGACTTGATTGGTTTCGACGATAACTGGTCGATTAGCATAAACAACAAATGATTTAGGCTCAACCTGATCTGGAAGTGAGATTTGGAAAGCAACTAGATTTGGGTCGTTGGGGAACTTGACGGCATTCTGAGGAGCTTTGGTAATAGCGTCAGTCCAGGCCTGTTGAAGAGTAGAACCAAGCAGAGACTGATCAATAGGTTGTAGTAGAGGTAACTCAGTACCTGAAGTAGAACGAATTTCTACCCCAACCAGGGGGGCGATAAATTGACCCGCTGAAGAGTCAGGCTGAGGTTTGGAAGCAGGTGAGGAAGAGTTCATCCGCCAAAAAATGATGACTACAACTAGGATCAGAAGTAATGCCCCTCCAGCAATCAACCTCCAGTTTGCATCAGGTGATTTACGACCATCTTCATTGGAGTCGGAAATTTGACCCGAAAGGTCGGTGGTAGTATTTTCTGCCATAAATTAAACATAACAGATTTTAACCAGCATGTCATGTAAGAATTGCACCTTGAGCCCCATTTGACAACTGTGTATACTGAAACTCATGAAACATCAGAAGCAGTCAGAAAAAGGACAAATAGCCTTAGCGATTTTGTTAATCATGGGTGTAGTCCTCACTATATCCTTAGCTGTTGCTAATCGTACGACCAGCGATATTGCACAAACTATCCAAACCTCCTCCGCCGCCAAAGTATTTTCTCAAGCTGAATCAGCCACAGAGAATAAATTAAATGAACTTATAGTAGATCTACAAGCAGGAACAATACCTGAAGAAATTCTAAACCCATCAGCCCAAGGAGATCAAATTGTGACTGCCACTAGCTTTGAACACATTTCAAATTACAACCAAGATTTGGCAGTTGGAGATATTGCACAGATTAAGCTGGAAGATCCAGACGGCGGCGGTCCTCTGATAGGTTTTGGTGGTGATAGCTTATCTGTAAGTTGGGGTTCTGGAGAACCAAATTCTAAAGCTTCACTGATAATTAGCGAGTATTTTGAGGATGGCGATCAGATAAGAAGTAGATATCAGTTTATCAGACCAAGTTGCGCCGACGAGAGCGGAGATGGATTTTTAACTGTTAACTGTGCTAGCGATGTGCTAGATCAAGTTAGTTACTCCTACAATTTGGTTAGTGCTCCCCTCACCCCACTGTTAGTGAGAATCCAACCAGTTTATCACCCCACGAATTTAACAGTTGTTGGAGAGGGTGAGGAGTTACCGCCCCAACAATTTAGGATTACAACCCAGGCCGTCAATAAAGAGGAAGATATTCAACAAAACTCAGCGATTGAGGTCGTGGCCAGCCATTTACTACCGCCACCATTTTTGGACTACACCGTATTTAGTGGTGGCGATATAGTCAAGTAATAAACATAATAAATAGTCAATCAATTCATATGTCTGCCCTAGCCATAGATTTAGGTTCTTATAGTGTCAAAGTCATATCTGGTAAACCAGGTAATAAGTTTACAGTAGATAAGGCACTAGAAATATTAAATACCGTTGGCTACTCTGTGCCCCCAGATGAAGCTAAAGCTTCTCAGTTGCAACAACTTTTAGCCACACTTGCAACCTATTATAGTTTGCCACGTAACGACGTGAGAATATCGCTGCCAGAATCCATGGTTGCTACTAAAGTTATTGCCATTCCTCCCCTATCTGATGCCGAACTGGCCTCAGCCATCCAGTGGCAAGCTGAAAGACACATCCCTATTTCACCTGAGGATCTGTCTCTTGAATATCAGGTCTTGTCTAGACCCAAAAAAGGACAGGACGCTCCCATGAAAGTGCTGTTAATTGGCGTCAGAAAATCACAGCTGGAAAAGTATTTAGATATGTATGTTAATGCTGGTCTTGAACCAACCCTGGTGGAGACCCACAATTTGTCTATTTTACGATCGGTCAACTTGACACCCAGTGACCCCAATACTCTAGTAGCACATTTAGGTGCGGCAGAAATGCAAATTAGTGTAGTCACAACTGGAGAACTGAATTTTGTAATTTCCCATAGCAGTGGGACAGGCTTGTTAACAAAAGCAGTCATGGAAACGGTGGGGTTAGCCGCCGATCAAGCTGAACAATATGTGCGAGCCTATGGCCTAGATGAGCAACAATTTGAAGGTAAAGTCAGGGCGATATTACTGCCATTGGTGCAAGATTGGATATCGGTCATGAGACGCTCAATTCAGTTTTATGCCAATGAAAATCCCGGCCAAAATATCCAAAGAGTGATTTTGTCAGGCGGAGGGGCAGCCTTAAACGGTTTGGTACCTTTGATTACTCAAGAACTGGGCACAGAAGTCCTGTTAGTCGCTCCCTTTGCTATGGCCTCGGGTAATATCCCCAGCGTCTCTCACCCCGCTTACACAGTTTGTGCTGGCTTACTGAGTAGAGAGGTGTAAAGTCATGCCTAGAGAGATAAATTTTGTTCAGGACAGAGCCAAACAGGCTCAGATCCAAGATAAGCAAGATAAAAAAGTTTTTTTTAAAGTCATAGTTGGATTGGTGGTTGGTGTAGTATTGCTAGGATTAGCTGGTGGGGCTCGCTTGGGATTTAATTGGCAGCTCCAGCAAGCCAAACAGACCTATGCTACTACCCAAAAAAACTTAGAGCTTTCTGAACAAGAACAAACTCAATACCAGTCATTCATCCAAAAAGTAGCTGTTTTAACTGAAATTTACGCCGAAAGGCGCGACAAACAGGAGGCACTAGCCTTTTTTAGAACCCTGTTTGATCAGGGCGTATCGATTTCTGGACTTTCTTATGATGATAAAACTAAGGCGCTGACTTTTTCATTGACTGCTGACTCGGTTTTCGTTTTAGAAATGGTTTTAAACAGGATAGACTCACCAGAAACTCGAGCTCAATATCCAGATATTAATCCAGATAGCATTCGCCGAGGAGCGGATGGCAAGTACACGGCACAAATTACGGTGGCTTTGTAGATCTATGAAAACATCGATCAGCAATTTATTAGAATTAAAGAAGCGCAAGTACATGCTGTTGAGTATTTTAGGTGTGTTGTGCGTGGTGGTGATGGTGGTTTTAGCAGGCCAACAAGTTTTAACTGCCAACCAACTTAGGCAAAAAGCAGCTGATCAAAAGGCACAAACGGAGCAAATTCGGCAAAAGGCCATGGAGGCACAAGCTGTCTTGTCTTCAGCAGAGTATGCTCAAAGTCAAGAGATCGTTAATAAAGCCTTACCCAATACCAAACCATTTTTAGATTTACTGGCAAATCTGGATCGAGCCGGTTTAGCCACAGGGGTGACGGTGTCCAATTTGTCCATCTCGCCTGGATCACTGGCTACAGTCAGTGCAACTACAAAACAAACAAGTCAAGATAAGCAGTACGAAGCAGTTGACTTAAGTTTTACGGTGACTAGTACTTTTGATGCTTTTCGGGAGTTCATGTCAACGTTAGAAAAAGTAGCACCATTTACAACTGTAATTAAATTTGACATTAGTGAGCGAGTTGGTACACAGATCAGTGATCAGCAGGCCAATGCGGATGTGCAGTTGGTGTCAGTTAATGTAGTGACTGAAACTTACTTTTTATCGGTGCCTCAGGGTGGAGGAGTGGCGATTAAGCCCTTAAGTGAAGCAGAAAAAGTGGTGCTGGCGGAGATAGAAAAATTACAGTCGGTGGACTTACCGGTGCAGACGGAAGTTCAAGGTGGAGGCCTGGAGGATTTATTTGGTGTGGCTGGTTATAAGGATATTATTCGGGCTTTGAGATAGTCTTCATTTATTCTTCACCAACCATGACACGAATACGTTGGTGTTCCTTCATGGCTCTGATGGTGGCGATTTGGCGGATAGCTGAAATAACTGAGCCACCACGCCCGATGATGCGACCAATGTCGTCTGGATGTACGAAGATAGTGTAAATCCACTCGCCATTTTGTTCTTGCTCTTCAATGCGAATGCTATCAGGATGCTCGACCAAGTTAATGAGGATAAATTCAAGTAGGTTTTTCATAGTTATTTTTTACCCTGAGACTTGGTAAAAAGCTGAGCCACAGTTGGGGTAGGTTGAGCACCTTTTTTTAGCCATGCCTGATACTTTTCTGCATTGATTCCTAATGGTTTACCTGGAGTAGTGGGTGCATAGGTACCCAGCGATTCTAAGTATTGACCATCGCGTTTACTGCGTTGTTCAGTTACAACTATTCGGTAGTGAGGTTGATTGCGTTTACCAAAACGCGCCAGTTTAATTTTCAGCATAGGTTGGGCATTATACCAGCCACTCCCCCCTTTGCTCAAGGGCAATCTGAGCGGCAGCTTGTTGGGCAGTTTGTTTGCTTTTGCCTCGACCCTGGCCGATGACTTTTTGACCCATTTTGACACTAACCAGATACTGTTTATCGTGATCAGGACCGGTTTGAGAGTCGATAGTGTAGTGAGGAGTAGGCAGACCTTGAGCTTGAATTAATTCTTGCAAAGCACTTTTAGCATCTTTGTAGGTACCTTGAGCGATGATGTCATCAACTTTGGAGATCAGGTGGCTGGTGACGTAGCTAACGGTAGTTGCATAACCTTGGTCAAGATAAATTGCTCCAATCACAGCTTCTAGGGTGTCAGCCAGTAGGCTGGTGTTTTGACGTCCACCCCCAGCTTCTTCACCATAACTCATGTAGATTTGATCGCCCAAATTTAATTCTCGGGCAACTTCGGCTAAGGTGGTAGTTTTAACTAGAGCACTTCTGTAGGCAGTCAACATGCCTTCTGGCTGGTCTGTAAAGCGTTGGTAAAGATACTCGCTGACAATCATTTCTAAAATTGCATCACCGAGGAATTCTAGTCGCTCGTTTGAGACTTGGGAACCTGACTTGTGCTCGTTGAGGGCACTGCGATGAGTGAGAGCGGTGATGAGGAGTTGGGGGTGATGGAATTTTGGGAGCATAGTTATTGATTTGCCGTCACTCTGAACCGCTGAGGACATCCTGAGTGTGATTTAACCCAATTCTAATTCATCAACGACTAAGCCAACTAAATCCTGAACCGTGTCGGCTTCGCTTAAATCGGCTAAGCTGAGTTTGACATCTGGCCATTGGCGATGAATTTGTTGAGCGATAGTTTGTAAGTCTAAATCAGTTAAAAATAGCTCTTCATCCAGAATTGAGTCAGGATTGATTTGTTCTAAGTCAATACTGCTCAGGTCAGCAATCATATCAGCAATTTGTTGGTAGATGAGGGTAATGTCGTTCATAGTTTTTTACTCGGGGCATTTTTATTAAGTAAAACTTTGCCCAAGACGCCGTTGAGAAACCGAGATGAGTTATCAGAGCCGTACTTTTTACCTAACTCAATCGCTTCATTAATCAAAACCTTGGGTGGGGTTTGTTTGTCTAACCATTCAAACACACTCAGGCGTAAAATTGCAAGATCAACTTTATTAATATTGGCCACGGGTCGTTCGGGAGCGGCCTGAGATAAAAGGCTATCAATCCGATCTAGATTGATTATCAGTCGAGTGATAAAAGTCTGATTTGGTTCGGTTTGAAACTTGTCTATATTTTCCGGCAAAAAAGTTTGGGCGAACACAGACAAAAACTGTCGTTCCCGCCAAGGAAGTCGTGGACTGGACATGATTATTTCAGGCCTGAGCGACGAAAAATTGACTCACTTAAACCCAGTCGGCTCAGGAGCACGTAACTTGATTTAGGGTTTTTTTTCAATTTCGGTGTATTACCACGACGGCGCTTGCCTCGTTCGACACTGGTGATTTTGTTTTTAGGTAGAGCTCCCATAGGATTTTGGTTTAATTATTAATGGGTATAAGAGTTTGATTGTATCGATTGATGGGGAAAAAAACAAGGGGAATTTTGATTACCTGTTACAGATTTTTTCCTCACTCCCAAACAGCCGCGCGAAGTCGTCCTTAATTAGTTATTCCCTCAACTTCTCTAGATAAAAATTGCGCTTCGAGAGGTGAGTGCCAGTCAGCAGGTAGTTGATGATTAATTTGTCCAGATTTAGCTAGTAAATCAGCGTTTGTCCAGGCAGAAAATCGTAGGCCACTCCAACCGTGTTGTTTAGTGCCAAAGATGTCCCCTGCCCCACGTTGTTTGAGGTCGGCCTCGGCAAGTTTGAAGCCATCAGTGGTGGTGGAGAAGAGTTGAAGTCGATCCCTGGTGGAGTCGGTTGTTGAGTTGGTAAAGAGTAAACAGTGCCCCTCCTGTCCGCGTCTGCCTACTCGACCACGAAGTTGATGAAGACTACTCAATCCAAACCGCTCAGCATTTTCAATCCAAAGGTGAGTGGCTTGGGGTAGATCTACGCCGACTTCAACTAAGCTGGTGGCCACCAGGATTTTCAATTGATCATGGTGGAGTTGATCGAGAACACAGGCTTGGTCGGATTTTTTTTGTTGGCCATGCAGGAGACCAACTGGAAATTTGGGAAAAAGTTTTTGCATGTCTTGGAAAATGGCAAGAGCAGCGGAGGCGTTTTCGGCAGCTTTGGTGTTAGGATCAACCAGGGGGCAGACGACAATTAGTAACGATTTGGCAGGTGTGAGTTGTTTTTTGAGCCAATTAATAGCTTTTGTTCGCTTAGAGTTGGGCACCAGGTAGGTTTTGACTTGTCTGGGAAAAGGCAGTTCAGTCAGGGTTGAGACTTGAATATGGCGGAGAATTGTCAGGAGTAGACTTCTAGGAATCGGAGTCGCCGTCATGGTTAAGACGTGAGGTAGCAATTTGTGTTTGGAGTGACTGGTCCAACTAACCTGGTCGGTTCTTTGTAAAACGCCAAACCGTTGTTGCTCATCAATAATGACCAGAGCTGGCTTGAGTGTGTGAATATGGTTGAATAGTTTGTGGGTGCCAACCAAGAGAGTTGGTCGAGCAATTTGGTCAAATGTTGATTGAGCAGTCAGAAGCTTGACTTGAGTGGTAGGAAAGAGATTAGCTAAGGTGGTAGCGTGCTGTTGGGCCAGAATCCGAGTAGGAGCCAAAAAACAACAGGATTGACCTTGGCTAACTACGTAACTAGCGATCAGGCCAGCCACGACGGTTTTACCAGATCCCACCTCTCCTAACAGCAAACGGTTCATTGGGTATGGTTGGCACAGGTCGTGAAGAAGTTCTTGGAGGACAGTTTTTTGGGAGTTGGTTAGATGAAATGGCAATTTGTGTTGATCGATAAAATCGGTGGCGGAGACTTGTTCTAGGTTGGGCGTAGTGGACTGGTATATTTTTCGCCAGGTTTTGGTCAATCTTTGACTAGTTGAGAGTAGAACAAGTAATTCCTCAAGTGCCAAGCGCTCCCGAGCAAAGATGATATTATCGGCTGAGTCGGGGAAGTGGAGTTGAGATAGGGCGGTGGAAATGGGGAGAAGTTCATCATGATAATTATCGACTTCAAGCTGATCAAGAATCCTTTGTAAAAGTCGACGAATCATGCCTGGTTTAATACCCATGGTGGAGGTGTAAATGGGTACTAAGCGGCCAGTGTGAATATTTTCACCAGTATCGATTTTTTCAATACTGGGCTGGGTTAAAGTCGAGTATTGGGTGGAGTACTTGCCAGCAAATAGATAAGTCTCCCCCTCCTTGAGGGTGGTCATGACAAAAGGGCTGTTAAACCAGGTGGCTTTAATTCGACCAGTTTCGTCATGTAGCCAGGCAGACTGAATTGATCGAGTTCCTTTCCAGTGCATCTTGAGTTGAGTGATAG